>Ga0208826_1000314_pt1 | contig 53108 bp, 29 predicted proteins | sample AD_UKC115_MetaG_FD_184451 | JGI IMG/M metagenome (GOLD analysis project Ga0208826, IMG submission 184451) | Active sludge microbial communities of municipal wastewater-treating anaerobic digesters from Hong Kong - AD_UKC115_MetaG (SPAdes)... | ecosystem: Engineered > Bioreactor > Anaerobic >... | reverse complement strand
TAAAAAAGAGAAACTTAGAAAATTTCTCCTTCAAAAACCGTTTCAGCAGGGCCTGTTAAATATACATGGTCATCGTTTTCGTTCCATTCTATTTCCAAGTTTCCACCTAAAAGTTCCACAGTCGCCTTACGCGAAACAAGCTCATTCAGCACACCAGCCACAACTGAAGCACAAGCACCTGTACCACAAGCCATTGTTTCACCTGAACCTCTTTCCCAAACACGCATCTTTATACGACCTTTATCAATTATTTCGATAAATTCAACATTGGTACGACGTGGAAAAATAGGTGCATTTTCAATTTTTTTCCCAATTGTTTCAATATCCAGGGTGGCAATATTTTGTGTGAATATGACGGTATGCGGGTTACCCATTGATACACAAGTAATGTGATAGTTTACGCCGTCAAAAGAAAAAGGAAAATTGACAATTTGTTTTCCCGGAAGCGTTGTAGGAATTTTTGAAGGTTCCAATTCAGGGTTGCCCATATCAACCGTAACGGAAACAACATTATTATCGTCGTCAAGAAAAAGTTGCAGGGTTTTGATCCCTGCCAATGTTTCGAGTGTCAATTCAGTTTTGTTGGTCAGGCCTTTTTCATAAACGTATTTACCTATGCAGCGGGCAGCATTTCCACACATCTCTGCTTCTGAACCATCAGCATTGAACATTTGCATTCTAAAATCGGCTTTTGAAGAAGGCAGAATCATTACCAATCCATCAGAACCAACTCCCTTATGCCTGTCACTTAAACGAATGGATAATTCACCCGGATTTTGTACCTGTTCTTCAAATCCGTTTATATAAATGTAATCGTTTCCGATTCCATGCATTTTTGTAAATTTCATGATAAAATTTAAATTTTATATCCGATTTTTTCGGATGACAAAGATAAAAAATTAAAATCAGGATAACATCAGGTTACTCTTAGGATTTTCAAAATATACAGTCTATACTTATAAATTGTCGGAAAATTATATTGTTTTTGAAAAAACTGAAACTATATTCTTTATATATGGTTATCATTGAAATTTTTTTGAACGAAAATCAAACATTGGCCAGCAATGATTTCAATGTATCTGCAAATTCATCAATTTCTTCGGGCTTTGTATCAAAAGAACACATCCAACGTAATTCATTGGTCTGATAATCCCACGTGTAAAATCGAAATTTTTCCCGAAGAGGTTCAACCACTCTTTCGGGAATGATGGCAAAAACAGCATTGGCCTGCACCGGAAAAGTAATTTGAACTTCAGGAATTTTCTGCATTTTTTTTGCCAGTAAAGTTGCCATTTCATTGGAATGTTTAGCCATTTTCAGCCACAAATCATTTTTTAGCAAAGCCAGAAACTGAGCCGCAATAAAACGATTTTTTGAATACAATTGCAGGGATTGTTTCTGGTAAAAACGAGCATTGGCTTTCAATTCGTCATTAAAAATCAAAACTGCTTCTCCCATCATCATCCCATTTTTTGTTCCGCCAAAGCTCATGATATCTACACCGCAATCGATGGTTGCTTGCTTTAAATCTTTTCCCAATGCTGCCACTGCGTTGGAAATTCGTGCTCCATCGACATGAACATACATATCATTTTGGTGGGCAAAATCGCATAATGCTTTCAGTTCATCAATGCTGTAAAGCGTTCCCACTTCGGTAGTTTGGCTGATAGAAATCACTTTTGGCTGGGCACTATGAACATTGCCTTTGTGTACCAATACCGGAGAAATCAGTTCAGGAGTAAGTTTCCCGTCCGGCGTATGCACTGGCATAAGCGAGCATCCGATATTTTGAAAAACCGCACCACATTCGTCGGTCAAAATATGGGCTGTTTCGGCACAGACGATAGATTCAAAAGGCATTATGCAACACTTCAAACTTACAATATTGGCTCCTGTACCATTGAAAACAAACAAAACTTCCACATTTCCCAATTTATCCTGAAACAGTTTTTTTGCTCGTTGTGTATAAGTGTCATCACCATAAGAAATTTCATGATCAGCATTGGCTTCAACAATAGCTTTCAGTATATCGGGATGAATACCCGAATAATTGTCGCTTGCAAAACATTTCATAGAATTTTTGTTTACAAAAAGTATATTAAAGTATTTCGATTCTGCGGAATCAATTGTTTTAAATATATTCAAATACCATATAAACAGCAACTACCAGTAGAAAAACAGCATATATTTTTTTGAAAATTGATGGTGGAATTTTAATACCTAATTTTGAGCCGAAAAAAGCTCCGGCAAAAATTCCTGCAGCAATCAATCCCGCAAATAACAAATTCAAATGTCCGTTTTTAGCATAAATTATAACGCTTGGCAAACCAACCGGCAATTGCAAGGCTGCCAGTGAGGTTGCAGCAGCAGAACGGCTGTCGTAACGAAAAAATTTAATCAACATCGGAACAATAACCAGCCCGCCTCCTTTGCCAAACAATCCGGCAAAAATTCCAGCTGCCACACCTACCAAAATAAATGCCCAGAAAGATTTTTTTTCATGTGGTTTTTCAACTTCTTCTATCGTCGCCTTTTTCCGAAAATATTTTGGCAAGTCAAAATAACTGATTGAAATATAGATTAAAATTCCTGCGTACAATTTTGCAAGTAAACTTTCGCTAATGTTTACAGCAATTTCTCCACCAACAAACGATCCTAAAAAAAGTCCCAATGCTACCCAAAGTGATTCTACAATATTTACATAACCTTCTTTGTAATAAGCCCATACTCCCAAAATTCCAACCGGCAACAACATAGCGGCCAGCGAAATAGCATTGGCATCCAAAATATCTAAACCGAAAATTACTATTAACGAAGGAACAAGAACAATTCCTCCTCCAATGCCAAACAATCCCGACAATATCCCTGCCGCTATCCCAAGAATAAAAAAACCAACCAAATTCATTGATAATGAGCTGTTTTAAACCTTAAACTTCTAAAGAAAAAACGAGGTAAGTAAGGCAATTGCAGTTAATTCATTTTGTGCGGTGCAAAAGTACGGGATATTTTTCAATTTCAGAACAAATGAGTAAAAATTCAATTTATACAAATCAATACTTTTTTAAGAAAGCATCAATGTTCATATCTAAAAAAATTCTTTATACAAAAGAAGACAGATAAGCATTTACAATAGACTGATTTCCTGATAATTTCCCTGAAATGGCTTGTTATGAGCTGTTTCATTGAAAAGGCGATGAATGTGCTCGTCCATCGTCAAGTAAATGATTTGCCAACCGCAAGAAGACAATTCAAACAATTGGTCAATAATTTTTGGTCGTCGATCATAATCGCTATGTTGAAAAGCATCATCCAGCACCAAAAAAGCAGTATCGTTTAGTGCTCTCTGTGCCAAAGTTACGCGAAGTGCCAGCATCACCTGTTCTTTGGTTCCGGTACTCAGTTCTTTCAATAACCACGAATTGGTATCACTCGAAATAATTATTTCGTTGTCAACTATTTCCAGCTTTTTGTATTTTCCTGTAAGCCGATAAAGCAAATTAGTGAAAATATTGGAATTGATACCGGTTGCCAATTCTTCTCCTTCCTGTAGTTGAAGTTGTTCGATCGTCCTGTAAAGTGTGTTTCCGGCCACGATGGAAGCCTCAATTTTGCTGAGTTCGGAAAGAATTTCCTTCTCACTTTCGTAAAGTTTATCTACCACTTCGTTCCATCCGGTGGTGAAATCGATATTCAACCAGGTACAAATTTCCGATTTTAATTGATGAACGATGCTTTCGAGTTCATCGATTCTTTTCTTAAAAGTCTCCATTTCTGTCTGAATTTTATTCAGTTCTTCCATCGAGAATTCAACTTCCTGACTTTCCTGCACATAATCTTGAGGAGATACACCAAGTCCTTTCAGTTCTCCCTTTAAACCGGAAAGTTTTTCCTTCAGCTCTAATAGAAACTGTCGGCGTTCCATCGTTTTTCTTTCCCATTCGTTTTCGGAAATTTCGGTTCCTAACATAGACAGAAAACTTTCCCTGATCTGGCTTTTCAAAGTTGTAATTTGCTCAGAAAGTTGTTGGAGTTTATTTTCCTTTTCTTCTTTTTGCAAACGCCAGATATTCAACTCATTCATTGCCCTTGAAAGTGATTCCAATAAATTTTTGCTGTATGCAACACCGGGATCATTGGACGAATAATCGGAAACGTCAACCTGCAACATCATCAGTTCCTGCTTCAGTTGCTCTTTGTTGCGATTCAATTCGTTGCGTTGCTTTTTTAATGAAGATAGCCGGTCGTAAATTTCCGATATTTCTACTTCCTGACCGAAAATACCAAGCGTTTTTTCTTTTATTGTGGCTCTCAGTTCCAAAATTTTCTGTTCGGTTTTTTTTCGGTCTTCCTGCATATAGCCAAGTTCAACAATTTTTTTATTGAGCATCTCAAAAAGTGTGTCCAGATTTATCTGATTCAACTCCTGATGAAATTTTTCCTGAAATTCTTGCTTAAGCTGATTCCATTCCAAATTTTCTGCTTGATTTTTCCAGCTTTTTTGAAGACGGAAAACGAAAAGCAACAACGTGACAAACGACCCGGCAAGCAGTATCCCGCCTGCCAAAATGTTTTTCAGCGCCAACAGAGCACCAAAACCGGCTACTGCAAGAACAACGGACAAAACAACAAGTACTTTGCTGATATTGTTTTTTTCTGACGGAGATGATTTCAGCTGTTGAAAGGCGGCCCTGACTTTTCCCAGCCAATCGAAATGTTGGGTTTGATTTATTAGCTCTTCAAGCTTTGGTTCTTTGTCAGATATTTCGGTTTGATAAAGATTGTGTAACTCAAGGTTTTTTTCGAGTTCAGAAATTTCTTTTTCATCAACGGCATCGATTTGCTTTTCCAAAGCGGAAATTTTTTGGTTCAGCGCGTAAGCTGCATATTGTTTTGCTGCCATTTGCCGATCGAGATTTTCTTTTGTTCCATTATAATCTTTCGTCCGTTCGGCAAGTGTTGCTATTTCAACATTCAACTGCTCTTCCTGAGATTTAAGTTCTTGATATTTTCTGATTTTTGTTTCCAGTTCCGAAAGTTCGAGTTCGGAAATATTGTTTAGCTGTCCATTTATATTTTCAATTTCCCAATCATATTGCCATGCTTTATGTCGGCGAGCCAGCATCAGTTTTTCGTAATTTTCCCTTAACAAACGAAATTTTTCTTTCAGTTCCTGAATTTTTCCCGTTTCGGATTGGCTGGAAACCTTCTCGATAAACTGCTGAATTTTATTGAGTTGATTTATCAGTTCGTAATAAGTTTTGCCTTCGCCTTGCCGATTGATGGAAATAAGATTTCCGTCGATTTTTGAATTTTTTATGGTGGAAGAGATATTTGCAGCCAGCATGTTCAGCGTCTTTTGTGAAGATAGCAATTCTTTCAGGACGTTTAAGTCGATGCCGTTCGAATTGTTTTCGGCAATGCCAATTTCTCCACCTTTGACAATCAACAATTTAGCCAATGCCGGTGAAAGTCCATTTTCATCCGAAAAAAAAGCATCCAGTTTCTCGTTCTTTTTGGTTCGTGGCGAAAAAGTTTTTTCCGTTCCGTTAAATCCAGAAACGACGATTCGGCCATTGCCTGCTTCGCGGAGTTCACCCCACTGACGAGTGCCCGAAAAAAGCGAACGAATGATAAATTCGGTCAGGAAAGATTTTCCGCCTTCATTTTTTCCATAAATGAGATTGACTTGTTTCATCTCACAATTGAAACGCGGAAGCGGACCTAAATTTTCGGCATTTATTTTTTCAATTCTTATTCCCATCTATTGCTGTTTTTAGGAAAAAATCAGTTTTAAGCTTTGCTCCAAAATATCTTCTTTGGTAGCATAATCAAATGTTGGAAGTTCATCAATGCGTGTTTTAACTCTGTCGAACAACAAAATTCTTTCTTCATCTTTTAAAATGTTCAGTTCAGATGTATCGATTCCTGCCGCATCATAAATACCGATTCCTTTCTGATGCAGAAAATCGTTTACAAAAACGGAAACTGTTGCTTTATCGGTTGTAAAACCCTTTAAGGAAAGTCTCAATCTGACTTTTGAAAAATCCTCAGGCAACAGTTGCCAGCTGTTTATCATTTTTTCCAATTGACTGGTTACGTAAGATATTTCGTTATCGGAAGGCAATACAAAAATATTTTCCACAAAATAGATAACTGACGCAGGTAAACTGACAGAAGTAAGACTGTTGTCAGCAGTATTATAAAGCAGCCATCTTCTTTTTCCTGTTTCGTTTACATCCAGCGGAAAAGGGGAACCGGTATACCAAACGCTGCCCGATTCATAAGGTTTGTGAATATGTCCCAATACAACTTTTAATGGTCGGTAAGCAGAAACACAGCCAGAAGACAATGGCATGTAAATTCCTTTTTCGTAAGGATTAATCTCGCGACTACGTGAAACATAATCGCCATGACCAATAAGCAGAAAATTTTCTAATGTTTCTTTTCCTTTATTTTGTTGAATAAAGAAATTACTCAATGCCTCATCCATTGACAGTTTGGCATCATAAGGCAAAAAAACAAAAGGTAACGAGTCTAAAATTTTGGTTTCAGGAGTAGAAATAATTTCCACATTGGAAGCCGTAAAAAATTTCTGTTCCAGCAGCAAATCGTGATTACCGGGAATGACGAAAAACCGAATGGAGGGATGAAGCTTGCAAAATGCATCAAAATCGTTGTAATTGTGAAAATCCTTGTCGAAAAGGTCTCCAGCAACAACAAGTGTGGAAACATCGAAAGCATGCATGGAATTTACAATATTTTCCAAAGCGTCGTAACGCTGAGGCGTTTCAACTTTGGTTCGCAAATGCACATCGGCAGTAATGGCTATTTTCATGATAAGTTTCTGACAAAAAAGGGATGAATGGAGTAAAAACTAAAAACAAAGAATCAATAAACAATTGTTTTTCAAAAATATAAACTGTCCATTAGGAAAACTTGTTTACCGGATAAAATTAGTAATTCTATTGATATCTTCAAAAAACGTTTCATTTTAACTATAATTTTATTTCGAGAAAAACGTAAAGCAATATATAAACTTAACGGAAAAAATCTCTACTTTTGTAACTTTCAACAATAAAGAAAAAGTTTGATTTTCAAGTGAAATATTTAATTTCCAAAAGTTATGGCTAAAACCAAAACTATGTATGTTTGTCAGAATTGCGGTGCCGATTCGCCCAAATGGATTGGACGGTGTCCTTCGTGTGGCGAATGGAATACTTATGTAGAAGAAGTAATAAGTAAAGGAAATACGGAAAAAACCATAGGTGGCGGTTTTACTGTTGTTTCACAAAAGCCCGTTTTATTGACAGAAGTTGAAGCCATTGAAGAAAAACGCATCAATACATTCAACAATGAATTGAACCGTGTTTTGGGAGGAGGATTAGTGCCGGGATCACTGGTACTGATTGGTGGCGAACCCGGAATTGGAAAGTCAACACTGGTTTTGCAAGTAGTATTGAACCTGAGAGGTAAACGAACACTCTACATTTCGGGGGAAGAAAGCGTGAAACAGATTAAATTGCGTGCAGAACGGTTGAAATTTGGTCAGCCCGATTGTTATCTTTTGAGTGAAACATCGCTGGAGCAAATTTTTGTTCATATTCAAAATGTGCAACCCGATTTGGTTGTTGTGGATTCCATTCAGACCGTTTCTACCGAAATGCTGGATGCTTCTCCCGGTTCGGTATCACAAGTTCGAGAATGTGCGGCAGCTTTTCTGAAATTTTGCAAAACTACTTCGATCCCTGTAATTTTGATTGGTCATATCAACAAAGAAGGTGGACTGGCCGGGCCAAAAGTACTGGAACATATTGTGGATACCGTTCTGCAATTCGAAGGCGACCGACATTACATGTACCGTATTTTGCGTTCCATAAAAAATCGTTTTGGAAGTACTTCAGAACTTGGTATTTACGAAATGCGTCAGGAAGGATTGCGCGAAGTTGAAAATCCTTCGGAAATGCTTTTTTCGCAAGATCACGAAGGATTGAGCGGTGTTGCCATTGCTTCCGCCATTGAGGGCATTCGTCCTTTTCTTATCGAAACGCAGGCTTTGGTAAGTTCGGCTGCTTACGGAATGCCACAGCGGTCGAGTACGGGTTTTGACCTTCGTCGACTGAATATGTTACTGGCAGTGCTCGAAAAACGCGCAGGTTTCAAGCTGGCTCAAAAAGATGTTTTTCTCAACATTGCTGGGGGATTACGAGTAAACGATCCCGCTATTGATATGGCCGTGATTTCTGCCATTTTATCTTCCAATTTGGATATTGCCATCGAAAAACAGGTTTGCACGGCCGGAGAAGTTGGGCTTTCGGGTGAAATACGCCCTATTCATCGCATTGAGCAACGAATTTTGGAAGCTGAAAAACTGGGTTTCAAAAAAATGGTTGTTCCGGCCTACAATCTGAAAGGACTTTCACTGAAAAATATCCAGATGGAAATAATTCCGGTTAAAAGAGTAGAAGAGGCATTTAAAGCCCTTTTTAAAAAATAATTTGATTCTCCGCAAAACTATCTGTTTTTAGAAATTATCTAATTTTAGAGAAACTGCATATCCTCGCTTCAAAAAACAGAAAATGTAGAATATTTCACGCAGATAACCGCAAAAAAATATCAGCGTAAATCAGCGGAATAAAATCTGCGAAAATCAGCGAGAAAAATATATTCAATTTCAGCAAAAAATTTCTTATAAATTTACTAAGATATCAGAACTCAGCACCTGAAACAGAATATTCAGATACAAATCATTATGCGGATAATCACTATAAATAATTAATTTTGCGTGTGAAATTGATATGAAATTGGACTTGGAATTTTTTTGTTGTAGGAAGCAGTTTTAAAGATGGGAACAAAAAAGGCAGCTTATTTGCTGCCCTTTGTGGGTGGAGGACGGGACTCGAACCCGCGACATTCGGAACCACAATCCGACGCTCTACCGGCTGAGCTACGACCACCATTTTTTGGTGGTGCAAAGATAACACAGCATTTAATTCTGTGCAACTATTTTCTGAAAAAATTGCTGTCTTTAGGTTGATTGATGGTTTTTCGGATAAAAAATAAAAATGTAATGGAGAAGCAAATAATTAAAAAAAACAATGATGTAAAGGACATTTTACGAAAACTTTGGCTCTCCAGAAATGGAGAAGTAGCTTCACAAATGCAACGATATGGAATGGTATACCGCAAGAATCTGGGCGTGCCAATTTCCCGTATAAGCGAAATTGCATCCGATTATACGCCAAGCAGCGAAACAGCAGAGCAACTTTGGGCGCTTCACGAAAGAGAACCCATGCTGATGGCACTATTGTTGCAACCAATTAATAATTTTACTTGGGAGATGGCTCAAAGTTGGGCTCAAGATTGCGGAAATATCGAAATCATAGAATTTGCCTGCATGCATCTTTTCTCCAAACTCTCTTTCGCTGAAAAGCTTTGTTGCGAATGGTGCGCCTCCGAAAAAGAACAATTTCAAATGATGGGATTTATTTTATCGGCACGCAATTATCAACATTTTTCTGATGAAAACAGAAATTTTATTATTGAAAAAGCTTTTGAAAAATCAGCAACAGAAAATTTTCAGTTGTATAAAGCCATAAGTTTAGCGCTATGTCGATTTTGTAGATGTGGAAAATCAGTCGCTGAACTTATTTCACGAAAATTGAATAACTTTTTGCCTCAACCAACTACCGGTCAGCAATATATAATAGAAGAAGTTAAATCGGAAATGATTTTTTTGGAACTTTTATAACAATTATATGCTAAAAAATCATACCTTTGTTCTATGGATGAAAGCAAAGAAAAAGAAGAAAATTCGTTTGAAACGGTAAAGCAAATTTTTAACGATTACTTGGCTACGCATCAGCATCGTAAAACGCCCGAACGTTATGCAATTCTGGAACAGATTTACACCCACGAAGGGCATTTTAATGCCGAGCTGTTGTACAACGCCATGCAAAAGGATTATCGCGTGAGTTTGGCCACAATTTATAACACGCTCGATTTGCTGCTCGAGTGTAAATTGATTGTAAAACATCAGTTCGGTGATCAATTGGCTCAATATGAAAAAACATTTGGCACCAACATTCATCATCATCTGATATGTACACAATGTGGTAAAATAAAGGAATTTTCCGATAAAAATATAAAAGCGGCCATCCAAGCGAAGCATTTTCAAACTTTTCAAATGTCGCATTACTCACTGTATATTTATGGAATTTGTAGTAAATGCCTGAAAAAGAAGAAAAAAACTTCGTAAAAAAATTGTTGTTTTAATGAAAAAAATTACCTTATTTTTTACCTTTTCTGTGGATGGATGCCGTAAGTAAACGGATTCTAAAGCAAGGAAAGGTTTTATTTTGCAAAATCATTTTCTCTTGAAAATCTTTTAAAAATTTAAACGAATGAAAGCAGATGTTTTATTAGGCCTTCAGTGGGGCGACGAAGGAAAAGGAAAAGTTGTGGATGTGTTGACTCCACATTACGATATTGTAGCTCGATTTCAAGGTGGCCCCAATGCCGGTCATACTTTGGAATTTAAAGGGAAGAAATTTGTGTTGCGTTCGGTTCCGTCGGGAGTTTTTCAGGGCGACAAAATCAATGTGATTGGCAACGGAATGGTGATTGACCCTGCCCTTTTCAAAGAAGAAGTAGAAGCGCTCGAAGCAGCAGGCGAACCCTTGCACCATCGGCTGAAAATTTCCAAGAAGGCACATCTCATTCTCCCAACGCATCGATTGCTCGACCTGGCATCCGAAGCTGCTAAAGGAGCAGGTAAAATTGGTACTACGGGCAAAGGTATAGGCCCCGCCTACACTGACAAAATTAGCAGGAATGGACTTCGGATAGGCGACATTCTGTATCGCTTCGACGAAAAATATCGCGAAGTGGTCGCTCGCCATATGGAAATTTTGCGTCAGTATAATTTTGAATACGATTTGGAAAAACTGGAAAAAGCTTTTTTTGAAGGAATAGAATGTATCAAACGTTTTGATTTGATTGACAGCGAATATTTTATCAACCATTCGTTGGAAGAAGAAAAGAAAGTTTTGGCTGAAGGAGCTCAGGGTACCTTGCTCGACATTGATTTTGGTTCATACCCTTTTGTAACTTCTTCCAACACTATTTGTGCCGGAGCCTGTACCGGACTGGGTCTTTCTCCCCAAAAAATTGGAGAAGTTTATGGAATTTTCAAAGCATATTGCACCCGCGTGGGAAGCGGACCTTTTCCTACCGAATTGAAAGACGAAACCGGAGAACTGATTCGCAAAAAAGGGTGTGAGTTTGGCGCAGTAACAGGTCGTCCCCGTCGTTGTGGCTGGATCGACTTGGTCGCTCTGCGTTATTCCATCATGCTGAATGGAGTTACCCAATTGATTATGATGAAAAGCGATGTGCTGGATGATTTTGATACCATCAAAGCTTGCGTGGCTTATCAAATTGACGGAAAGGAAACGGAAGAATTTCCATTTGAAATTACCGAAAATCTCAAACCTGTTTATGTTGAATTGCCTGGTTGGAAAACAAATATAACGAACTTGAAAAGCGAAGACGAATTTCCTGAAGAATTGAATGCTTATTTGAATTTTTTGGAAGAAGAATTGAATGTACCGATAAAAATTGTTTCCGTGGGTCCTGACCGAGAACAAACCATCATTCGATATCAGGAATAGTTTCCCCTACTTGCCATGCAAACTGCCAATCTGTCAATTGGATGTTTGGCAAACATTTTGCATGAATAAAGTGTTAATTATAAAAAAATTGAAAAGTCTATGATTTACATTATTTTTATTGTTTTTGCGCTGATTAGTTTTCTGCTTCAGAACAGGTTGCAGTCAAAATTCAAACGTTACTCGAAATTACCTGTTCCCAATGGTTTGACGGGAAAGGATGTAGCTGAGAAAATGCTCCACGATAACGGCATCTACGATGTACAGGTGATTTCTACATCCGGTCATCTCACCGATCATTACAATCCGGCAAACAAAACCATTAATTTGAGCGAACAGGTTTATGCATCGAGCAATGTTGCAGCAGCTGCTATTGCTGCCCATGAAACTGGTCACGCAGTTCAGCATGCTTATGCCTATGCACCGCTCACGTTGCGTTCCAAATTGGTTCCGGTGGTAAATTTTGCTTCCATGTGGATGCAGTGGGTATTGCTGGCAGGCATAATTTTTCTCCAATCTTTTCCTCAATTGATGTTGGCGGGAATTATTCTTTTTGCGCTGACTACTTTATTTAGTTTCATAACTTTACCTGTTGAAATCAATGCCAGCCAACGTGCTTTGGCATGGCTCAACAATGCCGGCATTACCAACTATGAAACCCACGAACCGGCAAAAGATGCCTTGAAAACAGCAGCTTATACTTATGTGGTTGCCGCTTTGGGTTCGTTGGCAACACTGGTTTACTACATCCTGATTTTTATGGGAGGAAGCCGGAGATAACTGTCAAAAAGGAAGCTTTGTGATAAGGAAAACTGACCAATTACTAAGGAAAGGTTTTCCTTTTTTCTTTTTCAAATCGAGAAAAATTACTACTTTTGTACCTGCAAAAGGCTCCGTAGTTCAGTTGTATAGAACGTCAGATTCCGGTTCTGAAGGTCTTGGGTTAGAATCCCAACGGGGTCACTACAGCCAACCTCAAATTTTTTGTTTAGGTTGGCTTTTTTAGTGTGAGAAATTCATTTTTGAAGGAATTTTTGATTGTTTTCAATAGAATGGGCAACCTGTTTTCTCTTCCTGATTTTTTCCACAAAATCATTAATTTTGCAGAAAATTATATTCTTGAATTCAACTCAATCAATGAAGAAAAAAAAACAGCTCCCTGTTCTTGAAAAAATTACAATTACCGATATTGGAGCCGAAGGAAAAGCGCTTGCAAAAATAGACGATTTGGTGGTTTTTGTCCCCTTTGTGGTGCCGGGTGATGTGGTGGACTTGCAGGTTACAAAAAAGAAAAAAAATTACATGGAAGCCCGAGCTGTAAAATTTCATCACTATTCAGAACAACGTTGTGAGCCTTTCTGTCAACACTTTGGCATCTGCGGCGGCTGCAAGTGGCAAATGTTGCCTTATGATGAACAGCTGAAATTTAAGCAAAAACAAGTGATAGATCATCTGATGCGGATTGGGAAAATTCAACTGCCGGAAATCTCGCCTATTTTGCCTTCAGAAAAAACCGTTTTTTACAGAAACAAACTCGAATTTACCTTTTCCAATCGACGTTGGCGGAGTTTTGAAGAATTATCTTCTGCTCAGAACATTGAAGACGAGAATGCTCTCGGATTTCATATTTCCACACATTTCGATAAAGTAATGAACATTGAAAAATGTTGGTTGCAGGACGATATTTCCAATAGAATCAGAAACGAAATTCGTCGTTATGCACTGGAAAAAAAACTGGATTTTTTTGATTTGCGTCGTCAGGAAGGATTTTTACGAACCATGATGGTCAGGACAACCACTATAGGAGAAGTGATGCTGGTACTTGTATTTTTTCGGGAAGATGAACCAAAACGAACAGCTCTTTTGCAACACGTAGCCGACAAGTTCCCTGAAATTACTTCCCTTTTGTATGTAATCAATTCCAAAGCAAATGATACCATTACTGATCAGGAAATAATTCCTTTCAAAGGGAATGATTACATTTTCGAAAAAATGGAAGATTTGACTTTCAAAATTGGAGCAAAGTCCTTTTTTCAAACCAATTCCACACAAGCATGCCGGTTATATGAAAAGGCCCGTGATTTTGCCAAACTTACTGGAAATGAAATTGTTTACGATTTGTATACCGGTACTGGAACAATTGCCAATTTTGTGGCGCGAAAAGCAAAAAAAGTGATCGGAATCGAGTATATTCCTGAAGCGGTGGAAGATGCGGTAAACAATTCAAAACTCAACAACATTACCAATACTTTTTTTTATGCAGGTGATCTGAAAGAAGTGATGACGTCCGATTTTATACGTGAGCAGGGAAATCCGGATGTCATTATTACCGATCCTCCAAGAGCCGGCATGCATGAAGATGTTGTGGATGCTATTCTAACAACCAATGCTGTAAGAATTGTTTATATCAGCTGTAATTCAGCTACTCAAGCACGCGATTTGCAACTTTTGGACAGTAAATATAAAGTTACTGCCGTTCAGCCGGTAGATATGTTTCCTCATACCCATCATGTCGAAAATATCGTGCTGCTGGAGTTAAGATAATTTTCATTGTATCAAAGTTTTCCATATTGTTAGAAAAATGCAGAAATCTCATTATTAATTGATATTCAATAATATAGAAGAATTATGCTTAAAAAAATTCCAAATTTTGCTATATTTTGCCAAAAAAAAGAGTATTTTTGCACGCTCTCGAGCTCAAGAAATTTCAAAATGATTTTCAATTTTCACCAAAAAATTTTTGAAAGAAAATAGGAGAAGTTTTTTAACCATAAAATTTGTTTAACCTTTAGCCCTCAATTATGCCGGTTACCATAAAAGAAGTTACTACCAAAAAACAATTGAAACAGTTTGTGTGGTTTGGAATCAATTTGTACAAAGATAATGAATATGCTGCACCGCCACTTTTTGTGGACGACTATACCAACCTGACAAAAGGAAAAAATCCTTCGCTTGATTTTTGTGAAGCAGCATATTTCCTTGCCTACAACGAAAAAAACGAAATTGTGGGTCGTATTGCAGCCATTATCAATCCGGTAGCCAATGAAACATGGAATCAGAAAAATGCACGCTTTGGCTGGATAGATTTTATTGACGACTACGAAGTATCGAAAGCTTTGTTTGACACTGCTGTGGCATGGGCCAAAGCCAAAAGCATGACTGCTATTCAGGGTCCGCTTGGATTTACGGATTTTGACCATGAAGGTACACTTATCGAAGGTTTCGACCGACTTGGAACGTTGGCCGGTATCTATAATTATCCTTATTATTCACAACATATCGAAAAATATGGTTTTGTTAAAGATGCCGATTGGGTAGAATTCCTCATTACTATTCCCGAAAAATTTCCGGAAAAATATTTCCGTATCTCTGAGTTGGTGAGGCAAAAATATAACTTGACAGCCCGACGTTTTAAAAGCCGAAAAGAACTGGTAAACGGCTACGGAAACAAAATTTTCGATTTGCTCAATACCTGTTATCAGCATTTATACGGTTTCACCAAATTGAATGAAGCCCAAAAGCAATTTTATATAAAACTTTATTTCAGCTTTTTCAGATTAGATACGGTTTCGGTGGTTACCGATGAAAATGATGATGTGGTAGCGGTGGGTATTGCCATGCCGAGTTTAACAAGAGCTTTACAAAAAGCGAAAGGAAAACTTTTCCCGCTGGGTTGGTTTTATTTGCTGAAATCCATTTACTATAAAAACGATATTGTGGATCTGTATCTGATAGCTGTACATCCTCGTTATCAGGGTAAAGGTGTCAATTCTATCCTTTTTGCTGAATTGATGGTCAATTTTGCAAAAAACGGATATAAATTTGCAGAAAGTAATCCGGAGTTGGAAACCAACACTCAGGTTTCTACTCAGTGGGGCGATTTTGAACATATCAATCACAAGCGCAGAAGAGCTTACATTAAGCAAATCTAAAAAAATATTCTTTTCCGAAAAAAGGAATATTTGTAAACGTTTTTTTGTTGACCAACTGTGAAATTTCATGAATAGTTGGACTCCACCTATCAACTTCTTTCAACTTTTTTAGCTCGAATCTTGTTTGAATAGTGTGAAGTCAATATATAATTGACTTAATACATATTTAATTATGACACGTAAATTTGATTTTTTGGTAATTGGTGGTGGAATAGCGGGCATCAGCTATGCACTGAAAGTAGCTAAATACGGAAAAGTTGCCCTGGTTTGTAAAACCACACTTGAAGAATCCAATACTTCTCTGGCACAGGGAGGCATGGCAGCGGTGCTTTATTCACCCGACAATTTTGAAAAACATATTCAGGACACTTTGATAGCCGGCGACTACATTAATAATATTGATGCCGTAAAAAAAGTTGTTTACGAAGCTCCTAAACAAATTGAAGAATTAATTCGCTGGGGTGTAAAATTCGATAAAGCAGAAGACGGAAAATTTGATTTGCATCGCGAAGGCGGTCATTCGGAATTTCGTATCCTGCACCACAAGGACAACACGGGAGCAGAAGTTCAAAAGAGATTGAACCAAAAAGTACTACATCATCCCAACATAGAAATTTTCGAATATCATTTTGCACTCGAAATTCTGACGCAACACCATTTGGGACAAATTGTAACACACCATACGCCGAATATAGAATGTTATGGAGCTTATATTCTCGATCAGAAAAACAATCAAATCATAACTTTTCTTTCCAAAGTTACCATGTTGGCAACCGGAGGCATTGGAGGCGCTTATCTTACTTCTACCAATCCGCCCACCGCTACTGGCGACGGTATTGCAATGGTACACAGAGCCAGAGGTGTAATAAAAGATATGGAATTTGTACAGTTTCATCCCACAGCGCTTTATCATCCGGGAGATAAACCTTCTTTTTTGATTTCGGAGGCCATACGCGGCTATGGAGCCATTTTGCGCACCAAAGATGGAAAAGAATTTATGCACAAGTACGACGAAAGAAAAGAGTTGGCGCCCAGAGATATTGTTGCCCGTGCCATTGACAACGAAATGAAAATTCGTGGAGACGAACATGTTTATCTGGATGTTACACACAAAGATCCGAAAGAAACAAAAAAACATTTTCCGACTATTTACAAAAGATGTCGCGAATTAGGCATCAACATTACCAAAGATTACATCCCCGTAGCTCCTACTCAGCATTATTTATGTGGCGGCATTGCAGTGGATTTGAACGGCGAATCGACCATTCATCGACTTTATGCAGCAGGTGAATGTTCATGTACCGGCTTGCACGGCGCTAATCGTCTGGCTTCCAATTCTTTGATTGAGGCAATAGTCTATGCGGATGCTGCAGCCAAACATTCTGTTGCGCGACTTGATTCACTCGGTTTTCAGGAAGATATTCCCGATTGGGATGATGAAGGTACAACATGGCCTGAAGAAATGATTTTGATTACTCAAAGTGCACGGGAAGTGGAACAAATTATGAACAGTTATGTTGGGATTGTTCGCTCTAACCTGCGTCTGAAGAGGGCTATGAGCCGTTTGGAAATTATTTTTCGCGAAACGGAGGATTTATACGAGCGATCTGTGGTTTCACGCCAAATTTGTGAACTCCGCAACATAATCAGCGTTTCTTACTTGATTATCAAGCAAGCAACACAGCGAAAAGAAAGTCGTGGATTGCATTACAACATCGATTATCCGGGACATGCAGAAGATTTGAAAATTTAGGAATAACGACCTGAAAATTTTTCGATGATAAATCGCAGAACAAACTGAAAGTTTATGAGCTGATGTTAAATTTTTTCCCTTTTTTCTTTGGACGTTTTTCACTAATTTTGCAGTGAATTATTTCTCAACCTGTTAAATTTTCTATTTGCGATGAAACGTGCGATGTTGACTGTGTTTTGGCTTGCTTTGGCAACGATGCTTTTTGCCGGAAGGTATTCTCTTGACGATCCCCGTTCATCAGCACAACAAGGTGTTGGTAAAATTGATGCTGCTGGACAAAACTGGTTGAAACAGGATAATTCTTTTTCTACTTCCAATCAAAGCCAAAACCTCGACAATGTAAATTTCAGCGCTACATCCGAAGGAATTTACCTATCGTTGGGCAGTGGAACTTACAATGTAAAACTTTTTGCTCTCACCGGACAATTGCTGTGGAGTGGCGATTTGGTTCAGGGAAAATTTTTCATTCCGGCGCGTAAGGGAATTTATTTTTTGAGGATAAACGGAAAAAGTTTTAAAGTGGTTTGCAAATAAGCGAAATATTTTTCCTCACTTAAAAAAAGCTATGGAAAACCAAACCTGCAGTAATTGCTTTTGCTAAAAAATTTATTTCCAAAGAAATTAAAAATAAAGTTTTTTTATGGTAAAACATATCGTCATGTTTCAGCTTTCCGATTTTGCGGAAGGAAAAACAAAAAAAGAAAATGCAACGTTCATCAAATCTCAATTGGAAAATCTTCAACATCTGATACCTGAATTGAAAAAAATCGAAGTCGGTATACAAATGGAAGAAACAGCTTCCGAAAATTTTGATTTGGTACTATACAGCGAGTTTGAAAATGTGGAGGATTTGAAAATTTATATCAACCATCCCGAACACAAAAAAGTCGGTGCTTATATAGGGAAAGTCAAGATTGGTAGAGTAGCAGTGGATTACAAAGCCTGAACAATATTACAAAAAAAGATTTTTCTTTATCAAACACAAAGTTGAAAAGAAAAATCTTTTTTTTATCAGTCAGTTTATTTAGCTTTATCGAAGTTTGGCTCCCAGTTTTTCGGAGAAGTTTTTCATCAGTTTTTGCATGATAGCATCAATCTGATTGTCAGTAAGTGTCTTTGTTTCGTCCTGCAACACAAAACTCACTGCATAAGATTTTTTACCGGGTTCAATGTTTTTGCCTTCATACACGTCGAACAGTTGAACTTTTTTCAACAATTTTCTTTCCGTTTGATAGGCTATTTTTTCAATTTCGGCAAAGGTTATGTTTTTATCCAGCAATAAAGCCAAATCACGTTTCACTTCAGGGAATCTCGATATTTCGGCAAAACTTACTTGTTTCCCTTTCGTTTCTTCAATCAACAGATTCCAATCGATATCAGCATAATACACTTCATTTTCAATATCAAAACTTTTCAGCAGTTCGGCATTAACTATTCCATAAAGCAACAGTTGTTTCCCCGAAGCATTTTGAAAACTTAAAGCTTGAGAAAACAAATCGTTGGAAATTTCACTGAAGGGGAATTGCTGCAATTTTAATCCCAGACGACGGAAAATATTTTCAACATACGCTTTCAGTTCAAAAATGCTTGATTTTTCCTCCGCAGAAGTCCACGATTGCGAATGTTTATTCCCCGACAGCCAAAGTCCCAAATGAAATTCTTCCAAATATGCCGATAATGGATTGGATGAATTTTTGTTTTCGGGCTGATAGAAATAACAGTTCCCAAATTCATAAAACTTTATATCAAAAATTTTCCGGTTATTATTGTAAACGATGTTTTCCAATCCACCAAAAAGCAGGGTTTGTCTCATCACGCTCAAATCCGAACTCAACGGATTCAATATTTTCACACATTTGTCCAAATGCAAGGTGGAGGAAGAAGCGTAATAATTTCTTTTGGTAAGCGAATTGTTCATCACTTCATTAAAACCTTGAGCTGTAAGCTGTTCGGAAATCATGTTCTGAATATGAAAAGTATCGGGTTTGGGGCGATAACTCAACGTAGAAATCAGTTTTTCTCCAATTTCTATATTGTTATAACCATAAATACGGAGAATATCTTCAATTACATCCACATCACGCCGAACATCTACTCTGTAAGTCGGAACTTCCAACAGAAATTCTTCTTCTGCAGCCGATTTTATTTCGATTTCCAGTGCAGAAAGAATAGTCACAATAGTTGCTCTTTCGAGATTTTTTCCTATCAGAGAATTTATTTTCGAGATAGTGATGGGAACTTCAAAAGGAAGTATTTTTTGTGGATAAACATCTACAATTTCGCTGGCAATTTCGCCACCAGCAATTTCCTGTATCAACAAAGCACAGCGTTTCAATGCGTAAATTGTGTTGTTGGGGTCGCAGCCGCGCTCAAAACGGAAGGAAGCATCGGTATTCAATCCATGACGTCGGGCTGTTTTACGAATGTAAACCGGATTGAAATAAGCGCTTTCCAAAAAAACGTTTTGTGTCGATGCCGTTACACCCGAATCGAGCCCGCCAAATACACCTCCAATACACATGGGTTCTTCTGCATTGCAAATCATCAAATCTTCTGAACTTAATTTTCTTTCTACACCATCCAACGTAACGAAAGGCGTTCCTTCGGGCATTTGTCGAACTATTACTTTTCCTCCTTTAATTTTGTCGGCATCAAAAGAATGAAGCGGTTGCCCCAGTTCAAACAACACAAAATTAGTGGCATCCACCACGTTGTTGATGGGACGCAAACCAATGGTTGTCAGGTAGTTTTTTAGCCATTTCGGCGACTCGCCAACTTTTACGCCTGTAAGGGTTACAGCTGAATAGCGTGGACAAGCCTCCGGATTTTCTACAGTTACCGGAATAGAAAGGCGATGATGTTGCACCTGAAAATTATCTACTGACGGCCGTGAAAGTTTTATTGATTTGTCTCTTATCGAAAAATAGGCAGCCATATCGCGTGCAACGCCAAAATGAGAGGCAGCATCCACACGGTTGGGTGTAATGTCAATTTCAATCAAATAATCGCTCTTTATTCCGTAATAATCTTTTGCCAATGTACCGGGCTTTGCCTCGTCGGGAAGAACGATAATACCTTCGTGGCTCGTACCAATACCGATTTCATCTTCAGCGCAAATCATACCAAAAGATTCAACGCCACGAATCTTTGAACGTTTTATGGTAAAACTTTCGTCGCCTGCATACAGTTTCGTTCCAATAGTAGCAACTACCACCTTTTGTCCGGCAGCCACATTGGGAGCACCGCAAACTATCTGCAAAGGTTCACCGGAACCTATATTGACGGTTGTTACGTGCAAATGATCGGAATTTTCGTGAGGAACACAAGTAAGAACTTCACCAATTACCAATCCTTCCAAACCGCCCTTAACCGTTTGAACTTCTTCAACACTACCTACTTCCAATCCGATAGAAGTGAGTATCTGTGAAACTTCTTCCACCGGAAGATTGATGTTAATGTATTCTTTGAGCCAATTATACGAGATATTCATATCTTGTTTGTTTTTATCAACAATAATTTGGAAAAACTGATATTTTTCCGCTGCAAAGATACGGTTTTTTCGGTTTTCCTGTTAGCATCGAAACGAAAAAGCTATCAAAAGTTCATGCCTATAGCATTTTTGGTTTTTTAATTTAGATTGTTTTCAACTATAAAATAAATAAACATTTCCTTATCTATTCACAACAAAAAATGTTTTATTCTGAGGATTCATTAAAAGAATGATAAGTAAGAAATTGACTGTTTTTTTGTAATTTTGCAGTAGAATTTGACTTAGCTACTAATGATAGACACAAATATATATAAAACCAAAAAAGCGGCTTATTACACACTGGGTTGCAAATTGAACTTCGCCGAGACATCTCAATTGGGCAAACAATTGTCGGCAGCGGGATACCAAAAAGTACATGCAGGCGAGCAAGCAGATATATGTATTGTTAACACCTGTTCGGTTACCGACACAGCCGATCACAAATGCCGACAAGCTATTAAACGCCTCAAGCGTCAGTATCCCAATGCTATTATGGTAGTGACGGGTTGCTATGCTCAGCTTAATCCGGAAGAAATTGCTGGCATTGATGGAGTGAATTTGGTGCTGGGTGCAGGTGAAAAATTTGATGTACTGGAATTTATTGAACGATGGGATGCCGAAAATTCAGTTGAAATACATAAAACCCCTATCCAAAAGGTGAAGAAATTTCATCCTTCCTGCTCGGGTACTGACCGTACGCGGTATTTTTTGAAAGTTCAGGATGGGTGCGATTATTACTGTACCTATTGCACTATTCCTTTTGCGCGTGGCAGGAGCAGAAATGCTTCCATTGAAGAAACGGTGAAGTCAGCAGAAAATGCCATTGTTGAAGGAGCAAAGGAAATTGTGCTTTCCGGCGTCAATATTGGCGATTTCGGAAAATCTACAGGAGAGAATTTCTTTGATTTGGTAAAAGTGCTTGATGCCCTTCCGGGAAAAGTTCGTTTCAGAATTTCGTCCATAGAGCCCGATTTGTTGACTGATGACTTGATTGAATATATTGCTTTCAGCCATCATTTTATGCCTCATTTTCATATTCCTTTGCAGGCCGGCAGCAATGAAGCGCTCCACTTGATGAAAAGACGATATTCTACCGAACTTTTTGCCCACAAGGTTGAAGTTATTAAAGAATGTATGCCCGATGCCTTTATCGGGGTTGACGTAATTGTAGGAACACGCGGTGAAACAGAAGAACTTTTTGAAAAAAGCAAAAACTTTATCTCTTCGCTGGATATTTCTCAGTTGCATGTATTTACTTATTCCGAAAGAGAAGGAACAAAAATGATTCAGATGGAGCAAAATGTTCCATTGTCAGAAAGAAAAAGACGCAGCGATGAACTTCATCTCCTCTCTGAACAAAAAACCCGCTTATTTTACGAAAGTCAAATGGGTAAATATGCCGAAGTCTTATGGGAAGGCCGTCATAATGGTTCGAGCATGGTCGGTTTTACGGCCAATTATATTCGGGTGGAAAGTCCTTACGAAAAAAAGAAAGTGAATACCATTGAGAAAATCAAGCTTGGTGGCTGGAACGATCAACGTACCGCCTTATTAGCGTTGGCGTATGAAAAATAATTTTTTTCACGCAAATTTCGTTTGGTCTATTCCAAAAAAGTCTTTGTCGCGAATTTCAGAAACTGAATAAAAAAGCTACCTTTGTTTCAATATTGAGTTTGATGTTTTTTGATAATTTTTTTCATTCATTACTAAATGAAATAACTAATCCTCAAAAAAATATGATTTACTTCTTTCAATCTTCCGAAAAAAAAATCCTTGTCGTTCAGTCTGGTCAATTGTTGGAAACCGACATATCTAAGTTAAGATGGCTTTTTTCCGGAGCTGAATTGCTTGATACTCTTTGGGTGGACGGAGATTTTATAGGGCCACGTCGGGAAATGATAACTCCATGGAGTACTAATGCCGTTGAAATAACTCAAAATATGGGAATCAACGGCATTGTTCGTATAGAAGAATTCAGGGAAATTCCTGCTAATACTAAACCTGAGGAAGACGATTATGATCCGATGCTCGAAAGGATTTACAATGGGTTGAATCAGCAAATTTTTAACATTGATAAAGTTCCCGAACCAATCCTCTACATCGATGACATTGCTGCCTACAATGAAAAAGAAGGTTTGGCTCTGAGTAAGGAAGAAATTGATTATTTGAATGAAGTAAGTCGGAAAATTGGCAGAAAACTAACTGACAGTGAAGTTTTTGGATTTTCTCAGGTAAATTCTGAACACTGTCGCCACAAAATTTTCAACGGAAAATTCATTATTGATGGAGAAGAAAAAGAATTGTCACTTTTTCAGCTCATAAAGAAAACTTCAGAAGAAAATCCCAATAAATTGGTTTCGGCATACAAGGATAATGTAGCTTTTATCGAAGGTCCTGACATCGAACAATTTGCTCCTGTCAAGGCAGACGAACCGGATTTTTTTGAATTGAAGAAAATTACATCTGTTCTTTCGGTTAAAGCTGAAACACATAATTTTCCCACTACCGTTGAACCATTTAATGGAGCTGCTACCGGTACAGGCGGAGAAATTCGCGACCGACTGGCAGGCGGAAAAGGAAGTTTACCATTGGCAGGTACGGCGGTATATATGACAAGTTACCCCAGATGCCACGAAGAAAACGAAAAAGAACGTCCGTGGGAAAAAGCTGTAAAACCCAGAAAATGGTTGTATCAGACACCGGAACAAATTTTAATCAAAGCATCAAACGGAGCTTCAGATTTTGGGAACAAATTTGGTCAGCCGCTTATTTGTGGTTCCCTGCTCACTTTTGAACACGAAGAAAATAGAAAAAAATACGGGTACGACAAAGTAATCATGCTCGCCGGAGGTGTTGGTTTTGCCAATTCGCGAGATGCATTGAAAGAAACGGCTGTTCCCGGAGAAAAAGTTGTTTTGATGGGTGGAGATAATTACCGCATCGGTATGGGTGGAGGAGCTGTTTCATCTGTTGAAACCGGACAATATGATAATGCCATAGAATTGAATGCGGTACAGCGCGCCAATCCCGAAATGCAAAAAAGAGTTGCCAATGTTATTCGTGCATTGGTAGAAGCTCCTGAAAATCCAGTCGTTTCAATTCACGATCATGGAGCCGGTGGTCATCTCAACTGCTTTTCCGAATTGGTAGAAAACACCGGAGGAAAAATCAATATTTCATCTCTTCCCATAGGAGACCCAACACTAAGTGCTAAAGAAATAATCGGTAACGAAAGTCAGGAGCGAATGGGTTTGTTGATGAAAGAAAAAGACATTGAAGAAACAAAAAAAATCGCCCAACGCGAACGAGCTCCTTTTTATGTGGCCGGAGAAACAACTGACGATATGCGTCTGGTGTTTGAACAAGCCGATGGACAAAAACCGCTGGATTTGAAGCTGGAATATCTTTTCGGGAAACCACCGAGAACCATCATTACCGACAAAACATGCAAAAATGAATTTCAATCGGTAGAATTTGATGAAGAAAAATTACAGGAATATCTGGAACTTGTTTTACAGCTGGAATCGGTTGCCTGTAAGGATTGGCTTACCAACAAGGTAGATCGTTCCATTACAGGGAAAGTTGCCCGTCAACAATGCGTTGGAGAAATTCAACTTCCTTTGAGCGATGTAGGAGTAGTAGCATTGGATTATCGGGGAATTTCAGGGATGGCTACTTCCATAGGTCATGCCCCTTTGCCCGCTTTAATTGATCCGGCAGCAGGTTCGGTGTTATCAATTGCAGAATCGTTGACCAATATCGTTTGGGCAAATTTGGTTGATGGCTTGGACGGCGTTTCCTTGAGTGCAAACTGGATGTGGCCAGGAAAAAATCAGGGAGAAGATGCACGACTTTATAATGCTGTGGAAGCTTGCAGCGACTTTGCCTGTTCATTGGGCATCAATATTCCTACAGGTAAAGATAGCCTTTCCATGACTCAGAATTACGAAAACGAAAAGGTTTTCGCTCCTGGAACAGTAATTATTTCGGCAGCAGGCGAAGTTGCAGATATTAAAAAGACTGTTTCGCCTGTGTTGGTAAACGATACCGATTCGGCCATATATTATGTGGATTTTTCTTTCGACAGCTTTAAATTGGGTGGATCGGCTTTAGCGCAGGTTTTAAACAGAATTGGCAACGAAACGCCTACTGTAAAAGATGCAGAGTATTTTAAGACAGCTTTTGAAAGCATACAACAACTGATCGAGAAAAAATTGATTTTGGCCGGGCACGATATTTCTGCCGGAGGAATGATAGTTGCATTACTGGAAATGTGTTTCCCCAATACAAGCGGAGGTTTGAAAATTCAATTGGACACTTTGGCCGAAAAATCACTTATCACCACACTTTTCTCGGAAAATCCAGGAGTGCTGATACAGATAAAAAATGCCAAAGCAAAAGTGGTAGAAAAAATCTTTACCGACAACGGCATCGGTTTTGCACGTATTGCTTTTCCCATAAAGGAAAATCGTATAGAAATCTACAAGAAAAAATCTTCCTATTCTTTTTCCGTTTCTCAATTGCGTGATGTTTGGTATCGGACTTCCTACCTTCTCGATCGCAAACAAAGCGGGAATCACTGTGCGTTGCAACGGTATAAGAATTTCAAGAATCAGCCTTTAACTTTTTCATTCCACAATACTTTCAGCGGAAAACTTTCGCAGTTGGGCTTGTCCATGCAACATGCAAAAACCGGCACAAAAGCTGCCATTATTAGGGAAAAGGGAACAAATGGCGATCGTGAAATGGCATTTGCCCTTTATTTGGCGGGATTTGATGTAAAAGATGTACACATGACTGATTTGGTTTACGGACGTGAAACACTGGAAGATATCAATATGATTGTTTTTTGCGGCGGATTTTCCAATTCTGATGTGTTGGGTTCGGCAAAAGGTTGGGCTGGTGGATTTTTGTATAACGAAAAAGCCAAATTAGCCTTGGACAATTTTTATCGAAGAGACGATACGTTGAGTCTCGGTATTTGCAACGGTTGCCAGCTGATGATACATTTGGGACTGATAACTCCCGATCATGAACAAAAGCCACAAATGTTGCACAACGATTCACACAAATTTGAATCTGGTTTTGTAAGTGTGGAAATTCCCGAAAATCATTCTGTCATGCTGAAAACATTGACTGGAAGTAAGCTGGGAGTTTGGGTCGCTCACGGAGAGGGTAAATTCTCTTTACCGAAATCAAAAAATGAATATCATATTGCAGCGCAATATGTTTATCCCGAATATCCGGCAAATCCGAATGGATCAGATTATAACGTGGCTGCACTTTGTTCTTCGGATGGACGACATTTAGCCATGATGCCGCATCCAGAACGGGCCATATTTCCTTGGCAATGGGCTTATTACCCCGACGAAAGACGAAACAGAGACGAAGTTACGCCCTGGCTTGAAGCTTTTGTTAATGCAAGGAAATGGATTGAAAAAAAGAAATAAATCTCCTTAAAATTGAATGGTTATATTCAAGGCTGCTATATGCATTCAGAGAATACAACTTCTTGATTAATAATACTTTGCTTTGAAATTTATAAAGGCAAATTACAAAAATTTGTGGGGAATATGCTCAAATCAACTTCCTTTCAAAAAAAGGAATAAAGCATGTTCACACTTGGATTTTTTTTAAAAAGAATCAGTTAATCAGTTAAATTAATCATTATGAAAACATTTTATTCTATTTGCAGTTTGTTTTTGCTGATTTTGTTTGTAGCTTGCCCTTTTGTTGGAGCGCAGGATAAAGAGATTTCCACCCTAAAATCGCCTTTTGTCATAGACCTCTGGCAAAATGGATTACCTAATTCCAATGGAATGGAATTGCAGGGCTACGATGATGCCGCTTCGAACTTCAAACCCGCCATCACTGTTTATCTTCCAAAGGCTTCTCAACCAAGCAAAGCTGTAATTGTTTGTCCCGGTGGCGGATACCAACATTTGGCCATGAATCACGAAGGTTATGATTGGGCTCCTTTTTTCAATAACCTGAACATTGCAGTAATTGTTTTAAAATACCGCATGCCTAACGGAAATCTGGAAGTTCCAATATCGGATGCTTACGAAGCCATTCGACTGACCAAAACAAACGCCAAAACTTGGAATATTAATCCTGAGTGTATCGGAATCATGGGGTCGTCTGCTGGCGGACATTTGGCTTCTACCGTAGCAACTCATGCTACAGCAGATTTACGTCCCGCTTTTCAGGTTTTGTTTTACCCTGTTATTACCATGAATAAGAAGGAAACTCATGCCGGTTCACGCGAACATCTGTTGGGTAATAATCCGACAACGGAAATGGAAAAAACTTATAGTAACGAATTGCAGGTAAATGCCTTCACGCCCCCGGCTTTTATTGTTCTGTCGGATGACGACGATGTAGTGAAACCAGTCAATTCGGTGAAATATTATTTGGCATTGCAACAACAAGGCATTCCAGCAAGCATGCACATTTATCCCAATGGCGGCCATGGGTGGGGAATCAAAGAATCTTTCAAATACCACTTGGAAATGTTGACAGAATTGAAATCATGGTTGGAGACATTTTAATAATCTGTCAATTTCCGATTTAATTTTTTCAAACATGCCACACAATACAATTTCAAACTAACTTCACCTTTTTTATCCGATTCATTTCACAAAATTTGGGGCTTTTGTAGAGACGTAGCATGCTACGTCAATACCATGATAAAATTTCAATTCGATTGGTAAATTACCGTAAAATTTTTAAATTATTTCACGTTTTGATTCCAATTCATTGCAACCAAATTTGGGTATTTGTAGAGACGTAGCATGCTACGTCTCTACTTAATGAATTGAATAACAAATAATTAATTGAAAAACAATTTCTTAATTTTTCCAACCTTATCTTGCTAAAAACCTTATAACCCGAATAAACCCTTAAAATCGAAACCTTATTACTTGATTTTTCCGTGAAAACCTTTGTCGCACTCTCATGAGACGTAGCATGCTACGTCTCTACTTAATGAATTGAATAACAAATAATTAATTGAAAAATCAATTTCTTAATTTTTCCAACCTTATCTTGCTAAAAACCTTATAACCCGAATAAACCCTTAAAATCGAAACCTTATTACTTGATTTTTCCGTGAAAACCTTTGTCGCACTCTCATGAGACGTAGCATGCTACGTCTCTACTTAATGAATTGAATAACAAATAATTAATTGAAAAATCAATTTCTTAATTTTTCCAACCTTATCTTGCTAAAAACCTTATAACCCGAATAAACCCTTAAAATCGAAACCTTATTACTTGATTTTTCCGTGAAAACCTTTGTCGCACTCTCATGAGACGTAGCATGCTACGTCTCTATTTAATGAATTGAATAACAAATAATTAATTGAAAAAATCAATTTCTTAATTTTTCCAACCTTATCTTGCTAAAAACCTTAATAACCCGAATAAATCCCTAAAATCGAAACCTTATTACTTTATTTTTCCGTGAAGAGGATTAACGGCTTCATTCAGCATTATTAAAAATCAGATATTGTTTCATTTTTTAACATGCCCAACTTCTTATCAAAAAAAATTTTTGAATGAAATATTGGTTTTTTTTCTGTAAAATCGAATAATTGAAATATATTTGCATGAGTATCTAAATATGACAAAATTAGTTAAAATTTGATTGCAGGAAAGTATGGGTATTGAAGCAAGAACAAGTGCATGACGATTTAATTTTTAATGTTGGCGATTTTTTAATCAACAAATAATACGGGCACACTATAAAACTATTGCTATGAACAGATATTTAAAGCACGATCCATGGTGCATTATCGAAGAAGAGTTTCATCCGGAAAAACAATTGGCATCAGAGAGTATTTTCAGCTTAAGCAATGGACACATCGGACAACGGGCAAATTTTGAAGAATATTATTCGGGCGAAACTATGCTGGGCTCGTATGTGGCCGGAATTTATTATCCCGAAAAAGCAGAAAGGGGAAGTTGGAAAAACGGTTATTCCGAATTTAACGACAAAATTGTAAATGCGCCCAACTGGACAGTGATCAGTGTTCGTCTAAACGATGAAAGGCTGGATATTGGCGAATGGGATATTGCCAACTTCAAACGTGTGTTGAATATGCGTGAAGGTTATCTGGAAAGAACTTTTGAAGCAACATCATTCAAGGGACACCGTATTCAGGTTTCGGTGAAAAGATTTTTGAGTATGGCAGAAAATGAAATCGGCGTTATCAGTTATACAGTAAAATCGTTGAATTATGATGGTCGAATTTCGTTTCTTCCATTAATTGATGGAGATGTGCGAAACTATTATACCAATTATAACGAACCGTTCTGGAATGTTCTTCAAACGCGAACAGAACAGGATGTTTCTCATTTGTGGGCACAAACCCGTAAGCTGGATTTTCATGTGTGCTGTGCGCTCACTTATGCATTCTACAAAAACAAAGATTTGCTGAATGTCAATCCCATTAAAATTGAAAAAGAAAAAGTTGCGGGTTTCAGTGTTGGCACAGATATTAAAAAAGGAGAAACCGTAACGTTGAGAAAATATGTGTCGGTGATTAGCTCACTAAATCATCCGCGCGAAGAGCTTACAGAACGTGCCTGTTCCATTGCCCGACAAGCAAAAAACAAAGGTTGGGATCAACTGTTTGAAGAACACAAATCGGTATGGGAAGAAAAATGGCGACAATCCGATGTAATTATCGACAATGATGTCGCTGCGCAGCAAGCCATACGATTTAATATCTTTCAACTCAATCAAACCTACAGCGGAAATGATCCTCGTCTGAATATCAGTCCAAAAGGTTTTACGGGTGAAAAATTTTCAGGTGCCACGCGTTGGGATACCGAAGCTGTGTGTGTTCCTTTTTATCTTTCCACTTCGCCGCAAAATGTGGCACGAAATCTTTTACTTTATCGTTTTCGACATTTACCTAAAGCCATCCAGAATGCTGAAAAACTTGGTTTTACAAATGGAGCAGCCCTTTTTCCAGCAGCAACTTTCAACGGCAGCGAAATTCTCAACGAATGGGAACTGTCTTTTGAAGAAGTTTATCGAAACGGTATTATTGCTTACGCTATTTATAATTATGTGCGTTATACCAACGATATAGATTATCTGATAAATTACGGATTAAAAGTGCTGATTGCCATATCCCGTTTTTGGAGTCAGCGGGTAAATATGTCAGGACAGAAAAAGAAATATGTCATTTTGGGCGTAACCGGACCAAACATGTACGAAAATAATGTTAACAACAACTGGTTTACGAATTTCATTGCCGTATGGTGCTTAAATTATACGATGGAATGTATTGAGACTATCCGAAAAACAAACTTCCGCGCTTTTGAAGATATGGCGCAAAGCATCGGTTTCTCCAATGAAGAAACTTTTTTGTGGAAAGATATTGTTGAAAACATGTATTTCCCCGAGGAAAAGGATTTGGATATTTTCTTGCAACAGGATGGCTTTATGGATAAAACCCTGACCAAAGCCAATGAAATTCCGGAAAATCAGCGTCCCATCAATCAACATTGGACATGGGATCGCATACTTCGTTCCTCGCTTATCAAACAAGCCGACGTAGTGCTGGGACTCTATCTTTTTGAAAATTTTTTCGAAGCGGAAACAATAAGGAAAAATTTCGATTTTTATGAACCACTCACTGTTCATGAATCTTCGTTGTCGCCTTGTATCCATTCAATTGTAGCCTGTAAAATCGGAAAAATTGAAAAAGGCTATGAACTGTATCTCCGCACAGCCCGTCTCGATTTAGACGACTACAACAATGAAGTTGCTGAAGGTCTGCATATTACAAGTATGGCCGGCACATGGCTTTCCATTGTTCAGGGTTTTGGTGGAATGCGCGTGAAAGAAGGTTGCCTGCATTTTTATCCGCAAATTCCAAAACAGTGGCAATCATTTGCTTTCAATGTGATTTTCAGAGGAATACATCTGAATGTTCGCATTGAAAAATCGAAAGTTATTATTCAACATATCAAAGGAGAAACTATTAACCTGATGATTTACGACAAATCTTTTATGCTTTTGCCAGAAAGTATGGTTGAAACACCTCTTGAACAATAAACATTCAAGTCATTTTTTTATTAAACTTAATCCATTCGCCGACATGAAAAAATATCTTTTCCTGCTTTCGTTTCTATTGGTTTGTTTCTCATCAAAATCAGCCGATAAAAAATGGGTTGACCACCTTGAACCGACTTTTTGGTGGACAGACATGAAACAGACGCAACTACAGCTTATGTTTCATGGACAAAATATTGCAAAGTGCGATTTTACGATTCAGGACAAGGAAATAACAATCATCCGGAAAGAATTGACGGATAACCCAAATTATGTCTTTCTTTATATCGATCTGCAAAAGGTTGATGCGCCAAGAAAATTTCAAATCGTCCTGAAAAAAGAAAAAAAAGTTCAACAATACTGGTATGAATTAAAAGAGCGAAGAGCAAATTCCTCATTGCGGGAAAGCTTCACTTCGGCCGATGCCGTTTATCTGTTGATGCCCGACAGATTTTGCAATGGTAATACAGTAAACGATTCCGTAAAAGGATATTTTCAGGGTGCACATCGTGAACTACCGAATGCACGGCATGGTGGCGACATTGAAGGAATTATTTCCAAAATTCCTTATCTGGCCGATTTGGGAATTACTGCCTTGTGGACTACGCCGTTGTTTGAAGATAATGATACGCAATATTCCTATCATCATTACGCTTGCACCAATTATTACAAAGTCGATCCACGTTTGGGAAACAATACCGATTATTTGCGACTAGCCGACACTTGTCATGCTTACGGTTTAAAACTACTGATCGATGTGGTTCCCAATCATTGTGGCTGGAAACACTGGTGGCTGAATGACATTCCTGATAAAAACTGGTTCAATACATGGAAAGATTATACCTCTTCCAATTACCGGATCACTGCATGGACTGATCCTCACGCTTCGGAAGCCGACCGCGAAAAATTGATAAAAGGTTGGTTTGCGCCCAACATGCCCGATTTAAATCTTAATTTTCCTCTTCTTTTCGATTATTTGCGACAAGCTTACATTTTCTGGATAGAATATGCCGGAATTGACGGAATGCGTGTGGATACTTATCCGTACAACGATATAAAGGCTGCGTCCCGATTTATTCAATCCATTCTTGATGAATATCCCAAAATGAACGTGGTAGGCGAATGTTGGGTAAAAACACCTGCGGAAACGGCTTATTATCAGACAGGAAACAGAAATACGGGCGGCTTTGATTCTCATTTGTCCAGCGTGATGGATTTTTGTCTGAAAGATGTGTTTTCTATGGCTTTTAATGAAAAAGAAGGATGGGAAAATGGGATGATACGTTTTTACAGTCATTTTGCACAGGATTTTGTTTATCCCAATTCAGACTTGATTATGACTTTTTTGGACAATCACGATATTGACCGTTTCCAAACCGCCGTAAAAAACGATATTGCTAAATATAAAATGGCATTGGCCATGTTGCTGACTGTGCGCGGCTATCCGCAAATTTATTATGGTACGGAAATTATGATGCCCGGCATTCCGGGTAGTTACGAAGGTCATAGGTTCGATTTCCCGGGCGGTTGGCCTGACGATCAACGCAGTGCTTTTATTGCAAATGGCAGAACGACAGCAGAAAACGAGATTTTCAACTATTTGCGTCATTTATTGCATTACCGAAAAAAAAATACGGTTCTTCAAACTGGAAAAATGAAACAGTTTATTCCCGAAAACGGAATTTATGTCTTTTTTCGTTACAACGCTGATAAAACAGTTATGATTGTTGCTAACAATAATGAACAGCCGACAGAATTGAATTTGCAAAGATTTAATGAAATGTTGGAGCGACACGACCAAGTTAAAGAAATTTTCAACGGAAATTTGTACAACTTGAAAAACACTCTTTCCTTACCGGCAAAAAGCGTAATGATTTACGAACTTCTATAAACCTAATTTTAAGCTATGAAAAACAAATTTCTATTTCTCTTTTTGTGCACGGGCCTGCTTGTTTCGTGCCAGCCGTCTTTACATTATTCTCCCGACGATGAAAACAACCTCAACTTAAATTCACTTGTAACATTGGAAATTGGAGCAGATACCATTTATTTACAGGATTTTATACTGAATCCCGCTAAAATTGATTCCGTTACTTCTTCTTCCTCTTGGTTAAAATACAAATTGTCCAACGATAAAAAGTTATTGTTTGTCGACGTTGTACCGGAAATGGAAAATTTTGTTGATATTAAAATTTGGTCGAACGGGACACCTTTTTCCGTACCCTGCCGAAAAACCGACAAAACAGATTTTGTCTTCACCTATCGACCACAGGGAAAAACATATCGCAAAGTTCAAATTGCCGGACAAATGAACGATTGGGTTCCCAATTTTACACCCGATTTGCAACTCAACGACAGCGGCTTTTATCAAACAACATTGCATTTAAGTCCGGGAACTTATCTATATCAAATGGTGCTGGATGGGGAATGGAATTATGATGTCAACAATCCTCTTAAAATAGATAATGGAAGAGGAAAATTCAATTCCATACTCAAAGTGGAAGGTCAGCAGTCGCTTTTCCCCATGCTTTATACCGATGCATATTCCGATTCAAAAATTACCCTTTTGTTGGCAAACAAGGTCAACAATATCTTTATTTACTGGCAGAATTACCGTTTGCCCGACATGTTTGTAAAAAAACAGGAAAACCGAATTGTTTTCGATATTCCCGCCGAAGCACATTCACTTGAACGTTCGTTTATTCGCATTTGGGCATCCAATGATTTTGGCGTCAGCAACGATGTTCTTATTCCTCTTCACAAGGGAAAAGTGTTGACTGAAGCAAAAGAAATTACCCGTTCGGATAAGGAATCACAAATTATCTATTTCTTGATGGTCGATCGCTTTAAAAATGGAAACAAAAACAATGATCATCCTCTCCGCCGGCCTGATGTGCATCCGAAAGTCGATTTCTGGGGCGGCGATTTAGCCGGTATCCGACAAAAAATTGATGACCGGTATTTTACCGATTTGGGAGTAAATACATTGTGGATTTCTCCGGTAAATCAAAATCCCACTACTCCGTATGGATTTTATGCTCCTGTCTCTACCAAATTTTCAGGATATCATGGTTATTGGCCTGTTTCTTCTTCCAAAGTCGATTTTCGATTTGGTACGAATAACGAACTGAAAAATCTTGTAGCCCACGCACATTCCAACAATATCAATATCTTACTGGATTATGTTGCCCATCATGTACACGAAGAACATCCGCTTTACAAGGAACATCCGGAGTTTTTCACGTCGTTGTATCTTCCCGACGGAACATTGAATACGGAAAGATGGGATGACCAGCGATTGACGACTTGGTTTGATACATTTATGCCGACTTTGAACACCACCGATCCGGAAGTCATTGATTTAATGACCGATTCAGCCTTGTTTTGGTTGAAAGAATTTCAACTCGACGGATTTCGGCACGATGCCTGCAAGCATATTTCCAACGACTTTTGGCGAGAACTTACCTTAAAAATAAAACGCCAAAATCATGGAAAAAATTTGTATCAAATTGGGGAAACATACGGCAGCCCACAACTTATTGGCAGTTTCTTGGGCACCGGTATGTTGGATGGTCAATTCGATTTTAATGTTTTTGATGAAGCTTCCATAGCATTTGCAGGTATTGGAGGTAACTCGTTAAATAGAGTGAACGATGTGCTGCAAAACAGTTTTAAGGTTTATGGACATCACAACTTAATGGGCTACATTTCCGGAAATCACGATCGTCCCCGATTTATGGCTTATGCTTCGGGTGACTTGAAATTCGGAGAAGACTCCAAACTTGCCGGATGGAAAAGGGAAATAGGAATTTCCGACTCAACTGCTTACGACAAAATGTTTTTGTTTCATACTTTTAACCTAACCATTCCAGGTATCCCCGTTATTTATTACGGCGACGAAATCGGCATGACAGGCGCAAATGACCCTGATTGCAGGAGAATGATGCATTTTGACCACTGGAACCATCGAGAACAAAATTTATGGAAAAAAGTTTCTACTTTGACTCATTTGAGACTTCAACATCCGGTACTGATTTATGGCGATTTTGTTTCGCTTCAAGCTAATGACGACAGTTGGGTATATGCCCGAAAATATTTCGATAAAGTTGCAATAATATTTATCAATAATGCGCCCAAATCCCAACATTTTGAAATTAATCTTCCGGATATACTGAAAAACACAATTTATCAGCCTGTTTTTCAGTATCCTTTCTCAGAAGAAAACAGTACCATCAACATAGATTTGCCGGCTTATAGCGCCGAAATATTACTTAATTAATAAAAACATGATACAAATTCCAAGTTCAGAATTGAAGCAAGCCATGCACAAAGGCGACAAAGAATTTCTTCGGTCAATTGCCGAAACCTATCTGACGGCTATTGGCGGTAATTTGAATACTTCCAACATGCAATTACTCAACGGCTGGCAACATGTTTTGCTTTCGTGGTACTTTTTTTCGACCGAAATGGATGAGGGCGGATTTGTTCAACTGATACAAAACGGTTACGGAGGTTATATTTTTGACAATCCTTTTGCCAAAGCATTACGATTAATGGGTGCTCGCGATTTGTCCAAACTGCTTTACAAGGCAAAAAAAATTTACGACGAAAACAAAACCATATTGGAAAGAGATACTTCCGAAGAGGAATTTAATGCAATGTATGTAGATTTTGAGCAATTTGACGAACTGGAGGAAGAATATTTCGACCTGGAAGAAGAACAACTGAGAATAATTTCTACCTATGTAAAAGAACATCTTTCCGATTTTGTTGATATTGGAAATTGAAAAATGCTCATTTTGCTGATTTTTCTCCTGCAGGGTGTGGTACAACTTATCCCAATAACGGTTTATTTTTTGTAATTACACATCTTTATCAAAATAGGATTGTAGAGAATCAATTGTAGTAGCCTTGATTATTGGTAAGCTCAAGACGTTATCTTCTGCCATATCAAACCAAACATAAGCAAAGATATCGATTTTTCGTTTGCATCACCAAAAGGATAATGCAAACGAAAAATTATAAATATCTCATTATATGATTTTTATAAAAAACATTTTAAATTGTGTTGAAGTCAGGAGAAAGCAAGAATAATTTTTTTATTCCTTTCGACCCAGATTCAGCATTAGAAAAAACATGGTTAAAACTAATTGTAAGTCAGTCTATAAAGTTCAGAATTTAGCCTAATTATTTATAATGAGTAAGTTAACGTGAGTTTAATAGATGAAGATAAAGATAATACAAACAATTATAAATAAGGTAATAAGGTTGATGAAGAGTAAGTATGAACCTGTTACGAAGGTTAGTTGTGTCAAATAAGGTCTTTATATTCAGAAAACGAACTCCGTTATTTTAATAAAACCTTAGTAACGTTAATCAACAACAAGAACAAACCTTATTATCTTATTAATTATCAACTTTCTATATAATTAAAACAGGTAAATCGTTACACCGAACTCACGTTAATGTACATAGTTCTTTGAGTTGCAGAAATGATATTTAATATGTTTGAATGCATAATCTGGGTTCAAGGTGAACATATTTTTATAATTCTATACTGTAGGTAAAATGAGTTTCATCTGTCCAAATCAAATATTCCGGCAGAGGTTTGGGCCCACAACTTGCCGATCCTACGCCTAGCGTTTTCGTTGAAAGGGTGAAAACTGTTGAATTGCTTTTCGGAAGATCTATCTTATATTCTACGGGAAACATTTCTTCATCCGTATAAGGTATCGCCGATATTTGCATCAAATGGTCGTCAGCATTGAATTGAATGGATGGAAGGCTGCCGCCCGACAATTCAGCCCATCGAACATCTTCGTGATTTCCGTATTCCATCGGCTTTTCGTACTCATATTGATTATGTACGGCCAAATCATACAGTCCAACAAAAGCACCCGTTTTTCGGTCGGAATAATTCTCCTGAGGACCACGTCCAAAATAGGTTACACGATCCAATTGTTTATCCAAATGATATCGAATTCCGATGCGGCCGAGATTGATTCTCGGACCGGCAAAAGTAACATCGTTTTCCACTTTCACCGAACCGTCGCCTTTTATCAGATAAGTAGCCGTGTGATAAGCTTCGAAGCCTTCTTTACCTTCGGCTTTAATTTTCGAAACAACCTTTACGGAAGATTTATCCACTTTCGTAACTTTGAAATCTACCTGGCTGTATGTTAAACTATTCAACCCATACTTCGACCAATTGTCATATGTCCACATGTCGTCGTTGCGGTGTGCTGCACGCCACAAAACAAGTTTTGGAGATTCGCCCTCAACCAGCAAATTCTTTTCGGCTTTATTTAGTTGAGTCATAAATCCTGTTTTTTGGTCGAAGACTAATGAGAATCCGTTGCCTGAAATTTTTACCAAATTGCCGTCTTTTTTAATTTTGACGGGAGCTGCGGGTTTCGAACCGTTCATAGCCGGTGTGTTAATTGGCAACTTAAATTGTTCTGCAGCGACTTCAAAGCCACGATTAGCCCACAATGTGTTTCCCTTTTGAGTATAAGACACATTCAAAAAATATTCTGCTCCCGCTTTAGGATTTTCCACTTTGACCGGCAAGTTCACAATCGATTCATTGAATGCTTCGATATGTGGCACATCAAATTTGCCTTCGGCAATTTTCACGCCGTTTTCCGTCACATTCCATTCACCGGCAAATCCATCGAGCGAAATAAATTGATATTTGTTTTTGATGCGTATGGTCCCTTTCGACGGATCTATCAATTCGGTTTTAATCCATTGATAGGCTTTTTTCATTTCGGGATAATGAGGCTTCACTTTCGTACCGCTTGTAGAGCGATCGTAGGAAACCACACCCTTGTGAATAAAATAGTGATCGTTGGGAAATTCCCCAAAACCACCACCATAAGCCAGAATCGGATGGTTGGGATCGCGCTTGTTCCACAAGGCCTGATCCTGATATTCCCAAATCGCACCACCAACGATGTTCGGATTATTGTCGAACATTTCGGAATATTCGGCCAGTGATCCCATCGAATTAAACATTGCATGGGCGTATTCGCAGATATAAAAAGGCTTCGTCAATTCCTTATTTTGAGCAATGGCTGCAAACTGTTCGGGTGTTCCATACATTTTGCCGTCGAAATCCGAAGGATTGTTTTTGCCAATACCGAATCGCTCGTAATGTAAAAAACGTGTGAGGTCGATCTTCTTAACCGTATTCATGGCTTCCACGAAATTTGTACCAACCCCTCCGCATTCGTTGCCCAGCGACCAAATAATGACCGAAGGATGATTCTTGAAATTTTCCATATTGGCCACATTTCGGCTGATAATAGCTTCCTTCATCAATGGCTCTTCATCAAATCGTCCGTCGTAACCATGACATTCGCAATTCGCTTCGGCAACCAACCAAATGCCCCATTCGTCACACAATTCGTACCAGCGAGGATCGTCGGAATAATGGCAGGTGCGGACATGATTGCAATTGCCTTGCTTGATTACCTGCAAATCGCGTATCATCTGTTCTTCGGTAATGGCATGACCGACATCCGACCAGTGTTCGTGTCTGTTGACGCCTTTCAATTTTATGGGAACGCCATTGACCGTAAAAATACGACCTTTGATTTCTATTTTTCTGAATCCGACTTTCGAGGATATGATTTCACCCTCCGAGCCGCTCAAAACCAACGTATATAAGTTGGGTGTTTCTGCAGTCCATTTTTCGGGATTTGACACGGGGAAATGAATGGTGAGTTGTTGTTCTTCTTTTGGCGATAAAGCTTTTCCCTGAGCGGTCGATTTTGCGATCTCTTTGCCGTTTCGGTCATAAAGGGTTGCCGTAAACAATTGAGCCTTGCCGGGTTTATCGCCATAATTTTTCACTTTCGCCTGAATTTCCACCTGAGCATCCTTATATTGATTGTCGAGATCGGTTTTAACAAAAAAGTCGCGAATATGCGTTTGCGGAGCACTCCACAGCGTAACATTCCGAAATATTCCGTGCAGCCGCCACATATCCTGATCTTCAAGCCATGTTCCGCTGCTGTATTGATAAACCTCTACGGCCAATACATTCTTTCCGGGCTTGACATATTTCGTCAGATCAAACTCTGCCGCATTGCGGCTGTTTGTGCTATACCCGACTTTTTCGCCGTTTACCCAAATAAAAAATGCACAATCCACTCCGTCAAAGGTGATAAACACTCTTCTTCCGGCCCAATCTGCAGGCAACTCGAAATCTCTGCGATAGCTTCCCACAGGATTCCGTTCTTTGTAAGCCGTATATTTGGGATCGGGTTCACTCATCACTCTCGGAAAATCTTTCTTGATCGTATAGCCCAAGTTTCGGTAGAAAGGCGTTCCGTAGCCCTGCACTTCCCAATTGGAAGGTACGGGAATTTCTTTCCATGAAGAGACATCATAATCGGTCTTGTAGAAATCGACAGGACGCTGTTCGGGGCTTGGAACCCAATTAAACTTCCACATTCCGTTCAAATTGCGAGCAAAAGAAGAAGCTCTGCGGTTAGCAGCTAATGCCTCCTGCAAATTGGCGTAGGGCATCAGTGTAGCGTGATAGGGCTCTTTATTGATTCCTATGCATTGAGGATCTTCTATTTCGGCTGGATAATCGATGCCGGGTTTCAAGGGAGCAGATGCTTTTATCATCACAGGTTGCACAACAATTGCTGCGAAAATAAGCAAAAATAGGAATTTTTGTTTTGTCATGTTGTTAGTTTTTTAGAATATTCACCTTTTATGTTTGACTATTATTGTAATCTATAGTTTTCTGATCCAGATGTTTCTGAAACTTACCGGATTGCCGTGATCCTGCAAAACAATGGCGGCAGCGCCGTGTTTTTCAACGAAATATTCAGGAATGCCGATATATTGCGTAGGACCACGCAATTCGACATGATTTTGAATTAAAACGCCATTTTGCAAAATGGTAATGGCAGGGCGTGTAAAATAAGTGCCATCGTTGTTGAAGCGGGGTGCAGTGTAGATGATATCGTAGGATTGCCATTCGCCGGGCGCTTTGCAAACGTTAACCAGCGGCGCATATTGTTTGTAAATGCTTCCTGCCTGACCGTTTCTGTAAGTTCGGTTGTTGTAGCTGTCGAGCACCTGCACCTCATAGCGTTCCTGCATGAATATTCCGCTGTTCCCGCGACCTTGACTTTCGCCTTCTACTTTGGCCGGCGTTCGCCATTCGATATGCAGTTGACAATCATCGAAAAGTTTTTTTGTTTTGATAATTCCGGCACCTTTGACAACGGTAACGCATCCGTCGGCTACTTTCCATCCGGGTAAACCGCCTTCGGCATTCGTCCATTCTTTGGAGAGGTCGTTGCCATCGAACAGAATAATGGCATCCGAGGGAGCATCAGCTGCAGTTCGACCGGGCGTAACGACGGGAACTTCCGGTTCCCAGATTTCGGTCATTTCGGGTTTCATTTCCATAGGCTGTTTTGTTTGCGCGGACATGGTTGAAGCAACGGCTAAAAATGTGAGCGCTAAAAAGCTAATTTTTTTCATTTGATAAATATTTAGAAGTAACCTGTTCGATAATAAATATTAATCTACTGTCATTCAATGGCAACTAACGATGTATCAGGATTCATAATCCTCGATAGGATGGTGCGTGTCAATTTGTTTAATGTTGTGTGCAAAAATAATAATTTCGCCATCAAAAGCGAAATAATAAAAAACTCAAGTAATAAATGCCACTTTTAGGGAGGGAGAAAAAAAGAAAGATAATAATTGTTCAGTTCAAGGGAGAAAAGATCTTCTCCCCTTTCTCCTAACAAACCAAAAAAAAATTGCAAAGATGAAAGATTAAAAAACAAAAGAGATGACAGAAGTTTTGTTATTTCATTTCAATTTCTTCTGGTTAGATAAAAAAAATAGGACGCCCCGATATCATCGGGGCGAACATCTGGTACGACTGCGCCGAAGCGGAGACATCCCTCAGTTAGAAGCAAATATACAACACATTTTTATAAACTCCAAATTCTTTAGTAAAAAAATGTAAATTGCAGATTTAACCAGCGTTTTCCTAAAAAATGGACTAAATAAAGTGCTTCGTCAAATTTCAATTCCTTTTGGTGCGATTAAGAGTTTATTTTGGCTTGAATAATGAGTTAAAAAAATATTTTGGAAAAATTCCGAAGTTGATTGTGATAGATAAGAAAGAAATAATTCGGAACGATTTAAAAGAAAAAAAACGGCCCAAATAGGGGTTTAACCGAAGCTAAACGTTCCCTAACCATAGAGCCGTTTTCCATATCTACAAAAATACAAAATACTTTTTATAAAACAAATTTTTTATTAAAAAATTCACATAAATCAAGAATCAAGCGAATCAAAGTCAATTTCAATTCCTTCTGGTGCGATTAAGAGAAATAGTTGAATGCAAGGAACTTATACTTAGGAAATTTCAATTCCTTCTGGTGCGATTAAGAGCTTCCTCGACGGGGGCGTCTGGTCGGGCTTGCGCATTTCAATTCCTTCTGGTGCGATTAAGAGGGATGGCTCTATTGTAAGCAATTCAACTGTTAAACCATTTCAATTCCTTCTGGTGCGATTAAGAGTTTGGAAAATGCAATCAGTGAAATGGCGAAATTTTATTTCAATTCCTTCTGGTGCGATTAAGAGCGCCTAATGCCTGAAAAAAAGGATTACTCTCTTATATTTCAATTCCTTCTGGTGCGATTAAGAGTTTCTGGGGATTTATTGCCGGTGAAAAGTGCTTAAATTTCAATTCCTTCTGGTGCGATTAAGAGCTTTGCTCTTTCCAATTAAGCGACAAGAAAAATGAATTTCAATTCCTTCTGGTGCGATTAAGAGAACCTCCATTTTAATTGATATGAATTTGAAAGTACATTTCAATTCCTTCTGGTGCGATTAAAAGGCAGCTTGAAATTCTGAAAACTGATCTTGATAATCTATTTCAATTCCTTCTGGTGCGATTAAAAGTGGTCAATAGTTCGATCAGAAAAAGTTTCCTGTTCCATTTCAATTCCTTCTGGTGCGATTAAAAGTATCAGATTCAATGCCAAGTTCACTAAACTTTGCCAATTTCAATTCCTTCTGGTGCGATTAAAAGAGGAATGCAGCGCCTTGTTATTGATATACATCCCAATTTCAATTCCTTCTGGTGCGATTAAAAGGAAGGTGTGCAATATGATTTGTCTCGGATAACATAATTTCAATTCCTTCTGGTGCGATTAAAAGTAAGGCGTTGCCGGTTATATCCAACGAAAAAATGAAATTTCAATTCCTTCTGGTGCGATTAAAAGGTTTACTTTTCAATATGGAAAAGGTAAGGGTATCTAATTTCAATTCCTTCTGGTGCGATTAAAAGATCAGATTCACCGCAAGTTATTCTGGTTATTTGCCGTATTTCAATTCCTTCTGGTGCGATTAAAAGATAAAGCAATTACAAGATTATGAATTCAAGCCAAAATTTCAATTCCTTCTGGTGCGATTAAAAGCTTTGAATTGCCATCAATTCCTTTTAATTTAGGCTATTTCAATTCCTTCTGGTGCGATTAAAAGAGTTCTTTTGCTATCTTCATAATAATTGTATAATAGATTTCAATTCCTTCTGGTGCGATTAAAAGAAGCCCCGACAAGAAATACCGATTTATAGGAACCTTATTTCAATTCCTTCTGGTGCGATTAAAAGAAACAGGCAACAAAAATTGGAAAATGAATCTCTGAATTTCAATTCCTTCTGGTGCGATTAAAAGTTTGAGCTGCCCACCTGAAAAACCACCTTACAAAAGATTTCAATTCCTTCTGGTGCGATTAAAAGAGCGTAACAATTAAACAAACAATAAATATTGATAGATTTCAATTCCTTCTGGTGCGATTAAAAGCCAAATTTTTGCTCGATACAATGCCACCTTATTTAATTTCAATTCCTTCTGGTGCGATTAAGAGAATCGAACGATGTATACTTCTCCATGCTTATGGCTAATTTCAATTCCTTCTGGTGCGATTAAGAGTTTCTTCTGTTTTGGCTCCTTTTATAAATTCAGCATATTTCAATTCCTTCTGGTGCGATTAAGAGTATTATAAAATGCACGACCTCCAATTTCTTTTACTTTATTTCAATTCCTTCTGGTGCGATTAAAAGAAGTATGCGGTTTAAAAATGCCTTTTTATTCGGCAATTTCAATTCCTACTGGTGCGATTAAAAGTTTGGAGAGAACAGCCGTATTACTTTTGTATGTACAATTTCAATTCCTTCTGGTGCGATTAAAAGTGTTCGCCGTCCCTGCCCCCGAATAAGAGAAAATTTTATTTCAATTCCTTCTGGTGCGATTAAAAGTTGTACGCAGTACATTATCGGGAAAAACAAATTATCATTTCAATTCCTTCTGGTGCGATTAAAAGAGACAATCGAACGCCAGAAGAAAAAGCTCAAGATAATTATTTCAATTCCTTCTGGTGCGATTAAAAGAAGCAGGAACGATCCTTGAAATTTCACGTGTTGTGTATTTCAATTCCTTCTGGTGCGATTAAAAGATGACAGCGTTGAGCGGGTACAAGCACAATGGTGATTTCAATTCCTTCTGGTGCGATTAAAAGCATTGCAAAGAAGGAAGCACTCGAATACTCAAACCTTAATTTCAATTCCTTCTGGTGCGATTAAAAGATAATATTCAAGAACAGCAGGGCTTTTTATCTTTCATTTCAATTCCTTCTGGTGCGATTAAAAGTTTTAATGAAGAATCCCAATCGCACAATGCCACGTTATTTCAATTCCTTCTGGTGCGATTAAAAGGCGTTGATAGACGCAGGGGTGCAGGTAAGCAAGCAAATTTCAATTCCTTCTGGTGCGATTAAAAGTGCTGCTGCTTCTGCTGCTTCTGCTGCTTCAGTTGCATTTCAATTCCTTCTGGTGCGATTAAAAGAATGAACTTGAAAGTGAAATTAAAGAGTTGGAACTGTATTTCAATTCCTTCTGGTGCGATTAAAAGCTGGAACTAACAAAGTAGTTGATGCAGAACGTTTATTTCAATTCCTTCTGGTGCGATTAAAAGCGCAAAGACCATTTTTCATCGAAATTGTTGCACCTTTATTTCAATTCCTTCTGGTGCGATTAAAAGAAGGCAACGTTGGAACGTTAGACGATTATTTTGCAATTTCAATTCCTTCTGGTGCGATTAAAAGCCAATCACGTTAAGATTTTTTGTGTAAAAATCCGTATTTCAATTCCTTCTGGTGCGATTAAAAGACCAGCCTTGTTTACGGCAGCCTTCTTGATTGTTGTATTTCAATTCCTTCTGGTGCGATTAAAAGAATGAACTTGAAAGTGAAATTAAAGAGTTGGAACTGTATTTCAATTCCTTCTGGTGCGATTAAAAGCTGGAACTAACAAAGTAGTTGATGCAGAACGTTTATTTCAATTCCTTCTGGTGCGATTAAAAGCCAAATCCTTTAATGATGACCCTGTTTTTTCTTTCATTTCAATTCCTTCTGGTGCGATTAAAAGTTTTGCATTCTTAAAAGCATCTCCTATTTTATCTATTTCAATTCCTTCTGGTGCGATTAAAAGTGATTATTGCAATTCATATTCAGTCGCAGGAACTAAACATCATTTCAATTCCTTCTGGTGCGATTAAAAGAGTTGTGTATTATCCAACGTGGTTGCAATATCATTATTTCAATTCCTTCTGGTGCGATTAAAAGAGTACTCATAATTAATTAATTTTATTATTCTTTTTTATTTCAATTCCTTCTGGTGCGATTAAAAGCATTTGGAGTTGTAAAGGAGATAATCGACTTGAAAATTTCAATTCCTTCTGGTGCGATTAAAAGAGTAATGAAGTGTAATCCAGATAACACATCACAATCATTTCAATTCCTTCTGGTGCGATTAAAAGTATCTACTTCTAAAACAGTTCAACCTACGACCGGAATTTCAATTCCTTCTGGTGCGATTAAAAGGAATCCTGAAACTAAAAAATGGGACGTTATTTCAGAATTTCAATTCCTTCTGGTGCGATTAAAAGTTGGAGCACGGAAGAAAGCCCGGAAAAGTTCCGTAATTTCAATTCCTTCTGGTGCGATTAAAAGAAATAATCGATTTGTTGAAGAAAAACGCCTTCCATATTTCAATTCCTTCTGGTGCGATTAAAAGTTTTATTACTTCAAAAATAACAATTAACAATTAAACGGATTTCAATTCCTTCTGGTGCGATTAAAAGCTTCAGTGGTATTACATGCTTGGCGTTGAAAAGGTTATTTCAATTCCTTCTGGTGCGATTAAAAGCCTCGAATTAATGAAAACAGCAACGTCTGAATCAGAATTTCAATTCCTTCTGGTGCGATTAAAAGAATCTGAAAGGTTTAAGAAATTCAGATTAAATTCATATTTCAATTCCTTCTGGTGCGATTAAAAGGGCATAACTGTCAGCTTCTCAACCTCTTCAATATAATTTCAATTCCTTCTGGTGCGATTAAAAGACCTTGTAAAATCACTTCCTTTCAAAATGTTAGATTATTTCAATTCCTTCTGGTGCGATTAAAAGGGGAGTGATGCTGGAAAAGCATTAGCAGCGCAAATGCATTTCAATTCCTTCTGGTGCGATTAAAAGACTTGTGCGACACGTTCGTTTATCAAGAAAAAGAGGAGATTTCAATTCCTTCTGGTGCGATTAAAAGCACCGGAATTTTCCTGTATTGCCTTGTTGATTTAATTTATTTCAATTCCTTCTGGTGCGATTAAAAGAGAAGTTCAGAATAATATTAAGCAACAGAACGCCGAAGCATTTCAATTCCTTCTGGTGCGATTAAAAGTTTTTTGCTGTGTTAAAACTTTTAACAATACCATGATTATTTCAATTCCTTCTGGTGCGATTAAAAGACAACATCGAAGTTTGTTCAAATTTTGTTAAAATTTCATTTCAATTCCTTCTGGTGCGATTAAAAGCCGAGCGACAATGTTTTAGGAGTTATTACAAAATTTATTTCAATTCCTTCTGGTGCGATTAAAAGAACATTATTAGGCTTTTGAAACAGTTATTAAACCAGATTTCAATTCCTTCTGGTGCGATTAAAAGTTTACGATATTTAACATTGTCAACTGAATTTTTGATTATTTCAATTCCTTCTGGTGCGATTAAAAGCGCCGACAAAAGAGGCGATTGACAACTTAAATGCTTATTTCAATTCCTTCTGGTGCGATTAAAAGTTAACTTTTTACTTCTGTAACCTGAATTAACAAAAATATTTCAATTCCTTCTGGTGCGATTAAAAGTCCATTTTCCCATTTTGATAGAAAATTTTTGTCGTTATTTCAATTCCTTCTGGTGCGATTAAAAGAATATCAGCCCGATAGATTCGTAACCTTTGATGCGATTTCAATTCCTTCTGGTGCGATTAAAAGCTTTCATCAGATTGTCGCTATTCGCCTGAATGCCATAATTTCAATTCCTTCTGGTGCGATTAAAAGGTCAAAAAGTTAAATTCAATGTTGAAAACGCTTTTGTATTTCAATTCCTTCTGGTGCGATTAAAAGCAAGTATCACGGTTTGAGGATTCTGTTGCGGCTGCTCATTTCAATTCCTTCTGGTGCGATTAAAAGAAGGGTGTGGCTATAAATGTTAATTTAAGTGAAACTGTATTTCAATTCCTTCTGGTGCGATTAAAAGATTGACAAACGATATTGCAGAAGAATTTTTGCGAAATTTCAATTCCTTCTGGTGCGATTAAAAGCCAAACCAATTCAATGTCCTGAATATCAGGTTATTGAATTTCAATTCCTTCTGGTGCGATTAAAAGCTGTTATACCGTTTTTAACACAAATTTTGTTAAATTCTTATTTCAATTCCTTCTGGTGCGATTAAAAGCAACTGTTATCTAATGTTAATATATAATCAATCATATTTCAATTCCTTCTGGTGCGATTAAAAGAGAAGATGCCGTCTTTGAAATGAAAAAAGACGGCAATTTCAATTCCTTCTGGTGCGATTAAAAGAACTGAACGGCACACCGCCAGCCGAAGCATTTCGGAATTTCAATTCCTTCTGGTGCGATTAAAAGAAAGTTATCGGTTTCGCAAATGTGTATTACACGTTGATTTCAATTCCTTCTGGTGCGATTAAAAGCCTAAAGAGCCGACTTTTGAATATGGAGGAATTGTAGGATTTCAATTCCTTCTGGTGCGATTAAAAGTACAATTACGAAAGCAATGTGCAGGCAAGCGAAAAAAATTTCAATTCCTTCTGGTGCGATTAAAAGGATTAAAGAGAATTTCAATTTAAAACAATGTTTGTTATTTCAATTCCTTCTGGTGCGATTAAAAGGAGCAGGTCGAGAAATTCAAAGACAGCTTAACAAAAAGGAATTTCAATTCCTTCTGGTGCGATTAAAAGCGGTTGAGCAAACGAAAGACGAAAAAAACGCAAGCACATTTCAATTCCTTCTGGTGCGATTAAAAGTGGCTGATTTTCAATATGCTTTAGCATTATTTAAGATATTTCAATTCCTTCTGGTGCGATTAAAAGTTTCATTCCTTTAATAGAAGGAGTTAAATATATGCATTTCAATTCCTTCTGGTGCGATTAAAAGCATTGCTTCTAAAAAAATGGCTTTAGAGGCAAAAGATTTCAATTCCTTCTGGTGCGATTAAAAGAGCCAAGCATGTTTGATAAAAGCCGTAAAAGATTAATTTCAATTCCTTCTGGTGCGATTAAAAGATAGAACAAAATAATTAACGTTTAAAATTAAAAGTTAATTTCAATTCCTTCTGGTGCGATTAAAAGCCAAACCAATTCAATGTCCTGAATATCAGGTTATTGAATTTCAATTCCTTCTGGTGCGATTAAAAGACTTACAAGAAAAATACAATATAGGGACGGCGAAGAAATTTCAATTCCTTCTGGTGCGATTAAAAGAATTCCTGATGAGGAGATTGTGGACGTCGTTTTCGCATTTCAATTCCTTCTGGTGCGATTAAAAGTCCAAAATTTAATTTTAATCAAATGTGCGAAATTTATGAATTTCAATTCCTTCTGGTGCGATTAAAAGGATTCTAAACAAATCTTAACAAAAGAACAAATCTTTATTTCAATTCCTTCTGGTGCGATTAAAAGGATTCTAAACAAATCTTAACAAAAGAACAAATCTTTATTTCAATTCCTTCTGGTGCGATTAAAAGGTCTTAACTTGCAATTTGGCGGTAGGATAATTGTATTTCAATTCCTTCTGGTGCGATTAAAAGACATTTTTTTGGTTTAAATTTTGTTCGTATATTTGTATTTCAATTCCTTCTGGTGCGATTAAAAGGATTTGAATCCTTCTCTTAACAAATGTTTATATTTAATTTCAATTCCTTCTGGTGCGATTAAAAGACAACTGTTATCTAATGTTAATATATAATCAATCATATTTCAATTCCTTCTGGTGCGATTAAAAGAATGAAACATAAATTCACAATTTCGGCGTCAGATTCATTTCAATTCCTTCTGGTGCGATTAAAAGTAATTGTCGCTCCGAAAAGAGTAGCCGAAACTGTAATTTCAATTCCTTCTGGTGCGATTAAAAGTAAAAAATATATTTTTACTCTCGATTCAAAGGATTGGCATTTCAATTCCTTCTGGTGCGATTAAAAGGGAATAAAGGTGTTCCCGACCGTCTATTTGTTAAAAAATTTCAATTCCTTCTGGTGCGATTAAAAGAATTTTTGTTTTGTTTACAAAAATCAATTATTTTTAACATTTCAATTCCTTCTGGTGCGATTAAAAGGTTAATAACTATAAATCGGCGGTCGCTGTCATCCTATTTCAATTCCTTCTGGTGCGATTAAAAGAAATCAAACACTTTGAAGAGGTAGAGGAAAAAGGAAATTTCAATTCCTTCTGGTGCGATTAAAAGGACCTGCTCTGGTGTTACATCAAACTTTTTCTCAAAAATTTCAATTCCTTCTGGTGCGATTAAAAGTCGTTAAATTCAAAAATTATCCTTTCGATTCCATTTTCATTTCAATTCCTTCTGGTGCGATTAAAAGCATTTGTTAAGAGAAGGATTCAAATCTTCATTTTTCACCATTTCAATTCCTTCTGGTGCGATTAAAAGCTATAATTTTGTATGGCTTGGCTTCATTTAGTAAGTTTATTTCAATTCCTTCTGGTGCGATTAAAAGCTCCTTTTCCAGCCTTTTTATTTTTTCTGTCAATTCAATTTCAATTCCTTCTGGTGCGATTAAAAGGGGCAAAAGGGCATGCCGTGTTAACAAATGCAAAGAAATTTCAATTCCTTCTGGTGCGATTAAAAGACTTTTTTTAAATTTTGGATAGTTAAAATAACCGCAATTTCAATTCCTTCTGGTGCGATTAAAAGGCAGGCAAAAATTCATCGGCAAACCCGACGGAGAAATATTTCAATTCCTTCTGGTGCGATTAAAAGCATTACAAGGTAAATTTATGTTAACAATGTTCAAAAAATTTCAATTCCTTCTGGTGCGATTAAAAGTCACTTTCAGGCACGTAACTTATCGTGTATTTGTCATTTCAATTCCTTCTGGTGCGATTAAAAGAACCTTATCGTTTCAGGTCTGTTAACAAAATTTAATGAATTTCAATTCCTTCTGGTGCGATTAAAAGTTTGTTAAACATTTTAACGATTGCATTTAATCGCCATTTCAATTCCTTCTGGTGCGATTAAAAGAAAAGAAATTTTAGCGTATTGGGTAAGGCATACGAAATTTCAATTCCTTCTGGTGCGATTAAAAGAAGTTTCTAAAGGGTTCATATCTAAAACAATAGAATATTTCAATTCCTTCTGGTGCGATTAAAAGCATTGATTTTCGCAGCCAAGAATCAAAGCGAATGGAAATTTCAATTCCTTCTGGTGCGATTAAAAGGCGTTTATAATTTCGTGCTCCGTAACAAATTTAGAATTTCAATTCCTTCTGGTGCGATTAAAAGGTTATCAATTTTAACATTCTTAAGTTTTTCATCAAAATTTCAATTCCTTCTGGTGCGATTAAAAGAATAAAGCGAAAAAATGAACAGAATTTATAAATAATTTCAATTCCTTCTGGTGCGATTAAAAGTGAGAAAACAGCGATACTAATGAGCGTTTTAGAGCCATTTCAATTCCTTCTGGTGCGATTAAAAGTCTCCGACAATTACATTTTCGCACTTTTTCAATTCTCATTTCAATTCCTTCTGGTGCGATTAAAAGAAAAAACTAAATCGAAAGGATTTTAAAATTTAACAATAATTTCAATTCCTTCTGGTGCGATTAAAAGACCTGCTCTGGTGTTACATCAAACTTTTTCTCAAAAATTTCAATTCCTTCTGGTGCGATTAAAAGTATCAAAATATCAATGATTTTATTGTCCCTTTCAAATTTCAATTCCTTCTGGTGCGATTAAAAGATTATTCTGTATTTTTTTGCCTCTCTCATTGTGACATTTCAATTCCTTCTGGTGCGATTAAAAGGTGTTGGGGGTAATCCAAAGTAGTTTCCGCCAAAAAATTTCAATTCCTTCTGGTGCGATTAAAAGGTTCAGCATTTCCGAACCACCAGAAGCCAGCCAAAATTTCAATTCCTTCTGGTGCGATTAAAAGGACCCTCGTTGTAAAACGAGGGAAGTTTTAATAGAATTTCAATTCCTTCTGGTGCGATTAAAAGTTATGAAACTGTTCGCTTCGGGATAGAATACGAATATTTCAATTCCTTCTGGTGCGATTAAAAGTCAAACTTTTTCTCAAAATGATAGGGCATTTCATTATCATTTCAATTCCTTCTGGTGCGATTAAAAGGGAGTAAAATAAACACAATACAAAGCAGAGTGATGAATTTCAATTCCTTCTGGTGCGATTAAAAGACAGCCGTTTATAACCACCAGCCCCCCCCTTGTAAATTTCAATTCCTTCTGGTGCGATTAAAAGTTTTACCTCAAATAACGAAACGAGCGATTCTAAACTATTTCAATTCCTTCTGGTGCGATTAAAAGCTAACTAAATCATACATGCAAATGAAAAAGATTTATTTCATTTCAATTCCTTCTGGTGCGATTAAAAGTGCTCCGACGATGGAGAGAATAACAAAGATGGTGAAATTTCAATTCCTTCTGGTGCGATTAAAAGGTGTTTTCAATGTTGGATTTTTGTTATGAAAGAGGTCATTTCAATTCCTTCTGGTGCGATTAAAAGTGACTTCGCAAATGCTTGAACCTTTGTTAGAGAGAAATTTCAATTCCTTCTGGTGCGATTAAAAGAAGACAGTACAAATAACATGCAGATTAAAATAAAAATTTCAATTCCTTCTGGTGCGATTAAAAGCAATAATACCTTAGTGTTATATTTACACTAACATATTTCAATTCCTTCTGGTGCGATTAAAAGTTTTTTAACGCAAAATATTTGCAGGGTTTACTGGAATTTCAATTCCTTCTGGTGCGATTAAAAGAAAATAAAACGAAAGTTTATCGTTGACGAAGAAATTATTTCAATTCCTTCTGGTGCGATTAAAAGTTTACCATCTGTTCTCATAACCGTAATTTTTACAGAATTTCAATTCCTTCTGGTGCGATTAAAAGCCTGAGCCGTCCAATTAAAAATTGGTCTAATGACGGAATTTCAATTCCTTCTGGTGCGATTAAAAGTCTGTCATCGATGAATATATCGCACTTACCTCTTAAATTTCAATTCCTTCTGGTGCGATTAAAAGTTCCATTTGAATTTTTTCTTTCAAATGAAATAAGATTTCAATTCCTTCTGGTGCGATTAAAAGGTTTTACCTTCGTTGTACCGTAATCCTTTTCCGTCATTTCAATTCCTTCTGGTGCGATTAAAAGAGTCCTTCTAAAACCGATGGTGGAATTAAGTCAAGATTTCAATTCCTTCTGGTGCGATTAAAAGCATACTTTTTTCTGGCGTATTCCCAAAATTTAGCCTCATTTCAATTCCTTCTGGTGCGATTAAAAGAATAATCCTCATTCTGCCTTTCTTTATCAGTATGATATTTCAATTCCTTCTGGTGCGATTAAAAGAGTACATCCCCATAGATCCCCTCATCAAACCGACGCAAATTTCAATTCCTTCTGGTGCGATTAAAAGATCAAACAGGAACTGAAAAGCGTATTTATAAAGAAATTTCAATTCCTTCTGGTGCGATTAAAAGTTGTGATGTGTTATCTGGATTACACTTCATTACTTGATTTCAATTCCTTCTGGTGCGATTAAAAGACTTCTATCAGCTCCGTTCTTTCCTTGAATACAAGATTTCAATTCCTTCTGGTGCGATTAAAAGTCTTTCCATTGAAAAAGTATAAAACACCCTTATGTTATTTCAATTCCTTCTGGTGCGATTAAAAGTTTGGCTGGTTATTATGTGCAACATTGGTTATTGGAATTTCAATTCCTTCTGGTGCGATTAAAAGTCGTCTTGAACCTCTTTATTAGGTTGTTTTACTTTATTTCAATTCCTTCTGGTGCGATTAAAAGCCGAATAGAGGTCTCCTGTTGCCGTGTTGATGTAAAATATTTCAATTCCTTCTGGTGCGATTAAAAGCTATTTTCGGCGCTTGTTTTCTGCCGTTGTTTTCATTTCAATTCCTTCTGGTGCGATTAAAAGTCCTGTCTAATTTATCTACAAGAAACGCCTCATCTTCATTTCAATTCCTTCTGGTGCGATTAAAAGTCACTGAACCTGTCATATTAACACCCTTCGAAAAAATTTCAATTCCTTCTGGTGCGATTAAAAGTTATATCTCTACGTTGTTGTTCGTAGTTTTTATAAGATTTCAATTCCTTCTGGTGCGATTAAAAGCCGGATTTCTTTAGTTCTATCATTGTATCCTCCCCCTATTTCAATTCCTTCTGGTGCGATTAAAAGTTGTCCACCTCGTACCATAGCCGATTTAAATCCTACATTTCAATTCCTTCTGGTGCGATTAAAAGTTCGCGCCTATTTTCGGCGCTTGTTTTCTTGTTTTCATTTCAATTCCTTCTGGTGCGATTAAAAGGGAGTTGCAACAAATGTAGCTGTTCCTGATACGTTTATTTCAATTCCTTCTGGTGCGATTAAAAGTATTTCAGGTTTATTATTCCTGAAACGAAAAGGCAAAATTTCAATTCCTTCTGGTGCGATTAAAAGTCAACAGGCATTTCGCTCCTTGCCTTACTTTCTTTATTTCAATTCCTTCTGGTGCGATTAAAAG
>Ga0208826_1000312_pt1 | contig 53294 bp, 38 predicted proteins | sample AD_UKC115_MetaG_FD_184451 | JGI IMG/M metagenome (GOLD analysis project Ga0208826, IMG submission 184451) | Active sludge microbial communities of municipal wastewater-treating anaerobic digesters from Hong Kong - AD_UKC115_MetaG (SPAdes)... | ecosystem: Engineered > Bioreactor > Anaerobic >... | reverse complement strand
CGCAGTGGCGAAGGGCGAATCAACCATTCGCTTGCAGGCGCTCGGCGAGGGCGACGAAGGCGGCGGGGGCGAGTTGTTCGGCCCGGGTGCGCGCATCGATGCCGGCGGCGATGAGGTCGTCGGTCTCGGCCACGCCGCGCAGCGCGTTGCCGAGCGTCTTGCGGCGCTGACCGAAGGCGGCACGCACGACGCGATCGAGCAGGCTGGCATCGACCTGCGGCAAGCGTTCGGACGGCAGCGGCACCAGGCGTACCACGGCCGAGTCGACCTTCGGCGGCGGCGCGAACGCGGCAGGCGGCACGTCGAACAGCGGCTCGACCGTGCAGCGCAGTTGCAGCATCACCGACAACCGCCCGTAGGTTTTGCTGCCGGGTTCGGCGGCCATGCGCTCGACCACTTCCTTTTGCAGCATGAAGTGCATGTCGGCGATGGCCGCGGCGTGGTCGAGGCAGTGAAAAAGAATCGGCGTGGAAATGTTGTAGGGCAGGTTGCCGACGAGGCGGATCGTGGCCGTGCCCAGGTCGTGGGCCAGCGCGCTGAAGTCGACGGCGAGCACATCGCGATGGACGATGGCGATCTCGCCCACACCTGTGGCGCGCGTGCGCAATGGCTCGATCAGATCGCGGTCGAGTTCGATGACCGTCAAACGACCGCTCGCACGCAACAACGGCAAGGTCAGCGCGCCTTCGCCGGGGCCGATCTCGACGAGGGTTTCGCCGGAACGTGGCGAAACGTGCTCGACGATGCGGCGGAGTATATTTTTATCGTGCAGGAAGTGCTGGCCGAAACGTTTTTTCGTGATGTGTTGGCTAACATCGTTCATGGCGTGGCATCGGGATGCTTGACGGGGTGACGTCGCGGCGCACGAGGAAGCACGAAATGCGAGCGCGAACGAAGGCGCCGCAGTCTAGCACCGGCACGAATGCTCCATGTGCACTGTGCCGAACGGCACTTCTCGCAGTTGAGCGTGCGGCCTATGATGCGCGCCCTGCGTACCCTTGTGCGCGTCGCTTGCGGAAGTGTTTGCGTGAACCTGTCCATCGTTTTTCAACTCATCGCGCTGGGCATGATCTGGGGCGCATCCTTCATGTTCCAGCGCATCACCGTGCCCGTGATCGGCGCGGGCATGACCGGCGCCGGGCGCATGCTGCTTGCCGCGCTAACCTTGCTTGGCGTGCTGGCGCTGTTGCGCAAGCGCTTGCAGTGGCGTGCACGCTGGCGCGACTACCTCATCGTCGGCCCGGTGGTGATGGGCGTGCCGCTCGCACTGTTTGCCGTGGGCGCGCGTTCGTTGCCTGCGGGGTATCTTGCGGTGCTCAACGCGACGGTGCCGCTGTTCGCGGTGCTGATCGGCTGGGCATCGAGCGGGACGCGGCCATCGTCGTCGAAGCTGACCGGCGTCGTGGTTGGCGTCGTCGGTGTGGCGGTGCTGGCGAAGTTCGGGCAACTCGCGCTGGATTGGCGAACGGTGCTGGGTTTCGCTGCCGCACTGTGCGCGTCCTTGCTCTACGCCATCGGCGCGATCATGGCCAAGCAGCGTTACGGCGACGCCGATCCGCTGGTCATCACCGCGGGCAACTTGATTGGCGGCTCGCTGCCACTGGTTCCGGTGGCCCTTGCCACGGCACCAGTGGCGGTGCCGCCGCTCGGCGTTGGCATGGCGCTGGCGGCACTCGGCATCCTCTGTACCGGCGTCGCCTATGCGCTGTATTTTCGCATCCTGCGCGCCGCGGGCGTCGAGCGCACGGTGACCGTGACCTTCATCGTGCCGTTGTTCGCGATCATCTGGGCCGCGATCTTTTTGCACGAGCCAATCACCTGGGCGGCGGTGGCGGGTTGCGCACTGGTCCTGTTTGCCGTGGCGCTGATTTTCGAGAAAGTACCGGGCTTTGCGCGCATGAGCGCGCCCGCGCGCGAGGCGCGGTGCGAGGACTGATCATGCGCGCCGTGCGGCGAGGTCGATGGCGAGCTGCGTTGCGGCGATGAGGCTGGACGCATCGGCCGCACCACGGCCAGCGAGATCGAGCGCGGTGCCGTGATCGACCGAGGTGCGAATCCACGGCAGGCCGAGCGTGACGTTGACGGAATCACCGAAGCCGAGTGCTTTCAAGACCGGCAGGCCCTGGTCGTGGTACATCGCAAGATAGGCGTCATATCGGGCGCGCAGTGCGGGCAGGAAGGCCGTGTCTGCCGGCAGCGGGCCGTCGATGTCGAAGCCTTCGGCGCGTAGTGCGGCAAGCGCCGGGACAATCGTGTCGATTTCCTCGCGTCCAAGATGACCGGACTCGCCCGCGTGCGGGTTGAGCCCGAGCACACACAGGTGCGGCTGCGCGATGCCGAATTTTTCCCGCAGGTCGTGTACGAGAATGCGCAGCGTGCGGACCAATCCCGTGCGCGTGATCGCCGCCGGCACGGTCGACAAGGGCAGGTGCGTGGTGGCGAGGGCCACGCGCAAGCCGGGTGTGGCGAGCATCATTACGACATCGCACTGCGCGCGTTCGGCGAAGAATTCGGTGTGGCCGGTGAAGGGGATGCCGGCGTCGGCGATCACGCTTTTCTGCACGGGGGCGGTCACCAGCGCGTCGAACTCGCCGCGGGCGCAGCCGTCGGCGGCACGCGCAAGCGTGTCGATGACATACGTGGCGTTGCGTGGATCGAGGCGCCCCGGCGCCGCTGCTACGCGCAGCGGTACAGGCAGGCAACGCAGCGTGCCGGGCGTGCGCTGGGCGCGGTGCGTATCGGCGTAATCCTCAAGCGTAAGTGCGATGCCGCGGGCGACGGCGGCGCGACGCAAGAGATCGGCATCGGCGATGGCGATCAGATCGGCGGGGATGTCGCTCGCCGCGAGCGCGGCGAGCAGTTCCGGGCCGATGCCGGCGGGCTCACCGGCGGTGAGGGCGATGCGCGGCAGCATCGGCGGTCCGGCGCAGGCGAGCGATCGCGGCCGTGAGGCTACTTGGACGAGGCCTTCTTGATGGCCGTGCCCGAACATGCGGGCCGGTCGTGGGTAACATAAGCCGGGTCGACGGCGCAGATGTACGAGTCCGCGCGGAACTGACGCATCGTGGATTCGACTTCGTCTTCGGCCTTGCGCTGGCGTAGCAGATCGCGCGCCTGTTCGCGCTTGTTTTGCACGGTGCGATCGGCTTCGCGCTTGCCGAGCAGTTGCAAGACGTGCCAGCCGACATCGGACTGGAACGGTTGCGAAATCTCGTTTGTCTTCAGCGCACCGATGGCGGTGGCGACGCCGGTGCCGTAGCGATCGAGCGGAAACCAACCCATGTCGCCGCCGAGGTTCGCCGTCTGCGGATCCTTGGAGTATTCCTTGGCGAGTTTGGCGAAGTCTTCGTGACCATCGACGAGGCGGCGACGCACCTCGGCCGCGGTTTTTTGCGCTTCGGCGTTGGACACGAGTTCGGTAACGGGGATCATGATGTGCCGGGCGTGATATTCGGTCACGAGCTGCTGACCGCTGCCGCGTTTGTCGATCACCTTGATCAGGTGGAAGCCGTTCGGCCCGCGCACCACCTGCGAAACCTGGCCCGGGCTGAGCGTTTCGGCGATTTGCACGAAGGCTTCGGGTACGGAGTTGACCGGGCGCCAGCCGAGATCGCCGCCTTCGAGCGCATCCTGGGCATTGGAAAATCGGATCGCGGCTGCGGCGAAATCCAGACCGCCGTCGATCTGTTTTTTCACGTTGTCGGCCTTGTCCTTGGCCGTCTGGATCTGCTCGGCGCTGGCGTTTTCCGGGGTCGCGATGAGAATGTGGGCGAGGTGGATTTCGCCGCTCTTGAAGTCGCCGCTGGCGAGCAGGGCGTCGACTTCGGCATCGCTGATTTGGCCGCTGCTCTGCGCGATGCGCTGCTGCAGGCGCTGGATGAGCAACTGTTCTTTGGTCTGCTTGCGGAATTCGTCGTAGTCGATGCCGTCGCGCGCGAGGGCGGAGCGCAATTGCGAGGCATCGAAGTTGTTGCTCTGCGCGATGCGCTGGATCGCCTGATCGATATCGTTGTCGGTCACGCGGATGCCGGTGGACTGGGCGCGTTGCACTTCGATCCGGTTCATGAGCAAGCGGTCGAGAACCTGATTGCGCAAGACGTCCATCGGCGGCAACTGCTGCGGATTGCTGCGGTACTGGGTGAGGATTTGCGAGACGGCATGGTCGAGCTCGCTTTGCAGAATCACGTCGTCCTCGGCGATGGCGACGATGTGGTCGAGCGGTTCGACGGGTTGAATCTGGGCGCGCGCCGCAGGAGCGACGACGGCGAGCAGGGCAAGTAGGGCGGCGAGAAGCTTGTTCATCGGGGACTCTGCGATGGCTGACCGGATGGCAGTGGGCGCCGATGGCCCACGCACGGAAAAGAGAAGATAGCGCGGACATCCTGAACGGTATCCGCGCGCGAAACCCTGCAACCTCGATGCGCCGCAGGCGAGCGGATCATGCGGGGAAGAGGGGTAACTTACTGGTAGCCCAGAATAGCATGCCGCAGGAAATTCTGCGTCCGCTCGCCGCTGGCGCCGATGCCCTTGAATTCGATTTCGAAGAACACGCTGTTGGTCGCGCGCACGTTGGCGGGCAGGCTGATCGAGCCGATGGTGCTGAGGAAATTGGTATCCGTCAGCCAGCGCCGCGCCACGACGCGGGCGGCCACGCAGCAGCTGTCGTACTGCACGCCGGTGAACGATTCGAGCAGGCGCTTGTCGCGAATCGAATAGTAGTAGCGGCCGACGAGACTCCAGCGCGAATTCAACGGCACCAGCCCCGTCGCATCCCAGGTATCGAGGAAGCCGCGGCGATAGCGGTAGGAAAGATTGACCACGCCGTCGGCGCCGAACCGATGTTGCAGCGAGATCGAAGACAGATCGGTATGCGCGCTGGTCGGAACCCAGTTGCCCAGTGCGTTCTGCGCGACCGGATGCGGATTCCACTGCTGATCCCAGATCACGCTCCAGCGCTTGTCGAAGTCGAGCCGCACTTCGCTGAACAGGTCTTTGCCCACGTAAGCGAGCGGGGTGTAGTAGGGCAGGTTGACGCGCGGCGTGGCGAAATAGCGAATCTGGCCGATGCTGGCGCTCAAGAATTGATCGCCGCTGTCGGCATCGATCAGGCGCGAGGTCAAGGCGAGGGTGACGTGATTCGCATCGGCCTGGCGATCGCTACCGGTATAGGTGTTGGTGCGGAACAGGCTCGGAAAATCCAGGCTTGGCAGGGACGTGTCGAAGCTCGGCAGGTTGTCTTGATTGCGATATGGCACGTACACGTAGAACAGGCGCGGTTCGAGCGTCTGGATGAGGGACTGGCCGAACCATTTCGTGTCGCGCTCGAAGAACAGGCCCGAATCGAGGCTTGCAATCGGCAGGCTGCGCGAAGGCGAAACGCCGTCGATCAGCGGGTTGTTGTTGTAGCGCATGTCCGACAGGCTGTACTGGGTGAAGCGATAGCCAAGGGTCGGGCGAATGAACCAGCCGAGGTGCTCGATCGGATAAGAAATGTGCGGATACAAATCCAGCCGGCGGCCGGTGATGGAATAACCGCGCTGGAAATCGGTGTATTCCGATTCCATGCCGAGCTCAAACCCGCCGACGTTGTGGAAAAGATTGAGCGTCACGCGCGGCAGCCGGGTGTACGGCTTGAATACGGAAGGATAGGCACAGGTTTTCGGCGACGCGGCATTCGCGCAGATGGCTTCCATGCTCGGATCGCTGACCTGCCAATCGTCCGCGCCGATCGCCATGTTCCACCAATCGCCGCGACCGTTGACGTAGGCGCTCGAAGGCAAAAGACTGATGGCGGTGGACTGGAAGCTGTCGCCGTAGTCGCGCAGATAGCGATCGTCGGAGACGCGATGCACGTCGACCGTTGCGCCCCAGTTCGAGGTGAACGTCATCCAGTTTTGCAGTCGGACGTAGCCGCGATCGGATTCGTCGGTGACGTCGTCCTTGGGCATGTAGCCGATGTCGACCAAGGTGCGGTCCCAATCCGACAAGTAGCGGAACTCGGTATTGAGCATGGGACCGCGCTTGCTGTATTCGACCGGCTTCAAGGTCAGATCGTAATTCGGCGCAAGGTCGAAATAGTACGGAATGCCGAACTTGAACCCGCGTCGGTTGCTGTAGCCGATCGTGGGCATGAGGAAGCCGGATTGGCGTGCTTCGTCGATGGGAAACGACAGGTAGGGAAACCAGAAAAACGGCACGCCCTCGTAAGCGAAGGTCACGCCGTGGCCGTAGCCCTCGTTCTTGACCTTGTCGATCTCCAGCGTGTCGGCGCGCATTTCCCACTGGCGCTCGGTAGGGTCGCAGGTGGAAAACGTACCCTGAGTCATTTTCGAGTGATCGGGGTCGGTCTGATCGACGATCCGGGCGACGCCATTGCCGCGCTGATCGAGCATCTGGTAGCGCGTATCGTAGAGCGAAGTCGCGCTCGGCGTGGTCGTGCCGCGCGCCTTGTCGGCGGCCATGAGCATGCCGGCATCCTGGTAGCGCACGTGGCCGGTCGCGGTGTAGTCGGTGGTCTCGGTGTCGTAGGTGAGGAAATCCGCGCGCAGCAACGCATCGAGCCGCTGCATCTGCACGTTGTTTTCGAGCTGGGCGTGGGTTTTGTCGAGCCAGGTGACCTTGTTGGCGTCGGACGTGGTTTGCGCCTTGGATCGATCGCCTGCGGGCGGCAGGCCCGGCACGAAGAAATCGAGCAGATCGTTGCGCTTGCACTTGCCGTATTCGTTTTTCGAGGCGACGCAACGCAGAACGCCGGCGGGGCACGCAAATGGCGTCGACGACGGCCCGATCACAGCCGATTGCGCCGTCGCCGGCTCGCTCAGCGCATACAGCAGCATCAAGGGAAGCAGGCGCAAGGCCAAGCGCGGGAACTTGCGGTCGAGAAGCGGAAAGGGAGTGGGCTGCACGGAAGACATCGTAGCCAGACGGAAGGCCGCAAGCTTGCCCGAAATGGGGGGGCGGGGCAATCCGGGGACAATCTCACTTATTTTGGCCACAAGAACCCGGCATGCTGTGGCAAGCGTGCTTTTACCCGCGTTTGCGCAAGCGCAGATGCGTCGCGCGTTCGCCGGCTACGGGCGACGCGCAGTCGCAGTCGAGTTCGTGGAGATCAAGGCCAACGAACAGACTTTCGTCCCACCAGGCAATGCCGGGCGTAAGGCAAGATGCATTTCGTCGATCAGACGGGCACGCATCAGCAGGGTGGCCGATACAGGGCTTTGGCAAGTGCCATTCGTTGGTGTCGGAAGGGGCTGTTCTGCGTGCATCGCCCGCACTGCAGACATCGAGCAATGGCCGCAGCGCTGGCGATCTGCGATCATTGCCGGCGTATTCCCAATGGAGCTTCAGGTGCACGGAAATCCCGCAATGCTCAGGTCGGTAGACGAGTGCATCGAAGGCATCCTTGCGCACGCGGGCGACGCATTGCGTGTTGCCGCGCCGCTCGGGCTGGGCAAGCCGAACGTGTTGCTCAATGCGTTGTATCGACGGGTTGCGGAAAATGCGTCCCGGCACCTGGATTTGTACACGGCGCTTTCGCTTGCGCGACCGCAGGCGAAGTCCGACCTGGAGCGGCGTTTTCTCGATCCATTCCTCGCTCGGCATTTCGGCCCCGATTACCCGGATTTGCTTTATGTCGCCGCGCAGAAGTCCGGAACGTTGCCGGCGAATGTGCGCATCCACGAATTTTATTTTCAGTCCGGCGCATTGCTCGGCGTCGAATCGGCGCAGTGCGACTATACAAGCCTGAATTACACCCACGTGGCGCGCGATCTCGCCGAGCAGCGCATCAACGTCATCGTGCAACTCGTCGCCGCACGCGAAGTCGACGGGAGCATTCGCTACAGCCTCGCTTGCAATCCCGACGTCACCGCCGATTTGCTCGACGCCATGTCCGCCGTCGGTGCGCCGCGGCCTTACGTCGTCGGCGTTGTGCATCCCGATCTGCCCTTTGTCGGCAACGAGGCCGAGGTCGAGGCAGGCTTCTTCGATGCGTTATTGTTCGATCAAGCCAATCGTCATGCCTTGTTCGCCTTGCCGCGCGCGCCGATCGACCCGGTCGAATACGCGATCGGCCTGCATGCTTCTACGCTGGTGCGCGATGGCGGCACCTTGCAGATCGGCATCGGCGCCTTGTCGGATGCGATCGTGCATGCGCTGTTGCTGCGCCAAAACGACAACGCCGGTTATCGCGCCGCATTGGATGCCATCGGCGCGCCCGTCGAGGCGGGGACGCTGGCGGCGCGCATGGGCGGGTGCGATGCGTTTGCGACCGGGCTTTATGGCGCCAGCGAGATGGTCATGGACGGGTTCATGCATCTCGCGCGAGCGGGTATTCTCAAGCGTCGCGTCTACGACGATGTCGCCCTGGAGCAGGCGCTCGAAGACGGCAGCATCCAGGACACCCTGCACGCGCACGCCGCGCAGGCGTTGTACGCGCGCGGTGCGCTGGGGCCCTACATCGATCGCCGCGAATGCGCGCGCCTGATTCGTTTCGGCCTGTTGCCTGCCGGCACCCAGATGGGATTTACCGCGGTGCAACTGCCCGACGGCACCAACCTGCCGCTCGATCTCGCCAGCGCCGATGCGCGCGAGCAGTGGAACCGGGCATTGGCCGGACGCACGCTGCGCGGCGGCAAATATCTGCGCGGCGCCTTTTATCTCGGATCGAAGGAATTTTACGCCTGGCTGCGCGGTCTCGATGGTGCGGATTTCGACGGCCTGTCGATGACGCGCGTGTCCGATATCAATCAACTCTACGGCGGGCGCGAGTCGCTCGACGCATTGCAGCGGCGCGATGCGCGTTTCTTCAACACCTGCATGATGGCGACCTTGCTCGGTGCGGCCGCGTCGGATGCGCTCGAAAACGGTCAGGTCGTCAGCGGCGTTGGCGGGCAATACAATTTCGTTGCGATGGCGCACGCCCTGGCGGGCGGGCGCTCGATTCTGCTCCTGCGTTCCACGCGCGAGAGCGCGGGCCACATTGAATCCAATCTCCTTTGGAACTACGGCCACACCACCATTCCACGCCATCTGCGCGACATCTTCGTGACCGAATACGGCGTTGCCGATCTGCGCGGAAAATCGGATGAAGATTGCATCCTCGCCATGCTCGCCATCGCCGATGCGCGCTTTCAGGACACGCTTGCTTCACAAGCGAAAGAGGCCGGCAAATTGCACCGCGATTTCGCGATCCCTTCGGCCTGGCGCGCCAACACGAAAGAACGCATCGAGGCGGGATTGAAGCGATCGACCATGGCCGAACGGTTTCCCGCGTTTCCGTTTGGCAGCGATTTCGACGACGATGAACGACGCCTCCTGCCGGCATTGACCACACTCAAGGCATTGGCCGCGCAGAAAGGAGGGTTGGCATTGCTTTTGCTCCGATCCTTCGTTATGGCACCCGCAGCGGTTGACGCAGGGCCGGCTTTGGCGCGCCTGGGTTTGCAGCACCCGGCGACCTTGGGCGAAAAAATCACGCGCCGGCTCGTGCTGGCGGCATTGTCGAGGCGGCCCTGAACGATGTATACAGAAGCGACCAGGGGGCTGGCATGAATACGCTGTACTTGGGAAATCTCAAGGCGATGTTGCCGCAGCGTGCCGCGGCACGGTCGGGGTCGCCCATCGCCAGTGCGGAGGCGATGCGTGCGTGGCTGGAGGCAATGCCACTGGCGGATCGCAGCTTCGTCATGTTGCGCTTGCATGAAGTGCTGCGCAGTTTCAACGCCGCGCTGGTCGCACCGCCGGAGCGGTTGGCCATGCTCGACATGCTCGAACACGCCTGCGTCCCCCTCGTCGACGATGCGCGCAACGAAGTGCGCGAGTTTTACCCGTTGTCGCCGGAGCGCCATGAGGAAATGCGGCTCGCGGATACGATCGAGCACGAGATGATGCTCGGCCATGTCGAAGTCGTTTGCGATCTGTGTCTGCCATCGGGTCGGGTTCCCTTCATGCGTCGCGGCACGATCGCCAAATCGCTGGTTCGTGCTGCGACACATCAGGCTACGCGATTGTGGCTGGCATTGAAGATGCACCGCGACCCGCCTGCGGGTGCGTGGCAGGGGCTGCACGATCTGTTTCGCTTTGCCGTCACCGCAGGGTGTGCGGATCGGGTTGGCGCGAGTTCGACGCAGGGGGTGAAAATCAGCGTGCGCAGCGTGTACACACAGGCGCTGCTGCTCGCGTTTGCCAAACCCCGGCAGCTTACCCAGGCACAGAATCGGCAGATGTATACGGCACTGCCCGTGCTCGCCTCCTGGTGCGCGACGAATCAGGGGCACGCGCCGGCGGGTGCGATCATGGTGTTTGCCGATGGCGATCGCTCGCCGCCGGTGATGCCGCGGGGCGGACAAATCGGCACAGATGACTGTTGGATGCTGGACATTGCCGATCTTCTCGCGCGCTTCGATGCGCTGCTGTCGACGAGCGAGGGCGAAGGCCGGATCGTTTTGCCCGCACGCCATGGCGAGGGCCGGGCAACGCTCGACGTAGCGCTGACGCAAACCTTGCGGCGCGTCTGGTCGGAGCGCGTCGAACGCGGGGTCGAGCGCAAGGCCGATCGCAGTCGATTCGAAACCGAAGTCGGCCTGACCAGCCTGCATTTCATTTTGTCAGGCGATCGGGATTTCGATTCGGTGCTGCCGCTGGGGGCCGAGACATCGGTTGCGACGGCGAGTTGGGCGCAGTCGACTTCGACGCGCGGAGCGACGCGACGTGCGCACGCCGAAGCGGTCGATCGCAGTGCGCACGGGTTTCGTTTGCGTTGGAGCGCGGACGAGGACGCGCGCGCGCGCGTGGGCGAATTGATCGCGCTTGCGCCCGTTGCGGCCCGGGATGCGCAATGGCGGTTCGGTATCTTGCGTTGGCTGCGCACCGACGGGAGTGCGGGCGTGGAAGCGGGCGTTGAATTGTTGTCTTCTCCGGTTCCAATGGCGGTGTACGTGCTCGATGCGAATGGCGCTTCGCGCCCGCCGATGCGCGGCATCCTCGTCGCCGGCAACGAGGATCGCGGCGACGACCGATCGGGCATTCTGGTTCCGCGTCCATTCGCGCGCGACGCGGCCGCATTGGAAGTGATGCGCATAGAGTCCGATCCGGATGGCCCGGTGTCGCGGCCAGTGCGCATCGCGCGCTTTGACGTTCGCGAGAGCGGGCTGTATCAGAAAATCCTGATTTCCGACGAAGAGATGGAGCGTATCGAGTGCGCGTGACATGGTGCGAACCTGCGCGCTGCGCGCGATGGGCGCGGATTCGCTAAAATCGCGGCATGACGGGCGCATTCCCGTCCCTCTTGTCCGGTTTGTCGATGAGCGAAATTTCCCGGTTTCCCCTTGCCCAGGTCGGCGCGCTGGCGCGGCGCCCATCGACCGGCGTCGCCGTCGGCAATGTCCGCGTTGGCGGCGCGATGCCCGTCGTCGTGCAATCCATGACCAACACCGATACGGCCGACATCGCCGCGACCACGAAGCAGGTCGCCGAACTCGCGCGTGCCGGCTCCGAGCTCGTGCGCGTCACGGTGAACACGCCCGAAGCTGCCGCGGCAGTGCCGAGGATCCGCGAGCGGCTGGACATGATGAGCGTCGGCGTACCATTGATCGGCGATTTCCACTACAACGGTCACCAGTTGCTCGCGGCCGAGCCGGCCTGCGCCGAAGCGCTGGCCAAGTACCGCATCAACCCCGGCAATGTCGGCTTCGGCAAGAAGCGCGATGCGCAATTTTCCACAATTATAGAATTTGCGCTGAAGTACGCGAAGCCCGTACGCATTGGGGCGAACTGGGGCTCGCTCGATCAGAGCATGGTCGCCGCGCTCATGGACGAAAACCACGCGCGTGCCGAGCCGTGGGATGCGGCGCACGTCGCGCGCGAGGCGCTGATCTGTTCGGCGCTCGATTCCGCCGCGCGCGCCGAGGCGCTCGGCATGGCGCGTGAGCGCATCATCCTGTCGTGCAAGGTCTCCGGCGTGCAGGAGTTGATTGCGGTGTATCGCGACCTCGCCGCACGCTGCGACTACGCCCTGCATCTGGGCTTGACCGAGGCCGGCATGGGCTCGAAGGGCATCGTCGCGTCGAGCGCTGCGCTCGCCGTGTTGCTGCAGGAAGGTATCGGCGACACCATCCGCATTTCGCTGACGCCGGAGCCGGGCGAATCGCGCACGCGCGAGGTGATCGTTGCCCAGGAATTGCTGCAGACGATGGGCTTGCGCGCGTTCACGCCGCTGGTCACCGCCTGCCCGGGGTGCGGCCGCACGACCAGCACGCTGTTTCAGGAACTGGCGAAATCGGTGCAGGATCACGTGCGTGCGAAGATGCCAGAATGGCGCGTCAAATATGATGGCGTCGAGAACCTCACCCTCGCCGTGATGGGATGTGTGGTCAACGGCCCGGGCGAATCCAAGCATGCCAACATCGGCATTTCGCTGCCCGGCACGGGCGAGGCGCCCGCGGCGCCGGTGTTCATCGACGGGCAGAAGGCGATGACGCTGCGCGGCGAGAACATCGCGACCGAATTCGTCGGCATCGTCGAAGACTACGTCGCACGCAAATTTGCCCACCGCGTCGCGTGAGCGGCTATTGTTCGAAGCGCCGATGGCAAGGGCGAAGGCGCTGATGGCGAGGGCGTCACGCTGGTGGGGTCCGGCGACGAGGGATTAGAGCAGGTTCTTGCACGGAAGCGGGAGTGTTCGCGCGGCCCTCAGGGGGTGGCACGTTCTTCGACGCGACCGATCGCATGGCGTCGGTGCGCGAGCGTTGCCTCGCGATGCGTGATGTAGAGATTCGCCGCGATAATGATCGCCGCGCCGGCAAGCGTGCCCGAGTCGACCGATTGCGCGAACACGAGCCAGGCCAGTACGGATACGACAGGCAACTGCAAGTAGTTGAGTGGCGCCAATGCCGAAACCTCGCCCATGTGGTAGGCGCGCGTCATGGTGATTTGCCCGGCCGTGCCGAGCAGACCGACGAGCACGGCCCAGAGCCAACCGGTGGCATCGGGGGTCGTCCACGTGGCGACGGCGAGCGGTAGCGTGATGACGGCCATGATTGCCGTCATGTAAATCACGATGGCATCCGCCGGCTCGCTGCGCGAAAGAAACTTGATGCTGACGTAGGCCGCGGCGGCGGACATGGCGCCGCCAAGGGCGACGAGCATGTCGGTGGAAAAGTGCAGACTGCCCGGGCGCATGATCACGAGCACGCCGAGAAAGCCGACTGCGACCGCACTCCAGCGCCGTGCGCGCACGATTTCGCCGAGCAGCAACACGGCGCCGATGGTGACGAACAGCGGCGTGGAGAACGAAATCGCGACGGCCTGCGCGAGCGGCAGATGCGCCAGCGCCCAGAACGAACCGAGCATCGAAACCGCGCCGAGGCCGCCGCGCAACAGATACAGACGGAAATGGTTCGTATGCAGCAAGGCAAGGCCGTGTCCGCGCAGCAAAGGCAAGGTAAACAACAGGCCGAAGCCGCTGCGAAAAAATCCCATCTCGAACGCATGCATGCCGCGCTCGGTACCCAGGCGCATGACGATCGCCATCAAGCCGAACATCACCGCACTCGTGGCCATCAATACATAGGCGTGGATCGACGAATGCCGCAGCGGAAACGGGTGAGACGACATGCGACGGGTGGAATGGCGTCGGACATCAACGTGACGCGGGCCGACGTGCGGCCACACGCGCATCGATGGCGGCGTCGATTTCGGCGGAAGAAAAACCGGCGGCGGCGACCGCCGCGCGGATCGTGGCGGCATCCAGGCCCGATTCGCGCGAAGCCTCGCTCAAGGCCCAGGTTCGCGTGGCCCGACTGCCGCTGCGGCAATACAGCAGGTATGGCCCGGCGTGGTCGACGAGTACCGATTGCAGACCTGCGATCGCTCCTTCCGGAATCGCGCCGGGAGCGACGGGGATGTAGTGAAACCGGATGCGTGCCGCCGTCGCGACCTGCTCCACTTCGTGCGCCGACGGTTGATCCGGGGTTTCGCCGTCGGGGCGAAGATCGATGATCGTGCGCACGCCATGCAGGCGACCGCTGCGGATGTCGTCGAGGGAAATCTGGCCGGTCGCCTGGACGCCCCGAGTCAGCTCCTTCGTTTCGATGGCGGTGCGTGCGGAACGCGCGTCATGCCCGACGCAGCCGAACAGGAGGCTTGCGCTGGCGATCAGCGCAATGAAAGAAAATCGGGGAAAAATTCGCTTGCGAAGCATGGCCATGATGTGTCCGATACGTCGGGGGCGCACCGCCGAATGCGACGATTATCGCATGCCTGCAGCCGGCTCTCGTGCGACATCGCGGCGGAGTCGCCGCCGTATGCGTGCGCGGCATGAGCGATCTTGTTACTTTAGTGGCATTCAAATCGCATATCGGGGAGACATTATGCGTAATCGATTCGCGGGGGTCTTTTTGGCCACGACGATGTTCCACATGGCGACCGTCTCGTTCGCGACTGCCGCGGCCGAAGGCAAACCCGAGGTGACGCCTGCGCCACCGCGACACGAAGGCGAGGGGCCGTACACGCAACTCATCCTGCGCGGGGTGACCGTCATCAACGGCACTGGCAGTCCGGCATTCGGGCCGGCCGACGTGGTGATCGAAGGCAATCGCATCGTCAAGGTGCAATCGGTCGGCAATCCGGGTTCGTCCATCGATGAAAAAAGGCGTCCCAAACTGGCTGCAGGCGGGCACGAGATGGATTTGAGCGGGCAGTACGTCATGCCGGGCATCATCGACATGCACGGCCACATCGGCGGCGCCGAGCAGGGCACGCCGGCGGAATACGTCTACAAACTCTGGCTCGGCAACGGCATCACCACCGTGCGCGAACCGGGCTGCCTCAATGGCGTCGACTGGTGCGTGAGCGAGGCCAGGCGCAGCGCGGCGAACACGATCACTGCGCCGCGCATCTTTGCCTATGCCGCGTTCGGCTTCAAGGAGCGCGAGCCGATGACGCGGCCCGAGCAGGCGCGTCAATGGGTGCGCGACATGAAGGCCCGCGGCATCGTCGGCATGAAATGCTTCGGCTATCGCCCGGACGTGCTCGAAGCCGCGTTCGATGAATTGAAGAAGCAGGGCATGCGTAGCGCCTGCCATCATTCGCAGACCGACGTCGCGCGCATGAATGTGCTGACCACGGCACGCTGGGGGCTGACTTCGATGGAGCACTGGTACGGCCTGCCCGAGGCGCTGTTCGACGATCGCACCGTGCAGGATTATCCGCCGGCCTACAACTACAACAACGAGGCCGATCGCTTCGGTCAGGCAGGTCGCCTGTGGGCGCAGGCCGCGCAGAAAGGCAGCGAGAAATACGAGGCGGTGATCGGCGAATTGCTCAAGCTCGATTTCACCATCGACCCGACCTTCACCATCTACAACGCCGCGCGCGACCTGATGCGCGCAAGGCGTGCGGATTGGCACGAAGAGTATACTTTGCCGCAATTGTGGGATTTTTACACGCCGAATCGCGACCATCACGGCAGCTTTTTCTTCGACTGGGGTACGGAAGACGAAGTCGCCTGGCGCGACAACTATCGGCGCTGGATGGCCTTCGTCAACGACTACAAGAACCGTGGCGGTCGGGTCACGGTCGGCTCCGACTCGGGTTTCATCTATCAGCTCTATGGCTTCGGCACGATCCAGGAACTGGAGCTGTTGCGCGAGGCTGGCTTTCATCCGCTGGAAGTGATCCGTTCGGCGACGCTGAACGGCGCGCAGGCGCTGGGCGAGGAGCGGTGGCTCGGTTCGATCGAGCCGGGCAAGTTCGCCGACCTGGTCGTGCTCAAGGAGAATCCGCTGGCGAATTTGAAAGTGCTCTACGGCACCGGCCATATCCGCCTCGGCGAGGACGGCAAGGTGCATCGCGTCGGCGGCGTCGAATACACGATCAAGGACGGCATCGTGTTCGATGCCAAGCAGTTGCTGGCGGATGTGCGCAAGATGGTGGCCGACGAGAAAGCGAAGCGCCACATCGAGCGCTTGCCGCAGCCGTGAATGGCGGCAACCTCTGCGCCATGCGGGTCATCCGGTGCGCGACGCACAATGGGATACGCGTACGTTCGCGATGAGGCGTGTCGGCGAGGAAGTTCGGCGAGTCGCACGCGGCGTCGACGGCGTGCAGTATGATGGCGCGCCATCGTGCAACCCGCCTTCAAGATCCAGCGCATGACTTCCGATTTCATCGTGGCCATTCCCGCGCGTTACGCTTCCACACGCTTGCCGGGCAAGCCATTGCTGCCGCTGGCTGGCGAGCCGATGATTCGCCATGTCGTGCGGCGGGTGCAGGCGGCCGGCGCCGCGCAGGTTGTCGTCGCCACCGACGATGCGCGCATTGCCGAGGCCCTCGACGGATCGGGTGCGAGGGTCGTCATGACCCGCGCCGAACATGCATCGGGCAGCGATCGTCTGGCCGAATGCGCCGCACAGCTCGGTTGGGCGAGCGAGTCGATCGTGGTCAACCTGCAGGGCGATGAACCGTTTGCGCCGGTCAGCGGCATTCGTGAAGTTGCCGCCGCGCTGGCGCTGAGCGATGCGCCGATGGCGACGCTGGCCACGCCCATCGCTTCGGTCGAGGAATTGTTTGATCCGAATTGCGTCAAACTGGTGCGCGCAGGCGATGGCTCCGCACTGTATTTCAGCCGCGCGCCGCTGCCGTGGGCGCGCGATGCGTTTGCGCGGGCGCAAACCGGGGCGGCGCGGATCGCCGACTTGCCTGCGGGCGTGGCATTCCTTCGCCACATCGGCATTTATGCCTATCGTGCGGAATTCCTGTGCCGGTTCGCCGCGCTCGCGCCGACGCCACTCGAACGCGCCGAATCGCTGGAGCAGTTGCGCGCGCTCGAACACGGGTATCGCATTGCCGTACGCATGGCGCCCGAAGCGTTTCCGCCAGGCGTGGATACCGCCGACGATCTCGCGCGCGCGGAAGCGTTTTTGCGCGGCTGAGCGCGAACGCGGATTCGACGTCGCTCGTCGTGGCGTGCGTCGCGCTCAGTCTTTCCACGTTTTGCGCAGTGGGTGCGCTTCGGTATTGAACGTGATCGCGTCGAAATCGAGTGCGGTATCCGGCGAGAACAACAGGAAGTAGTACTTGAGCGTCTCCGCGAACAGGAAGCTTTCCTGGTCGTCCACCTTGCTTTTGTCGACAACGCTCTTGAGCGCGGAAAATCCCGTGTCGGTGCGGCACCAGCGCTCGAAGTCCTCGAACATCTCCCGCCCTTCGTCGAGATAGCGCGCCTCGTGGGTGAGGCGGTGCAAATAGTAGGCGGATTCGACGATCTCCGGACGCAGCCAGTATTCGGCGTGTTTCACTTTCAGTGTGCGATAGTCGAACCACTCCGGTTCGATACCGTGCAGACGCCACATCTTCATCGACGAAGCTTGCAGTCGCCGGGCGCGACCGAGGTCGCCGCTGACCGCGAGCAAAGCGGGAAAGAAAGCGTCCAGCGCACCGTAGGCGCTTTCGCGAAGTTTGCCGGTATTCATGTCGACGTGGCCGTACCACAGCTCGCCGCGCACTTCGTCGGCGACGTGGGCGTTGATCGCCTTGATGCTCATCTCCCACATCGCTTTGCAGTCGGCATCACCGAATAGCCGCCAGCATTTGTACAGATATTCGTAATAGGAATCGATGCCGCCGGCGATCGAGCTGTCCACGTCGGTCCAGCGGCCGGTGCGGATGTCGAGGCCGAGGCCGACCAACCCCAGCTTGGAACTGCGCTTGTACGTTTCGACGAGGGCGCGCTTGGCCTTCTCGTAGTACACCGGTTTGCCGGTGAGCTTGGACAGCGTGCCGAATTCCAGCAGCAGGCTGCCGGTTTCGGCCGGGCTGCTCGCCGCGCCGCGGGTCTTGCCGGTACGCAGATTGACGTTGACCCAGGGCAGGCCGGTCGGCGAATCGAACGCGGGCAACAGGCGCGTGCCGAGATCGTCGGCGAGCGCAAGCAGCTTCTTGTCGCCGGTGAGCTGGTATGCGGACAACAGCCCGCCAAGATGACGGATGGTGATCTCGAATGTCTTGACGTAGATGTCCTGATCGAACGACAGCTTGGTCTCGATCAGCTCGCGCGCCTGCTTCGCCTCGTCGTCGAGACCCATGATGAGGAAGGTGTCGAGCGCGTCGACCGGTGTCATCAGCAGCGACTGCGCATACCAGTCGTGCGGAATCTTGGCCAATGGGCGGATTTCATCGTGGCCTGCGGCGTACTGCATGTATCCGCGCCAGGCGCGTTGCGTTTCCGCTTTCACGCGTGCGGCTAGTTCTTGCGCGTGCGCGGCGGCGTCGACGTCGACGTTGCGCGTGGCCGGAGTCGCGGCGAAGGCGGGCGCGAGCGCGAGGCAGGAAAGGATCAGCAGGAATCGGCTCGGTTTCACTTTGCGGTTCTCGATTCGAGGTTGCGGAAACGCGCGCTCACGGCATCGCAAGCGTGCGCAGAGTCAGGTGCTCGCGCAGGTCGGCGAGAGCGGCCTTGCTCTGCAGCCGCAGCACGATCGACTCCCCGGGCAGCAGGGTCAGCGCATTGTCGGACAGTTCGACATCGAGATCGCCGAAGTCGAGCCACAGTGCGCGCGCGAGTTTCTGCGCCGTGAGCGTAATCCGGAAAGCCTCGCCATCGGCGGCGATATCGGCGTGCAGGCCGGGATCGGGCAGGTCGAGGTTCTTCGCCGCATCGAAATAGACGACGCCGCGCGAAATCGTCGCGTCGCCGTCGCGCAGCTCGAACACGGCGAGCGTGCGCTTCGCCGCGGCACCGCGCAGCAGGTCGGCATCGGCGAAGTCGCCGAACTGGGTCACGCCGGCCGCGCCCAGCGTCACCGGTTTGGTCTCCTCGCGCAGCAGCTTGCCGTCGAAATCGAACACGCGCAGACGCAACTCGGCGGCGAGCGGTTGTTGCAGATCGTTGATCAGGCTCACGCGCGTCTCGCCGCGATTGCGCAGCGCGGCGACGGCGACATCGGCATAGAAGCGCCGCGCGTGGAACTGCAACGCCTTCCAGCGCCCGTACCAGTCGATGCTCGACCACGAGGCACCGGGCCAGACGTCGTTGAGCTGCCAGTACAGCGTGCCCATCGTGCGCGGTCGGCTCGCGCGGTGATGTAGCGCGGCGAGCTCGATGCCTTCGGCCTGCGCAACCTGACTCAGATAGACGAAGTCGGCGAAATCCTTCGGCTCGCCGTATTCGCGCACGTATTTCAGCAGGCGCGTGTTGCCGTCGCCGTAAAGGAATTTCTGGTGTGCGCGGATTACCGGCGAATCGATCTGCATTTCGTCCGGTTTCGCGATCGTCGCGATCGTGCGCAGCGACGGCCAGGCCTGCAATCCGTATTCCGACATGAAGCGCGGCGTCACATCGAGGTAGGCATCGACCGGTTTCGCCGGGCCGCCCCACACTTCCCAATAGTGACGGTCGCCGGTGTCGTCGACATCGGGTTTGCCATCGAGATCGTTGCTCGGCGAGCTCGACCAGTACGGCACGCCGCCGCCATTTTCGGCGACCACGGCGCGCAGGTCGTGGCCGAACAACTGCATGTAGCCTGCCCAGGCCTTGGCTGCGAAGGCGGGCGAGGCATTCTCCAGTTTTTTCTTCCAGCCCCAATTCAACCAACCGGCTTCGACCTCGTTGTTGCCGCACCAGAGCACGAGGCTGGGATGATCGCGCAGGCGGCGCACTTGCTCGCGCGCCTCGGCGAGGACGTTCGCACGAAAGCCGGGATCGTAGGCGGGCGTCGCGCCGCCGCCGAACATGAAATCCTGCCAAACCAGGATGCCCATTTCGTCGGCGAGGTCGAAGAACTCGTCGGACTCGTAGTACCCGCCGCCCCAGCTGCGCAGCAGGTTCATGTGCGCGTCGCGCGCGGACTCGAGCACGCGCAATTGCTGCGCACGCGTCGCGCGCGCGGGGAACATGTCGAACGGAATCAGGTTGGCGCCCTTGGCGAACACCGGCACGCCGTTGACGGCGAAGGCGAAACCGCGGCCCTTGTCGTCGCGCTCGTGCAGCAGTTCGACGCGACGCAGTCCGGTGCGGCGGCTCGCTTCGGCCTGTACGCCATGCGCATCCGCGACGGCGACGGAAAAAACGTACAAAGGCTGTGCGCCATAGCCGATCGGAAACCAGCGTTGCGGATGATCGATACGCAACGGAACGTCGATGCGATTCGTGCCGCGTTGGAGCATTACGCGCTTGGTCAGCGTTTGCCCATCGGCCAAGCCGCTGCGAGCGTAATGCAGATCCAGCGTGACGGTGTCATCGAGGTCGCTTTCGATGTCGATCTGCGCGGTCAGCGCAGCGGCGGCGGCATCGATGCGATCCTGTGCGATGTGCAGATCGGCGATACGCAGCGTGTCGCGACTTTCCAGGCGCACCGGCTTCCAGATGCCGGCAGTGACGTAGCGCGGCCCCCAGTCCCAGCCGTACTGATAGCCGGCCTTGCGCACGAAGTTCTGGGTGAGCACGCCCTTGGGTTCATCGCCGAAACCCCAGTCGTAGTTCGCCGGCAGCTTGTGCGGCATCGCCTGCACCTGCGCCAACACATGTTGGATCGGCGAATGGAACACCACGCGCAGTTCGTTGCCGGCGGGCTTTAGCCTGCCATGCACGGGCAAACGCCACGTGCGGAACATGTTGTCGGTCGAGGCCAGCTTGTGGCCATTCAAAAACACATCGGCGAACGTGTCGAGGCCATCGAACACGAGGTCGTTGTGCGCGCGCGCAAGCGTCGCCGCATCGACGTCGAAGCGCGTGCGGTATTCCCAGTCGGCGAGGCCGATCCATTGCAGCTCGGCCTCGCGCGCGCCGACGTAGGGATCGGCGATCACGCCGTTCGCGAGCAGGTCGGTGTGCACGCTGCCCGGTACCCGCGCGCGCTGCCACACCGCGGCATTTCGATGCGCGTTGGCCTGCGCGCCGGGAATGACGCGCATCTGCCATTCCGCGGCGCCGAGGTCGCGCACCGCCGGAACTCCCGCCCAGCACGGCGCGGCAACGAACAGCGCGGCGAGAACGAGCGCCTTCATCGTCAATGCCGCGGCTTCGCCGACTCGAAATCGTGCAACGCCTGGCCGGGCGCGGCCCATTGCACATGCAGGTCCGCATCGCCGCCGCGCTGCAGGTAGTCGATGCGCACGCGATGCGTGCCGCGCTGCAGCGGCACGCTGCCTGCGCGCGGTTGCCCGTAGTCTTCGTTGTGCACGATGGTCTCGCCATCGATCGCGACCGCAGCGGCATCGTCCGCGCGTACGACGAAACGGTAGAGGCCGTCGGCGGGCGCATCGAACTCGCCGTCGAAGACGAGGCCGAAATTCTCCTTGCCATGGTAGTCCTTCAGCGCAAACGATTTGGCCTCGCCGCGTCGGATCGGCTTGCCGGCGGCCGCTTTCTCGAACTCGAGCAGGGTCGGGAAGCGGCCTTCGTAGTAGGCATAGGCGAGTCCCGGGGTCTTGCCCGTCGCGGCGACGGCGGGCTTCGGATGGCGATTCCACAATGTCGCATTGTATACGCCGCTGCGACGCCGGTCGGCGGCAACGACGAGCGTGCGCAGTTCGCGCTTCCGGTCGAGCGGCAGTTCGACGTCGACCGGCGCGGCATAACGCGGCGAGAATTCCGGATCCGGCAGGCTGCCGTCGAGCGTGTAGTAAATTGCCGCGCCCGGCAGCGGCGAGGCAAGCTGCAGGCGATATTGCGACTGGTCGACCTGGAGCACGTCGGCGGACCCCTGCGGCTCGGGAATGCGATAGCGGATGCCTTCGCGGTCGAGGCGCGGATACTGGTTGGCGAGGCGGCGTTCGAAGTCCGCATAGGCGCGCGTGGATTGCGCGGACCAGCCGACTTCCGCCAGCGCGAGCGCGCGCGGAAACGCGGCGTACTCGGCCACCTCGGCGTTGGGCAGGTGTTCGCTCCAGACGTTGCCTTGCACGCCGAGAATGTGCGCGCGTTCGCGCGCCGAAAGAGTCGACGGCTGCGGGTCGTAGGCGTAGACCTGCTTGATCGGCAGATAGCCGTTGAGCGGGAACAATTCGCTTTCCGCCGGGCCCTGCGCGTGATCGAGATAGCAGTATTCGCCGGGCGACATGATCACGTCGTGGTTCTGCTTCGCCGCGGCGATGCCGCCCTGCTCGCCGCGCCACGACATCACCGTGGCGTCGGGCGCGAGGCCGCCTTCGAGAATCTCGTCCCAGCCGATGATGCGCTTGCCCTTGGCGTGGACGATTTTTTCGATGCGATGGATGAACCAGCTCTGCAGTTCCTCTTCGTTCTTCAGTTTTTCGCGCTTCATCAGATTTTGCGCGAACGCGCTGTTTTTCCACGCATCCTTCGGCGCCTCGTCGCCGCCGATGTGGATGTAGGGCGCGGGAAACAGCGCGGCGACTTCGGTCAGTATATCGTCGAGGAAAGCGAAGGTTTCTTCTTTCGGGCAGAAGATGTTTTTGCTGACGCCCCAGTTCGTCCACACCTCGAACGGGCCCGGCGTGCAGGCGAACTGCGGGTAGGCGGCGAGCGCGGCTTGCGCGTGGCCCGGCATCTCGATTTCGGGAATCACCGTGATATGGCGCGCGGCGGCATAGGCAACGATTTCACGCACCTGGTCCTGGGTGTAGAAGCCGGGATCGTAGGGAATGCCGTCGCCGACATAGGGGTCGATGTGCTCCCCGACCACGGTCTCGCGGCGCCCGGTGCCGATCTCGGTGAGGCGCGGATACTTCTTGATCTCGATGCGCCAGCCCTGGTCCTCGGTCAGATGCCAGTGGAATATGTTGAGCTTGTACATCGCCATCACGTCGAGGTATTTCTTGATGAAGTCGACCGGGAAAAAGTGCCGACCGACGTCGAGGTGCAGGCCGCGCCAGGTGAAGCGCGGCGCATCGTCGATCTCGACCGCGGCGATGTCTAGCTTGTCCTGCTTCGTCGCGGGCAGCAGTTGCATCAATGTCTGCATGCCGTAGAACACGCCGGCATCGGCGCCGGTGATGTGGACGCGACGCGGGTCGGCAGTCAGGCCATAGGCCTCGGGCGATGCGCCGCGCCTGGCCTTCGTCGTTTCGAACCAGACGATATTGGTTTCGTCCTTGCGCGGTGCGCCGGTGCCGAAGGACAGGTCGAGGCCCTGCGTCTCGCGCAGCCAGTCGTGGAACATCGTCGCGGTTGCGCGCGCGGAATCTCCGCTGGCGAAAATCCGGGTTTGATCGTTGAGCGAGAATGCACCAGCGCCGGCATGAATCGAGCGCGGCAGTGGCACGATGCTCGGGCTCGGCTCCGCGCGAAGCGCGAAGGACAGGCAGAGCAGAACGAGGAGCGATGGAAAGCGCATGAGGAGAACCCCGGGCAGTTGTACCAAGAACGGTGAAGAGTATCTCGGTGTTTGATCTTCGTGCGGAAAAAAAGCCCGGACGAGCCGGGCTTGAGAGGAAACACGCAAGCAATAGGGTCAGAACTTGTAGTTGAAGTGGACGAACAGTTCGCGGCCGACATAATCCGCACCGGAGTTGGTGCGGATGAACTCGAAGCCGCCCGCGTAGTACTCGATGTTGCCCACGCGGTTGAACAGGTTGTTGACGACGAAGCCGAGCGTTGCGTGTTCGTTGAGCTTGTAGTTCACCGACGCGTTGTAGACGATCCATGGCGCCGAATTGCCGTACACGAGCGTGCAGTTGGCGTCGCCCACCGATGGCTGTGAGCCGTCCGACAGCGTCGCACAACCGCCGTAGTGGTCGTGGCGCAGGCCGCCGATACGGGTTCCGTACAGTGTGCTGTCCCAATCGCCATAGGTCCAATTCAACGTGGCACGGATACGGCTCTGCGGGTTGTTGTAGTTGCTGTTGATAAGCGGATCGGTGGCCAAGGTGCGACCGAGGAAGCGCAGGTTGTCGGTCCACTCAAGGCTGAACTTGAAATCGCCCATGTGGTCGGTGCGCACGTTGTACTTGATGCTGGCGTCGACGCCGCTCACGTACAACTGGCTCTGGTTGATCGGGCCGGCATAGACCTGAGTGATGACGTTGTTGGAGCCACGCACTACGTTGGCGATCACCTGCTGGCAATAGGGCGAGCCCTGCACGTGCGCGGTGTAGGGCGAACCATCCTGATTCTTGCCGGTGCGACAACCCGCCTCATCCGCGAGGATGGTCGTGTAGCCGACGTTGTCGATGGAGTTGTCGACGCCCATGTGCCAGTAGTCGGCAGCGACCGAAAGACCTTCGACGTGCGGAATGTCCCAGACAAAGCCATAGGTCCAGGAGTGGCCGGTTTCCGGCAACAGATTGGGGCCGCCGGCGGTGTAGACGTTGAAATAGGTTGCACGCGTTATGCCTTGGCACCACGTGTTGCCGTTGCCGCCGTTGATGATGCATTGGTAAGGGTCGGCGTAGATCCCGACGGGGTTGATCGATGGGTTCTTGAACAAATACACCATGTCCGGCGCGTGGAAGTTCGTGCCGTAGGTGCCGCGCAACAGCAGGCCTTCGATCGGGCGCCATTCGAGCTTGCCGCTCCAGGTTTTTGCGGTCTGATTGCTGAGGCTCGTCTCGTAGCGATCGGCGCGACCGGCCAACGACGCCGTAAAGGTCGACAGGATCGGTATGCTGAATTCCACGCCGCCGGAGTAGCGCGTGCGACTGCCGCTGCCGGTGTTGTAGTCGAAGAACGGATCGGCGAACGACCAGCCGTTGTTGATGGCGGGATTGGTGCGCGGATCCGGGTGCAGGGCGAAAGTTTGCTTGTTGGCTTCGAGCACGCTGGCGAATCCAAGCGGCCCGGCCGGGAGGTTGAACAGGTCGCCGGTCAAGGTCAGCTGCGCCTGATTCATTGAAGTGAGCGAATCGTTTTGTCCGGCAACGCCGAAGGTCTGATACTGGGCCGGCGTGATCGCTTTCCAGAAGTTGGTGGAATTATAGATCGGCAATCCGCTGGCAGCATCGGTGCCGAGTTGCTGGCCGAAGAAATAATTGAACATGCCCTGTTCGTTGAGACCGGTCCAGGATTCGTGCACCCAGTAGACCGAACGGCCAATATTGGCATCCCAGCTGAACCGACCGTCGAGAACGGTGCCTTTCAGGCCGGCGTGGATATCCCAGTCCTGCTCACGGTCGTAAGTGTTGCCTGCCCCGCCGATCTCGGGGATGCTCAACTGCCGAAAGTAGTTGTTGATGACGCTGCCCGAGGCTTGGTCGTAAAAGGCAGCACCATTGTAGTTGTACAAGTACGGCAGTTCGGTGTTGCCAATGCCGGTCGTGCGCCACAGCCCGAGTGCGCCGTAGGCCTGAATGCCGTTGCCGAAGTTGTACTCGCCGTAGATGTAACCATTCTTGTCGTCGCGACCCGGGGTCAGCACCCAGTCCTTGAATACGGCGTTTTGCGCGCAGTAGGGGCCGCCCGGGCTGTTCTGCACGCGCCACTGATTCTGGAATGCGCTCTGGGAACAAGCGCCGCTCGGCGGAGCGATATAGTTGCCGTTACTGTCCGTAAGCTGCGCGCCGGCGGTCGATTGATAACCATATTGGCGCGCGACTTGGCCCCAGGTGCCGTAGCCGGCGTCGGATTCGTGTTCGGTGTACGGGCGGTCGCGCCCGAACAACGCACTGCGATGGGCGCGCTCAAAATTGTAGACGATGTGCCAGTTGTCGCCGCTGTTGCCACCGGTGAAATTGAAGTCGCCGAAGTTGCGCTGGCCGCGTTCGGAGCGGCCGGCAGTCACGTCGATCTGGTAGCCGTCGTAATTGTGCTTGAGAATGATGTTGATCACGCCGGAGATCGCATCGGATCCGTAAATCGCCGAGGCGCCGGTCGCGAGAATCTCCACGCGGTCGATCATGCCGGTGGGGATGTTGTTGAGGTTCTGGAAGCTGCGGCTGGCACCGGCCGGCTGCGGATAATCGTCGATACGGCGACCGTCGACCAAAATCAGTGTGCGGTTGGCGCCAAGTCCGCGCAGGTTGGCCTGGCGCGCGTTGACGCTGGTGCTGCCCCAACTGGGCGGTGTTTCGACCGGAAACGATTGGCTCAGCGAGCCGACCAGTTCGAATACCGTATTGAAACCCTCCGCCTTGATTTCGGCACCGGTAATCACCGTCACCGGCGCGGGCCCCTCGACCTCGCTGCGCGCGATGCGCGAACCGGTGACGAGGATTGTCTCCATTTTTGTCGACTTGCCGTCGTTCTGTGTGCCTTGCGCGCTCTGTCCGGACTGGGCGTGGGCCCCGGCCGAGAGGAACAGGGCAAAGGCGATGCTGTTGACCAATGTCTTGCGGACCATCTGAGTAGCCATTTTTGTTCCTCGTTGCGCGATTGACGGTATTTGGATCGATCCAAACTGAAATCACTATACTGTTTTTTTAACATTTGTGCATTCCGCATTGCAGCACCGTGTCAAAGCCCGACATGATGGGAAAACGTATTTCGTCAGCGATGGGGTGTGCGATCGAAATCGACGGGGCCGGCTGGACGAGCCGATGCGATCGGGCGTGCGCTACCTATTGCTCGTACCACGGTCAATGTCTGCTTGAGCGGGAGCTCGCGGCTCGATGCGCCGACCATAAGGCGGTAGGCGCCTGGTTCGACTGTCCAGCGTCGGTCGCGGTCGAGCGTCGCGAGCACCTGCGGGCCGATGGCAAACGCGAGCGTGCGCCGCTCGCCGCGCTTGAGATGAACGCGCTGCACGCCGCGCAGCGCGAGCACGGGCTGGGCGAGAGTCGACTGCATCGGCCGCACGTACAGTTGCACGACTTCGTCGCCGTCGCGCGCGCCGGTGTTCTGCACGGTGACGCGCAGCGTCGCCGCCTCGCCCGGTTTGATCTGCGCCCGGTCCAGCACCGCGTTCGAGTAGGCGAACGTCGTGTAGCTCAGTCCGTAGCCGAACGGAAACTGCGCCTCGCCGCTGAGGTTGTCGTAGTCGTCGCCGCGCCCGCCCGGCTTGTGGTTGTAGACCAGCGGCAGTTGCGCCGTGGACAGCGGCCAGGTGATCGGCAGGCGGCCGCCGGGATTGGCATCGCCGAACAGCGTTTGCGCGACCGCCTCGCCGCCGGCCTCGCCGGGATACCAGACGGCAAGGATGGCGTCCGCCTCGGCGTCCCAGTGTTGCATCGTCACTGCGCTGCCGCCGACGAGAACGACGATCAGCGGCTTGCCGGTCGCGTGCATGGCATGGATCAACGCTTCTTGGTCGCCGGGCAGGTCGAGGCTCGCGCGATCGCGGAACTCGCCTTCGCGGATGCCGGCGACGACGACGATCGCGTCCGCCTCGCGCGCGAGTGCGCGCGCCTGCGCGCGCCGCGCCTCGCCGTCGTCGCGCGCGCCGGCGTTCCACAGCAGGCGGATGCGACCGCCGCCGCGCATTTCGCGGAATTCGACGATGATCGGATGGTGGCCACCATCGCTGAAATCGACATCGACGAGATCGCGATGGAACGATGCCTTGGTCCAGCGATCGATGACGAGCTTACCGTCGAGATAGAGGCGAAAGCCGTCGTTGCCTTCGAGGCCGACGCGATAGCGCCCCGCGCCCGGAGCGAGCAGCTCGCCGCGCCAGCGCAACGAATAATTGTCTGCCGCCGCCCTGGCATCGGGAGGTGCCAGCATCCAGTGGAAGTCGACGACGGGATCGACGCGTTGCGCCACCGGCACGCCGGACAGCTCGGCGGAATCGAAAATGGCGGCCTGCAGCCCCGGCGCGCCGTCGTGGCGCAGGTGCGCGGCATCGATGGTCAGGTAATCATCCGTGTTGCGTGCACTGCCCTGGGCGTAGAGGATCTTCGTCGCCTTGCCCGCGCGCTGCTTCAAGCCGTCGAGAATGCTGATCGTGCCGATGCCCTTGCCGCTGTAGCCGCCGAGGCGGGCCTCGCTGGCGTCCTCGCCGAGCACGAGTAGGGTTTTCGGATTTGCGAACGGCAGTGCGCCGTGGCGATTCTTGAGCAGCACGAACGATTGCAGCGCCGCCTGCCGCGCCAGTTCGCGATGCGCGCCATTCTGCAGCGGGCGGCGTGCCGCGTTTTCATCGACGTAAGGATGATCGAACAGGCCCAGCTCGAATTTCGCGCGCAGCACGCGCGCGACGGCATCGTCGATGCGCGCCTGCGCGATCGAGCCGTCGAGAAACGGCGGCAGGAACAATTCCGCCTGCTCGACCTGGGTCTGGAAGATGACATCGAGGCCGGCACCGATCGCCATGGCGGTCGCCTGCGCGTAATCGCGCGCGGTGTGGTGCAGCACGTTGGCGCCGCCGACCGCGCCGGCATCGGAGATGACGAAGCCGCGGAATTTCCACTCGTCCTTCAGCGTCTGCGTGAGCAGCCACGGGCTCGCGCTCGCCGGCGTGCCGTCGACGCTGTTGTACGCGGTCATCAGCGAGCGCACGTGCGCCTGCTCCACGGCCGCCTTGAACGGCGGGAACTGCACTTCGTCGAGCCAGCGCGCGCTTTTCTCGATCGGGTAGCTGTCGCGGCCGCCGTCGCCGACGTTGGCGATGAAGTGTTTGGGCGTGGCGATGACGTTTTCGCTTTCGATCGCCCGCATGAAGGCGCTGCCGAGCAGCGTGGTCAGGTACGCATCTTCGCCGTAGGTTTCCTCGACCCGGCCCCAGCGCACGTCGTCGGCGATGTTGACGACCGGTCCGAGCAGATCGCGCAGGCCGCGCGCCTTCGCTTCGACGGCGATGGCCTTGCCGACCGCGCCGACCAGGTTCGCGTCGAAACTCGCGCCGAGGCCGATCGCCTGCGGGAACGCGGTGGCATCGCCGCGCACGAGGCCGTGCAAGGCCTCGTCGAACGGCAGCATCGGAATGCCGAGCCGGGTCTCGTCGACGAAGTAGCGCTGCATGGCGTTGATCCGGTGCGCCAACGACGCGGCGTTTTCGTGGGTGTCGTAGCTCAGCATCTGTTGGTCGGCGCCGCCTTGCGCGTCGGCGCCGACCTGCAGGCCGAAGATGCCGTGGCGGAATTGCGCGCGATTCGCCGGCGTGACCTCGCCGGGGACCATGAACAACTGCCAGAACTTTTCCTCCGGGGTCATGCGCGCGAGCAGATCGGCGACGCGCGCATCGACGCCAACCTTCGCGTCCTTGTAGGCAGGAATGTGTCCGGAATCATCAGCCTTTGAGAGCGCCGGCGCGATCGCAATCGCGACGGCGATAAACAGTCCGACGGCACGGTGTCCAATCGGCACAGTGGGCTTCACGCGGCGCGGCGCAAGGCGTGGAGCACTTCGTGGCACGCGCCCATGGTGTGGTAGTCGGTTTTGCCCGCGGGGCTTTTCTCGTCGCTGTATTTGCGGTTGTCGGCGTCGAGGATGCGGTACCAGGCGCCGTAGCGGTGATCGACGAGGTGCTGCCAGGAGTAGGCCCAGAGCTTGTCGTACCAGGTCCAGTATTTTTCCTCGCCGGTGCGGCGCGCGAGCAAGGCGGCGGCGGCGAGCGATTCGGCCTGTACCCAGAAGTACTTGTCCGAATCGCAGACGGTGTAGTCGGGCGCGAAGCCGTAGACCATGCCGCCGCGCGCCATGTCCCAGGAATGGGTCAGCGCCGTGTCGAACAGGTGTTTCGCGGTCGGCAGCAGCCAATCGATCGGACGATGGCGGTCGAGGATGAGCAACAGCTTGGCCCATTCGGTCTGATGGCCCGGCTGGAAGCCCCACGGGCGGAACAGGTGCTTGGGGTCGTCCTTGTGGTACTCCCAGTCGATGCGCCATTGCGTGTCGTAGTGCTCCCAGACCAGGCCGTTTCCCTGCTTCGCCTGGCGCCGGGTCATGTTGTCGGCGAGCAGCAGCGCGCGTTCGAGATAGCGCGATTCGTTCGTCGCCTCGTAGGCGGCCAGCATCGCCTCGCACATGTGCATGTTGGCGTTCTGGCCGCGGTAGTCGGTGAACTTCCAGTTGGCGTCGGCCTCGTCGCGATACAGGCCCCAGGCTTCTTCCCAGAAATGTTTCTGCAACAGGTCCCAGGTTTCGTCGAGCCAGGGTTTGGTTTCGTGGAAGCCGGCCTTGTACGCGGTGGCATAGGCGAGCAGGACGAAAGCAAGGCCGTAGCAATGGTTCCAGCGATCCTCGGGTTTGCCGTCACGCAGCGTCCAAGCATAGCCGCCGGTGCGCGGATCGCGATGCACCTCGCGCAGATAACGCAGGCCGTGCCGCACGGCGTCGTGGTATTCCGCGTTGCCGAACTCGCCCAGCGCCATGGCGTAGTTGAACACGAAGCGCGTGCTTGACACGAGATGGCGGTGGCTGCGGTCGTAGACCGTGCCGTCGTCCTTGAAGTAGTGGAAGAAGCCGCCGGTCGGGTCGATGCAGCGTGGATGGTAGAACGCCATCGTCTGGCGGATGTGCGCGAGCAGGAATTCCCGGCTGCGGAAATTCGGGAGGCTGGGCGGGTTCATGTCGGGAGATGGCCGTCGAGCAGGGCGTGGGTCTGGGCGAAATCGGGCATGGCGGCGAAGGCGCCGTGGCGGGTGACGGCGAGTGCGCCGACCGCGGCGGCGAAGCGCAGCGACAGTTCGAGTGCTTGCGTATCGTGCAGGAACGTGGAGAAGCCGGCGGCATCGATGCCGCGGCGCGCGAGATCGAACAGCAGCCCGCCGACGAAGGCATCGCCGGCGGCGGTCGTGTCGATCGCGCGCACGGGGAAGCTCGGCACGCTGCCGCTGCCCGCGCGTGTGAACCAGCGCACCGGCGCGTTGCCGTCGGTGACGAGCACGAGCCGGGCGCGGCCTTGCCAGAGGCGTGCGAGCACGGCCGACTCTTGCTCGCCCGCCAGTGGCGCGGCGAGAAATTCGAGTTCGCTGCGCGCCAGCTTGATTACGTCGGCCTCGTCCAGCGCCGCCCACAGGCGCGGATGGGGATCGACGTGAGGACTCCACAGCGCTGGTCGCCAGTTGAGATCGCAACTGACGATGGCGCCGGCGTTGCGTGCGAGTTGCATGCCCTGCACGGTGGCGTTGGCGATTTCGTCTTCGGTCAAACTGTTCGAGCAGACATGGAAGCTGGCGAGGCCGGTGAAGCAGGCGGCGTGAAAGTGTTCGCGACGGAACAGCAGGTCGGCAGCAGGCGGGCGATAGAAATTGAAGTGCCGCTCGCCGTGTTCGTCGAGGGCGACGAAGGCGAGTGCGGTGTTGGCCGCGTCGGTGCGTGCGATGTGGTCGGTGCCGACGCCGGCGCGGTGCAGGCTGTCGATGAGGAAATCGCCGAACATGTCGTGTCCGAACATGCCGACGAATTGCGCTTCGCCACCGAGGCGTGCAACGGCGACGGCGACGTTTGCGGGCGCCCCGCCGGCGAATTGGTGGAACGCGCGCGGTTCGTCTGCCGCGGTTGCGGGTTTGGCGAGGAAGTCGATCAAGGCTTCGCCGAAGCAGGCGATGCGGGTGCGTGTTGGAGTCATGGCTTGGCCGGTTTTGGGGTGCTTTGGCGGACCTGAAGTTTTGCGGGCGCGGTGGTTCGGCGCGACGTTCCGCGAGCGCTTCCGACTTGATTGAGCAGAAGCTCGGCGGCTTGCCGGCCCCGTGCACGGGGTTGGGTCGCGACCGTGGTGAGCGAGGGCGAGGCGAGGGCCGCCTCGGGAATGTCGTCGAAGCCGGTCAAGGCGAAGTCACGGCCCGGCTGTATGCCGCGCGCAGACAGGCCGAGCATGAGGCCCAGCGCCACTGCGTCGTTGTAGCAAACTGCGGCAGTCGGTCGGTGCTTGCCTTCGAGCAGGCGCGAGACATTCGCGGCCGCATCGATGCGGTTTGGCGCGGTTTCGATCATCCAGTCCTTGCGCACGCTCAGACCGGCGGCGGCCAGGGCTTTTTCGTAACCGGCTCGGCGCTGCTGGCACGAGCTCGAATCCGCATGGCCGCCGTAGAAGGCGATTTGACGATGGCCACGTTCGATCAAATGGGCCGTGGCCAGTTCTGCGCCGTGCAGGTTATCCAGAGCGAGGAAATCCCAATCGACGCCTTCGATCCGGCGGTTGAAAACCAGCACCGGCAGAAGAGTGCCGAGGATGCTACGCAATTCCTCGGCATCGCTGTGCTCGGCCGGTGAGAGGATCAAACCGGCCGGCGTATGTTCCATCAGCGACGCGAGCACGGCGTTTTGTCGCGCCGGCGATTCGCCCGTGTTGCCGAGCAGCGTGACGTACCCTTTTTCGCCCAGAAATTCATCGACGCCGGTGGCGAATTCGGCGAAGAACGGGTTGGACAGATCGTTGATCACCAGCGCCACGGCGCTCGACGTGCGACGGCGCAGATTCGCCGCACTGCGGTTGTAAATGTAGTTCTGTTTTTTCAGCTCCGCCTGCACGCGTGCGCGCGTGTCCGGATGCACGAGCGGGCTTTCGCGCAGCACCAGCGACACGGTGGCGCGCGATACGCCTGCGCCGGCGGCAATGTCGGTGACCGTGGGCGTGCGCGTGGCGTTCGCGGCAGGCGTGACTTTTTTCATGGGCGTGCGTTTGCCGGTCATCGCAATTCCGGGTTTGGGCAGGCGGCAGGCGGCAGGTCGGCGGGATGTGTGCCCCATGCCGGCACCTTGTCGGTCAGCGTGTAATGAATCGTGCCGCCGCTGCGCAAGGCTGCCCAGTCAACGAATACCTTGCTTTGTGCGCGTCCGTCGATCCGGGCTGCGGCGATGTATTGCAGCTTGCCGCCGTCCGCTCCGGGCGCATCGATGCTCAGCGTTTTGCCGCGACCGAGGTCGATTTCCGCATGCTCGAAACGGGGTGTGTGCAGCAGCAACTGGCCCGTGCCCGGCATGCCCGGATAGATGCCGAGCGCGCTGAACAGGTACCACGCGGACATCGTGCCCAGATCGTCATTGCCGGTGACGCCGGTTGGGCCGTCGGTGAACAGCGTTTGCGCCGCGCGCAGCACGACCGCGGTTTTCCACGGCTGGCCGGTCAGCGTGTACATCCAGGGGCTGTGCAAATCCGGCTCGTTGTTCGGGTTGTAGCGAAACTGGTTGTAGTAGTCGTAGGCGCCCATGACCCATTCCTTGCGGGCCGCATGCAGCGGGTCGGCAAGCAATTTGTCGAGAGCGAAAAAGACGTCCAGACGTTTATGCGTCTCTTCGTTTCCGCCCATGGCCTTGACAAGCGCCGGCACGTCTTGCTGTTCCAGCCATTGGTACTGCCAGGCCGTGCCTTCGTGGAAACCGTCTTCGCTCGACGGCGAATAGGGCTTGTCTTTCGGCGAAAACCATTGGCCATCGATGGTTTTCGGCTGCGGGAAACCCCTGAAATCGCCGTGCTCGCCATCGACGACGGCGGGGTTCCACAGGTTGCGCCAGTTGCCGCTGCGTCGTGCATACCGTTGCGCGTTCGCCTCGTCGCCGAGACCGCGCGCCATCAGCGACAGCGCGCAGTCGGCCTGCGCGTATTCGAACGTGGCCGATGCGCCGTGTTCCTGATCGACGTCCATGGTTTTTTTCTGCGTCGAAGACTTCACGTAGTCGACGAATCCGTGGGCGATGTAGTTGGCGTTGCCGGCGCGGCCTTCCTCGCGCCAGAACTTCGGCGGCGTCTCGTCGGCATTGCGCTGGAGCGCGGCGTAGGCGCGGCGCGCACCATCGCCGTCGAGCGCGCCGTATTTCCACAGATCGGCGAGGAACGGCGTGACCGGATCGCCGGTCATCGTGTTGGTTTCGTAATTCGCATAGCCCCAGCGCGGCAGCCAGCCGCCTTGTTCGGAAATCGCCACGATGGTGCGGGCGATATCGCGCGCACGCTGCGGGCGCAGGATCGCCAGCATCTGGTTCTGCGCGCGATAGGTGTCCCAAAGCGAAAAATATTCGTAGTAGGTCCAGCCATCGGCGGTGTGGATCGCATCGTCCCAGCCACGATAACGTCCATCGGCATCGCTGCCGGTGAGTGGTTGCAGCAAGGTGTGGTACACCGAGGTGTGCAAGACGGTTCGATCCTTCTCGCTGCCGCCGCGCACGCGGATGCTGGACAACTCGCGGCGCCAAACATCCTGCGCACGCTCGCGGATGGTATCGAACGTCATGGCTTTGCCGTCGGCGTAGCCCTCGGTGCGCAGGTTGTTGCGGGCGCCGTCAGCGTCGACATGCGAGACCGAACTGAGCACGGTCACGCTGCGTGCGTCGCGCGTGTCGAATGTCAGCCATGCCCCGTTCGGGGCTTCCGCCGCATGCGATTCCTTCGAGCCGGGCACGACCCGTGTCTTGCCCCAGGTGCCCCAGGCCGTAAATGGCCGGTTGAATTCGAGCCGAAACCAGGTGACGTAGCTGCTGCCACCACAAAATCCCAGCGCCTCCTGCGAGCCTTCGACGGTGTGGTCGTCGACGATGCGGATGTCGCTGCGCAAAATACGATGCCGCAGCGTGGCCTGGCCGAGATTGACGAGGATATGGGCTTGCTCGGTCGCTGGAAACGTATAGCGCTCGGCGCCGACGCGCGTCAGCGCGCTGGTTTCTGCATCGATGCCGCCGTAGTCCGTCAAACGCACCTTGTAATAACCCGGCTTGCCGATTTCGCCCGCGTGCGAGAACGCCGCCGCATAACGGGTTTGGTCGAAGGTATCGGGCAGCGTCGTATCGAAGGCGGCGTTTTTGTCGGCCCCGATCGCACCGGTCGTCGGCAGCACGGAGACGAGCCCCCCTTGCTCGAAGCAACCGGCACCGGACAGGAAGAAATGCCCGAAACCGCGAATCTTGCTGTCGGTGTATTGCCAACCCGCATAGTGCGAACCGATCGGGCTGACCTGGATCATGCCGAACGGTGCCGACGCACCGGGGAACGTGTTGCCTTCGTCCTGCGTGCCGATGAAGGTGTCGACAGCATCGAGTGGGTCGAGCGCCCCGGCGTGCGCCGACGACATGCTGGCGAGGCAGACCGAGAGAGTGAGGAGCAATTTCGGACAGGGCATGACGATCTACCTTCAAAAGTTCAATGTGCGCGCAGCGCATCGGCGAGCGCGCGGACGCGCGCGAGGTCCGTCTGCACATGGTCGGGTTCGAGTCCGGGAAGCTCGCTGTTTCGCCATCGCATCGCCGAGCGCTGCGTGGCGCTGGCCGAGGCGTGACATTCCATGATGCCGGTGCGGGCAACGAGATCGCGCACGTTGTCGGCATTGACACCGCCGCCGGCCATGATCGTGATGCGCCCTGCCGCCTGCCGAACCAGTTGGGCGATCGCGTCGGCGCCGGCCATGGCGCTTGGCGCACCGCCCGAAGTCAGTATGCGTTTGCAGCCGAGCGCCACGATAGCTTCCAGTGCCGCGTGGCGATCGCGCGCGGCATCGAAGGCGCGATGAAATGTCACCTCGAGTGGACCTGCGGCGGCGATCAGGCGGCGACACACGGCGATATCGAGGTCGCCCTCGGCATCGAGCGCGCCGACAACCACGCCATCGGCACCCGCTTGCACGCAAGCGTCGATATCGGCGAGCATCGTTGCGACTTCGGCCTCGTCGTAGAGAAAGTCGCCACCGCGAGGTCGAATCAGCACGTGGATGGGGATGCGCAGACGGGCGCGGGCCTCGATGATGGTGCCGGGCGAGGGAGTCGTGCCGCCTTCACGCAAATTCGCACACAGTTCGATGCGGTCGGCGCCACCTTCTTGTGCGGCAATGGCGGAAGCGATGGAGGCGGCGGCGATTTCGAGCAGGGGCATGGGCAGATTCTGTGCGGAGAAAAATGTGAGGGCGACTTCGCGTACCGGAACGTGCGATGATTGTGGGTGAGAAATATGGAATTGGATCGATCCAATTTCAGCTCACTGTAACACCTGCAATGCGAATGCGGGTAATGCACTGCACCATGCCGTGACGCGGCGGGCAGTCGACGAAGCCCATTCGAGTCATCGTGAGGTCGTATCGGATGCGTCGCAAAATCCTGCTTCTGTCATTTTTGATGTCGTTGAGCATGGGCAGTGCGGTGGCGGGCAGCACCGCCGTCGGCAGCGAAGGGGCCGCACTCCCGACCGTCTCGCAACGACTGGAAGCTTGGCGCCAGCTCGGCTTCGGCATGTTCGTGCACTGGGGCCTGTATTCCGAACTCGGCGGCGTCTGGCAAGGCAAGCCGGTGACGCGCGGCTATTCGGAACAGATCCAGAGCTTCGCGAACATCTCGCATGCGGACTACGCGAAAGTGGCCGGACGTTTCGCCGCCGCGAAGTTCGACGCCGATGCGATCTGCGCGCTGGCGAAAGACGCGGGCGCGCGCTACCTCGTCGTCACCAGCAAGCATCACGACGGCTTTGCGATGTTCGACACGAAGACGACGGACTACAACATCGTCAAGCGCACGCCGTTCGGCAAGGATCCGCTGAAATTGCTGTCCGCTGCGTGCCGCAAGGTCGGCCTCGGTTTCGGCGTGTACTTCTCGCTGGTCGATTGGGGGGCGGGGCACACGTTCGATCCCGACAACAACAATCCGATTCCGGTCGCGATGGAGCCGCTGATCGAACAGCAGTTGCGCGAGCTGATGACGAACTACGGGCCGATCGCGGAAGTTTGGTTCGACATGTCCGCGCCGACGCCGGCGCAGAGCCGGAAATTCGCCGCGATCGTGCGCGAGCTGCAGCCGCAGGCGGCGATCAACGGGCGCATCTGGAACAACGTCGGCGACTTCGTCACGCTCGGCGACAACGAGACACCGCCGCCGGGCCTGCAGCCGCCGTTCGAGGTGCCCGCGTCGATCTACCACGAGACCTGGGGCTATCGCAGTTGGCAGAAGCGCGACGACGTCGACGGCAAAGTGCGCGAGCTCGTGCATGGATTGACCGAGGCGCGCGCGCACGGCGGTAATTACCTGCTCAACATCGGACCGATGGGCGACGGTTCCGTCGTGCCGTTCGAGGCGCAGGTGCTGCGCAGCATTGGCGCGTGGCTGCGCGCGCATCCGCAGGCACTCGATGTCGGCCATCCGGCCTTGGCGGGAAAAACCGTCGCCGCCATGGCGGATGGCTCGATCCGCATCGCGCGCAGCGACTGGTCCGCGGGCACGAGCTTCGGCTTCCGCAATGGCTACACGACGCAGTATCCGACGACGGTGCTGCTGGCGGCCAGCGTCTCCTCGCCGACGGCGCGTACGGTCATGCTGCGCTTCGAGGGCGCCCGCTCGCCCGCCGGCGCGCGCTATCGCATCGCGGTCGGCGATCAGGTACGTGAGCAGGGCGAAACGCAGGGGTTTTCCACCGACGTCGGGCCGTTCACCTTGCCCGCATCGCGCGCGGTGCCAGTGACGATACGTTTGGCCCGCCCGGCGTTTCCGGCCGAAGACCTGCGGCTGGATTTCGATGCCGTGCGATTGCTGCCTGTGGCGACGAACAAGGAGTCCGCACCATGAACGTCTCCCGTCGCCGCTTTCTCACCGCCATCGCGATGGCGGGTGCTGCGTCGCCGTGGGCGCGCGCGCGCGCAGCGGTCGATACCGTGGTGCTGCCACGTCCGACGCCGAGTCAATTGCTCTGGCACTTCGATGCGCTGGCGATGTTCGTGCACTTCGGCGTCAACACGTTCACCGACCGCGAGTGGGGGCGGGGCAGCGAAGACCCGGCGATCTTCAATCCGACCGCGCTCGACGCGCGCCAGTGGGCGCGCAGCGCACGCGAGGCCGGCGCGCGCGCGCTGATCCTGACTGCGAAGCATCACGACGGCTTCTGCCTGTTCCCGACGAAAACCACGAAGCATTCGGTCGCAAGCAGCCCATGGCGCGATGGGCAGGGCGACGTCGTGCGCGAGTTCGCCGACGCCTGTCGCGCCGAGAACCTGCGCGTCGGCCTGTATTGCTCGCCGTGGGATCGCAACGCGCCGGTTTACGGCGGCGAGCGCTACAACGATTTCTACTGCGAGCAGTTGACCGAACTGCTGACGCGCTACGGCGACATCCACGAGATGTGGTTCGACGGCGCCAACGGCGAAGGCCCGAACGGCAAGCGCCAGACCTACGACTGGCCGCGCATCCACGCGCTCGTGCGCAAGTTGCAACCGAACGCGGTGATGTTCTCCGACGCGGGACCCGACGTGCGCTGGTGCGGCAACGAGAAGGGCATGGCCGGCTATCCGAACTGGGCGATGATCGATCCCGCCGCGGTGCCGTATCCGGGCGCGGACAGCCCCGCGGTCACGCGCGCGCTGCTGCACGGCGATGCGCATGGCAGCGTGTGGCGTCCGGCCGAGGCCGACGTGTCGATCCGGCCGGGCTGGTTCCATCACGTGGCCGAAGACGACAAGGTCAAGAGCGTGGATGTGCTCAATGAAATCTGGTTCAACTCGGTCGGGCGCAATTCAAAATTGCTGCTCAACGTGCCGCCGACGCACGAGGGCCTGTTCCATACCAACGATGTCGCGCGCCTGCGCGAGTGGCGCACGTCGCGCGATGCGCTGTTCGCGCACGATCTCGCGGCGGGAAAAAAGGTGGTGTGGGAAAAAACCGGCGAGCGCAGCGCCATTGCCGAAATCGATCTCGGCGCCGCGCAGCCGATCGGCATCGTGCGCCTCGCCGAAGACATCGCGCAGGGGCAGCGCATGGCGAAGTATGTCTTGCACGGCGCGGACGATGGCGATTGGAAGGAGCTCGCGCAGGGCTCGACCATCGGCGCCTGCAAGCTCGACCGCATTGCGCCGACAAGGCTGCGCAAGTTGCGTGTGACCGTTCTCGATGCGATCGCGCCGCCGTTGCCGCTGCGCGTCGCGGTCTATCCTGCCGGGGGCGGCTGAGCGCGCGGTATACTCGACGACCGATGTCGAACAGCTCGCGCCGAAACATGACCGCCGAAGACGAGACCTCCGCGCAGGGCGACGCGCTCTCGAAACGCTTGAACAAATACATCGCCGAGACCGGCTACTGTTCGCGCCGCGAAGCCGATCGCCTGATCGCGGAAAAACGCGTGACCCTGAATGGCAAGCCAGGCGGCATCGGCAGCCAGGTCGGAGAAGGCGACGAAGTGCGGATCGACGGCCAGCCGCTGTTGCAGCGGCGCGCCGGCGCGCGCGGGCGCAAGCACGTCTACATCGCGCTGAACAAGCCGGTCGGCATCACCTGCACGACCGAGCACGAGGTCAAGGGCAACATCGTCGACTTCGTCGATCATGCCGAGCGCATCTTCCCGATCGGTCGCCTCGACAAGGATTCCGAAGGCCTGATCCTGCTGACCAGCAACGGCGACATCGTCAACGAAATCCTGCGCGCCGAGAATCACCACGAGAAGGAATATCTGGTCGGTGTGAACAAGGCGGTGACGCCCGAGTTTCTTGCCGGCATGGCGCGCGGAGTGCGCGTGCATGGGCAGATGACTCGCCCGTGCAAGACCGCGCGCATCGCCAAGTTCGGCTTCCGCATCGTGTTGACGCAGGGACTGAACCGGCAGATTCGCCTGATGAGCGAGGTATTCGGCTACCGCGTGACGCAACTGCGCCGCGTACGCATCGTCAACGTCAAGCTCGGCGCACTGAAAATCGGCCAGTGGCGCAACCTGACCGAGCAGGAATTGCGTGGGTTGTTACCCGGACGCACGCAGTGGTGAGCCACGTGCGACGGAGGCGCGACAGCGCGGCGGCGAGCGGGCAACCGCGGGTGGCGATCAAAAGCTGACGAAGTAGCCGCCATTCACCGGGATGTTGGCGCCGGTGATGAAGCCGGACTCTTCGGCGGCGAGAAAGGCGACGACACGGGCGATTTCCGATGGCTCGCCCAGGCGCCCGACCGGAATGCTGGCGACGATCTGACTGCGCACATTTTCTGGAATCGCACGTACCATCGCGGTGTTGCAATAGCCGGGCGAGACGCTGTTGACGGTCACCCCTTTGCGCGCAACTTCGCGCGCCAGCGCCATGGTGAAACCGTGCATGCCGGCCTTGGCCGCCGAGTAGTTGGTCTGGCCGAACTGGCCGGTTTGACCGTTGACCGAGCTGATGTTGACGATGCGACCAAAACCGCGATCGCTCATGCCGTCGACGACCTGGCGGCACATGTTGAATACACCATCGAGGTTGATTTTGAGCACATCCACCCACTGCTGTGAGGACATCTTGCGCAGCGTGGTGTCGCGCGTGATGCCGGCGGCATTGACCAGAATGTCGACCGGGCCATGTCGGGCCTCGACACGTTTGACGAGGTCGGCGCAGGCATCGAAGTCGGCAACGTTGGATGGCTCAAAGAAAATCCTGCCGGCGTAGTCCGCGATCTCATTCTGGAATTCAGCCAGTCGCTCGGGACGCGTGCCAAGGTCGGCAGCGATTGCGATGCAGCCAGCGTTGGCGAGGTGTTTGCAGATTTCCGTGCCGAGGCCGCCAATGCCGCCGGTGACCAGTGCGATGCGTTCAGTCATTGCCGTACCTCAGTAAAAAAAATCCCATCGCAAGGATGGGGTAGCGCCGTTCTGTGCTGCGAGATCAGGGTGTGCGCGGATCAGCGTTTGCCGTCCTTCTTGGCTGCGGACGTTTGTTGCGCCTGTGCGGCGGAAGCCGCATTCTTGAGAAAGTTGTCCTGCACCGATTTCCACAGATCGAGATTGCGCTCGGTCATGCCGTTGAGCATCGACCAAGGCGTCTGCCCGAGGATGTTGTTGAGCTGACTGCGAAACGTGCCCTGCTGATCGAGGAAAATCTGCAAGCTTTTTTCCAGATAGCTGCCCATGAAACCTTGCATCGAGTCGCCGTAGAAACGGATCACTTGCGACAGCAGTTGCGTGGTGAACATGGGCTGGCCGTGACCTTCGTGTTCGGCAATGATTTGCAGCAACACGGTACGGGTCAGGTCTTCGCCGGTCTTGGCGTCGCGAACTTCGAAGTGGTCGCCGTCAAGCACGAGTTGACGGACTTCTTCGAGAGTGATGTAGCTCGAAATTTCCGTATCGTAGAGGCGGCGATTCGGGTACTTTTTGATGATGCGGATTTGTGCCATGCCGCAAAAATAACAGATCGTGATGCGCCGCACCAGTGCGGTGCTGCGCAGCAATTGGCGCGGGGCGGGGCGCGTGCAGTAAATCGGCCCGAGCGCATTGCGATCGCAGCACGACAAGATCGCGCCCGATGCGCTTCAATGCATCGCACAAACGGGTCCGCCCTTGCAATCCATCCCTGGGGCGCCGCCCGTTCCCTCGCATCGCTGTCGCGATGCTCGACCCTGCCTCACTTGGCAAGTTCCGCGCGCGATGCGCTTCAACACATCGCGCAAACGCGGAATTTACCAACCCATGTACTGGCCGCCGTTGATGGATAGATTGGCGCCGGTGATCCACTTCGCCTCGTCGTTGACGAAGAAGGCGATCGCGTAGGCGATCTCATCGGGTTCACCGAGGCGGCCGACCGGGATCTGCGCGGCGATCTTGTTGCGCACCTCCTCGGGCACGGCCATGACCATCTCGGTGGCGACGTAACCGGGCGAAACCGTGTTCACCGTGATGCCGAACTTGGCATTTTCCTGGGCGAGCGAGATCGTGAAACCGTGCATGCCGGCCTTGGCCGCCGCGTAGTTGGCCTGGCCGTACTGACCCTTCTGGCCGTTGATCGAGCTGATCTGGATGATGCGGCCCCATTTGCGGTTGCGCATGCCGTCGATCACCGGGCGGGTGACGTTGAACACCGAGTTGAGGTTGGTGTTGATCACTTCCTGCCACTGCAGCGCGCTCATCTTGTGGAAGGTGGTGTCGCGGGTGATGCCGGCGTTGTTGATCAGGATGTCGATCGCCCCGAGTTTCGATTCGACTTCCTTGACCATCGCTTCGGCGGAGGCGGGGTCGGACACGTCGCCCTTGACCAGCAGCACGTCGACGCCTTCGGCTTTGAGCTTGTCCGCCCAGGCCTTGGCCTTGGCTTCGTCGCGATAGTTGGTGGCGACCTTGTGGCCCATGCCCGCAAGACGCTTGACTATCGCCGTTCCAATACCACCGGTGCCACCTGTAACGAGTGCAATGCGAGACGTCATGACTTGCTCCCTCCGGTTGTGCGCCGGCTGGGCATCAGCCGACGGAATCTTTTGCTTGGATTGTACACGTTCGGTTTGTCAGTCCAAGGCAGTAAATTTGCCGGAATTTTTGCGCAAGGCGGCGAGGGCGAAATGCCGCGTGGCAACCGCGAGCAGCGCTGCGGGACCGGGCGCCGGCGCGCGCGCCGCGTCGGCGAAGCCGAGGAAATCGAGTGCCCTGCGCAGGGCCGGCAGCGGATCGTCGCGATCGATCGTCGGCGCGCCCTCCGACTTCGACAGTTTCGCGCCGGTCGGGTCGAGCACGAGCGGCAGGTGCAGGTAGCGCGGTGTCGGCACGGCCAACTGCTGCTGCAGATGGATCTGACGCGGGGTCGAGTCGAGCAGGTCGGCGCCGCGCACGATCTCGGTGATGCCCGCCTCGGCATCGTCGACGACCACGGCGAGCTGATACGCGTAGCCGCCTTCGACGCGGCGCACGACGAAGTCGCCGACGTCGCGCAGCAGATTCTGCGCGTACGCGCCCTGCAGCAGATCGACGAAGCCGACGTCGCGATCGTCCACGCGCAGGCGCCAGGCCGGCGCACGCGCGGCATCCGCCACGGCAACGCAGGCGCCGCGATGCAGGCCATTGGCGGCGGCCAGGTCGCTGCGGCTGCACCAGCATGGAAACACATGCTCGCGCAAGCGCGCGAACGCCGCGTCGTAGGCTTCTTTGCGTAGACTCTGCCAAACAACGGGTTCGTCGGACTCCATGCCGAACGCCGCCAACGTGGCGAGAATGTCGTCGGCCGCACCGGGAACCTCGCGCTGCGGATCGAGGTCTTCCATGCGAATGAGCCACGCACCGTTTTGTGAACGTGCCCGCAACCAACTGCCGACGGCCGCCACGAGCGAACCGAAATGCAGCGGGCCGGTGGGCGAGGGGGCGAAGCGACCGCGATAGCTCATGCTGAAGGGAGGGCTGTCCGCATTGGGCGAGTGCTTGAAATCACGGGCAGTGTACCCAAAACATCGTTATGTCCGCGCCACGCGCGGGGCTTCTATCCGGGTAGGAATCTTATGCTGCGCATCGTTCTGTTTCTGTTGACCAACCTTGCGATCATGCTCGTGTTGAGCGTGATCGCTTCGATTTTCGGCCTCGATCGTTGGGCCTATTCGCACGCCGGCATCAATTTGACCGGCATGCTCGTGTTCTGCGCGCTGTTCGGTATCGGCGGCTCGCTGATTTCGCTGCTGCTGTCGAAGACGATGGCGAAGATGTCGGTCGGCGCACAAGTGATCGCGCAGCCGCGCAACGCAAGCGAACAATGGCTGTTCGACACGGTCGCGCAGCATGCGAAGAGCGCCGGCATCGGCATGCCCGAGATCGCAGTCTACGACGCGCCCGAGATGAATGCCTTCGCCACGGGCGCGAGTCGGAACCATGCGCTCGTCGCGGTGTCGAGCGGCCTCTTGCAGAGCATGAACCGCAACGAGGTGTCGGCCGTGCTCGGCCACGAGATCAGCCACGTCGCCAATGGCGACATGGTGACGCTGGCGTTGATCCAGGGCGTGGTCAACACCTTCGTCATGTTCCTCGCGCGCGTGCTCGGCAGCGTCATCGACAATGCTATTTCGGGTAACCGCGACGAGCGCGAAGGCGGTTACGGCATCGGTTACTTCGTCATCACGATGGTGCTGCAGATGGTGCTCGGCGTGCTCGCGACGATGATCGTCATGTGGTTCTCGCGCTGGCGCGAGTTCCGCGCGGATGCGGGTGGCGCCCGGCTCGGCGGTAACGCGAACATGATTTCGGCGTTGCGCACGCTGTCCGGTGGGCATGACGATGCGAGCCTGCCGAAGGCGCTCGTTGCCTTCGGCATTGCCGGTGAAAGCGGTGTCGCGCGCTTGTTCATGAGCCATCCGCCGATCGCGGAGCGCATTGCCGCGCTGCAGAAAGCGGCCTAGACGGGAGCCGAGATCGAGCCATGGCGCACGCGTCCAGGGGCGTGAGCGCCATTTGGCGTCTAGGTGGCGGCCAGAATTTTTTCCGGTTCGTTGAGATAATTTCCCTGGACGAAGTTCACGCCACAGGTGAACAGAATCGACATGCTTGCGGCGTCTTCGACGAATTCGGCGATGACGATTTTGCCGGCTTTGTGCGCCTGCTCGCAGAATTGGCGGATGAACTCCTGATGCTCCTTGTCCTTGTGCAGGTTCGGCATATAGCTACGGTCGATCTTCAGATAGTCTGCGTCGATGTGTTTGAGCAGATGAAATGAATTGACGCCGGTGCCGAATTGCTCGAAGGCGAAACCGCAGTGCAGTTGCTTCAGCCCGGCGACGAATGTGCGCGCCGCTTTGAGCTGGGTAACGACTTTGCTCTCCGGGACCTCGAATACCAGCGCGTCGCCGCGTACGCGAGCAGCTTTGATCTGTTGCGCCAACCACGGAAGCAGTGCCGCATCGGACAACGAAGGCGCGGTGAGCTTGATGAAGAAGGTGGTATTTCGTCCGGCTTTTTCGCGTTCGGACAGGGTATGGATTGCGCCTTCGATGATCAGTCGATCGATCGCGGTGACCAGCCCGGCTTCCTCGGCGATCGGAAAGAAGGTGTTGGGCGGGACTTCGCCCTTGTCGTCGACGAGCCGAACGAGGATTTCCAGGAACTCACCTTCCACGCCGTGCAGACTGATGATCGGCTGCGTGTAGAGGGTGAAGCGATTGTGTTCGACCGCCGCTTCGATGCGTTCGCGCAGCATCTTCGATTCGGCGAGTTGCGCCGCGTCGCGCACGCCGGGGTCGTGAATCGAGGATTGATTGCCGCCTTGTTGTTGCAACTCGCGCAACGTTGTCCCGACCTGATTCAGTACGGCAGCCGAATTGGCATTCTTTTCGCCGATCAGTACGCCGGCGATGCTAACGAGGAGATTGACGCTCTGTTTGCCGACTTCGAATTCGTGCTCGGCGAATACGCCGCACAATTGCTGGGCAAGGTCGCTGGCGGCTTCCAGCGACAGGGTCGGGCTCAGCACGCCGAAAGTCTGCTCGCCGAAGCGGAAGGCGACGTGTTCGATGGACTCCAGGTTCCGACGCAACAGGTTGGCCATGTCGCCGAGCAGGAGATCGGTATTGCCCAGGCCGACCGCATCGAGATGCTCGCGAAAATTGTCGGCTTCGAGCAAAAGCAGAATCTGGTTCGGCGTACCGGTCGCCGCGGCGGCGACCATGCGGTCGAGTTCGGCGAGTCCGTGCTGGCGGTTGTACAGATCGGTGACGAGATCCTTGGTGCGCAGCGTGTCGATCTGGCGAGCCAGTTCGGGGTTGGCCAACGGCTGGCGCAGCACGATCTGTTGACACGGCTCACCGCCGACGCTGGCCGAGGAAAACTCCATCGTCGTGTCGAACGTCGCCCCTTCCGCGTTGCGCGCCTTGATCGACAGACTGGCTGGCGGCTTTTCGCCACGCGCAAGACTTTTCAGCAGGGTTTTGAATTCGCCGGTGGCCTCGGGCGCGATCAGATCGAGCACCGACACGCCTTGTAATTCCTCGAAATCGGCATAACCGAAGGTTTCCAGCCAGGCGTGATTGGCGCGGACATGGGCGCCTTCGTGGACATAGGCGATCGGGTCGCGGGCGGATTCCAGCAGCGAATCGCAGCGGCGTTCGGATTCGGCGAGATTCGATTCGAGGCGACGCACGCTGCGGCGCATGTTCAGGCTGGCGAATTCGCGTTGCAGCACGCGCACGAACAGTTCGGCATGCTGGGGTGTTGCTGCGGCAGTAACGCCATGACGGAACACTTCGTCCAGAACGTCGCCCGTCAGGTTGGACTGGATCGCGATCACGCCGATGTCCTTGCCGCCACGGTTGGCGGCCTGCACGATGTCGGCAAGCCCGATGGCGGCACCGGCGAGAATCAGGTCGGGGGTTTGCGCCTGCAGATGGGCTTCCAATTCGTCGATATCGCGCACCTGCGTCGCGCGTACGGCAATGCCGGCATTGCGTGGAAAACTGGTCAGGCGCTCGGCGTCTTCGACGGAATCTTCGACAAGCAAGAGCTTCATCACGTCGGTGGTTTTGCTCATGGGTGCGATCGAGCCGGTGCGCGCGGCATCAGGTGGAGAGCTTGTGTTTTACTCGATTCGTTCCGCCGACGCCAGCATCACAATGGCGTTTTGTGCGTCCGTCCCGGGATTTCGCGCACGAGCCGGGGCACGAGATAGCCCGGCATGCGTGTGCGCATCGTTTCGATGAGGGTACGCGCATGCTCGTCGTCGACGGCAAAATGTGCGGTACCGGCGACGCGGTCCAGTTGATTTAGGTAATAGGGCAGCACGCCGCAATCGAACAAGCGCACGGATAGCGCCGACAGCGCGTCGGCGTCGTCGTTGATTCCGCGCAACAGCACGCTTTGATTGAGCAACGTCGCTCCAGCGCTGCGCAGACGCAGGCAGGCGGCGGCCACGTTGTCGTCGAGTTCGTTCGCGTGATTGGCATGCAAAACCACCGCGACCGGCCACGGCAGCCCTTGGAGCCAGGCAGTGAAATCGATATCGACGCGCTCGGGCAGCACGATCGGCAAGCGCGTGTGGATGCGCAGGCGGCGGATATGCGGAATCGATGCGAGCGCATCGGTCAATTCGGCGAGCTTGGCCGTGGTCAACGACAGCGGATCGCCGCCGGAAAGAATGGTTTCTTCGATGGAGGCGTCGGCGCGCAAGTGTTCGATCGCCTCGTGCCATCGGTTTGCCGCAGCGGTTTCTTCGGCGTAGGGGAAATGCCGACGGAAGCAGTAGCGGCAATTCACCGCGCAGGAGCCGGTCGCGATGAGCAGCGCGCGACCGTGATACTTGTGCAGTACGCCCCGAACCTTGCGCGAGCCGAGGTCGTCGACCGCGTCGAGGCCGAATCCAGGTACGTTTTCGAGTTCGGCGGCCTGCGGCAATACCTGCAAGAGCAGCGGGTCGCGTGCGTCGCCACGGCGCATGCGCGCGACGAAACCGCGCGGCACGCGCAAGGCGAAGCCGGTGTCGAGGCGCGGCAGGATGCCATCGGCCAGGTTCGCCAGGCCGACCAGCACAAGCAACTCACGCGGATCGGTGACGGCGTCGCGCCACAGGCGCCGCCAGTCCTGGGTTTGCAGGGTGGGGACGGTGGACTCCGAGGCACGGTCGGCATGCGCAGTCAGCGCATTCCCGGTTACAATCGCGGTCTCAATTTTTCCCATACCCCTCGATTTTAGCCGCAATCAAGCGCGGTTCGTCGCACAACGGAGCGTAGAAGATGGCCAGCTATGGCATGAACGACGTCAAGAACGGCATGAAGATCATCGTGGACGGCTATCCGTGCTCGATCGTCGACACCGAATACGTGAAGCCGGGCAAGGGCCAGGCGTTCACGCGCGTGAAGTACCGCAATATCAAGACCGGCCGCGTGGTCGAGCTGACGATGAAGTCGACCGATTCGCTCGAACCGGCCGATGTGCTCGATCAGGACATGGAGTACCTCTACAGCGATGGCGAGTTCTGGCACTTCATGCACCCGGATACGCACGAGCAGATCGCCGCCGACAAGTCGGCGATGGTCGACGCGGAGAAATGGCTCAAGGGCAATGAGGTCTGCATCGTCACGCTGTGGAATGGCGCGCCGCTGACCGTGGCGCCGCCAAACTTCGTCGAACTCAAGATCACCGAAACCGACCCCGGCGTGAAGGGCGACACCGCGGGCTCCGGCGGCAAGCCGGCCAAGCTCGAAACCGGTGCGACCGTGCGCGTGCCGCTGTTCGTGCCGAACGGCGAGGTCATCCGTGTCGATACGCGCACGGGCGAGTACGTCGGTCGCGTGAAAGGCTGAGAAACATTTTCACTTCTCCCGCTGGCGGGTCGAAGTCGGCGACAGCCGACTGAGGGTGAGGCAGGATGCCGAACGGGGTGTGTCGAAGCCGCGGCAGCGGCTTCGGGTGAGGGGCGCTGGAAGAAACGCAATCCTTCGGTTGAGCCACCCTCATCCGCCTTCGGCACCTTCTCCCGTCAGCGGAAGAAGGGAAGAGCAGTCCATCCGGTGCCTGAGCAGCCTATGACGATCGTCGACCAACTTCTCGAAGCGCGCTGGGTCATCCCCATCGAACCGCACGGCGTCGTGCTCGACCATCACGCCGTCGCGCTCGCGGGCGAGGTCATCGCCGACGTACTGCCGATCGAAGTCGCACGCGAAAAATACCCAAATGCCGCTCGCGTCGAGTTGCACGAGCACGCGCTGATCCCCGGCCTCGTCAACGCGCACACGCACAACCCGATGGTGCTGATGCGCGGCCTCGCCGACGATCTGCCGCTGATGACCTGGCTCAACGAGCACATCTGGCCGGCGGAAGGGCGCGTGATGGGGCCCGAGTTCGTGCGCGACGGCATCGAGTTGGCGATCGCCGAGATGCTGCGCGGTGGCACCACCTGCTGCAACGAGAACTACTTGTTTCCCGATGCGCAGGCGGCGACGTATCTGAAGCATGGCTTCCGTGCCGTCGTCGGCTTGCCGTTCATCGAATTCCCGACCGCATGGGCGAAGAGCCGCGACGAATACTTCGACAAGAACCTCGCCGTGCACGACGAACTGCGCGGCGAAGCGCTGGTCACGACGACGCTCGCGCCGCACGCGCCGTACACGGTGGCGAACGAGACCTTCGAGCGCATTCGTCTGATGAGCGATCAGCTTGACATTCCCGTGCATCTGCACCTGCACGAGACCGCGCAGGAGGTCGAGGACGGCAAGCGCGACCACGGCCTACGCCCGATCGCGCGCATGCACACGCTGGGCCTCGTCAACGATCATCTGATCGCGATCCACATGACCCAATTGACCGACGCCGAAATCGCGCAGATGGCCGAGGCGGGCGCGTCGGTCGCGCATTGCCCGGAATCGAACCTCAAGCTCGCCAGCGGCTTCTGCCCGGCGGAAAAACTGCGCCGCGCCGGCGTCAACCTTGCGATCGGCACCGACGGCGCGGCGAGCAACAACGACCTCGACATGTTCGGCGAAATGCGCACCGCGGCGATGCTCGCGAAAGCGGTCGCCAACGATGCGAGCGCGTTCGATGCGATGTTCGCGTTGCAGGCGGCGACGCTCAATGGCGCGCGCGCGCTGGGCCTTGCCGAGCGCATCGGCTCGATCGTACCCGGCAAGCAGGCCGACCTCGCCGCCGTACACCTCGACGCGATCGAAACACAACCGATCTATCACGTCGCGTCCCAACTCGTTTATGCGACCGGGCGCCAGCAGGTCAGCGACGTGTGGATCGCCGGCAGGCGCAAGCTCGCCGACCGCACGCTTGTCGGCATGGACCTCGCCGCGCTGCGCGCCAAGGCGCGCGAGTGGCATGGGCGCATCGCGTTCGCGCAGTAAAATCACTTCATGAGTATGACCAACGTCAATCCTGCGGAAACCGGCAAATTCGACAAGCTCGCCGCGAGCTGGTGGGACCCGGAAGGCGAGTCGCGCCCGCTGCACGACCTCAATCCCGTGCGCCTGAACTACGTGGCCGAGCGCATTGCGCTCAAGGGCGCGCGCGTGCTCGACGTCGGCTGCGGTGGCGGCCTGCTCAGCGAAGCCTTGGCCGCCGCCGGGGCTCAGGTGACCGGTATCGATCTCGCGCCGCGCGTGCTCGATGTGGCGCGTCTGCATCTGCACGAATCCAATCTGCAGATCGACTATCGTGAAGTCAGCGTCGAAGCGCTGGCGCAGGAATCGCCCGGTACGTTCGATGCGATTACCTGCATGGAGATGCTCGAGCACGTGCCCGATCCGGGCAGCGTGATCGCGGCCTGTGCTGCGTTGCTCAAGCCGGGCGGGCGCCTGTTCCTGTCCACGCTCAACCGCACGCCGCTCGCGTTCGGCGTGGCGATCGTCGGCGCCGAGTACGCGCTGAACCTGTTGCCGCGCGGCACGCACCATTACGCGCAATTTATCCGCCCTTCGGAAATGGCCACGGCGTTGCGCGATGCGGGGCTCGAACTCGAAGACCTGAGTGGGCTCGCCTACAATCCGTTGTCGCGGCGCGCCTGGATCGTGAAAAGTACACAAGTGAACTACTTGGCGTGCGCGCGCAAGTTTTGAAAGCCGTCATTCCCGCGGTTTTTAACAGCCGAATGGCTGGTCAAGCGGGAATCCATCTGGATCTTGTTTTTGACCCTGAAAGCAAAATGGATTCCCGCGTTCGCGGGAATGACGGCAAAAAAATGAATTCCAATTTGAAGTCCATCTCCGCGGTCTTTTTCGATCTCGACGGCACGCTGATCGATTCGGCGCCCGACCTGATCGATGCGATGCGTCGTCTGCGCGCCGAACTCGGCGAGCCGGCCATCGCGATGGACAAGGTCGGCATGGTCGTCTCCAAGGGCGGTCGCGCGATGCTGCGCGCGGGCTTTCCCGGCATCGACGAGGCGCGCATCGAAACCTTGCTGCCGCGTTATCTCGACCTGTACGCGCAGCAGATCGCGCTGCTCACGCGCACGTTCGACGGCATCGACGCCGTACTCGAAAATTTCGATGCGCGCGCATTGCCGTGGGGCATTGTCACCAACAAACCCGAGCGTCTCGCACGCCGCGTCGTCGCGGAGCTCGGCCTCGCCACGCGCAGTGTCGCGCTGATCGGCGGCGATACGCTGGCCAAACGCAAGCCCGATCCGGAGCCGCTGCTGCACGCGGCGCAACTGGCGAATGTCGATGCGAGGTGCAGCGTCTATGTCGGCGACGATGCGCGCGACATCGAGGCCGGTCGCGCTGCGGGCATGCGCACCGTCGCGGCGGCCTGGGGTTATCTCGACGGCGAGGATCCGCACGACTGGGGTGCCGATATCGTCGTCGCGCGACCGCGGGATCTGCTCGCTGCGCTTGATCTGGATTGAATCGCAAGGATGGAATCAACCATGTTGGATGCGCAGCACGGCGCCTTCGCCAGTTTCGAGCAGAAATGGCTGGCGGCGAATCCCGAGCAGGCCACCGTCGCGCTGTTTTTCGCGCCGGATGCGCGCCTGCGCGCGGCGGCATTCGGCTGTCTGATTCACGAACTCGAACAGGCCGCGTTCGGTCTGGGCGAAGCGCATGTCGCCGAGGTGAAGATCCAGTGGTGGCGGCAGGAACTGCTTGCGGCTGCGTCCGGATCGCCGCGCCATCCGGTCAGCGCGGTGCTGTTCGCCGACCCGCGAACCGCGAAGGTGGATGCAACGACCTGGACGGCGCTGGCCGACGGCGCGCTCGAAATGCGCCATGTCGGCGCCGGCTCCGATCTGGGCTCGCTGCTGAGCAGCCATGCGGTGCTGTACACGCCCGTTGCGCAGGCCGAAGCGGCGCTGTTCGACGTGTCGGCCACGACAATTCCGGCGACGGCGAAACTGTGGACGATTTCGCATCTGCTGCTCGCGCTGCGCCATCTGGCCGATGCGCCCGAACGCCTGCCCGTGCCGCTCGATCTGTTGGCGCGGCATGAATTGACGCGCGCCGCGCTCGCCGAGGTCACGCCGAAGCGCGGCGAATTGGTGCGCGAAGTTCTCGGCGGGCTTTCCGCGGTGTTGCAACGTGCGCTGGTCGAGATGCCGTGTGGCTTGCTTGCACGCCGCGTGCGCGCGCGGCTCGATCTTGCGCTGATGCAGAACGCGATGCGCGCCGGCGACCCGCTGCGGGCGGTGATGACGCCGCCCGGTGCCGCGCGCTGGAAGGCACTTTGGTGGTCGTGGCGCGAGGCACGCGCGGCGGCACGCGACTGAATCGCCGCGGTTACGGCGCGCGTTGCGTCGTCGCCGTGGCTGCGATTTCGCGGATCGCCGCGGTCACGGTGTGGCAGTGGAAGCGCCCGGTTTGGGCAGCAGCGCAGGGTCGATCGGCACGTCGAACCAGTTTGCGGCCCAGTGCACGTGCGGGCCGGTGGCGCGCCCGGTGGCGCCGGCGAGGCCGACGATGTCACCCTGTTTCACTTTCTGCCCGGGCTTCACGTCGATGCGGCTCATGTGGATCGTCGTCGTGCTCACGCCGTGGCCGTGGTCGAGCACGACGATGCCGCCGTTGAGGACCATGCCCATTTCGGCCAGCGCGACGAGGCCGGGCGCGGTAGCGCGGATCGGCGTGCCGTTCGGTACGGCGAAGTCGAGGCCGAAGTGTGGCGCCATCGGCTTGCCGTTGTCGATGCGCTGCCGACCCCACAAGCCGCTGATGCGAGCATTCTCGACCGGATCGATGAACCCATTTTCGAAATCTTCGCGCGCATCGTTGCGATGGCGCGTTTCGGCGACGCGATCACGTTCGCGTTCGATGCGCTTGAGCAGCTCGGGATTGGGCGTGACCGTGTGCTGTGGCAAGCCGTCGACCCGCTCGGTCGCGTAATTGCGTTTGCCGACGCGCAGGGCGATGTCGCCGGCCTTGCCGTTCGAGTATCGGATGTGCAGTTTCGCTTCGGTCGGCGCATCGCGCCCGAGGCCGAAAACGAACACGCCATCAGGGCCGATGAGCAGTCGGCGCCCGTTGTATTCGATCTTCGCACCCTTCGGAGCATGCCCCACGACGAGCTGGCCTTGTTGTACCGAGTCCGGGAGTTGCAGTTCGCGGTCGGAGGCGTGCGCGGCCAACGTGGCCATGCCGAGGACAACGGCCGCCAACGTTGTTTTCATCGCGCAAACTCCAACCGCTTGCCGAGCTGCGAGTCGTCGAGCTGGCCCTCGTGCCAGGCCAGATGGCCGTTGACCCAGGTGGCGGCGATGGTGGAGCGGAATGTCGTGCCCTCGAACGGCGACCAACCGCATTTCGACAGCGTTTCCGCGCGCGTCACGGTGTGCGGAAGCTGCGCATCGATCATCACAAGGTCGGCCCAATAGCCCTCGCGGATGTAGCCGCGTTCGCGTACGTCGTACAGGCGTGCCGGCGCATGCGCGAATTTTTCGACGAGCAGTTCGATGGGAAGTTGGCCGTCGAACCAGCGTTCGAGCGCGCATTGCAACACCGATTGCACGAGCGGCAATCCCGACGGGGCGTTCTCGTAGCTTTGCTGTTTTTCCTCCCAGCCATGCGGCGCATGATCGGTGGCGAGGATGTCGATGCGTCCGTCTTTGATCGCGGCGATGATCGCTGTGCGATCGGCAGGGAGTTTGATCGCCGGATTGCACTTGATCAGGTTGCCCTTGGCGGCGTAGTCTGCGTTGCTGAAATGCAGGAAATGCACGCAGGTTTCCGCGGTGATGCGCTTGCCGTCGGCAGGGCCGGGCGCGAACAGTTCGAGTTCCTCGGCGGTGGTGACGTGCAACACGTGCAGGCGCGAGCCGTGGCGGCGCGCGAGTTCCATCGCCAGTCGCGTCGACTTGATGCAGGCCTCGCGCGAGCGGATGAACGGGTGCTCCGCGATCGGGATCGCATCGCTGCCGTACTTGTTGCGCGCCGCGGCGAGATTGGCCTCGATGGTCGGCGTATCCTCGCAGTGCGTCGCGATCAGCGTCGGCGCGTCGCG
>Ga0208826_1000310_pt1 | contig 53939 bp, 45 predicted proteins | sample AD_UKC115_MetaG_FD_184451 | JGI IMG/M metagenome (GOLD analysis project Ga0208826, IMG submission 184451) | Active sludge microbial communities of municipal wastewater-treating anaerobic digesters from Hong Kong - AD_UKC115_MetaG (SPAdes)... | ecosystem: Engineered > Bioreactor > Anaerobic >... | reverse complement strand
TTCCGCGGAACTGCATCAGCGCGCCGTGGTTGCCGTTGGCGACGGAGTTGTTGTCGAAGTGACTGCCAGAGATGTTCATCGCACTGATCGTCCCGCTCGCGTTGTCCAGGAACAGATTGTTGTGCGCTGAGCCCGTCACGCTGGTGTTGCTGATCGTGAGAGTTCCCCCGGCATTGAGCAGCTCCAACCCCTCATCGGTCACGGAATCGCCGTTGTTCGTCACCTGCAGCGAGGTGAGGCTCAAGTTGGTCGCGCTCGAGGCGTTGATGCCGTCGTCCGTTCCGTTGATGACGTTCATGAAGCTCAACGACGTGCCGAAGGTGGAGGTCAGGGAAATGCCCGGTGCCGTCGCCTTCTGGATGACGCCGCCGGAGCCGGCGCTGCCGGTTCCGCTCACCGTCAGACCACCCGCACCGGTATTGTTCAGCACGATGCCGCTGACCGGACCGCTGCCCGCGGTGCCCGCGCTGATGCTGCGGAACTTGAGCCCGGAGGCGCCGATGTTCGTGTTGGCGACATTCAGCGCCGTCGCCGTGGTGGTGGCGAGCGTGCTGGTGGTGTCGGTCGCCGTGACCGAACCGCCACCGGTAGCAGTGAACGCCGCGTTGGCTCCGGTACTGAGCGACAGGGCCCCCGAGAAATTGATGCTCGACCCCGTATTCCCGGTGAGGCTCACACCCGTACCCGCGGTGGCGCTGATGGTGCCGCCGTAGTTCACCGTGGCATTGCTGGCGTTCACGCGGAAAGCTGTCGCGGCGGCCGTGGTGCCGCTGATGCTGCTGCTGGCGCCGGCAGACAGCACGCCGGCCACGGCGTTGAGGTTGACGCCCGTCGTGGCGCTGTTGCTGCTCTTGATCGACGCGAACGTCATGTCGGTGGTGACCGCGCTGAGGTTAACGGCCGCGCCCCCCGTGGCCTCGATCGTGCCGACATTGGGCGAGACCTTGATCTGCAGGCCCGTGCCCGTGCCGGCGTTGAATGTGCCCGAGCTGGTCGCCTGCAGGCCGTCCCCCGCACCGGCGTAGACGTCGAGGTCGGTGAAGCTGAGGTCGCCGCTGACGTTGGTCAACAGCATGCCCGCGCCGCCCACCGCATTGCCGGCACTGCCGATCGTCGTGCTACCGCCGGACACGGTCTGGAAGCCGCCGCCGGGCGTGGCGTCGAAGCGCGCGGCGTTCACCACGATGCCGGATCCGCCGGTGTTGCCATGCACTGCGTTGCCGGCGAAGCTGGTGATCGTCGCGCTACCGCCACCGCTGCCGTCGACCACGATGCCGGAGGATCCCGCGGTGATGTTGCTGTTGTTGTCGATCGCGAGCTGAAGGTTGGCACCGGCCACGCTGGTGCGCGCGTCGATGCCGTTGCCGGTCGACGTCACGGTGTTGTTGGCGACGCTGACCACGAAGGTGCCGGACGAGCCGTCGTTGAGGTCGATCCCTTCCAGCGCCGAGCCGCTGATGGCGTTGTCGCTGATCGTCACGCCCACGGCATTGGCGCCGCTGGCGGTGACGTCCACCGCATTGGTGGTACCGCCGCTGGACGCGAGATCCAGGCCGCGGATTTCCACGTTCTGCATCGGGCCGGCAGTCGCCGCCACGGAAACCGTGTCCGCACCAGTGGTGACGACGCGCGGCTTGCTGCCGGCAGCCACCAGGGTACCGAAGGGGGCCACCGTGAGGCCGATACCCTCACCCCAGAGCTTCTGGCCATTCTTCAGCGTGATGCCGGCGGACAGCGGCGTGCTGCCGGTATTGCCGCGGAACACGAAGATGATGTCGTTGGCCGCCGATGCTGACTGAGCCGCGGACAGCGTTTCGAAGGCATTGCTGGAGCGTCCGTCGCCGCCGGCAGGATTGTCGGGATCGATGAGGTCACGCACGTACCACACCTTGCTGCCGACGCTGACGCTGACCGTGCCCGCGACGCTGTCCTGTCCGTCCGTGATCTGGAAGGCGAACGTGTCGGTGCCGGAGAAGCCGACCGGCGGTACGTAGGTGAACGAGCCGTCGGTGTTGATGGTGACATTGCCGCCGTTGGCGCTGCTGCCGCTGGGCACGGCCACGGTACTGACCGGCGAGGGACCATCGCTGTCGGCGGGGCTCGACTTGGCCATGATGCTCGAGGTGTCGATGATATTCGCCACGCCAGGACGCAGCGCGCCGGCCACGTGCAGCTGGGTATTGCCCAGCGTGCTGTAGCTGATCGTCGACGTGCCGAGCGTCGGTGCCACGTTGGCGTGCGTGATGGTGATCACGAAGGTCTGTGCGGCGGAGGTGTCGACGCCGCCATTGGCGGTTCCGCCGTTGTCGTGGATCTGCACGGTCACGTTGGCGGTCTTGCTCCCCGCGGCGGTCTGCACCGCCGGCGTGAAGGTGAGCGTGCCGTTGGCCGCAATGGCGGGCTGCACGGCGAACGCCGCGTTGTTGTCATTGCTGACGATGAAGTCCACCGCCTGGCCCGCCTCGTCCGGCGGACCGGGGCTGATGGCAGTGGCCCAGCCGGTGACTGTGCGCGGCCCGGCGTTGTCGAGTTCAGAGGTCAGGTCCGCTCCCTTGCTGAAGCTCGGGGCATCATTGACCGGGATCACGGTGATCACCAGGGTATGCGGTGCGGAGGTGTCGACACCGCCGTTGGCCGTCCCCCCGTTGTCCTTGGCCACCACCGTGACGTTCGCCACGCCGTTGGCGTTCGCCGCCGGCGTGTACGTCAGGGTGCCGGCCGCATCGATGGCCGGCGCAACGGCAAACAGGCCGGGATTGCTGTTGCCGGTGATCTGCAAGCTCACCGTCTGCGCGGACTCATCGGCAGGACCCGGCGACAGCGCCGTGGCCCAGTTGCTCACAATCTGTGCGCCGGCATCCTCGTTCACGGACTGGTCCGGCCCGGCCGTGAAGCTCGGCGCGTCGTTGACGGCCGTGACATTGATGACGAACGTCTGCGGCGCGGACGTGTCGACGCCGCCGTTGGCCGTGCCGCCATTGTCCTGCAGCACCAGGGTGAGCGTGGCCGAACCGTTGGCGTTGGCGGCCGGGGTGTAGGTCAGGACGCCGCTGGCGCTGACCGCGGGGGCGGCGCTGAACAGACCGGGATTGGTGTTGCCCGTGACGTTGAACGTCAGCGTCTGCGTACCGCCGTCGCCGTCGCTGATGGCGGTGGCCCAGCCCGGCACCGTCTGCCCGCCGGCGTCTTCCAGCACGGTTTGATCGGCACCCTTGGTGAAGCTGGGCGCGTGGTTCACCGGCGTCACGGTGATCGTGAAGGTCTGCGCGGCGGATGTGTCGACGCCGCCATTGGCGGTACCTCCGTCGTCCTTCAAGGTGACGCTCACGGTGGCGCTGCCGCTGACGTTGGGAGCCGGCGTGAAGCTGAGGGTGCCACTGGGCGTGATGGCCGGCTGCAGCGAGAACAGGGCGTTGTTGTCGTTGCTGACCTGGAAGCTGACGCTCTGGCCCGACTCGTTCGCCGGCCCGGGCGAGATCGCGGTGGCCCAATTCGGCAGGGTCTGCGCCGGGGCATTCTCGGCGACGCTCTGATCTGCGCCCTTGGTGAAACTCGGGGCGTCGTTCACGGGCGTGACGCTGATCACGAAGGTCTGTGGCGCGGAGGTGTCCATGCCGCCGTTGGCCGTGCCGCCGTTGTCCTGCAGCACCAGGGTGAGGGTGGCGGAGCCGTTGGCGTTGGGCGCCGGCGTATAGCTGAGGTCGCCGGAGGCGTTGACCGTGGGCGCCGCGCTGAAGAGTCCCGGATTGGTGTTGTTGGTCACCGCGAAAGTCAGCGTCTGCGTGCCGCCGTCGCCGTCGCTGATGGCGGTCGCCCAGCCCGTCACCGTCTGCGCCCCGGCATCTTCCAGGGCCGTCTGGTCAGCGCCCTTGGTGAAACTGGGCGGATGGTTGAGTTGCACGACATGCAGTACGTAGGTGCGCTGTCCGCTGCAGCCGTTGGCGGTGTCCACCACGGTGAAGCGCACCGGCGTATTACCGGCTGCGCTGGGCGCGCCGCTGAACACGCCCGCGGCGGACAGCGACAACCCGGCCGGCAGCACGCCGCGGCTGACGCTGAAGGCGGGCGCGGCAATGGGATTGCCACCCTCGGTGGCCGAGAGGCTGGCCGCATAGGCATCGCCGACCGTGGCCTGCGGCAGCGAGCCATTGGGCAGGATCTTGATCGGGGGGCAGTCGGGCGCCGCCGCCAGGGCGGCGAGCGGCAGCAACAGGACGAGGCCGGCGCATCCCTTCAGAATCTTCTTCACGGTGGTCTCCATGGCCGTCACTCCACCTCGAAGTGCTGCAGCTGCACCGGCGTCGTGCCGTTGAGCGCCACCAGCACGTTGTCGAACTGCACGCTCGCGGCGCTGCCGGTGTCGGCGAGCCTGGTCACAGCCAGTCGCACCTCCACGCTCTGCGCGCCCAGCGGCGCGGCCGGGATGAACTGCAGATCGGCCAGCGTGTACCAGAAGGCGTCGTCAGGCACGCCCGATCCCAGCACCCGCCCCTCGCCCACGCTGCCGCCTTCGACGGCGGTCGCACACGCGGCGTCGGAGTAGAACTGCACTTCGATGGAAGCGTTGAGCAGGCTGTCGGCGGCATTGCCCGCCACCGGAACGCGCAGGCGCGCGCTGTAGCGGGCCTCGGTCACGGGCTGCTGCCCCGCGGGCACCGGCAGGCATTCGCGTGCGGCAATCTCGGCGCGTGCCGTGCCCGCTGCGGCGACCGAGGGCACGTCCAGCTGCACCGAGCCGGAACCGGGCGCGTTGCCGTCCACGTCCTGTGTGCCGTTGTAGGCAACCGTGCCGGCACCGACCGGGTCGGGTGCGGCAGAGAACACCGTGGCCCAGGGCGCGACGCTGCCGTCGAAGCGAGGGTTCTGCGCCAGGTTCTGTGCCGCCACCGGCCCCAACGTCGCCGCCAGACACAAACCGGCGCAAACGCGCCATCCGTCGCTGCGGCGGTGCGCGCGATCACGTGAATTCTTCATGAGGAGTCCCCTTGCCTGGCCGCGTCCATCGCGGCCGTCCACGCCGGCCTCTTGCCGGCCCCGTCGACAGCCGGGGCAGTAACTGCCCCGTGTGTGAACTTTGCAAAACTTTTTTTCACCCTGCGCCAGCGCACGGCAGGCCGTCGTCTGTCCTGTCTGGACACCCGCGCTAGGCAAGCCACGGCGCCATCGCTACGCTTTGACGTCTTCCCTCCGCGCAGGTCATGTCCATGGCGCAGCATTATCCCCACTACATCTGGCACAACGGCGGCATCAAGCCCTGGGCCGAGGCGACCACGCACGTCATGTCGCATGCCCTGCACTACGGCTCCTCGGTGTTCGAAGGCATCCGCTGCTACGAGACTCCGAACGGTCCGGCGATCTTCCGCCTGACCGACCACATGCGCCGGCTGTTTGCCTCAGCCAGGATCTACGACATGGCCATGCCCTACTCGCTGGAGCAGCTCAATGCCGCCAGCCGGGAGGTGATCCGGGTCAACCGGCTTACGAAAGCGTATTTGCGGCCGGTGGCCTATCGCGGCCTGGGCGGCTTCGGGCTGTCGGCCGACTGCCCGACCGATGTGGCCGTGGCCGCCTGGGAGATGGGTCCCTATCTCGGTGCGGGCGTGCTCGAGGCCGGCATCGATGCCTGCGTGTCGAGCTGGCAGCGCTTCGCCCCCAACACCATCCCCGCCGGAGCCAAGGCCGGCGGCAACTATCTTTCCGGCCAGCTGGTGGCGCGCGAGGCGCGGCGCCTCGGCTTCGGCGAGGGCATCGCGCTTGCCTCCACCGGGCTGCTCAGCGAGGGCGCGGGCGAGAACCTGTTCCTGGTGTTCGACGGCGCCCTGCACACCACGCCGGTGTCGGCCGCCCTGCTCAACGGCATCACGCGCAACAGCCTGATCGCGCTGGCGCGCGATGCCGGCATCGACGTGGTCGAGCGCGATCTGCCGCGCGAATATCTGTACCTGTGCGACGAGCTCTTCATGTGCGGCACCGCGGCCGAAATCACGCCGATACGCTCGGTGGATGGCAAGCCCGTGGGCAGCGGCAAGCCCGGTCCGGTCACGGCCCGCATGCAGGAACTCTTCTTCGGCCTGTTCAGCGGCAAGACGCCGGACCGGTACAGCTGGCTGGAGGCGCTCTAGTTCAGCTGGCGCGGGCGCGCCGCTCGAAAGACCTCAGCGGCGCAAGCGGAAGTCCAGCGTCGCGGCCGCACCGCCCTGCGGGCGCGGCCGCAGCGCCACGCGCCAGTCGTACAACTCGCACAGGCGCCGCACGATGGCCAGACCCAGCCCCGCGCCCTTGCCTGTGGCGTCCTTGCCGCGCACGCCGCGCCGGAACAACTGGTCGGCTTCCTCCGCGGCGATGCCCGGGCCGGAATCTTCGACCACCACCTTGCCGTCGCCGACGCGCACCACGACTTCGCCGGCCGGCGTGTACTTGAAGGCATTGCCGATGAGGTTGGCCAGGGCCACCGCGACCACGGAGGACGGAGCCACCACTTCCAGCGGCTCCTCCACCTCCAGGCGCGCCACGACCGGCTTGCTGCCCAGGTTGGGACGCTGGGCGTCGATCACCTGCTCGGCCACGCGCGCGACGTCGGTGGTCTCGCCATCGGTCGGGGCCTCGCGCGAGCGTCGCGACAGCAGCAACAGCGCTTCGGTCAGTTCCGTGGACTGGCGCACGGCCCGCTCGATGCGCCGCACGCGGTCGCGCACCTTCTCCGTCACCGCCGGCGAGGCCAGCAGCAGTTCCGTCGTCGTGGCGATCACCGCCAGGGGCGTGCGCAGCTCGTGGCTCACGTCGGCGTTGAATTCGCGGTCGCGCTCGACCAGCTCGGTCAGCCGGTCACGGTAATCGTCCAGGGCCGCGGCCAACTGGCCGACTTCGTCGTTGGCGTAGTGGTCGGCCAGGCGGTCGCCGCCGCCGTTCCCGCGCAGGGCGCGCAGGCGCTGCGCCAGATCCGCCACCGGCTGCATCACGCTGCCAGCCGCCCACACGCCCAGCAGTACGGACAGCAGGGAGAACACGCCAAAGGCGGCGATCAGGGCGATCAGCAGCCGCTCCTGCCCCTCTTTTTCCTGGGCCGTGTCGTACTTGAGAAAGAACCAGTAGTCGGCGTCCTTCTTGACTGCGAGCTTGTAGATCAGCTTGCCGCCGCGGCCGTCCGGTTCGGTCAGGTCGTGCACGCCGTCGCGCAGGTCGCGCCAGGCGAAGGGTACGTTGGCGAACTTGCGCTCGCTGATCACCCAGCCTTCAATCTTGTTGAAGGTGATGAGCTGGTTGCTGGGGTCCTTGCGGAAGGAGGTCGCATAGTCCGCCAGATTGCGCTCCAGCGTCTTGGTGATGAGCTGGTTCTCCAGCCGCTCGCGCAGATAGACCGCGCTGAGACCGAACATGGCGCTCAGCACGATGCCGAAGATGGCAAACGAAATGATGATGCGGCTGCGCAGCCGGCGCCGGTAACGCATGGGTGTCTACGGGCGGCGGAGACCGGCCGGCATGCCGCGGCCGCGCGCGCTAGACCGGCGCCGCATCCGGATCCACCATGCGGTAACCGATGCCGTGCCGGGTCTGGATGAGGGGCTTGCCGAAGGGCTTGTCGATCGCCGCGCGCAGACCGTGGATGTGCACGCGCAGGGAGTCGCTATCGGGCAGTTCCTCTCCCCACACGCGGTGCTCCAGGTCCTGGCGCGTGACCACCGAGGGGCTGGACTCCATCAGGATATGCAGCAGTTTCAGGCCGATGGGATTCAGCTGGATCGCCTTGCCGCCGCGCGCCACGGTCAGCGTGTCGAGGTTGTAGCTGAGATCGGCAACCTGCAGCACGCGGCTCTGCTGCCCCTTGCCGCGCCGCGCCAGCACGGTGATGCGCGCCTCCAGCTCCTGCAGCGCGAACGGCTTGGTCATGTAGTCGTCGGCGCCGGAATCGAAGCCGGACAGCTTGTGCTCCAGCGCGTCGCGCGCGGTCAGCATCAGTACGGGCGTTTGCTTGCGCGCTTCCTGACGCAGCTTCTTGCACACCTCCAGGCCGTCCATGCCGGGCAGGCTGAGGTCGAGCACGATGACGTCGAAATCATTGACGACGGCCAGATGCAGTCCGGTGACGCCGTCGCCGGCGAAATCCACCACATGGCCGCGGTCTTCCAGGTAGTCGCCGATGTTGGTGGCGATGTCGTTGTTGTCTTCGATGACGAGTACGCGCATGCCGTTCAGGTTAGCGGGACTGGGAGACAAGGGCCAGCGGCTGGCCGGCGAGTCCTTGCAGACCCGGCAACCAGGCAGAAGTTCGGCGAAGGAGGCGCCCGCCGGTGCCGCAGTGAGCCAGGTGCGACCACGGGTGCCGGAAAAGAAAATGGCCCGGTCCGGTGCTATTGGGGGAACGCACCGAGACCGGGCCAAAAGCTACTGCCCCGATTACCGTAATCTGCCTGTCACCTGACCTGAGGTTTAGGAGTGTCGAGCAGCACTACAGTGGGGGGAATCGTAGGCAGCAGCGGCTTAGATTTCCGTTAAGCGCGCTTGAGGCTTTCGTTAGCGCCCTCGCCGGCGCCGGACCCTGCCCTGAGCGTCCGGCGTCGTGCGGCGCGCGCCCCGGGCTAGCGCACGGAGACGACGTCGACGCCGGCCGCGCGCGCGGCGTCCTCGACGCCGTCGGCACGGCGGCACAGGCGCGATCCGGTCGTGATGCGACAGCTCGTCTCGGCGCTGACTTCCTCGGTGTTCGCGAGGTCGGGCAGGCGCGCGTGGCCCAGCGTGAACAGGAAGTTCTGCTGGTAGTGCACGCCGCGGTGCACGGTGGCCGGCGCGAAGCGCCACCAGCGCAAGGCCTGCAGTGCGGCGGCGTCGAACACGCGTTCGGGCTGGGCGGAAAGGACGCGCGCGGATACCACTTCCCCGGCACTGCCCACCTCGAACTCCAACGTCACCACACCCTCCAGGCCGGATTCGCGCGCCGCTTCGGGATACACCGGCTGCACGACCTTGACGGGCTGCAGCACGGGCAACGGCGCCGCCTTTGCAGAGAGGGCCGGCAGCCTCGGCGCCGGAAGCTCGATGGCGCCATCAAGCACCGCCGTGGCGGGTGCCGCCAGGCGTGGCGTGGCGACGACCAGGCTGCGCGCCGGCAACGGCAATGGCGTATCCGCTGCCACCGCGGGTGTGGTCGCGTCGCCCGGCGGCAGCGCCATGCGCGCACGCAGGCGGCGCCAGTCCGGGGCGTCCACCAGGTCAGCAACGCTCAGTCGCGGCGGCGGCAGGCTGCCCACGGCGAGCAGGCGCGCCAGGCGCAGCGGCATGTCCTGCATCTGCGCGGCCAGCCAGTGGCGCTGCTGCACCACGCCGGCCAGCAGCACCAGGCCTGCCACCCCCAGGGGCAGCAGGCGCCCGGCCGTCCGCGGCGCAAGTGTGGTGTTGGGCACGATGCCGGCGATGCGCTGCACGCGATCGAGCAGCACGCCTCCGCTCGCGGCCAGGACCAGCGGACGCTGCGCGCTCACACGCAGTCCCTCGAGATCGGCCAGGGTGCGGGCGTAGTCGCGGGCCTGCCCGCCGCTCAGGCGCAGCACCAGTGCATCACAGCAGATTTCGCGTTCGCGCCGCAGTTCGCGCGAGATCCAGTGCACCACCGGGTGGTAGAACAGGATCGTCTCGACCACGACCTGCAGCAGGTTGACCATGCAGTCCCAGCGCCGCACGTGGCCTAGCTCGTGCGCCAGGATCAACTCCACCTGCGCCGCCGGGAAACCCAGCGCCACTGCCGCCGGCAGCAGGATCACCGGGCGCCACCAACCGATCAGGGTCGGCGTGTCGACATGCTCGGACCACAGCAGGCGTACGCGGCGCGCGATGCCGAAACGCTGGTGCAGGCGGGCCAGCACCTCCTCCCACTGCGGCAGCGCGCGGCCGCGCCCGATCAGCTGGAGCAGGCTGCGCCAGTGCAGCAGCGCGCGCACGGTCAGCACCGCGACCCCTGCCGCCCAGGCGGCGACGAGCCAGAGGGCCCAGGCCTCGCTGCCGGCCGCATCGGCCGCGCGCACCACGAAGGTCGGAAGCCCGCCGGCGGCGTCCGCACCGGCAGAGGACAGGCTCGCCGCCGGCCCCAGCAGCAAAGAGAGGGTGAGCAGCGGCGCCAGAACCAGCAAGGCCAGGGCGACCAGGGCCGCCGCATAGCGCACCTCTCCGGCCGGCAGCCAGGGACGCAGCGCGGCATAGACCGCGCCGACCAGCGCTCCCTGCCAGAGGAAGTGCAGCAGGGTCCAGCCGATGGCGTGCAGGGCCGGCCCCAGTCCGGTGAGCAGCAGGTCCATCACGGCACCTCCTGTTCCAGGCGGTCGAGCAGACCGCGGATTTCGTCCAGTTCCTCGCGCGTGGCGCGCTGCGAGCCCAGGGCGTGCAGCACGAGCTGCGAGGCCGAGCCATCAAACACGCGCTGCACCATGTCTGCGAGAAAGCGCTTCTGCGTACGTTCCTTGCTGACCGCCGCGCGGTAGACGTGCGCGCGCTGCGAGTCGTCGCGCTCGACCAGGCCCTTGGCGTGCATGACCTGCAGCAGCTTCAGCGCAGTGGTGTAGCCGCCGCCGTCGTCGCGGTAGAGCAATTCGTGCACGTCGCGCACGGTCGAGGCGCCGCGCTCCCACAACACGCCGAGGATGGCCAGTTCGGCCTCCGTAGGCTTGGGCGTTTCGGGCAATCTGCGGACGCTCATGGCGGCACTCCCACCGGCAATGGCAAAGGCACGATGCCCGAGCGCGCCGGAGGGCGCAAATGCGGGCGGTCTGGTCTGCCCGCCGGTCGTGCGCCCGGGCGCGCCACCGGCGGATCTTGTCTTGTCCCGGGGCGACCCGGGGTGCAACAGGTGTCGCTGCCCTGCGCTGGGGGAGGGGAGGGTCGGCGCAGGGCAGCGACGCGCAGCGGCCTCAGCCGCCGCGCTCGATCGACTTCACGGCATTGGTCTGGCGCAGCAGATCCTGGGTGGCGCGGCGCTCCTGCTCGATCTCGCCATAGGTGCGGCAGGTATTGACCGGGCGGTGCGACCCGGTGGGGGCGCGACGCTCGCACACCAGGCGCTTGCTGTCGCGCTGCGCCAGGATGGCGTTGACTTCTTCCTGGGCGTTGACGATCTGCAGCTTCTCGGCATCGTTGATGCGGCTGCCGTCGGCGTGCTTGTCGAGGATGGCGGCGATGCTGTTGAGTCGCTGCTCCACCGTGCGCTTCTCGTCGTCCTTGATGAACTGGTAGCGGCCGCCCTGGCCGATCTGCGCGCGGATGCCGTCCGCCTGCTTGTCGAACAGCACCTTGGTCTGTGCCGTCAGCACCGGCTCGGCCTTGTCCGACGCCAGGGCCAGAGCCGGGATACCCAGACTGCCCACCATCAGGGCCGTGGCCAGAAGGACTCGTTTCATGCGCTACTCCTCGAAATGCGGGATCAAAGAGTACCTGTACCGGCACGGGCCAGCGGGCGGGACTCTCGTTTGGTCCGGGTCGCAGTGGCGCCGGTACAGTGCACGGGCGACGGCGATCCAGTGGACGAATCCTAGGCAGAACGCCCGGAGCGTGTCAACGATGAATTTCGTACTAACTCTTTCGTGAGGCGGCAGCGCTGCGCGCGCGCAGGCCGCGGCGCCGCACCCGGCCCTCGATGTAGGCCACGATGGCCGCCGCGACATCCACCCCGCTGGCCGCTTCGATGCCCTCCAGCCCCGGCGAGGAATTGACCTCCAGCACCAGCGGCCCGCGGCGCGAGCGCAGCAGGTCCACGCCGGCCACGTTGAGCCCCATGGTCCGCGCCGCGCGCAGCGCCGCCTCGCGCTCGGCCGGTGTCAGCGTCACCGGGCTGGCGCTGCCGCCGCGGTGCAGGTTGGAGCGGAACTCGCCGTCGCGCGCCTGCCGCTTCATCGCTGCCACGACGTCGCGTCCGACCACGAAACAACGGATGTCCGCGCCACGCGCCTCGCGCACGAACTCCTGCACGAGGAAGTTGGCGTACAGGCCGCGGAAGGCTTCGATCATGCCCTGGGAGTGCGAGCGCTTCTCCGCCAGCAGCACGCCCTGCCCCTGCGCTCCCTCGTTCAGCTTGATCACGTGGGGAGGCTCGCCGAGCAGGGCCAGCAGGTCGGCCGTGTCGTCCGGGTTGTCGCCGAACACGGTGCGCGGCAGGCCAATGCTTTCGCGCGCCAGCAGCTGCAGGCAACGCAGCTTGTCGCGTGCCCGCAGGATGGCATCGGACGCGTTGGGGGTGAAAACCCCCATCATCTCGAACTGGCGCAGCACCGCCGTACCGTAAAAGGTCACCGACGCACCCACGCGCGGGATCACCGCGTCGTAGTCGGCCAGCGGTCGCCCCTTGTAGTGGACGCGGAACTCGCCCGGCGCGATGCGCATGTAGCAGCGCAGCGGGTCGAGCACGCGCACGCGGTGGCCGCGCGCGCGCGCGGCTTCCACCAGGCGACGGGTGGAATAGAGCTTGGCATTGCGCGAGAGTATGGCCAGCTTCATGAGCGCTTCCTGGAAGGCCGACCGCAGGCGTAGGAGCGTGCCGGATCGACGTGAAACCGCGATTGCAGGGCAGTGCGACCGAGCAGCAGCGGAAAGGTCAGGGCGCCGCGGCTGGCCAGGTTAAGCTCCATCTCGAACAGCAGGCCGGCCAGGCGCAGCTCGGCGTGGATGAACCAGCGTTCGGTGCCGCGGCCGCCGGAGTCGACCACCCGGCGCCGGTCCAGCGCGGGAGCCTCGCCCACCAGAGCGCGCCCCCCGGAGCCGCGCGGCCGCAGGCCGAAGCGCAACCACTGCTCCCGGTCGCGACGGAACTCCTCCAGCCAGTCCACGTGCAGTGCGGAGCTGCGCGCGCCAGTGTCGATCTTGGCTCGCAGGGGCGCCGGGCTGAACTGCGGCAGCACCACCCACTCGCGCCAACCGATCAGCTGCGGCCCGTGCATCGGCTCCCGCCTCCGGCGGAAAAAGCGACAGCCCCGTTGCCGGGGCTGTCGGAGATGGAGCGGGTGATGGGAATCGAACCCACGTTAGCAGCTTGGGAAGCTGCAGTTCTACCATTGAACTACACCCGCACTCAGCGCGTATTTAGCCATAGCGGACGCGCGCGCGGCAATGCGCGCAGCCGTTGTGGCTGCTGTTCTGAACGCGCGCTGCGCGTCGTTTGCGCCGCAGGGGCGTCCGCTGCCAGCGGCAGGCCGGCATTCAGCATGCTTCCGCTGTGATACGCGGGCGTGCAGCGGCGGCGGGGGTCCGACCATCGTTCCAGGCACGCCTACCGGGAGTCCGACATGTCCACGCTTTTCCGCTTCGTCCTGACGCTCGCGCTCGCCGCCGGCGCAGCCGCGAGTTCCGGCGTCCGCGCCGACGACTATGCCGACCCGCCCAGCCGCGTGGCACGCATGAGCTACCTGCGCGGCGACGTCAGCTTCTCGCCGGCGGGCGAGAACGACTGGGTGGTGGCCACGCTCAACCGGCCGCTGATCCGCGGCGACCGCCTGTGGACCGACCGCGACGCCCGCGCCGAGCTGCAACTGGGCAGCGCGGCGCTGCGCATGGACGAGCGCACCAGCCTGCAGCTGCTGAACCTCGACGATCGCACCACCCAGGTGGAGCTCACCCAGGGCACACTGAACCTGCGCGTGCGCCGGCTCTACCAGGACCAGGTGTACGAAGTCGACACGCCGACCCTGGCCTTCGCCATCACGCGGCCGGGCCAGTACCGTATCGACGTCGATCCGCAGGGCCGCCACACCACGGTGGCGGTGTGGGACGGCGGCGGCACGGCCTATGGCGACCACGCCAATTTCCCCGTGCGCGACGGCGAGGCGATCCGCTTCTTCGATCCCGCCCTGCGGGACTACGAGGTCTACGACATCCCGCGTCCGGACGACTTCGACCGCTTTTGCCTTGACCGCGACGAGCGCCTCGACCGCGCGGTGGCGCTGCGCTACGTGCCGGAGGACATGGTGGGTTACTCCGACCTCGACGACTATGGCACCTGGAGTGAAGTGCATGAGTACGGCGCGGTGTGGTACCCGACTCGCGTCAGCGCGACCTGGGCCCCCTACCGCGACGGCCGCTGGATCTGGCAGGAGCCGTGGGGCTGGACCTGGGTCGACAACGCCCCGTGGGGCTTTGCTCCCTTCCACTACGGCCGTTGGGCGTACGTCGGCAGCCGCTGGGGCTGGGTGCCCGGCCCGAGCCGCGTGCGTCCGGTGTATGCGCCGGCCCTCGTCGCCTTCGTCGGCGGCAACCACTGGAGCGTCGGCGTGGCCGTCGGCGGTGCCGCCCCCATCGGCTGGTTCCCGCTCGGACCGCGCGAGGTCTATTGCCCGCCGTACCGCGTCAGCCGCAATTACTTCACCAGCGTCAACGTGACGAATACGGTCGTCAACAACACCTACATCACCAATGTCTACAACGACTACTCCAGCGGCCGTGCCCTGACGGGGCTCAACTACGCCTACCGCGGCAACCCGCAGGCGCTGACCGCCGTGCCGGCCAACGTGTTCGTGAACGCGCGTCCGGTCAACGACGCCGTGATCCGCGTCGACCGCGAGATGGCGGCGCGCGCCGAGGTGGCGCGCGTGGCCGCCATCGCCCCGGTGCAGCGCAGCGTGATCGGCGGGGCAGCCGCCGCCCAGGCCGTGCCGCAGCGCGCCGTGCTTGAGCGCGGCGTGGTGGCGCGCAGCGCACCGCCGCCGGCGACTACCCCGTTCGCCGCACGCGAGCAGGCCCTGCAGCGCAACCCCGGCCGCCCGCTCGACGCCGGCAGCGCGACGCCCCTTGCGAACACACGCAGCCGCGGCGCCGCAGAGACGCCCGAGCGCGTGCGCATCGTCGGCAACGGAGAAGCGGTGAATACGCGCAGCGCCGCCCCGGCTCCGGCGCGCGGCGAGCGTATCGAACGCGACCGCGGCGGGGAGACGCCCGCGCGCAACGAGCCGGTACTGCGCACGCCGCGCGAGGCGGCACCACAGCGCGACGCCGGCGAGCGTCCCTCGCCGCGCGGTGAAGGGCTGCCCTCGCGCAGCTACCGCAACGGCGTGGACGCAGGCGAGCGGCCGACGACGGCACCCCGCGCAAGCGACACCGCGCCGGTGCAGGAGCGCGGCGTGCAGGGACGCCCCGCCCGCAGCGACCTGCCGGCGCGCGACGAGGTGGGGGATCGCGGCGGGCGCGACGCCGCCGTGACGCGCCCGGCGGACGTGCGCCGCAGCGACGCGGCACCGCGCGAGGTCGAGCGCACCGCGCCGCGCCAGGACGTCGAGCGCGCAGCGCCGCGCGCCCGCGACGCGATCCGCGAACCAGAGCTGCGGCGCGAGGCGCCGGCGCGCCGGGCAGAGCCGGTCGAACGACCGGCCGAGCCCATCCAGGAGCGCCGCATCGAGCAACGCGCTGAGCCGCGTGTCGAGCCGCGCGTCGAGCGCCGCGCGGCGGAGGTGCGCGAGCCCGTGCAGGTGCCCCAGCGCGAGGTGCGTGAGGTGCGCGAGGCGCCGCCGCAGCAGCAGCGCGCGCCGGCGCCGCAGCGCACCGAGACGCCCGCCCGCGAGCGCAAGGACCGCGGCGACGACAACCGCAAGAAGGACGACAACTGAGGCGCTGGGCCGGGCCATGGACGGCCCGGCCCCGCCGACGCCCTCGGACCGTGCGCCAACGGCGGTTACAATGCCGCCATGCGCATCGAACTCAACGGCCAGGCGCACGAATGCCCGCCGGGCCAGACGCTGGACCGCCTGCTCGCCGACGCCGGCTACGGCGGACGCCGCGTCGCCGTGGAAGTGAACCGGGAGATCGTGCCGCGCGGGCGCCTGGGTGCGCACGTGCTGCACGAGGGCGACCGCGTGGAGATCGTGCACGCCATCGGCGGCGGCTGAGCGCGCCGCCGAGCGTGCCGTGCCAACGCCGCGGCACCGGCGCGGCGCACGCGCTCTGCTACCATGCGCGCGCTCCGAATCCCGCCTGGACACTCCGTGCACGACGCGCTGACCATCGCCGGCAAGACCTACCGTTCCCGCCTGCTGACCGGCACCGGCAAGTTCAAGGACCTGGACGAAACCCGCCGCGCCACCGAGGCCGCCGGTGCCGAGATCGTCACGGTCGCGATCCGCCGCAGCAACATCGGCCAGCATGCAGGCGAACCCAACCTGCTCGACGTATTGCCGCCGGACCGCTACACCATCCTGCCCAACACTGCCGGCTGCTACACCGCCGACGACGCCGTGCGCACCTGCCGCCTGGCGCGTGAGCTGCTCGACGGTCACACCCTGGTCAAGCTCGAAGTGCTGGGCGACCAGAAGACCCTGTATCCGGATGTGGTGCAGACCCTCGCCGCGGCGGAGTTGCTGGTCAAGGACGGCTTCGACGTCATGGTCTATACCTCCGACGATCCCATCCTGGCCAAGCGTCTGGAAGAGATCGGCTGCGTGGCCGTCATGCCTCTGGCGGCGCCGATCGGCTCGGGCCTCGGTGTGCAGAACCGATACAACCTGCTGGAGATCGTCGAAAACGCCAAGGTGCCGATCCTGGTCGATGCCGGCGTGGGTACCGCCAGCGATGCCGCCGTGGCGATGGAACTGGGTTGCGACGGCGTGCTGATGAATACGGCCATCGCCGGGGCCAGGAACCCCGTCCTCATGGCCAGCGCCATGCGCAAGGCAGTCGAGGCGGGCCGCGAGGCCTTCCTCGCCGGGCGCATTCCGCGCAAGCGCTACGCCTCTGCCTCCAGTCCGCTCGACGGCACCATCGGCTGAGGCCGGCATGACGCAGGCGCACGGCCCCGACGATGCCAAGCGCCCGCGGCGCATCCGCAGTTTCGTACTGCGCCAGGGGCGCACCACGCCGGCGCAGGCGCGCGCCTTCGATGCGCACTGGTTGCGCTTCGGCCTGGAGCTGGGCGATGCACCGCGCGACTTCGATGCCGTCTTCGGCCGCCGCGCGCCGCGCGTGCTGGAGATCGGTTTCGGCAATGGTGAGCAGTTGGCGTGGTCGGCACAGCACGAGCCGGACTGCGATTTCCTCGGCGTCGAGGTCCACCGCCCCGGTGTGGGCCGCCTCATCAATGCCCTGGCCCTGCAGGACGCCCACAACGTGCGGGTCTACCACCACGACGCCGTGGAGGTGCTGGAGCGGGAGATCGCGCCGCACTCGCTGGCCCAGGTGCGCATCTACTTCCCCGATCCCTGGCACAAGAAGCGCCACAACAAGCGCCGCCTGATCCAGCCCGGGTTCGTCGACCTGCTGGCCTCGCGCATGAGCCCGGGTGGACTGTTGCATCTGGCGACCGACTGGGCCGACTATGCCGCGCAGATGCTGGCCGTGCTGGACGCCAGCCCGCTGTGGCGCAATCGCGCCGGCACGGGCCGCTTCTCGCCGCGGCCACCCTGGCGCATCCAGACCCACTTCGAGCAGCGCGGACTGCGCCTCGGCCACGACGTGTGGGACCTGCTGCATGAACGCCGCTGAGACCAACTGAGACCGCCGGACACACGCCCGCGACCCGATGGATACCGGTCTGCCCCTCACCACCGACATGTTGCTCGTGTTCGGGCTGATCGTGTTCACGGTGGCGATGCTGGTGCTGGAGTGGATCCGCGCCGACGTCGTCGCCCTGCTGGTGCTGGTGGTCATCGGCATCACCGGCCTGATGCCGGTGGACCAGCTCTTCGACGGCTTCGCCGGCAATGCGGTGATCTCCCTGATCGGCGTGATGATCATGGGCGCCGGACTGGACCGCACCGGCGTGCTCAACAAGGCGGCCAGCGCGATCCTGCGCATGGCGCAGGGCGTGGAGGGGCGGCTGTCCCTGCTCATCAACGCCATGGCCGGGAGCCTGTCGTCGATCCTGCAGAGCCAGGCCCTCGCCGCGCTGTTCCTGCCGGTGGTTTCGCGCGTGTCGGCGCGCACGGGCGTGCCGCTGCGGCGCCTGCTGCTGCCCATGGCGTGCATGATCCTCGCCGGCACCAATACGACGATGATCTCCAACTCCCCACTGATCCTGCTCAACGACCTCATCGTCAGCGCCAACCGCAACCTGCCGCCCGGCGCCAACACCATCCGTCCCTTCGGACTGTTCGCCATTGCCCCCATCGGCATCGCCCTGCTGCTGGCCGGCCTGGCCTATTTCGCCTTCTTCTCCCGTCGCCTGATCCGCGAGGACGAAAGCGCCAAGGAGAAGGTCACGCCCGGTCGCACGGAAACCTACTTCGCCGAGACCTACGGCATCGACGGCGAGGTGTTCGAACTCACCGTGACGGCCGAGAGCCCGTTGGTCGGCATGAGCGTGGGCGAGGCCGAGCAACTGCGCGGTGCGCCGCTGATCCTGGCCATGAAGAACGGCGACGAGGCGCGTCTGGCACCGCCGGCGGACCAGATGATCTGGGTGGGCAGCGTGCTTGGCGTACTGGGCCGCCGCGACGCCATCAACGATTTCGCGCAGAACCACCTGCTGCAAGTGCAGGCGCGCCTGCGCCAGTTCGGCGACATGTTCAATCCCGGCCGCGCCGGCATTTCAGAGGCGGTGATTCCTCCCACCTCGCGCTTCGTCAAGCAGGCCATCGGCGACCTGCGCCTGCGCAAGCGCTACGGCGTGTCGGTGCTGGCGCTGTACCGCGGCGACGAGGTGTTCCGCGAGGACCTGCGCGCCCTGACCGTGCGCGCCGGCGACACCCTGGTGCTGCACAGCGGCTGGCGTGACCTGGAACTGGCCGCGGAGGACCGCGACTTCGTTGTGGTCACCGACATCCCGAAGATGGAGGCGCGCCCGGCCAAGCTGTGGCATGCCGTGGTGTTCTTCGCCCTGGCCTTGCTGCTGGGGCTGTTCACCACGATGAAGCTGTCGGTGGCCATGCTCACGGGCGCGGTCGGCATGCTGCTGGCCGGCGTGCTCAGCATGGAGGAGGCCTATGGCGCCATCAACTGGAAGACCATCTTCACCCTGGCCTGCCTGATCCCGCTGGGCTGGGCCATGGACTCCACCGGCGCCGCCGCCTGGCTGGCGCAGGAAGTACTGGTCTACCTTGGCGGCTGGCCGCAGTGGGCGCTGCAGGGGGTGATCGCCCTGCTGGCCCTGCTGTTCTCCCAGGTCATGTCCAACGTCGGCGCGACGGTGATGATGGTGCCCATGGCCATCAACATTGCCCTGGCGTCCAACGGCAATCCGGCCGTCTATGCCCTGATCGTGGCCATTTCCACCTCCAACACCTTCCTGTTGCCCAGCGCCAGCCCGGTGCTGCTGGTGGTGGCCGGTCCGGGCGGCTACCGCGGCAAGGACTTCCTGCGCGTGGGGCTGCCCCTCACCCTGGTGATGCTGCTGGTCATGCTGCTGGCGGTGAACCTGACCTTCCGCCACGGCTGAGCCGCGACGCCGCCGCGCTCAGCCCAGGCGCACCTGGCCCGCCTCCACCCGCACCGGCACGCGCGCCAGCCCGCTGCGGCAGGGGCCGCCCAGGCAGGCACCGCTGGCCACGTCGAACACCGCGCCGTGGGCCGCGCAGACAATGGTGCCGTCCTTGACCAGGAACTTGCCGGGCGCCCAATCCAGGCGCCGGCCGGCGTGGGGACATTCGTTGTGGTAGGCATGCACCTGGGCGCCGCGCCGCAAAAGGATCAGGCAGAAGCCGCCCGTGCTGCTGTCCACATCCACCGCCAGAGCATTGCCATCGGCGATATCTTCGAGGCGGCACAAGGACTTGGCGTCGGATTCGGGCATGGACTACGTCTTTCGGCACTTGCGCCGCGGGGGCCGGCGCCCACACTGGGCGGGCGTCCGCCGCGAAAGGCGCGGCGGCGCCGCATCTTGCCACACGGAGTACCGCTGCATGTTCCAGCCCCGCTTCTTCGTCCTGCGCCGGCCGCGCCACCGCCTGCTGCGCGTGCTGGGAACGCTGCTGGGTCTGGCCCTGCTCGCCGGCCTGCTGGCCTTCGGCGTGGTGGCCCTGCTCGTGCTGGCGGCGATCGGCGGCGTGGTCTGGCTGGTGCGCCAGCTGCGCGCCAGCCCACTGGCAGCGACCGCGACCGGCGCGCAGACCCGTCCGGCGCCGCCGTCGGGCGTGATCGAGGGCGAATTCGTCGTGCTGCGCGACGGCCCGCGCCTGCGCTGAGGCCGCGCGGCGCTCAGTCGGCGTCGTCCAGCAGTTCCATGGCCATGACGATGGCGTCCTCGCGCCCGCGACGCGAGGGGTAGTAATTGGGACGGCGGCCGATCTCGTTGAAGCCGAGCGCGTCATACAGGGCAATGGCCCGTGGATTGGAGGGCCGCACTTCCAGGTACACGCGCTCGGCGCGGTGCCAGCGTGCCAAGTCCACCAGGCGCTGCATCAGGCGCTTGCCGAGCCCCTGCCCCTGTTCCTCCGGCGCGACGCACACATTGAGCACGTGCGCCTCGTTGGCGGCGATGGACAGCACGCCGTAACCGACCACGTGGCCGCCGCGCACGAGCACCCAGCATTGGTAGCCGGCCTTCATGCAGTCGCGGAAGATCCCCAGGGTCCAGGGAAACTCGTAGGCGCGGCCCTCGATCGACGCCACCGCATCGAGGTCCTCCGCGCGCATGGCGCGCAGTTCGGGCAGCGGGGGTTTGAGCATCGCGACCATGTCAATCGCCGCGAAAGCGCCGGCGCAGGGGCTTCAAGGATTGCCACAAGGCGCGCTTGGCCGCACCGTCGCGCCACTCGACCGGCGCCGTCGTGACGACGATCTGCGCGGCCTGCTGCGTGGTGGTGGGCAGCTGAGCGCCGAGCGGCCGCGCCAGCGCAGGACCCAGCACCAGGTAGGCAGGCGCGGCAGCCGGCGCCTGCGCCAGGCCCGCGGCGCTGGCGTCCAGCCACTGCAGCGCGACATGCGAACCGAGCAGCCGCTGCAGCAGCGCCAGACGCGCGCGATCGGCCGACTGCCCAACCACCACCAACTGCGGCGGGCTGCCCTCGTCTGCACGGCCCGCTGCCTGCGGCACGCCCGCTTCCACGGCAACAGTCGCGGCCTGCGGCGGCCCCGCGGCCGCGCGCCGCCGGTACAGGGTGATGCCCATTGCCGCCAGCAGTTGCCGACGCCGCGGTGCCGTGACGTTCGCCGTGCTCATTTCGCCGCCAGGCGCAGGGCGCCCAGGTCGCCGAGGAATTCGCCGTAGATGCGGTCGAGCGCGGCGCCGAAGGCCTCCACGCTGGCGGCCAGGTCCTCGCCGGCGGCAGGCGCCTCGGCGCGGTAGACCCGCTCGCTGAGCAGGTCTCCGCCGCGCTCCACGCGCAACTGCAGGGCGACCTTGGCACTGTAGCCGGCATCGGTGCGCGCCCGGTCCAGGCGCAGGATCAGACCGGAAATGCGCAGGGCATCGGTGCTGGCCGGCAGGCGATCGGTGACCAGGGGCGCCGCCTTGGACTGGCGCAATACGCCGATCAGGCGGCGCTGCAGCAGGCGCGCGGGCGGATCGATCCAGAGCTGATAGTGGTAGCTCTTGAGGGTGCGCCCTCCCACGTCGGTGGTGTAGATCAGGGCCTGTTCGGCGTAGAGGCCGTCGGCGGCGAAGACCGACACGTCGACCGGCAGTTCCAGCGCGGGGGCGCGCTGCACCAGGTCCGCCGCCGGCGGCGGCAGCCGGAAGTAGGTCATGTCCGGCACGGTGGGCGGCGCACACGCCGCCAGCAGCAGCGTGGCGAACAGCGCCGCGAACAGGGCTTTCATGGCGCCTCGTCCTCCACCTTGTCCGCCTTGGGCGCGAGCAGCAACCGGTTGGGATTCTTGCGGATTTCCCGACTGAATTCATCCACGTTGCGACTCGCCGCGTCGAGGTGGTGGACGATGGCGTCGATACGCCCCGACAGCGTGGCCAGCACCGACTGGAGATCCACCAGGGAGGAGTGCACGAGCGGACGGTTCTCCCGCGCCATGGCGCCGAGGTCGCCCAGGGCGCCGTCGAGCGCGGCCTTGGTGCCGTGCAGTTCGGTCGACAACTGGCGCATCTCCCCCAGGATGTCCGCCACGGCAGCGCGGTTCTCCGGCTTGAGCAGGTCGTTCACCGCCGCCGAGGCCGTGTTGAGGCGCTGCAGCAGGGCGCGACTCTGCTCCACCAGCTCGGGCGTGCTCTTGTCCACGGTGCCCGTGATGGAGTCCACGCGCTCGCTGAGCGTGCGGATGAGCGGCGTGATCTCGCTGCGCGTGAGCGTGCTCACTTCGCCGGCCAGTTCGTTCATGGCACCGAAGATGTCGGCACCCTCCTCGCCCTTGAGCTCGCCGCCCGCGGCCAGCGCCTGCTTGGCCGCGCCCTCGCGGATGCCAATGGACACGTCGGCAAGCAGACCGCTGGACTGCAGCCGCGCGATGGAATCGGCCGGAATGGGCCAGTCGCGGCGCACCGACAGCGTGACGCGGTAGCGCGTGCCCTTGTCCGTGCGCTCGGGCGCGACGGCGCTGACCTGACCGATGCGGTAGCCCTGATAGAAAACGGGCGCGCCGTAGCGCAGGCCGGTGACGTTGCCGTAGTAGGCGTGGTAGTCGGTGCTGGCGCCGCTGCGGCCGGTGACCATGGCCAGGGCGGACAGCAGCACGGCGAAGGCCACCAGCACCACCAGGCCCACCAGCGTGTAATTGACGTGGTCGCGTTTCACGCTTCTTCCTCGGTCAGTCGGCGCAGGTACTCGTCGGCATCCACCACGATTTCACGCGGGCGCCGGTTGAGCAGGTCCTGGATGCGCTCGTTGTCGGCGCCGCGCACCTGGGCCACGGTGCCGGTCATCAGGATATTGCCCTGGTCGAGCACAGTGATGGTGTCGGCGATCTTGAAGGCGCTCTCCAGCTCGTGCGTCACCACCACGATGGTCATGCGCAGCGCATCGCGCAGGCGCAGGATGAGCTCGTCCAGCTCCGCCGAGACCACCGGGTCGAGCCCGGCCGATGGTTCGTCGAAGAACAGCAGGCGCGGGTCCATCACGATGGCACGCGCCAGCGCCGCGCGCTTGACCATGCCGCCGGAGAGCTGGCTTGGCATGAGGTCCTGGAAGCCGCCCAGATTCACCACCTCCAGCTTCAGACGCGACATGATGCGGATGGTGTTCTCGTCCAGCCGGGTGTGCTCGCGCAGGGGCAGCGACACGTTCTCGCCCACCGTCAGCGAGGTCAGCAGCGCCCCGCCCTGGAAGGACACGCCGATCTTCTTGCGTACCTCGACCAGCTCCCGCTCGCCGGCGCGGCCGATGTCCACGCCCAGCAGCCTGACCGTGCCGCCCTCGGGCTTGCGCAGGCCGAGCAGGTGGCGCAGCAGGGTGCTCTTGCCCGATCCCGAACCGCCCATGATGACGCGGATCTCACCCGCCTCCACGCGGAAGTCCACGCCATGCAGGATGCGGCGCTTGCCGTACCAGGCTTCGAGCTTCTCCACTTCGATCAGGGGCGCGCCGTCGGCCATGTCAGCGGTTGAGGAAGTAGGAGAAGATCATGTCCGCCACGATGATGTAGCAGATCGACAGCACCACGGCGCGGGTGGTGGCGCGGCCCACGCCCTCGGCGCCGCCGGTCACGGAAAAACCGGTGCTGCAGCCAATGAGGGTGATCAACACGGCAAACACCGCACTCTTGTACAGGCCCTGGTAGAGGTCGCCCGGCTGCAGTAGCGTGAACGTCTGCATGAGGTAGGCCGCCGGCGTGACGTTGAGGAAGGGGGCGCTGTACACCGCAGCCCCCAGGATGGCAATGGCGTCGGCGAACACCACCAGCACCGGCAGCATCACGGCCATGGCCAGCAGGGCCGGCGCCACCAGGTAGCGCACCGGGGCGATACCCATGGTGGCGAGCGCGTCCACCTCCTGCGAAACGGTCATTGAACCGATGCGCGCGGCCAGGGCCGAACCGGAGCGGCCGGCCACCACGATGGCGGTGATGAGCGCGCCGAACTCGCGCGTCACGGACTTCGCCACCGCCACCACCACCTGCGACTGCGCGCCGAATTCGGCCAGCGCGGCAATGAACTGGATGCCCAGCATGATGCCGATGACCAGGGCCAGCAGGGCAACGATGGGCAGCGCGTCCACGCCGATGCGGCGCATTTCCGCGGCGACAGCGGCCGGCCGCACCGGCTGCCCGACCCGCCAGCCCACCAGGGTGTACCACAGGCTCTCGCCCAACAGCGCCGCGGCATAGCCCACGCCGGCCACGGCTTCCACCGTGGCGCGGCCGAGCCCGGCGATGGGTCGCAGCAGCGCCTGCACCTCAGCCCCGGGCCGCGTCCAGGCCGTCCACCAGCACGAAGACGCGGTCCAGGCGCGCCAGCTGCAGCACCGCCATCACCGCGTCGCTCGCCGCGACCAGCACGAAGCGGCGGCCGTTGCCGCGGGCGGTCTGGAAGCCCTCGACCAGGGCGGCGATACCCGAGGAATCGATGTAGCTGACAGCCGACAGCTCCACGCCAACCACCGCTTCGCGCTCCAGCGCATCGAGGATCGCGCCGCGCACCTGCTGCGACCAGGACAGGTCCACCTCGCCCGCCAGCCGCAGCAGGGCCAGGCCCTCCAGGGCCTCCAGTTCCAGCCGGTTCATTCCGCATCCTCCCCGAGGTGCCGATAGCGCTTGCGCATGCGCAGCAGGTTGCCACAGCCGCCGGCGCGCGGCGCCAGCTTCCACTCGTCCATGAGCGCGTCGATGAAATTGACGCCGAGCCCGCCGGGGCGGCATTCGGACAGGTCGCGCGGCTTCACGCGGCTGGCATCGACCGGCGGCGCGGCGTCGGCCAGGTCGAACTGCAGCACGTCGTCCTGGCGCGTCAGGCGCAGTTCGATGTCGCCGCTGCAGCCGCAGGCGGCGTAGGCGTGGCGGATGATGTTGCCGCAGGCCTCGTCCACCGCCAGCACCAGACGGTCGCGCAGACCCGGCTCGACGCCGGCCCGGTCGAGTGCGGTACGCAGGGCGGCGCGCATCTCGCGCAGCTCCCCAGCCTGCGCCGGGAAACGCCGCTGCAGCAACAGCTCCGGCGCGTGCTGGCGCGGCTCCTCCAGCAGCAGCAGGGTGGTGTCGTCCACCAGCTTGAGCTGCTTGAGTTCGTGCACGATGGCGCGCAGGCGCGCCTCCGGCGCCAGCGCGGCGTGGCGCGCGATGAGCGCGCGCACGCCCTCCGCGCCGAGGCGCCCGCCGCCACAGCGCACGTCGGTCACGCCGTCGGAGAAGGCGTAGAGCGTGCCGTCGCCCAGCACCACATCGTGTTCGCCGAACTCCACTCCGGGCAGGATGCCCAGCGGCGGCCCCTCCGAGGCGATCTGCGTCATGCCCTCGCCGCGCACGAGCAACAGCGGCGGAAAGCCCGCCCCCGCCACGCGCGCCGCGCGCGTCGAGCGGTCGTAGACGCCGACCAGGGCGCACACGAAGCGGCCCTCGCTGGTGGTCTCGCACAGCTCGTCGTTGACCCGGCGCAACCATGCCGCGGGGGCCATCGCGTCCTTGCCGGCCCAGCGCAGCAGGCTGGCCGCGCGGGTCATCAGCAGGGCGGCGTCCAGCCCCTTGCCCGAGACGTCGCCCACGACGAAGCCGATGCGTCCACCTGGCAGGTTGAAGTAGTCGTAGAAATCGCCGGAGATCTCGTGCGCCGGAACGTTCACCGCCAGCAGCGGGAATCCGTCGCGGCGGCGCCGCGGCAGCAGGGCCTTCTGCAGCTTGCGCGCCAGGTCGAATTCACGCTTGAGGCGCTGCTGCTCCAACAGATCGCGTGCCAGGCGCGCATTGTTGATGGCCAGCGCGGTCGGTGCGGCCAGCACGCGCAGCAGCCCGGCATCGGCCTCGTCGAAGGCGCGGCCGTCGCGGCGGTTGATCACCTCGAGCACGCCGATGGGGCCGCCGGCAGTGGCCAGAGGCGCGCACAGGATGGAGCGGGTGACGAAACCCGTCTCGGCATCCACGCGCAGGTGCACGCGCGGATCGGTCTGCGCGTCGCGCACCAGCTGCACGGCGTTCTCGCTCACCGCACGGCCGACCACGCCCTGCTCGCGCGACAGGCGCAGCCCCGACAGGTTCACCGGGCCCTTGCAGATGCGGCACTCCAGCAGGCCGCTCTCGGCGTCGAGCAGGAACATCGACGCCGCCTCGACCTGCATGTAGTCGGCGATGCGCGTGACGGCCTGGTCCAGGGTCTGGCGCAGGTCGAGCGAGCCGGCCAGCGCCTCGGACAGGTCGGCCAGGAACGCCAGGGTGCGCTCCGCCTCCCTGCCGGCGGCGGCATCGACGCGCGGCAAGGGAGCGGGCCGCCTCACGGCGCGTCCGTTCCCCCGGGGGGCAGGCCGTCGCGCCCACTGCGGCGCTGGCGGCGCCCCCACAGCGTGAGCACCGGTCCGGACAGCGTGTAGAGCGCGGCGATGGCGAACAGGACCTTGGGCGGGTCCAGATACAGCGCCACCAGGATGAGCACCACGGCGGGAATCCACACGAAGGGCACGCGGTCGGACAGCGGCCAGGCCTTGAAGCTGTAGTAGCGGAAGTTGCTCACCATCAGCAGGCCGGCGGCAATGGCGATCAGCGGCGTGAGGAACTGCACGCGCTCGCCGCCGAAGCCCAGCTCCTGCACCATCCACACGAAGGACATGCACAGACCCGCCGCCGCCGGACTGGCCAACCCCTGGAAGTAGCGCTTGTCGACCACGCCCACCTGGGTGTTGAAGCGCGCCAGGCGCAGCGCTGCGCAGGCGGCATAGATGAAGGCGGCGCCCCAGCCCACCTTGCCCCAGAAGGGGCCGATCGACTTGAGCGAGGCCAGCGACCAGGTGTAGAGCACCAGGGCGGGCGCCAGGCCAAAGCTCACCATGTCCGACAGCGAGTCGTACTGCACGCCGAACTCGCTCTGCGTGTTGGTCAGGCGTGCCACGCGCCCATCCAGGCCGTCGAGCAGGCCGGCCACGAACACGGCCGCCGCGGCATTGCCGTAGTGCCCGCCGATGGCCGCGAGAATGGCGTAGAAGCCGGCGAACATCGCCCCCGTGGTGAACAGGTTGGGCAGCAGGTAGATGCCTCGACGGGGTTTGCGCGGCGCGGCGGAGTCGGTGTCTTGCATGCGCTGGGGATCGGTTGGAGTGGTCAGGCGCCCCGCGACGGCCGAGCCGCCAGCGCTGCCGGACGGGAGGTCCGGCGCACTGCGGTCCGGACGCGCCAACGGGCGCCGCCGGACCGGCGAAGCATCCTGAGCAGTGTATCGCAAAGCCTTGTGGCGCCGGCCCCGGCGCGCTTGTGTCGGAGGGGCAACAGTGCTATCCAAGCGCCGTGCCGTCGGGAGCGGCACCCCGCGCCAGCCCCCGGAGCGCAACGAAACACGGAGAACACCATGAAAACCCCGCTTGTGATGCTGGGCCTGCTCGCCGCGATGCTCAGCCTCCACGCCCAGGCCGGCGACAAGGTCTACAAATGGAAGGACGCCAACGGCACCGTCCATTTCACCGACCAGCCGCCGCCGCAAGGTACCCAGTTCGACAACGTCCAGGTCAAGGGCGCTGCCACGTTCACCGCGGCCGCCGACGAGGCTGCCGCCACCGAGGCGGCCAAGGCGGAGACGCCCACGGAGCAGGCGGCGGCACGACCCGCCAGCGGCCCGGATTCAACCCAGTGCAAGACCGCTCGCCAGCGCCTGGCCCTGCTGGAGGGCAGCAACGAGCTCAGCACCATGGTCGATGGCAAGACCGTGCCGATGACCAAGGAAATGCGCGCGGCTGAGCTGAACGTGGCACGCTCGCAGGTGCAGAACTACTGCGGCGGCGGCAACCCGCCGGGCAACTGACCGGACGCGCCATGCTGCGTCAGCAGGGCCGCGCCGTGCTGTGGATCGTGCCGATGCTGGCGCTGGCAGCGGCGCTGGCCTGGTGGTACTTCGCGCCGGACACCCTGCCCCCCGCACTCCGCCACGCCGCGCCCCCGTCGCCGCGCCTCGACGCGGCGCCACCGGCGCTCTACAAGTGGCGCGATGCCCAGGGGCAGTTGCACGTGACCGACGTGCCGCCCACGGACCGCCCCTACGAGACGGTCCGCTACCGGCCCGAGCTGAACGTGGTTCCGGCCTACCGCAAGCCGGGCGAGGCCGAGCGGCAAGAATAGCCGCACAAGCGCGGCCGCTGCCGCAATCGGGACCTTCCCGGCGCAGCCAGACACCGACGCCTGCGGCGACCCCCGCCCCGCTCGGGTTGGGGTAGGTGCCTGCGGCGGCTACAATCGCGGTCTTTGTCGCCATCGATCACGCCCATGCGCCTGTCCCGGTTCCACCTCGCCACCGTCAAGGAAGTCCCCGCCGACGCCGAAATCGTGAGCCACCAGCTCATGCTGCGCGCGGGCATGCTGCGCAAGCTCGCCGCCGGCATCTACACCTGGACGCCGCTGGGCCTGCGCGTGCTGCGCAAGGTGGAGAACGTGGTGCGCGAGGAGATGAACCGCGCCGGCGCGATCGAGCTGCTGATGCCCTCGATCCAGCCGCGCGAGCTGTGGGACGAAACCGGCCGCTGGGAGAAATTCGGCGGCCAGCTGCTGAAGATCAAGGACCGCAAGGACGCTGAGTACTGCTACGGCCCCACCCACGAGGAAGTCATCACCGACTTCGCCCGGGTGGAGCTCAAGAGCTACAAGCAGCTGCCGGTCAACTTCTATCAGATCCAGACCAAGTTCCGCGACGAGATCCGCCCGCGCTTCGGCGTGATGCGCGCGCGCGAATTCCTCATGAAGGACGCCTATTCCTTCCACCTGACGGCCGAGTGCCTGGAGAAGGAATACTGGAACATGTACCGCGCCTACGAGCGCATCTTCACGCGCCTGGGTCTGGCCTTCCGTCCGGTGCAGGCCGATACCGGCGCCATCGGCGGCAACGCCAGCCACGAGTTCCAGGTGCTGGCCGACTCGGGCGAGGATGCGATCGCCTTCTGCCCGGACTCCGACTACGCCGCAAACATCGAGATGGCCGAAGCCGTGGCGCCCGGCCCGCGGCCCGTGGCTGCGGAGACGATGCGCCGCGTGGAGACCCCCACGCAGAAGACCTGCGAGGACGTGGCGGCCCTGCTTGGGTTGGCGCTGCAGCGCACAGTGAAGTCGGTGGCCCTGATGGGCAGCGATGGCGACGGCGCACCGCAGTTCGTGCTGGCCCTGGTGCGCGGCGACCACGTCGTCAACGAGATCAAGCTGGCCAAGCTGCCGGGCATGGGCAACTACCGCCTGGCGACCGAGGCGGAGATCCTCGACCACCTCGGCAGCGAGCCGGGCTTCCTCGGTCCGGTGGCGCCGCGCAAGGCGATCCGCATCATCGCCGACCGCAGCGTCGCGGCCATGGCCGACTTCGTCGTGGGTGCCAACGACCGGGGCTACCACCTGGCCGGGGTGAACTGGGGCCGCGACCTGCCCGAACCGGAACTCATCGCCGACATTCGCAACGTCATGGCCGGCGATCCCTCGCCGGACGGCCAGGGCATGCTGCAGATCGCCCGCGGCATCGAGGTCGGGCACGTGTTCCAGCTCGGCGGCAAGTACGCCGAGGCCATGAACGCCACCGTGCTGGACGAGACCGGCAGGAACCGCAGCATGGTGATGGGCTGCTACGGCATCGGCGTGTCGCGCATCGTTGCCGCCGCCATCGAGCAGAACCACGACGCCAGCGGCATCTGCTGGCCCGAGCCCATGGCGCCCTGGCGCGTGGCCCTGTGCCTGATCAATCCGAAGAACGATGCCGCGGTGGCGGCTGTGGCTGAATCGCTCTACGCCGAGCTGCAGGCGCGCGGCGTCGACGTGGTGATGGACGACCGCGGCCTGCGACCGGGCGCCATGTTCGCCGACATGGAACTGGTCGGCATTCCGCACCGCGTGGTGGTGTCCGAGCGCGGTGTGGCCGCGGGCAGCTTCGAGTACCGCGGCCGGCGCGACGCCGAGAGCCGTCAGCTCGGCCGCGACGAGGTGCTGGCGCTGCTGGCGGGCTAGCCCGACCGGGCGGTGCCCGCGCGTCCTGCATTCTGCGCGGGGCCGGCATGGGCCGCGGCCGCGTCGGCCTGCACGCGCGGGCGCGGCGGACGCGCCCCGGCGCCGCCGGGGTCCCTCCCGTTCACTTGTCCTTCTTGACCAGGCCCTTGAGTTTGTCGAACAGGCCGCCGACCTTGACCTGGTCGACCACCTTGCCGAGCTTGGCACCAAGGCTGCGATCGCGTTCGAGCCGCCCCAGTTCCTCGCGCTGGCGCTCGGCCAGCTGCGCCTCCCATTTCCTCTTGAGTTCCTCCTGCTGCACCTTGGTGCGCAGTTGCTTGCGGAAGTCCTCGGGCAGCGCCTCCTTGAACAGGGAATTGGGCTCGCGCAGCAGGAAGCGGCCGATCTCGTCGAACAGTGCCTCGTTGAACTGCTCGGACGTGTAGGTCTTGGTCTGGGTGCCGCCGATCTGGTCGAAGTTGGCCAGGCTCATGCGCACGACGCCCGATTCCGCGTCGGCAGCGAACGTGGCCACCGAGACGATCTTGCCCTTGGCGCGGAAGGTCGCGGCGATGACCTCGCCACCCGCGTCCTTCTTGGCCTCGAGCAGGCCACCGAGCTGGGCGCGTTGGAAGGCGCTGGCCACGGCCTTGGCCTTGGTCGTGCCCACCACCTCGACGGTCGGGCATTCCTCGCTCGCCACAGGGCAGGGGAAACTCAGGCGGATCTCCTTGGCGGCCGGTTGCGCATTGAGCTTGAGGTCGTATTCGTGCTCGATCTGGAAGACCACGTCGCCATAGCCGAACAGCGGCAGGGCGAAGGTCTTGCGCGGCTTGAGCAGGGCCAGGTTCTTGGTGAGCTTGGACAGGTAGTCGTGCAGCGCCCCCATGCCCGGCTCCAGGCGCGTGCGGTAGGCCTCCTCGCGCTGCTGCTTGAGCCGCGCCGCATCGTCGGCGCCGGCGCGCAGGCGCTGCGCCTCCTGTTCCAGATCGTCCAGCAGACCCACTGCGTTCACCCCTGTTGACAACCGCGGCGCCGCCTGCGGCGGACCGGATCAATGCCCGGCGCATAGTAAACCGATCGGGCGAGCCGTCAAAAGAAACCTGCCGCGGCAGCCGGCGGGTCGCCAACGCTGCGGGGGCGGCGCCGCGCCGACTCCGCGACGACCGCCCGTCGCCCATCGCCGTGATTGAAACCCCTCCCGGCCATGGCGCAAAATGCTGCTGATTCAGCGCCGCGGCGATTTTGCGCCACCCCACCGATCATCCGCCGGGGCCCGCCCCGGAAATTCCCCGCAACGCATTTTCACCAAGAGGTAAGAAAGAAATGGCGATCGATCTGGACAGTCTGAATGCCAAGCAGCTCACCGAATTGCAGACGCGCATTGAAAAGCGGCTGCAGCACCTGGCCAGCGAGAAGGTCGCCAAGGCGCGCGCCAAGCTCGCCAACCTGGCCAAGGCCGAGGGCTTCACCCTGGAAGAGCTGGTCGGCGGCAAGCGTGGCCGCAAGGGCAAGGCCAAGCGCGTGGTGAAGCCGAAGTACCGCAATCCGGCCAATCCCGCCGAAACCTGGTCCGGCCGCGGCAAGCGCCCGCGCTGGTTCAATGCCGCCCTGGCAGCGGGCAAGAAGGAGAAAGATCTCCTGATCTGATTCGTGATCTGATTCACCCGATGCGGCCCGCGCGATTTTTCCGCGCAAATTGTCGCGATTTTCCACAAACGCCGGCCCCGCGCCGGCGTTTGTCTTGGCCGACCCCGCAGACGGCGCCTACAGGGCGCGCCGCGGTGGCACCAGCAGGTCACCGAACAGCAGGCCGGCCACCAGCGAAATCAGCACCACCAGCAGGGACACGCCGGTATCGAGGCCCAGCAGGACGTCGCGCTCGAAGGCGGCGGACAGGCTGCGGAAGCCCACGCTGCCCGGCACCAGCAGGATGATGCCCGGCTCGCGTACCAGGGCACCCGGGCGGCGCGCCAGGCCGGCGTAGAGGTTGCTGGCCGCACCGACCACGAGGCCGGCGAGGAAAACGCCGAACTCCGGTCCGAAGCGCGCGCCGGTCACGCGCGTCACCGCGTAGCCCAGCAGCACGGCGCCAACCACCAACACCGCGTCGCGGCGCGCGGCGCGGAACAGCACCGTGAAGGCCCCGGCGCCGACCAGCAGGCCCAGCCACTGCGCCCACTCGGGCACCGCACCGGCCGTGTAATCGGCCGGCTCCACGCCCAAGAGGTGACACAGCTGCGTGGCAGCCACGGTGCCGAAGGTCAGCTTCAGCAGGGTCGCCACCGCGCCCGCCATGCGCGCCACGCCGGAGACGAGGTGCTGGCTCGACAGCTCGCGCACTGCGGTGGTCAGGGTCATGCCGGGCAGCAGCACGATCAGGCTGGCGAGCACCACCGACTTGAGATTCAGAGGTACCAGGTGCGCCGCAGTGAAGGTGGCGATGAGGGTGACCAGCAGGGCAGAGATGGCCTCGTAACTCGCCGCCACCCGCGGCCGCGCCGCGGTGTACAGGCCGAGCGCGCCGATGAGCCAGCCGCATACCGCCGCCACCCCGAGGTCGGCCCAGCCGGTCTTGAGCAGGGCGGCCACGCTGGCCGAACTCAGGCCGAAGCTCAGCACCGTCAGCCATTGCGTGCGCCGCGTCACGGGGCGGTCCAGCTCGCGCAGCAGGCGGTTGCCGCTGTCGATGTCCAGCTCGCCGTCGATCACGCGGTCGGCGATCTGGTCCACCTCGCACAGGCGACGCAGGTTGACCTCGCCCGGGGCCACGCGGATCACCTGGGTGATCTCCGCCACGGCGTCGCGGCCGCCGCCCTGTTCGGCGAAGGACAGCACGATCGAGGTGGGTGTGGACAGCGCGTTGCAGTCCAGGGCCAGGCGCGCGCTGACCTTGGCGATGGCCTCCTCCAGGCGCGGGGCGGCCGTGCCGTACTCGTGCAGGCGCCGCGCCAGGGCGATGACGAAGGCGACGCGGGCATGGAGGGTGGGGGTGGCGGGCACCGAGGTTCCTTTGCGCTGGGCGATGCGGGCGCGCCATGGCGGGCATCGGGCGCGCATCATGCCGGGTTTGCCCGGGCACGGGCGAGCGACCCGCCGCACGGCGCCGGCGCGCGGCCGGGCGGTGGGGCCGGTGGAGCGGCTTTGCTAGGCTTGCGCGCGGAGAGCGCCCGATGCCCGCAGCCGATCTGACTGAACTCTTGAATCTCGCCCAGGACGGCGATGCCGCGGCGCGCGAGGCCGCGTTCGCGGCCATCTATGCCGACCTCAAGCGCATCGCTGCCGCGGAACTGCGCCGCAACCCGGGGGCGACGCTCAACACCACGGCGCTGGTGCACGAGGCCTATGCCAAGCTAGCCGCCCACCACGCCGGCCCGCTGGCCAGTCGCGCGCACTTCTACAGTCTGGCGGCGCGCGCCATGCGGCAGATCCTGGTCGACCAGGCGCGGCGGCGCCTGGCCGAGAAGCGCGGCGGCGGTGAGATCCACACCGACCTGGAGGCCGCCCACGCGCAGGCCGACGCGCGCGCCGAGGAACTGCTGCTCATCCACGACGCGCTGGAGCGGCTTGCCCAGCGCGACGAGCGCCTGGCCACGGTCGTGGAGTGGCACTTCTTCGGCGGCTTCACCTTCCCCGAGATCGCCGCCGAGTTGGGCCTGTCCGAACGCACGGTGCGCGCCGACTGGGCGCTGGCGCGCGGCGTGCTGGCGCGCGATTTCGGTGTGGGGGCAGCCTGCCGCTCCGACGACCGGAACGCGTAATGGATGGCATCGCGCCGACGGCGGCGCCCGCCTGCCCCATCCGACTCCATCGCCCATGACCCTGCCCGCTCCTGCCGAGACTGCACCCCAGTGGCTCGCGGTCAAGGATCTGTTCCAGGCCTGTCTCGACAGTTCACCGGCCGAACGCGAACGCCTGCTGGGGCACGCCGGCACGGCCCCGGCCGCGGTGCGCGCGGAAGTCGCCGCGCTGCTGGCGGCACAGGCCGCGGCGAGTGCGCTCGACGCCGGCGCCGCCGCCTTCGCCGCGCCGCTGTTCGCGCTGGAGCCGGCCGAGGAGTCTGCGCCCGAGCGCCTCGGCGCCTACCGCCTGCTGCGCGAACTGGGGCGCGGCGGCATGGGCGTGGTGTGGCTGGCCGAGCGCGATGACCCCGAGCTGCGCCAGCAGGTGGCGATCAAGCGCGTTCGCGCGGCCTGCGACAGCCCGGAGCTGCGCGCGCGCTTCCGCCGCGAACGCGCCATCCTGGCGCGCCTGGCGCACGACCGCATCGCGCGCCTGCTCGATGGCGGCGTGGATGCCGAGGGCCGGCCCTGGTTCGCCCTGGAGTACGTCGAGGGCGAGCCCATCACGCGCTGGTGCGACGCGCGCCGCCTGCCGCTGCGCGCCCGCGTGACCCTGTTCCTGGAAGTGCTCGACGCGGTGAGCTACGCCCACCGCAACCTCGTCGTGCACCGCGACCTCAAGCCCGCCAATGTGCTGGTGGATGCCCACGGCCGCATCAAGCTGCTGGACTTCGGCATTGCCAAGCTGCTGGCAGACGAGGACGAAGCCAGCCGCACCGCGTTCGGCGTGCAGCCGCTGACGCCCACCCACGCCGCGCCCGAGCAGTTGCGCGGCGAAGCGGTGTCCACGGCCACCGACGTCTACGCCCTGGGCGTGCTGCTGTACGAACTGTGCACGGGCCTGCTGCCCTACCGCGCCGACCCGGGCTCGCGCGCTGCCCTCGCCGCGGCTGTGCAATCGCAGGAGGCCGAACGCGCCTCGCGCGCGCTGTCGCGCACGGGCGTGGACGCGATCGCCCTCGCCGCCGCCCGCGGCGCGACCCCGGCCGCACTGCGGCGCGCCCTGCAGCCGGACCTCGACCTCGTGCTGTCCATCGCCCTGGCCAAGGCGCCGGAGGCACGCCACGCCGGCGCCGATGCCCTCGCCGCGGACTTGCAGGCCTGGCTGGCGCAGCGCCCTCTGACCAGCCGCCCCACGCCGCGCCTGCGCCGGGCAAGGCAGTTCCTGCGCCGCCATCGTCTCGCCCTGGGCGCGGCCAGTGTGGTAGCGCTCACCGCCCTGGGCGGCCTCGGCGCCACGCTCTGGCAGGCGCGCCTGGCCCTGCGCCACGCTGCCACCGAGCGCGCCGTGCGCGACTTCACCACCGGCCTGTTTGCCGCCAACGACCCGGACCAGGCGCGCGGCCGCACCGTGCCACTGCGCGAGGTGCTGGACGAGGGCGCGCGCCGCGCCGAGCAGGGTCTCAGCGACCAACCCGCCCTGCGCGGCGCGCTGCTGTCGGACCTCGGCGCGATCTACGCCTCGCTCGGCGACGGGGATCGTGCGCTGCACCTGCTCGGCAACGCGCGCGACACCCTGCTCGCGCTGCCCGATGCGGACCCGGACGAGCTGGCGCGGGTGTGGCTGCGCCTGGCCGAGACGCAGCTGCAGACCAGCGGCTTCGACGCGGCCGCGCGCAGCAGCGACGCCGCCCTCGCCCTGCTGCGCGACCGGCCACTGTCCGATGCGCTGCGCCTGCAGGGCGAACTGCTGCGCACGCGCATCGACGAGGAAACCGACCACCTCGACGCCGCGCAGCAGCGCATCGAGGGCGTGGTGACGACCCTGCGCGCGGGCGCCGCCGACGCGGCGCGTCTGTCCGAAGCCCTCGCCGCCCTGGGCAACCTGCGGCGCCTGCAGACGCGCTACGAGGAGGCCACTGCGCTGCACGCCGAGGCGCTCACCCTGGCGCGCTCCGTCGATCCGGACGACCCGGTGATCGCCACGCGCCTGCACGAACTGGCCTCGGCGCAGCAGCAGACCAGCCAGCCGGCGGCGGCCATCCCCCTGCTGCGCGAGGCCTACGCCCTGCACCTGCGCCTGCACGGCCCACGCCATCCCCAGACCCTGTCCACCGAGGGCGAACTGGCGCAGGCGCTGGCCACGCGGGCCGAGTACGCCGAGGCCGAACCGCTGCTGCGGCGGAACATCGCCGCCCGGCGCGAGGTCTTCGGCGCCGGCAACAGCGAGGTGGCCCACCCGCTCAACAACCTCGGCGTGATGCTCTACACGCAGCACCGCTGGGCCGAGGCGGCCGACGCCTTCGGCCAGGCCTGGACGATCTGGCGCCAGGCCCTGGGCGACGAGCACGTCTACACGCGCACCGCGCTCAACGGCTACGGTGCCTCCCTGCTCGAAGCCGGCGATCTGGCCGCCGCCGAGCCCCTGCTGCGCGCTGCCTTCGAGCAGTCGCAGAAGCTCGATCCGCCGCGCGGCCAGGGGCCGACGCGCAGTACCTACGCCATCCTGCTGGAACGCCTAGGGCGCCTGGCGGACGCCGAGGATCTGCTGCGCCGCGGCCTCGCGCTGGAAATCGAGGTCTACGCCGGCGAGGAGGTGCGCTACACCTGGCCACGCACGCTGCTCGGCCGCGTGCTGCGCGCACGCGGCGACCTCGCCGGTGCCCGCGAGCAGCTGGAAAAGGCCCTGGCCGGCTACGACGCCGACGAATTCCCCGACGGCCCCAAGACCGCCACCTGCCTGGTGCAGCTGGCCCTGGTGCGCCAGGCGCAGCACGAGCCGGCAGCACAGGTACGTCCGCTGCTGCAGCGGGCGTTGGCCGCGCAGGAAGCCAAGCTCGGCCCGGAGGACGCCGAAACCCGCGCCACGCGCGAGCTGCTGGCGCGCCTGCCGCCCTGAGGCGTGGCCCGCCTGGGCGCACCCGCCTGCCGCTTTGGGCGCCCTATCGCGTAAGCCTCCGGCAACACCGACGTCGCATCCGGCACGTCGGACGCCTCCGGAGAACGCCCATGAAGCGCCTGCTGCCCACCCTTGCCCTGCTGCTCGCCAGCGCCGCCGGCTGTGCCCGCGAGGGCGACGCCGACGCCGGCTTCGCCCAGCAGGGGCTGCTGACCCGCTCCTTCGACCTGGCCGGCTCGACGACCAAGACCGATCTGGGCCAGCAGGTGCTGGTGGACGAACTGGGCCGCTACCTCGTGGTCGGCTACGTGTCTCCGGGATCCGTGGGGCTGGCGCGCTTCCTGCCCGACGGCAGCATCGACACCAGCTACGGCGCCGGCGGCAGCGGCCGCATCGCCTACAGTGCGCCGCTGCAGGTCGTCAGCGCCGCCACGCGCGATGCGGTCGGCCGCATCGTCGTGGTGGGCTTCGGGCAGAAGTCCGGCGGCGCGCCCTCCGACTACGACGGCGTGGTGTGCCGCTACACCGCAGCGGGGCAGCGTGACATCAGCCTCGGCAGCAGCGGCTGCCGCAGCTATAGCCTCGATCACGTCGGCGGCGGCGGCGACTTCTTTTCCGCCGTCACCACCGACGGCGCCGGGCAGATCTACGTGGCCGGCCAGACGCAGGTCTCCGCCGAGGACTACGACTTCGTCGTGATGAAACTGGCCAGCCCGGATGCCTTGCCCCTGTCCACCTTCGCCGGCACGGGCGACGTCACCATTGGCTTCGACATCCAGGCCAACCATGCCGGCGGCGACGTCGACGGGGCTACGGCCATTCTCCTCCTCAACAACGCCCTGTACGTCGGCGGCTATGCCGTCGACGACCTCGGCACCGATCTGGCCCTGGCCAAGCTGAGCGCCCTCAACGGCGCGCTCGACGGCGCCTTCTGCCCCGACAGCACCACCTGCTCGGGCAGCCAGCGCCTGGGCGGCCTGCGCACCATCGGCCTCAACCTCGGCGGCGACAACGACGAGCGCGTGCGCGCCCTGGCCGCCACCCCGGACGGCCGCATCGTGGTCGCCGGCGAGGTGCAGCGCGACGTGGCGGGCAACGTCTCCAACAACTATCTGGTCACGCGCCTCAATTCCAACGGCAGCTATGCGGCGCCCTTCGGTTCGGGCACGGCGATCTACAACAGCATCCTGCCGGGCCTGAGCCTCACCGGACTGGCCGTGCGCAGCGACGGGCGCATCGTCATCGGCGGCGACACGGCAGGCACACCGACGGCCCCGGACCCGCAGCGCGTGCTGTGGGCCGTGCAGTTGTCGGCCGCGGGTGTTCCCGACGGGCAATTCGCCAGCGGCCTCGGCGGCGCCTCGTCCATTGCCCTGTTCACCTTCCCCAACGCCGGTGCCGGCCAGCCGCTGGACCATCGCGGCGGCGGCATCAGCCTCGATCGCGGCCGCATCCTGCTCGCCGGCGCGCGCCTGTGGCGGCAGGACCTGCCCAATGGCGTGCAGGACTTCGACTTCGCCGCGGTGCGCATGCAGGGCGACGCCATCTTCAGCGACGGGCTGGAGTTCTGAGGGCCGAACGCCGGGGGGGCGGGCGCGGGCGGCGAAAAGCACCGCCCTCCGCGCGGAGGATTTCAGCTCGGCGCGACGATGCGGCGGAAGGTGAGGTTGAGGCGCGGCGCCTGCACGCGCGCGCTCCTGGGCAGATCGTGCCGATAGTGGCGCTGTGTCGCGCCGCGCATGAGCAGCAGGCTGCCGGGCGCCAGATCGAGCTCCAGGCGCCGCGATGCGTCGTGGCGGTGGCGCAGGCGGAAGCGCCGCACGGCACCGAAACTCAGCGAGGCGATGACCGGCTCGGGGCCGAGTTCGGGCTCGTCGTCGCTGTGCCAGCCCATGCTGTCGCGACCGTCGCGGTAGAGGTTGCACAGCACCGCGTTGAACGGTGCGGCGAGTTGCGCCTGCAGCCACCCGCGCAGCGCGGCCAGTGCCGGTGTCCAGGGCCGTGGCGCGAAGCGCACGCGCGAGTAGGTGTAGGCCGCGCCGGCGTCGCCCACCCAGCAGGACAGTCGCGGCGCGTCCAATTCGCGCCCGAAGATCCGCACGCGGTGCTGTTCCCAGGGGATTTCCGCCTGCAGCCGGGCCAACCAGCCCGCCGCGTCGTCCAGGGCCTGCGGCGCGTAGGCGAGATCGGCGCCGGGCAGCGGCGGCAGTTCCTGCCAGTTCACGCGCGGCGGCTCATGCGATCACGCCGGCGGCGCGCAATGCAGCGATACGCGGCGCCTCCAGACCCAGTTCGGCCAGCACGGCCTCGGTGTGTTCGCCCAGGCGCGGCGGCGGCAGCGCGGCGCGCACCGCCTCGCCGTTGCGCCGCACCGGGTTGGCAAGCTGCGGCAGCGGACCGAGCTCCGGATGCGGCATGCGGAAGGCCAGCGCGTGGGCGCGCGTCTGCGGGTGGTCGAACACCTGGGCAAGGTCGTTGACCGGGCCGCAGGGCACATCGACCGCGGCCAACGCATCCATCCACTCGCGTGTGCTGCGCAGGCGCAGCCGCGGCGCCACCGCGGACACCAGCGCCTCGCGCTGCGCCACGCGGGCGGCGTTGTCACGGAAGCGCGCATCCGCGGCCAGCGCGGGGCAGCCGGCCGCATCGCAGAAGCGGCGGAACTGCGCATCGTTGCCCACGGCGAGCATGAGGTGGCCGTCGGCCGTGGCGAAGACCTGGTAGGGCGCGATGTTCGGATGCGCGCTGCCCAGGCGCTGCGGCACCTCGGCGCCGACGAGATAGTTGAGCCCCTGGTTGGCCAGCCAGGCCACCTGGGTGTCGAACAGCGGGATGTCCAGGTACGCGCCCTGCCCGCTGGTGTGGCGCGCCTGCAGCGCGGCGAGGATGGCGCTGGCGGCGTACATGCCGCACATGAGGTCGCTCACCGCCACGCCCACCTTGACCGGCGCGCCGCCGGCCTCGCCGGTCAGCGACATGAGGCCGGCCTCGGCCTGGATCATGGCGTCGTAGCCGGCGCGCTGCGCGTTCGGCCCGTCCTGGCCGAAACCGCTGATGGAGCAGTACACCAGGCGCGGATTGAGGGCGTGCAGCGTGGCGTGGTCGAGGCCGTACCTGTCCAGGGTGCCGGGACGGAAATTCTCCACCAGCACGTCGGCGCGCGCGGCCAGGGCCCGCACGAGGTCGGCTCCCTCCGCCCGGGTGAAGTCCAGCGCAATCGAGCGCTTGCCGCGATTGCAGGCGAGAAAATACGCCGCCACGTCCTCGCCGTTGGCCGCGTGCAGGAAGGGCGGCCCCCAGCGTCGGGTGTCGTCGCCGCTGCCGGGCTTCTCGACCTTCACCACGGCGGCGCCGAAATCGGCCAGCAGCTGCGTGCACCAGGGGCCGGCGAGGATGCGCGAGAGATCGAGGACGCGCAGATCGCTCAGGGCAGGCATGGGGCTTCGCTCCGGGGGTGGGCTGGCGCTGCTTGCACCGACTTCGCGGCGCGGCACGGATCTCACAGTGCGACGGGATACTCCGGCGCCGCATCCAGCGTGGCCGCGCAGACCTCCGCCAATTCCAGCAGGCGCAGGTCAGAACCGGGCGGACCGATGAACTGCAGGCCCACGGGCAGGCCGTCGGGCAAGCGGCCCATCGGGATGCTCACCGCGGGGCAGCCGGCAAGATTGGCGAAGGCGGTGAACTGCGCGGTGTCGGCCGGCTCGCCCGCCCCGAAGGCGAAGGCCCCGTGCGGCGTGGTGGGAGTGACCAGCACATCCACCTCGGCGAAGACGCGCCGCGCCTTGAGTACGGAGGCATCGAGCAGACGGTCGGCAGCAACATAGTCGGCGGCGGACCGGCCGCGCGCCCAGTCGAGCAGGCCGCGCAGCCGCGGCGACAGTGCATCGGCGGCGAGATCCTCGGCATAGGTGTGCAGCATCTCGGCTTCCATGAGGAAGAATCCGGCACGACGTGCACGCTCCAGCGGGTAGTCGGCAAAGCCCACGGTGCGCCGCTCGCCGAGCTCGCGCCGCAGGGTGTCCAGGGCGTTCTCGAACACGCCAATCACCGCCGGATCGCAGCCGAGCTGGTGCAGGTTGGGCAGCACGCCGCAGCGCAGCCGGCCGGGTTCCCAGTCCGGCGGTGCCAGCGCGACGCGACGCTTGCGCGAGCGCGGGTCCTCGGCATCGTAGGCGGCCAGCACCTGCAGCAGCACCGTGAGGTCTCCCACGCCGCGCGCGATCAGGCTGACCGTGTCCAGGCGCCGCGCGGCGGGCACCAGGCCGCGCGCGGAAATCTCGCCGTGCGTAGGCTTCAGCGCTGCCACACCGCACCAACTGGCCGGGATGCGCGCTGAACCCAGGGAATCGGAGGCGACCGCCGCCGCGCACAGGCCCGCCGCCACCGCCACCGCGGCGCCGCCGGAGGAGCCGCCGGCGCTGTGCCCGGCACGCCAGGGATTCGCCGCGGTGCCATAGTGCGGGTTGGCCGTGGCTGCGCCCAGCACTCCCTCGTCGAGGTTGGTCTTGCCCAGCACTACCGCGCCGGCCGCGCGCAGCTTGGCCACACAGGCCGCGTCCACGGCGGCCACCGCCGCGCGGCGCGAGGCCAGGCCGCAGCTGGTGGGCGCACCGGCCACGTCGATGTTGTCCTTCACGCTGATCGGCAGGCCGTCGAGACGGCCGATGGCGCCGTCGGTGCCGCGACGCAGCGCTGCAGCCGCCGCGGCGTCGCGTGCTGCATCGGCCTGCACGCTGGTGTAGACGTGGCGGCGCGGGTTCTCGCGCGCAATGGCGTCGAGGTACAGCGCCGTCAGCGCCTTCGCCTCCAGTCGCCCCTGCGCCAGCCAGTGCAGGGTCTGGCACAGACTGGCCCCGCGCACCAGGCGTTCGTCCAGCGGGGTCGACAGCGATCCGCTCATGCTCGTTCCTTCACCTCGTCGGCACCCGCGGTGCCAGTCTGCCGCGTAGAATCGGCCGGCAGCCTTCCCGATTGCAACCCGCCCCGCGCGCATGGCCCAGCATCCGGTGGACGATTCCGAATCCGGCGGCGAGAACCGCCGCGGCCTGCGCTCCTCGCGCAAGCCGCGCTACCTGCAGGTGTCCGACGAACTGCGCGAGGAGCTCAAGCGCGGCGAGCATCCCGTGGGCGGCCTGCTGCCCACCGAGGCGCAGCTGTGCGAACGCTTCGCCATCAGTCGCTACACCGCGCGCGAGGCGCTGCGCACGCTGGAGGAAATGGGGCTCATCACGCGCCGGCGCGGTTCCGGCACGCGCGTGCGCAGCGCCGAGCCGCACGTGCGCTACAACCAGTACGTGCGCAGCATCGACGATCTGCTGCAGTACACCCAGGCCACGCACTTCCAGCTGCGTCACAGCGACCGCCTGGCCGCCGACCGCACCCTCGCCGGCTGGCTCGACGTGCGCGAGGGCATGGAGTGCGTGCTGCTGCACGGCATCCGCTACCAGCGCCGGCGCCTGAAACCCTTCTGCATCACCGACGTCTACCGCCGCGCCACCATGCAGGGCCTGCCCACCGGCTTCGCCCGCATCGAGGATGCGCTCAAGGCCCTGATCACCGGCGACCTGCACACGCGCGTGGGCCTGGTCGAGCAGAGCCTGTCGGCCGTCGCCCTCGGTGCCGACGAGGCCTACGAACTGGAGGTGGAACCCGGCACCCCCGCCCTGCGCTCGCTGCGCCGCTTCTTCGACCCGCGCGGACGCATCCTGCTGGTGGCGGTGTCGCTGCACCCGGGCGATCTCTTCAGCTATGTCACGCGGCACGAGCGCAGCGACGTGATGCGCGGGGTGTAGGTTTTTTGGTTTTTGCCCTGCGCTGGCGGCGCGCCGCGGTTGCGGCGGATGGGCGCGGGGCGGCTGCGCTGCCGCCTTGGAGAACCGATGAGTGCCCGGCTTTGCCCGGGGAGGCCCTGGAGTGCCCGGGTGTGCCCGGGTATGCCCAGGAACAAAGGCTTTCGCCCGCCTGCGGCGTGCGAGTCACTTTCGTTTGCTTGTCCGGCGTCGGCGCCTCGCTGGCCTGGACCGTGACCGCATCCCTCCGCGTGACTGCGACAGCTTCCGCTCGCCTGCGGCGAGCGGGTCACTTCTCTTTGTTTGGCCAAAGAGAAGTAACCAAGAGAAAGGCCACCCTGCAACGGCGCGTTGCGCACCTGCGTGTGCGCAACGTCCCCTGCGGTGCTCGCCGGCAAGCGGCCGGCGAATAACTCGCACATCCCTGTGCTCAGACAGATTCGCCTTTCCCCGCATGCCGGCTGCGCTCCTCGGCGCCGTTGAAGGGGACCGCCGAGGCGCGCGCTCCTGCTCGCCTCTTGCCGGAGCATCGCGACAACGCGGCTTTCCGCTCTGGCTCGAAGCGCGCAGGAGCGCGCGCCTGTCCCGGGGCCCCTATGCCGCGGCGGGCGGCCGGAGGACAGGCCCGCAGGGGCGCGCCCACGACGGGCGCGCGTTCGTTGCGGGTACAGGGACGTGCCCTCAACGAACCCCGCAGGCCGCCCGCGCCGTCGATGGACAGGAGTCCATCGACCGCGGCATCGGGGTGTCCTTTCCTTTGGTTACTTTCGTTTGGATAAGCAAACGAAAGTGACTCGCACGCCGCAGGCGGGCGAAAGCTCTGAATACCGAACGCCACAGCGCCCGCCAGAACAACCGAGCGAAGCTCCTCGCCGCACACGGGCGAACGCTCTGCCGTCCGTCAGGCCAAAAACTTGACCCCAGTCAGGCGGCGCCCGCCACCGCCACGCGATCCCAGTACTTCGCTCCCGCGGGCGACCGCCGCCTCGGCCGGCCGCACGCCCGCGCCAATTGCCCCCCCAGGCAATAACCCGGAAAATCGGCCATTCCCGCTGCCAGCCAGCCGAGAGCGAGCCCCGCCATGAGCGAACGCGATGTCATGGAATACGACGTGGTCACCGTGGGCGCTGGTCCCGCGGGGCTGGCGTTCGCCATCCGCCTGAAGCAGCTCAAGCCCGACATCCGCGTGTGCGTGATCGAGAAGGCGTCCACGGTGGGGGCGCACATCCTCTCCGGCGCGGTGATCGAGCCCGAGCCGCTGAATGCGCTGCTGCCCGAGTGGGGCAAGGCGCCGCCGCCGATCTGCGTAGCGGTGACGAAGGACGAGTTCTGGTGGCTGCGCGACCACGCCCGCGGCACGAAGCTGCCCACGCCGCCGCAGATGCACAATCACGGCAATTTCATCGTCTCACTGGGCGCCCTGTGCGCCTGGCTGGCGCCGCAGGCCGAGGCGCTGGGCGTGGAGATCTATCCCGGCTTCGCCGCTGCCGAGCCGCTGTTCGACGACGCCGGCGCGGTGCGCGGCGTGCGGATCGGCGACATGGGCGTGGCCAGGGACGGATCGCACAAGCCCGGCTATACCCAGGGCATCGACATCGTCGCGCCGGTGACCGTGCTGGCCGAGGGCGCGCGCGGCCACCTCACCAAGCAGCTGGTGAAGAAGTTCGCCCTGGACAAGGACAGCGATCCGCAGACCTACTCCGTCGGCATCAAGGAACTGTGGCAGTTGCCCGCGGGCCGGGCGGAACCGGGCAAGGTGGTGCACAGCATCGGCTGGCCGGCCGACAACGCGACCTACGGCGGCTCCTTCCTGTACCACCTGGATCAGGACCGCGTGGCCATCGGCTACGTCACCGGCCTGGACTACCGCGACACGATGCTGTCGCCCTTTGAGCTGTTCCAGCAGCTGAAGCACCACCCCACCATCAAGCCCCTGCTGGAGGGCGGCAACATCGTCTCCTACGGTGCGCGCGCGTTGGCCGCCGGCGGCTGGCAGTCGCTGCCGAAGTGCGAGATGCCCGGCGCCCTGCTGATCGGCGATGCCGCCGGCACGCTCAACGTGCCCAAGATCAAGGGCACGCACCAGGCGATCCGTGGCGGCATGCTGGCCGCGGAGCACCTCGCCGCCACCGGCGCCCCGGCGGGCTTCGACGCCAGGCTGCGCGCCTCGGCCGTGGGCCAGGAGCTGAAGAAGGTGCGCAACATCAAGCCGGGCTTCCACAAGGGCCTGTGGCTCGGCCTGGCCAACGCCGGCTGGGAGACCGTCACTGCCGGCCTCTCGCCCTGGACGCTGAAGAACCACGCCGACTACGCGCAGACGGAGAAGGTGGCGCAGTACGAGTCGCCCAAGCGCGATTTCGTCGAACGCAGCCTGCCGCCGCGCGATCGCCTCGCCAGCGTGTATTTTGCCGCCACCGAGCACGACGAGGACCAGCCCGTGCATCTGCGCGTGGCCGACACCAACCTCTGCGTGACGCGGTGCGTGGAGGAATACGCCAACCCCTGCACGCGCTTCTGCCCCGCCGGCGTGTACGAGATCGTGCAGGACGAGGCCGGCAAGCGCCTGCAGATCAACGCCGCCAACTGCGTGCACTGCAAGACCTGCGACATCAAGGACCCCTACCAGATCATCACCTGGGTCACCCCCGAGGGCGGGGCGGGGCCGAATTACCAGAACCTGTAAGTCCGGCGCCCGCCGCCGCGAACCGGTGCGCCGCCACGACCCGCTCTGCCGCGGCGCGGCGCAGGGGCTCCGCGGCGCTGCCCCGCGCGCGGCCGCCCGCGGCCCGGGCAGCCCCGCCCGCGACGCGAGCGACCGGCGCCGGGTTGGGTGCTCCCCGGCGCCCCGCTACAATCGCGCAATCCCCCTTTCCTTCCGCCCCCCGCGCAGCGCGCGGGCACCAGGGTTTCCGCGCCATGGAAAAGAGTTTCGAGCCCGCCGCCATCGAGTCCAAGTGGTACCCGCAGTGGGAGTCCGCCGGGTACTTCCAGCCCTCGGGAACGGGCCAGCCCTACTGCATCATGCTGCCGCCGCCGAACGTGACCGGCACGCTGCACATGGGCCACGCGTTCCAGCACACGATCATGGACGCGCTGATCCGCTACCACCGCATGCGCGGCTGCGACACGCTGTGGCAGCTCGGCACCGACCACGCCGGCATCGCCACGGAGATGGTCGTCTCGCGCCTGCTCGCGGGCGAAGGCACCACGCGCAATGACCTCGGCCGCGACGCCTTCATCGAGCGCGTGTGGCAGTGGAAGCAGCAGTCGGGCGACACCATCGAGCGGCAGATGCGCCGCCTCGGCACCTCGGGCGACTGGTCGCGCTCGCGCTTCACCATGGACGAGGGCCTGTCCCGGGCCGTGGTGGAAACCTTCGTGCGCCTGCACGCGGAGGGCCTGATCTACCGCGGCCAGAAGCTGGTGAACTGGGACCCGGTGCTGAAGACCGCCATCTCCGATCTGGAAGTGGTGAGCGAGGAGGAAGACGGCTTCCTGTGGTCCATCGCCTATCCGCTGAGCGACGGCAGCGGCCAGCTCGTGGTCGCCACCACGCGCCCGGAAACCATGCTGGGCGACGTGGCCGTGATGGTGCATCCCGAGGACGAGCGCTACGCGCATCTCATCGGCAAGCGCGTGCGCCTGCCGCTGTCCGAGCGCGAAATTCCCGTCATCGCGGACGCCTACGTGGAGCGCGAGTTCGGCACCGGCGTGGTCAAGGTCACGCCGGCGCACGACTTCAACGACTACGCGGTGAGCCAGCGCCACGGCCTGGCGGCCATCAACATCCTCACCGACGACGCAAAGATCAACGACGCGGCGCCGGAAAAATACCGCGGCCTCGACCGCTACGAGGCGCGCAAGGCGGTGCTGACCGATCTCGAGGCCGCCGGCCTGCTGATCGAAACCAAGAAGCACAAGCTGCAGGTGCCGCGCGGCGATCGCACGGGTCAGGTGATCGAGCCCTACCTGACCTGGCAGTGGTTCGTGAAGATGGACGGCCTGGCCGCGCGCGGTCTGGAACTGGTCGAGAGCGGCAAGGTGCGCTTCGTGCCGGAGAACTGGATCAACACCTACCGCCACTGGCTGGGCAACATCCAGGACTGGTGCATCAGCCGCCAACTCTGGTGGGGCCACCGCATTCCGGCCTGGTACGACGCGGCCGGCAGGTTCTATGTCGGCCGCAGCGAGGGCGAGGTGCGCGCGACCCACGGCCTGGGCGCCGACGTCGCGCTGCGGCAGGACGATGACGTGCTGGAGACCTGGTTCTCCTCCGCCCTGTGGTCGCATTCGACCCTGGGCTGGCCTGACGCGGCCGACCAGGCCCGCTACGGCTACGACCGCTACCTGCCGACCTCGGTGCTTGTCACCGGCTTCGACATCATCTTCTTCTGGGTGGCCCGCATGATCATGATGACGGACCACTTCACCGGCAAAGTGCCGTTCCAGGACGTCTACATCACCGGCCTGGTGCGCGACAAGGACGGGCAGAAGATGTCCAAGTCCAAGGGCAATGTGCTCGATCCGATCGATCTCGTCGACGGCATCGGCATCGACGCGCTGGTGGCGAAGCGGACCAGCGGCCTCATGCAGCCGCAGATGGCGAAGAAGATCGAAGCCGCCACGCGCAAGGAGTTTCCCGAAGGCATCCCGGCCTTCGGCGCCGACGCGCTGCGCTTCACCTTCGCCTCGCTCGCCAGCCACGGCCGCGACATCAAGTTCGACCTGAACCGCTGCGAGGGCTACAAGAATTTCTGCAACAAGCTGTGGAACGCGGCGCGCTTCGCCCTGATGAACTGCGAGGGCTACGACGTCGCGGCCGGCACGCCGCTCGCGCCGCAGACCGAAGCGGAAAAGTGGATCCTCGCGCGCCTGCATCGCTGTCTGGCCGAAGTGCAGACGCAGTTCGCCGCCTACCGCTTCGACCTCGTCAGCCAGTCGCTGTACGAGTTCACCTGGAACGAGTTCTGCGACTGGTTCCTGGAACTGGCCAAACCGGCGCTGCAGGGCGAGAACAAGGCCGCGGCCGACTCCACCCGCCACACCCTGCTGGTGGTGCTGGAAGCGCTGCTGCGCGCCCTGCATCCTCTGGTGCCCTTCATCACCGAGGAAATCTGGCAAAGCGTCAAGGGCAAGCTCGGCATCGCCGCGCCCACGGTCTCCCTGCAGCCCTACCCGCAGGCCGACGACGTGCCGGCCGACGCCGGGGCGGAAGCCGAGATCGAGTGGCTGAAAGCGGTAATCGTGCAGCTGCGGCGCATCCGCAGCGAGATGAACCTGGCGCCGTCAAAGACCATCCCGCTGCTGTTCGCCGGCGGCAGCGCGAGCGATCGCGGGCGCACGGACAAGTTCGCCGCACAGATCGCCTTCCTCGCCCGCGTGGAGTCGCAGCGCTGGCTGCGCGCCGGGGACGCCGAACCGGCCGCCTCTGCCGCCATCGTTGGCGAGATGAAGCTCCTGATCCCGCTGGCCGGGCTGATCGACGTGGGCGCGGAGCAGGCGCGCCTGGCCAAGGAGATCGCGCGCATCGAGGGCGAGATCAGGAAGTGTCAGGGCAAGCTCGGCAATGACAGCTTTGTCGCCAACGCACCGGCCCCGGTGGTGGCGCAGGAGCAGCAGCGCCTGGCCGAGTTCAGCACCACACTGGCCGGCCTGCGCGAACAGGCGCAGCGGCTGGCGGCGCTGTAACGCCGCCGCCCGCGCTTCCGCGGGACAGACGAAAGAAAACGGGCCGCAGCGCGGCCCGTTTTCTTTTGCCCGATCGGTCGCGGCCTTCGGCGGCCCGGAGAGGAAAGCGCAGCCCCCTTGCAGAGGGTCCCGCCGCTGGCATCTGCGCAGGCAGCCGGTCGCCCTCAAGAAACAAAACGGGCCGCAGAGCGGCCCGTTTCGTTGCTGCATCACGCGGCGGCGATCACTCGAAGCCGTGCTGGAAGATCACGTCGCTCTGAACAGGGCAATTAGTATTCGTGAATACGCAGCGCGCCCACTCGGGGTGGTCGATAAACGGATTGCGGTTGGTCTGGTATGAGAACACCGCGTCGTTGCGCGAACGCTCCTTGTCATCAGGCGGATCCTGTTCGCTCCATTCGAGCAGCGTAGAGAGTTTGCCCATGTAGATGACAAGGGCATTTTTATTCGGCACGTTGTTGATACACCCCTGAATTGTTGAGGTAGGCACCTAACCCAGGTCGTCCGTGAGCTCAAGATTGGGTTCGCATACGTTGGAGGCATTAATGCCTCCCTTGTATCGCACCGCCATGTACATCACAGCCCTCGCGGTATCGCCCCTGCGCCCTTTCCACACTTCGAACACACCGCCGCCAGACCAATTTGAATCGTCATGCGCAGTGGTTCCACCGACGCCTCCATTGGCAACCGTGCCGAGTTTCTGGCAGGCGCTCGTGCAGTAATCGTAGGGATCGTTACTGCGCGTGGAGTTGTAGCCGGTATCGGACGCCATCAGCATGTGGCCATCCGTATGCGGCGGGTTCGGCATGCCGTTCATCGTCTGGTCCGGAAAGCCTTTCGATTTTGGCCAAGTGTGTTCGCGGTTGTAATTGGTATCGCCGCTGCTGTGCTTCGGGTAAGACGCGTTCTTGTAGATATCCAGGATGTTCGCCGGATTGACCGGATCTTCGTCGGCGAAATTCATTACTGTGTAGGTATCGACTGCACCGCCTACATAGAAAACGGTCTGGTGATCCTTGATGCGATTGTGCAACCACGCTTTCAGCGCCGGCCCGCTTGAGGTGTCGACACCTGCATAGTAGTCGCTCGACGACGCGCCGGCGGTGAAGTGCAGCAGGAAGTTGCTCACCATCTGCTGGATCAGGCCGTCCTGGTCCTGCACGTGGTCGGCGAACAGCACCAGGTCGCAGGCTTCCAGCGCGGTGAAGTCCACGTTGGGATTGAGCGTGTAGGTGGTGCCGCTGCCGCTCAGCACGGCGGCGTGAGCGCCGCTGGTGGCGCAGCTGAGCGAGAACGCCGGGGTGGACTGGTCGATGGTCACCGGCTCGCTGAAGGTGAGGGTGATGTTGGACGCCAGGGCGACATTGGTCGCGTTGTTGGCAGGCACCGTCGACTGCACCGCCGGCGGATTGTCCACCGGGGCGCTGGCCACGCTGAACTGCACCGTCGCGTCCGCCGTCGGATGGTCGGGCGTGCCGTCGAGGTCGGTCACGCCGGCGGCCAGCACGGTCAGCGTGCAGACGTCGTCGTAGACGAAATCAACGTCGGGATTGAGCGTGTAGCTGGCGCCGCTGCCGCTCTGCACGGCGGTGTGCGCGCCGCTGAGGCTGCACAGCAGCGAATACCAGCCCGAATCCAGCGTCACCGCCTCGTTGAAGTTCACGGTCAGGTTGGCCGTGGGCGCCACGGCGCTGGCACCGTTGGCCGGCACGGTGCTGCCGACGGCAGGCGGGTTGTCCACCGGCACGCCGAACACCACGTCGTCGATGGCCAGGCCGTTGTCCACGCCCGAGACATTGGTGTCGTTCCAGCGCACCCACAGGTCGGCCCCGGCGGCCACGTTGAGGCCCGAGATGGTGGCGGTGACCGTGGCGCGGTTGGCGGCGGCATTGCCGTCCTTCTTGCCGGTGCCGCTGACCGTCGCCGGCACGTTGAAATCCAGCGCGGCCAGCGGCGTCCACGTGCCCGTGGTGAGCGAGGTCGCGTTGGTGCTGTACTCGAAGGCGAGCTTGTCGGCCACCGTGGCCTGGTACTGCCACACCTCGCCGGTGTAGGCGACCTGCAGCTGGCTCAGCACGCCGCCGGTCTGGTTGGACAGGCGCGCACCGATGCGCGCGGCCACCGTGCCGGAGGCTCCCATGGAGTTGACCACGAGGCTGCCCAGGGCACGCTCGCCGGAGCCACTCGCGCCGTAGCTGTACACGTTGCCCGCGGTGTTGAGCGAGCCGTCGTCGGCGGCGTAGCTGGTGAGGTTGTTGCCGGTGGTGAAGTACCAGCCCGTGGGCAACGTGGAGCTGGTGCCGCTGGAGGCGAGCGTGTCGAAGTTCTCGATGGCGCCGCCGCCGTAGGCGATGGCGCCGCTGCCTACATCGGCCGCCTGCGCGCCCGCCACGGCAAAAAGAAGACTGAGCGCGCCCAGCGCGCCGGAAGAACGAACGGCCATTGCGAATGAATCCCCCGGGTGGTGTCGCGCGGCCGTATCCCCAGGCAGCGCCACGGATCATGCGATCTGCATCGCGTTGCGGTCGACCCGGGCCGGCGCAGTGCACAGCGCGCGGATCGCAGGCGCTGCCGCCGGCAGCGCCGGGCCGGGGCACTCCGACACCCCGACCGTCCAGGCGCCCATGGCCCGGAGCGGCGCAGCTTACCCGGGATTTGTGACAGGCGCACGCCGCGGCGGTGGCAGCGTAAGCTGGCGGCATGACCCTGACCCGCCCCCGCCTCGGCCTCCGCGCGACCGACCCGCTCCGGCGGCACCGCCCGGCCGGGCCGTGAAGCAAGATCCGGATGGCCCGCCGCCCCGCCCGCAGCGACACTGGCCGGCACGACCCGGAGCCCGCCATGTCCCTCGACACGCCCCCGACCGATCCGCTGGAACAGGCCCGCGAGCTGCTGGAGCGCAGCGAGGACGACCCGCGCCTGGACGAGCTCGCCCGCGCGGTCGGCCTGTCGCCCAGCCACCTGCAGCGGCGCTTCCGTGCGCGCTACGGCCTGAGCCCTGCCGAATACCGCACCGCGCGCAAGCTGGGACGCCTCAAGCAGGCCCTGCGCGAGGGTGCCCGCGTCACCGACGCCGTGTACGCCGCCGGCTTCGGTTCGGGCAGCCGCGTGTACGAACACACCGACCGCCTGCTCGGCATGACCCCCGCGCGCTACCGCGCCGGCGGTGCCGACGTGGCCGTGCGCTACACCACCCTGGCCACGCCGCTGGGGCGCCTGCTGGTGGCGGCGACCGCGCGCGGCGTCTGCGCGGTGGCGCTCGGTGGCGACGACGGCGCCCTGCTCGGCGAGCTGCAGCGCGAGCTGCCGAAGGCACACATCGAGCGCGTGGACGAGGGCAGCGACGACTGGCTGGCCGCGGTGACCGCCCACGTCTTCGCCCAGCTCGGCTGGAGCGACGCTCCGGCGGCCGCCCTGCCGCCCTTCGACCTGCGCGCCAGCGCCTTCCAGTGGCGCGTGTGGCAGGCGCTGACGCGCATCCCCGCCGGCGAGACGCGCAGCTATGCGCAGATCGCGACGCAGATCGGCGCACCGCGCGCCGCCCGCGCGGTGGGGCGCGCCTGCGCCAGCAACCGCCTCGCCCTGGTGGTGCCCTGCCACCGCGTCGTGCGCGAGGACGGCACGCTCGGCGGCTACCGCTGGGGCATCGCGCGCAAGCGCGAGCTCCTGGCGCGCGAACGCGCCCTGGCGCAGGGCGACACCACGCCCGCAGCGTGAGCGCCGCGGGACAAGTGGCCCCGCGCCCGCCGCGCGCAGTGGCGCTGCCCGCATCGCGCCGCGCGTGCGAAGGTGGCGGCCTCGCCGATCGGCTTCCCCGCGGGAGCCGCGCCCGGCCCTGCGCGCTGCCGCCTCCACGCCCATGAACGACGCCTCCCTCGCCTCCCCTGCGCCGGCCACGTCCGGCCTGTTCTCCGCACGCGTGCTCGTGCCCCTGGCCCTGATCGCCCTCTACGTCGTGTGGGGTTCAACCTACCTCGCCATCCGCGTCGGTCTGGAGGGCTACCCCCCCTTCGTCATGGCGGCACTGCGCTTCCTCGTCACCGGCGCTGCGCTGTACGCTTTCCTGCGCTGGCGCGGCATGGCCGCGCCCAGCGCGCGGCAGTGGCGCAACTGCGCCATCACCGGCAGCCTGCTGCTGGGCTTCGGCAACGGCCTGGTGTGCTACGCCGAGCAGAGCGTGTCCTCGGGCCTGGCCGCCGTGGCGGTGGCCAGCATGCCGCTCTTCGCCGCCGGCTTCGGCGCGATGTTCGGCCACTGGCCGCGGCGCTGGGAGCTGGCGGGACTGCTGATCGGCTTCGTCGGCGTGATCGTGCTGAACCTCGGCGGCGACCTGCGCGGCGCGCCGCTCGGCGCCGGCGCGCTGCTGGTGGCCTCCGCCGCCTGGGCCTTCGGCTCGCTGTGGAGCAAGCGCCAGGACATGCCGCCGGCGGCCATGAGCACCGCGGCGCAGATGCTCACGGGTGGCGTGGCGCTCACCGTCCTGGCCCTGCTCGCGGGCGAACACCTGCCCACCGCGCCGGGCCTGCGCGCCACGCTGGCCCTGGTCTATCTCGGTGTGGCCGGTTCCATCGTCGGTTTCTCCGCCTACATGTACCTGCTGAACCAGGTGCGCCCCGCCCTGGCCACCAGCTACGCCTACGTCAATCCACCCGTGGCGGTGCTGTTCGGCGTGCTGCTCGGCGGCGAGCGCGTGCACGCGCTGGATGTGCTCGGCATGGCGGTGATCCTCGGCGGCGTCGCGATCATCACGCTGGCGCGCGACCGCCGCTGAGCGCAGCGCCGACGCGACCGCGGGCCGGTCCCGACGACCGGCCCGCGGAATGCATCGGCGCAGGGCGGACTACTCCGCGCGCAACGCCGTGGTCACCGGCAGGCGCGCGGCGCGCACGGCGGGGAAGAGACCGCCGATGAGGCCGATGGCCAGCGCCCACTTCAGCCCGCGCAGCACCAGCTCGGGCGAGACGCGGAAGGCGAACACCACCTGGCTGAAGTTCTGTCCCAGGGTCGACACGGTGTAATTGTTGAACAGCACCCAGGCGACGGCCGCGCCGATGACGCCGCCGGCCAGGGCCAGCAACGCCGACTCCAGCATCACCGACACCACCACCGGCGCGCCGGAGAAGCCGATGGCGCGCAGCGTGGCGATCTCGCGCGAGCGCGTGGACACTGCCGCGTACATGGTGTTGAGCGCGCCGAACACCGCGCCCACGGCCATGATCCCGGCCACCACCAGGCCGAGGATGCGGATCAGGCGGCTCAGGCGCTCACCCTGCGTGGCGTAGTAGTCGCGCGTGCGCAGCACGTCGACCTTCACGCGCGGATCGGTGGCCAGCGAGGCCTTCAGCGCATCGTAGGCGTCGGCGTCGGTGAGCTTCATCGTCACCGACTGGAAGCCGCGGCGGTTGTAGGTCGACTGCACCACTTCCACATCGCCCCACAGCTCGGAATTGTGCGCGTCGCCGGAATCGAAGGTGCCGACCACGTTCCACTCGTTGTTGCCGAGCATGAGCCTGCTGCCGACGGCGAGGCCGGCGAACTGCGCCAGCGCGCCCTTGCCCACCATCAGCTCGCGCAGGCCGGGGTTGAACTTGCGCCCGTCCAGCACCTGCACCTCCGGGCGCAGGTCCCACACGCGCGGGCCCACGCCGCGCAGCTCCACGTTGGCGTCGGTGTTGGTGGACTTCTTCGGCAGATTGGCCACCACCACCACTTCGGGCGAGGCGATGGGCTTGCCCTCGGCGTTGCGCAGCACGCCCTGGCCCTGCTCGATGACGCTGACGTCGTCGCGGGTCAGGCCGCTGTTCAGTTCCGCCGTGGCGCCGGCGCGCATGACGATGGCCTGGTCGATGCGCCCGGTCTTGGCCAGCGTGGCCTGGAAGCCTTCGCCCATGGCCAGCAGGGCCACCAGCACGCCGACCACGC
>Ga0208826_1000305_pt1 | contig 54434 bp, 52 predicted proteins | sample AD_UKC115_MetaG_FD_184451 | JGI IMG/M metagenome (GOLD analysis project Ga0208826, IMG submission 184451) | Active sludge microbial communities of municipal wastewater-treating anaerobic digesters from Hong Kong - AD_UKC115_MetaG (SPAdes)... | ecosystem: Engineered > Bioreactor > Anaerobic >... | reverse complement strand
TCCGTATTTTCTGTTTCTCCAATTGCACTTGCTGTCCCTGCTAAAAGGAATATGATTAGCAGCGAACTGAATAATATTAATTTTTGTTTCATATTCTGCACCTAGATTCCGCACGTGTTCAATTTTAATATTGAATTTTATCATATTCTAAAGAATATTACAAAGTTAGCGAGTTGTAGCAGATTCCAGTTAATTAAAATACAACCGAATGAACAGTCTAGAAATTTTAAAAAATAAAGTGCGATCAAAACTAAATAAAATAAGACTGTAAGGGATTTGCAATTTCTTTATCGCTAAACTGCTTTTCCTTCACCCCCTTTACTGAACCGATCTGATTGACGTTATCTTAAATTAGTAGATAAGAAAACCATCACTTCTCTGAACCCTTACGGGAAGGAGTGAGGTAGCTTTTCCTCTGGAGCAGCAAGAATTGACCCCGTTAATTCTCGCACAGCAGGGGAATAATGAATCAACCCCGTTTTCATTACCAGGCTGGCGTTTCAGCCCGGTATGTCAGACATATACCTGTTAATCCTGAAAAGTAAATTTGCTAATAGCAAATTACTGGAGACAAGAAATCCATATTTAAAGCAGTACATGTCTTTTTATATTATCATGTGACGATAATATAACATAACTTACGCAAATATTTGATATAAATCTTTCTAAAAAAATTCCGGATAGTATATAAAATAGATATAAAATTTACGATAAATAATAATGATTTTTAAAAATTTAGGTAATTATAAGTACGAAATTTTTTCATAGAAAAATAGGAAAAAATATGAAAAGATGATAATATGAAAATTTAAGAACTTACTCAAATTCGTGACTTCTCCCCACATTAAAATGACTGGGATTGGTCCTTATTTGCTCCGTAAAAAGTACATGCTCACACATTTAAACATGGAAAACATATTTTCCAGAAGACTTTATTATCACAGGGGAGGAACTGTAAATGAAATATACCTTTCAGGACTCAACAGAACTTCCTGTTCAACGGGACTTTATTCAGGATCTGCAGGACTTCATAAGGATTTCAAAAGAAGTAATCCCTCTCGAAAAGTCGATTATAGGGATAAAGAGGGTAAACATAGAAGAGACGGAAATCTCTCAGAAAGGAATCGAAGAAATAGACAGATTCCAGAAAGAAGTTACTGATTGTATAGAAGAATATTCAAGGGGAATTGAATCCAGGGAAATTCTTGAAATTAAATCCAGGACTATGGAGGCCTGTACAAACATCTCTCTGTTGAAAAAGAATGAAAAACTTGAAGACATCGACAGGCAAAACAGGCTGACACTTATAGAGGTACGGCAACTTGAAGAGAGAATACTCTCAATCCTCAGCCCTTTTTTTGAAACCAGTATTTATGACGCCGAACATACCTTTTATGCTTCAATAGAAGACAGAAAACTCAAAGGATCTCAGGTAAGCTCGGTTGATGGCATGAGGTACGAATTTGAACTGAATTTCGAACAGGACGTATTAAAAGTTGAGGATCTTCAAAAACTTACCCTGCCTGTGCGGTCAAAAAGCGGATTTCTCTCCAGGGAAGAAAAAGTAAAAAAACTTGATGTATCAGGTTTCTATGTTACAAACATCGAGTACGGAAGGAACAATACAAAAGCCGTTATTGAAGATAAGGATGCAGAGCACAGGTTCATAATTTCTTCAGATGGCAGGACATTCCTGATCATGCATGGAGACCATGAAATAACAGGTGATGAAAAACTTGCTTCTGCCATAGATAAAGATGCCCTCTCTGCATTTATGATGAAAATTAAAGAGTTCGTTACAGAGTCAGTGGCATCAAGAAAGCTCAGGCTGATCCTGCTGGACGGCAAAAATGCTGTTGAAGAGAATATTATTTTTGACTGTCTGAAACTCATAGCCGATATATATGGTAAGCTCGTAAAGGAATGTATTGAAAAAGGGTATACCAAAGGGGAAATTACAATTAAGATGGTGGAGTCTGGGAGTATCCGGACCGAAAAATACATTTCAAAATCCGAAGCTTCAGGTGAACTTTCATCCACAGGACCTGAAGGCATGGAACTTGCCGGCATACTGGGGGTTGCCGAAGCCTGAGAAACTAAACAGGAAATAAGGAGCCGTAAGGTTGGCGCATGAGGAGAGAAAGCTCACTTTCTGGAGTGTTCCCGTATCTGAGATGCTGCAGGAACTCCAGACAGGAACCGAAGGTCTGAAAAGTTCCGAATGCAGTGAACGCCTTAAAAGTTATGGATCTAATGTTCTAAAATCAAAAAAAAGGTCAGGTAGTCTGAAGATTCTTTTTTCTCAGTTCAGGAGTCCGATCACCCTTCTTCTATTATTTGCAGCCGGAATTTCCATTCTCCTGCATGACCCTACAGATGCAGTAATTATTGTATCAATAGTACTTATCAGCAGCGTGCTCGGGTTCTGGCAGGAAAAGGGAGCTGCGGATGCTTTTGAGAAGTTATTGGCCACGGTACAGATAAAAACATCAGTACTGAGAGATGGCAAAGAAAAGGAAATCTCTGTAGAAGAGGTCGTCCCGGGAGATATAATAATTCTGAATTCAGGAGATATTATTCCTGCAGACTGCCTGATTCTTGATTCAAAGGATCTTTTTGTAAGCGAAGCCACTCTCACAGGAGAGACCTATCCGGTTGAAAAAATATCCGGTGTGTTGAAAGCAGAAACCCCGCCTGGAAAACGTACAAATTCCCTCTGGATGGGTACAAGTGTGGTTAGCGGCACTGGAAAAGCAGTGGCAGTTTTTACCGGAAAAGAAACCGTATTCGGGAAAGTATCGGCAAAATTAAAACTCGGGCCGCAGGAAACCGAATTTGAGAAAGGAATTGCAAATTTCGGGCATTTCCTGATGGAGGTCACCATGCTGATGGTGACAGCAATTTTTTTAATAAACATATACCTCCAGCGTCCGATCCTTGACTCCGTTCTCTTTTCCCTTGCTCTTGCCGTCGGGCTGACCCCTCAGTTATTGCCTGCAATCATAAGTGTTAACCTTTCCCACGGTGCAAGAGATATGGCACAGAAGAGAGTGATTGTCAAACGGCTCGCTTCCATTGAAAACCTGGGCAGCATGAACATGTTCTGCTCTGATAAAACCGGCACTCTAACCGAAGGGGAACTGCAGCTCCATTCATATCAGGATCTCGAAGGAAAACAAAGTGAAAAAGTCCTCCTTTACGCCTGCCTCAATGCTCATTACCAGAAAGGTTTTGAAAATCCTATAGACAGGGCAATACTTGCACAGAACAGGTTTGAACTCTCCGAATACAGTAAGCTTGACGAAATACCTTATGATTTTGTGCGCAAGAAATTGAGCATTCTGGTCTCAAATAAGAACCGGAACCTGATGATCACCAAAGGTGCCTTATCCAGCATCCTTGCAGTCTGTTCTTCGGCTGAAACAGCAGAAGAAAAATTAGTGAATATCTCCGATATAAAAGAGAGAATCGAGAAGCAATTTGAAGAGTTTAGTGAAAAAGGGTTTCGCACTCTTGGAATTGCATACAGGGAAACTGGACAGCAAACAGCCATCAATAAGGAACATGAAACCGATATGACCTTTCTCGGGTTTCTCTTCTTTTTTGACCCTCCAAAAAAGGGGATTTCCGAAACAATAGGAAATATGGAATATCTGGGAATTTCCCTGAAAGTCATCACAGGAGATAACAGGCTGGTAGCTGCAAGCATCAGCCGGGAGATAGGGATAAAGAACATATCAGTCATTACCGGAGAAGAACTCAACCGGGTGAGTGATGAAGCCCTGATAAAGAAAGTAAACGATGCGGATATCTTTGCTGAGGTAGAGCCGAACCAGAAAGAGAGAATTATTCTTGCACTCAGGAAAAGCGGAAATGTTGTAGGGTATATCGGTGACGGCATCAATGATACCTCAGCCCTTCATGCTGCAGATGTGGGAGTTTCTGTTGACACTGCTGTCGACGTTGCCAAAGAGGCGGCAGATATTGTTTTACTTGAAAAAGACCTTAATGCACTTGTAGAAGGAGTAAAAGAAGGGAGAAGAACGTTTGCCAATACTTTGAAATATATCTTCATGGCTACAAGTGCAAATTTCGGGAACATGTTCAGCATGGCAGGAGCATCTCTTTTTCTTCCTTTCCTCCCTCTCCTGCCAAAGCAAATCCTGCTGACGAATTTGTTGACGGATTTTCCTGAGATGACAATAGCTACAGATACCGTGGACAAAGAGATGGTAGAAAAACCGCACAGATGGGATATAGGTTTTATCCGCAGGTTTATGGTAGTATTTGGGATCACAAGTTCGGTATTCGACTACCTCACTTTTGGTACTCTTCTCCTGATTCTGCCTGGAATGACAGAAGAGTTCAGGACAGGCTGGTTTATGGAGTCTGTAATCTCGGCATCAATGATAGTTCTGGTAGTCCGAAGCAGGAAGCCTTTCTTCAAGAGCATCCCAGGAAAATACCTGCTGGCAGCTACCCTGCTTATTGGAATCTTTACTCTCATTTTCCCTCTTACTCCATTTGCAACCCCTTTTGGTTTCAAACCTCTCCCTGTTTCGGTCATTATAATTATTGGAGCCATTGTGGGGCTTTACGTCCTTACAGCTGAAGCAGTAAAAAGGATCTTTTATAAAAGAGTAAAGCTCTAAAATATTTTCAGATAGAACTTTCTGTTTGCAGAAATAACTTATATTTTTTCAAATTGTTCTTCTTTACAGCCTTCCGGATTCTTAATTTCATTATAATCTGCCCCTTCAGGCAGATCTTTTCCGTCTGGAAGAAAGGGAGTGAAAAGGATAACCGAACAGAGGAGCAAAAATGTCCCGAGCATTCTGGACTGCTCTTCAAAGTTAGCATAAAAAATTAAAATGCCAAGCATGACCCACAAAATAAAACTCAACTGAAGAGCAAGCTTCACTCTATATAAATATTCAGTATTTTCACTCAAGAAAATTCCCCACAAATATCCCATTTAGAATGATTTGGGATTGAATAAATAGCTATTTATTTGAAAGATTCTGACATTTTAGATGAAGAAACTGAAGATGTTATCCGCCAGAGATGAATATCCTGAAAAAATTCAAGTTTATGGTAAAGATGTAAAAATACTTCAGATATACAAAGCCAGGAACTGGTAAAATCAGGAAAAAAAGGAAAAAGTATTAAATCAAATTTGGAGTCCCGGATTTGGAGTCACAAATCAAAACCCGAATTTAAAGCATTGGATTTAAAGCATTATTCTTCTTTGGAGCATTAAATCTCGATAAAACCTATTACCTTTTCTCCCTCGCTTACCCTTCTAAGAAAATCATCTTTATCTGTATAGGGGACTCCTGTAACTATAGAGGCAGCTGCTTTTTTGCCGACTCCCGGAAGTTCCCGTATAAGAGCGGGGGAAGCTGTATTGATATGCAGGGGATAAGGAATTCCGGTAATAGAACGCATGCCGTACCCTGTGACAGTAATGTCTGTGAATTTTCGCAGTGGCAGGAGAGAAGGTATCCCTGCAAGCAGAGGATAAGAGCCGATCTGCCTTCCAAAAGTGATTTCTTTGTCGTGCAGCTCGCACATCACATCTCTGAGCACTGTTCCTTCCGGCACGACCCGCCTGAGCATTGGAAGGTCAATATTCTTTCGGACCTGTTCTTTATAGTCCAGGAAGAGTTTCTTATGCTTTTTTGCAGCTTCGTCTCTGCCATACATTGGAGTTCCGGGAAAAGCCATAACCTGCCGGATATTAATCCTTCTGAGAAGCAGCCCTGAATCAAGAACCTTTTGCAGAAAATCATAGTTCAACTGAAAAGTCTTTTTTGTTTCACCCATAAGCCCGTGAACAAAATTAATGCCCGGAAGAATTTCAGGAAGCCCGTTTGCCCCACGTGCGGCTCCGAGCCTGTTTACCAGCGTGACAGCCTCAAAAACCTCTTCAGAGGTTGCCTTGAGTGAGTTTGCTGCAACTACTTTAGGGTCAGCAGTCTCCATGCCAAAAGCTGCTACATCTCCCGGGGTGTGATATTTAACAATCGTCTTCAGAATCCGCTCTGATTCTTCAGGGTATGTTGCAAGCGTTATGGGGTTTGCATTGTCCATGTGAAGCACGGAAAGTTCAGGTGCGGAGTTCCGTATTCCGCGGTAAAGCCTTTCAAGAACCTCAGGCACAGGCTTTGGAACAGGCCCTCCTGCATCGGTTCCGTGATAGGAGAAAAGGTCGGGCTGCCGCCCTATTCTGAAATAGCGGACTCCATGAGAATAGAGTGCAGAGACTTCGGAGACAACATCTTCTACAGGCCTGTAGTCCGAAGCCCCGTAAAATGGCTCTGTGCAGAAAGAACAGTGAACCTGCCTGCCGCAGCCCCTGTAGGTTTCAAGTTCGCACATGCAGTAAGGGTAGTCCGGGTGCTGCCTTATCAAAAAAGCCCCTTTTCTTCCCCAGCCCCCTATCTCGGCTGTTGTCCTGAAACGGTGATCAACTGATTCCGGGGATTTCAACCTGACAGGAAAGCTTCCAAGGTTTCCTTCCCCTCCGATCCCGTCCACAAAAAGGTCGTAAACAAAAGCCTCGATATCCATTTTTGCAAGTACGGCATCTCCGAGGTTTATCCCGCTTTCAGTCCCTTTAGCAGCCCTTCCGCCTTCGTTGCTGAAACCGAGCCTTATAGGACCGCCTATGACCTTTACCCCATGAGCAACCCGGAAGATAGTTTCGATCTCTCCGGGCGTGATAGGGGATGCCCGTAAATATTTTCCAGGCACGGTCATGCCGGCAATAACAATCAGCAGGTCTGCTTTGCTTATAAGCTCGCCGGCTCCGGGAGGATTTTCCCTCAGGGCGTCAATAGTCAGGTAATGGATGTCCTTTTCGGAAAGCCCGCGCTCTCTTAGAGCTCCTGCTATGTACCTGGGATAAGGGGAAAGGTATGGAGGAACCCCAAGGCATGCGGGTTCGTCCACGTAGCCGTCTATAATAAGTGCTTTCATATCAGTTTCTCTTTTCCATTTGCTTGAGGGTCGAAAGTGGAATATGGATTGTAGATTAAGTGAAATTATCTGTAAAATAGTCTTCAAGATTAAAACAATGCTGCAAAAATCATAAAGCAAAATAAGCGAAAAATAATAGAAAAATAATTTAGGGCCGGGACCGAGAATCGAACTCGGGTCGTAGCCTCCACAGGGCCACAGGATGGACCTCTACCCTACCCCGGCCACAGGGTCTGGTACTTCAGGTTTGAAGCAAGCTATAGAAGGAGTTTTTTTATATAAAGTTTTTGCCGGAAAAAGAAGGAGACCTTTTTAAGAGGAGGGAAATTTTCTGTTTTCCGCCACTAAAAAGCACCAGAAAACAGGAAAAATCCGGTTCTGGACAGGTTCAGGCACGGATCAGAGTCCTTTGAGCCTGGAAAGAGCAAGTTTCGCAGCTTTTTCTCCAGAAAGGAGCATGCCTCCAAAAACAGGACCCATTCTAGGGGCGCGGGTTGCGGCATTTGCAGCCATTCCTGCAACAATCAGGCCGGGATAGATTTCCTGAGTTGCATCCACAGCCAGGCGCTCGCCGACCTCAGACCACATTGGTTTTTCTCCAAGCATGCCGAGTTCTCCTATCCTTGCATTCGGGATTTTCCGGAGAATCGTGTTGCAGACAACAGCATCGTGTCCTGTCCCGTCGATCACGAGTTTTGTGCGGATCATGAGAGGATCTACATGCAGGCGCTGAGTTGTAACCGGCCCCCAGTTGATGACTATGCCGGTAACCCTGTCATTCTCCCGGATCATGACGTCTTCAAAGCTCACAAGGTTAAAGACCTCAGCCCCTGCCGAAGTTGCCCCTGCGATCAGTTTTCCAACGGATTCCACAGAGTTTGCCACGTAATACCCGGACTCATATTCCTTATACCTGATCCCGAAGTCGTCAAGGACATGGCAGGCCTCTTCCTGCACAACTATACGCGGAAACATCATGCCTCCAGCCCACATGCCGCCCCCTAGAGAAAGCTTTTGCTCATAAATGGCGACCTTTGCCCCGGCTTCAGCCAGATACTTTGCAGCCACAAGGTTTGCAGGTCCCCCTCCTACGAGTGCCACGTCGATATCCGTGTAGTCAAGGAAGGTTTTTGAGTACTCTTCAAAAATTGCCCGTGTGATTATGACTTCGTCGAGTTCCATTTTAATCTCTCATAAAGCTTCTACGGTTGAAAGTCCGGTTAAAATCCCGACTTTTCAGAACTAGATCAGGAATTGTTAACCCTTGATCATAAGTATTTAAATTCACATTTTGATACAGGGCATTGCTTTTAAAGTTGTTGGAATCAGACGTGGAAGGAAAAAATTGGAAAAAGATCTAAGAAGTTATGTAAAGTTTGCAAAACGAATTAGGGAGAATAATTTCCATGATAAGAAGCAAAGAAAAATAAGTCTTTAATATTTTTGAACATAAAGTCAGTTGAATAAGTAATTCTCAGAAAATTGTGGATAACTAATTTTTTCTGTTTTTTATTATTAACTCATTTGCCTTATTTACAAAATTCAGAATTTCATCTTTTGAATCTGCATTTGTGAAAAAAAGAAGTGATATTTCAGTTTTAGTTAAAGAAGCAGAATCATTTACTAAACCCCCCCGCCTGGAGATTAGTTTCTTGTATCCGTCCTTTGTTAGAAATATTCTCACACTCCTATCATTAGATAGGTCAAAATTCGCAACAACGTTAAGTATTTCATCGAAGTTTAACTTTGAATATAATTCACCTCTAAGATTTTTATTCCCAAAAATCATATTAAAAATCGACATTTTTGATTTGTATATAGTGATTCCACTCTCGTGTAGAGAGATAATTCCAATTTTGATATTATCACGAGTTGTCCAGTATATCCTGTCATATTCATTTATATTGTATTGACCTGTTTCTCTCATAAACTAGAAATGTACTTAAGAATACATAAAACTTTGTAAATATCATCACAATGATATAATAATTAATGCCTCCTCTGCCACCAATAAACTATTATATACACATCTTGAAATAAATGAGAAGGAGAAAAAAAGATGAAGAACTTACTGTTTATCAATGCAGTAATTTTTGTTATTGCTGCTGTTGCAGCATTCCTGAAAGGAGATATTGCGTTCATTATAAATATAACAGGCTTTGCTGGTTTGATTTTCATTGTTACAGCGGGAATTTTGACAGGCTCTTTTGTGAGTGGAGACAGGGTAAGGGCAAATTATAATGCTGAAGATAAAGAACGCAGGGAGAAAAATAGATTGTCAAAAAATTTCTTTTTTATCGGGCTCATCAATATTGCTATATCAGTATTTGCTTACGAACTCACAAAGCAGGGATTCTCTTTGATACATTGAAAAATCTCAATCTCTTAAAAAAATAGAATAATAACCCTGAAACCTGAGAAATGACTCATATATTCCCTGTGAGACAAAAATTTCCCTCAACCTCACCAGGGGAATAAACGAATTCGTTTTTTCAAATCACTCTGGCTTCTTCGGCGACTTTATGCAAGCATCCAAAAAGTAATAAAAGAGACTCTAAAATACTCGAGCCTCTGTCTGCCAGATTCAAAAACAGATCTTTACTGTTCAGCCTCTCCCCCGTTGACAAAGAACATTTTGTCAGCTTCATTTCCGGGGTAAAGGACAAGCTGTCCATCTTCAAGGGCTACTGCTTCTACAGTGGGTAAAAGCGACATATATTCACCATCCATTGACTCGGGACCGCAATCAACAAGAGTGGAGACGGGCAGATCAATGATAAGGCGGTTTCCATCAAGGGTATAAGTCCCGCTGCCGCTGTTGCAGTCGGATTTGAAATAATATGTGCCGTCAGCAAAGAAGGAAAGCGTATAATTTTCAGGACTGGAAACTGTTATCGGGTTATCAGGGCTGTCAGAATCCTGGAAGCTGGTCCACTGCCATTCGATATTTGTAATATTGTCAGCAGAAATTGGTTCGAGTTCCTCTATAATGCTGTCTGTGCTTTCTGAGCTTTCCGAGTTATCTGCGCTTCCAGAGCTTACTGAACTTCCAGAAGGTCCGGCAGGAATGGTATCTGCGGATTCAGCAGGAGTGCTCTCTGTGGATTCAGCAGAGGTGTTTTCTGCAGGTTCGACAGAAGTATTTCCTGCAGGCTCAGCAGGAGTGATTTCTGCAGGTTCAACGGAAGTATTATTTGCAGGCTCAGCAGGAGCTTCTTCCTGCTCAGTACATCCGAGCGAGAAGGAGACTGCAGTTATAACTCCTATAGTAAGGAGTAAAACCAGAGTTATAGATGCACTTCTAGTTTTCATCGTATGCCTCATAAATTAATTGCATGGAAAGATGCGTCACTTCGATATAACCTTTGTTTAAACTGCAATTCGATTTGCAGTAATATAAATAACTCTTTCAATTGTTTTTGGAGCTATTGTATAAAACGGATGCTTACCTCAGGTTCCCTTTTCAGTTAAAAGGTTTTTTGAAGAAATTTTTCGGAGGCAAAGAACCGTTGCATCAATGAAGGTTTGAATTTGTAGATAAAGAACTAAGGCGTAAAATTCAGAATTTAAGTTCAGAAACTAAGATTCCTATGCATCTATAATTTACAACACTAACTTTATTGATGAATAAATAAAAATTAACAAATAAAAACCATGAGTGGGATAAGGATGAAGATAAGTGCACGCAATGTCCTTAAAGGCAAGTCAAGAGCATAACACACGGAGCAGTTAACTCGGAGGTCGTTGTCGAAATCCCGGGAGGCACCGAAATTACGTCGATCATCACAAAAAGTCTGAAAATCCGGGTTTGAAAGAAGGGCATGAGATCTAGGAGTAATTAAGGCCTCAAGCGTCATGTTAGCCTCTGACTGAACCGGATGTATTTGGGACTGCAAATACAGGGGGTTTGACAGGAAAGTCATGTTATTTATAGAGGAAAAATTATATTATTGAGATAGAGGGGGAATTATTTTGCCAGAAGAAGAAAGAGAACCATCTTTTCAGCCTGAACCTATACCATATCCTGAACCGCAGCCAGTTCCTTCACCCGAACCGATACCCGAACCTGAACCAGAAACTGAGCCTGAGCATACGCCCGGAAAAAAAGATAATACAGGTCAAATACAGCAGGCATGATCACAAAGGTTTACATTTCTCATTGCGAACAGGACGAACTGCTCGCCCAGGAACTGGCAAGGGCTTTATGGGCAGTGGAAATAGAGAGCTTTTCATCTCTGTACAGGAAGGCTCGTATTCTTTCTCTTGCTGAAAGAATACGATTTGGAATCCGCCAGTCAGACTGCGTTATCCCGATTATCACACAGGACGGAGTACTATCCCCGGAAGTAAATCAGGAGATCGGGCTGGCTGCAGGTGCTGACCAGTTAATTATTCCGCTGGTAGAGTCAGGGATTGAGCTACCTGTCCTCATACGCCATCTTCAGCCGATTAATTTTTACCCTGAAGCCTATGAGGACGCTCTGGGAAAACTTATACGGAACATGAGGCAGCTTACAAAACTGGACTGGCTGAAAATAAAGTGCCCTTATTGCGGAGAGGAGATGACGCAGTATATCTCTCCGGAAGAAGATGTGGAGAGGGCTCTTCTTGCAGGGAAACACCTCGAGACCATCTGCAGTTACTGCCAGAGGAATATTTACCTTGATCCCAGAACCTTCAGACCCACGCCCTGATAAGCCATGACACAGGAAAGAGAGGTGAATTCATGGAAGAAGAAGGCGAATTCATGAAAGAAAGAGCCAGAGATAAACATGAAGAACCGATGGTAGTCAAGTCCAGATCAGGGGAAGCTTCTGTCAGCGAGACTGAAGTAAAAGGTATAGAAGATCTTACTCCTGTAGAAAAAAAACACCTGCTATTGCAGCTTTTGAGGGACAGAGTAAAAGACAGTTCTGCCGGTCCCTGGGAAATTGTTGATATCCGCAGGGAGGAATGGAGAGCAGTTAAAGATGCACTGGTTGAACCTGTAGAAATTGACGTCAGGGACACCGGAAGAGATGAGCTGTACAGGGTATGGTTTGATATAACAAAACTGGAAAGGGAACTCGAGTCAATAACTTGAAGAAAAAGGACTGAAACCAATAAGCTGAGCAGATCTGAGTACTTATGCTGGAGTACAGGAACCGATAGTAGGAGTATAACCGTTTTATTCCTGTTTGCCCTTTTCCAGGGCTTCAATGAGCAAATAATACAGGAAAAGCTGGAAAATACGAGAAAAACCGAAAAATAACGCTAAAAAACGGAAATTTTTTTAAAAAAATGGTTTTAATCCTGGCAGAATTACTTGCCTGAGAACTCCCTGCTGACATCTGTAGCATTGTTGTATTCATGATCGGGAAGCTCCTCAAGAACTTCCATTACTTCCTTACCGGCTTTATGCTTCTTAGCATGCTCAATAAGATCTTTCTTCTTTGCAGGATAATCCATACCCTTTAAAGCCTTCTGAACTTCAATAGGACTGGTTTGCATAATTTCCCCCCATTATAGTTTATTGATCTCGAACCCTCGAACGCTCCTGGACCTTTACCTGATTTGCTGTTTTGAATTCTTCTGCAAATTCAGTGTTTAGTTCGGTTGCCTTCGCTCCATTCAGTATTATGCGATAAATAATATAAAAAATAATTCAACTAAAACGTTTGTTAGAAGATGATAATTTTGCTTCAGAAGTTCTTTTTATTATTGATATGCTGGGCTGGCAGTAAAGAAAAAGCTGGGGAGATAACGAGCAGCCCCAATTCGAGTTTTAGCTCTCTATAGAGAGATTGGAATAAAGCCTGATGCATATAAGTACCTTCAAAAAGGCTGTTGAACTGGAAAAAGCACTTTATCATGAAACAGCTTTACAACTTATGAAGAAAACTTTCTTTGAGGCCCCCATATTTCAATTTTCGGGATAAACAGAGGTATTAATTTTCCTTTTAACTGAAAACCTTTAATAAGAGTTCTGCAAATTAAAGTCCAGATCCGCAAGAAGAATAAACACAAAAAAAATAGATAAGACGTTATTATATGGTCATAACAAATTTTCTCACCCTTTTACTTGGCCTTGTTTTCCTGGTCAAGGGGTCAGACTATTTCGTGAAGTCTGCCTCAGCGATTGCAGAGAAGCTTGGAGTTTCAGAATTTGTTATAGGGCTGACCCTTGTGGCAGTAGGGACATCAATTCCGGAACTTGCTTCGTCGATAGTAGCTTCTATTCAGCATGCAAGTGGTATAGTAGTAGGAAACGTTGTAGGCTCAAACATTGTAAACATAGGTTTGATTGTCGGGCTTGCTGCATTTCTGTCTCCGATGAAAACCGAAGTTGAGATGCTCAAAAGAGATGGCTATATAATGCTCTTTGCAGCTGTGCTTTTCTTTGTTTTTGCATTCAACGGGGAATTGTCGAAAATAGAATCAGGCATATTTATACTGCTGTACATTGCTTACTCGTTTTTCTTGTTTGAAGAAGCAGAAAAATATGAGGGAAAACTCCATTTCAAAGAGTTTATAATTTACTTTTTCAAATTCCAGTATATAAACAGTGCAAAGCAAAAAATCAATGGTATAAGCAGCGGTGTAAATCCTACTAACGGAGATTCAGGTAACAAAACGAATCAAAAAGAGGGTTTTTCAAAAGATATCCTTACCCTTGTGTTAAGCTGTGCAGCGATTATAATAGGTGCAGAATATTTTGTTGATGAATCAATCTTTTTTGCAGAACTTATAGGAATATCGGATACCATCATAGGTACAACTCTTGTTGCAGTAGGGACTTCTCTTCCGGAGCTTGCAGTAACTGTATCCGCAGCAAAGCAGGGTTACGGAAATATTGCCCTTGGTAATATAATAGGTTCAAACATCACAAACGTACTTATGATCCTGGGGGTTTCCGGGCTTCTCTTCCCAATAGCCGTTGCAAAGATAAGCCTCTTCTTTTCAACTCCTGTCATGATACTCATAAGCGTGATTCTGCTTATCTTTATCAGCACAGACTGGGAAATAAAAAGATGGGAAGGAGTAGCATTGATGGCGTTTTATGCAGCTTTTCTTCTTGTACTCTTCAGGGTTAGCTAAAAAATATGATATAAATCTGAAAGATATTCGGAAAAATATTTGAGTCAATGAAGACTCGTTGAACTCTGGATCTTAGGGGAAACTATTAAAAATTTATTTATATGTTGAAATCCATTCTAGCTATTGCGTACAGGAATTTTATCAACCAATAGACGCAGGAGAACAACATGCCAGAGAAAGCAAGCAAACCACTGATAAAGCCAGATAATTGCGCAAAAGCTGCAACACAAAAACCACCAGAAAATAAACCAAAGAAAGCCGAGAAAAAAGGGAAGTAAAACTTCTGAACCACTGCGAAGGTCACAGACGAATAATGATTATCTTAAGCATATTTTTTGTCTGTGACCTGTCCAGATACCTTTAAAGAGAGAAAACATTTTTAACTGTGTTATCAGAAAAATGAGCACAAAAAACGTTCATTCTCTTTTTTATTACAGGATAGAATCAGATTCCCGTGCAGTCTCAGTCCAGAAGCGTGAAGTACATTCTTCTGTTGCTTTTTCCTTTGTTCTGAAGTTTCTCAATCTTTATTCCCTTTATCTCTCCAGTATTTTTCAGATGTGTCCCGCCACAGGCTTCAATTGTGACACCTTCAATTTCTACGAGGCGGACTTCAGTTATCTCTTCGGAGAAACCTTTGGCAAGCGTTGTAAGCCTTGAGAGTTTTTCTTCAGCTTCCCTGCGGCTGACCAGGTAAAGGTTTACAGGATGGTTTTCGGCTATTACCTTGTTTGCTATCCTTTCGTATTCGGAAAATTTATCCCTGTCAAAAGCTTCAAGGCTGAAATCAACCCTGCTCTGATCAAGCCCGAGCTGGTTTCCTGTAATCTGGGCTCCTGCTTCTTTTTCGATCACATTTGCAATCACATGGGTTGCAGTATGCATGCGCATGTGCCTGTAGCGGCGTTCCCAGTCAATGACCCCCTTTACCTTATCTCCGGCTTTCAGGCTTTCAAATCCGATTTCGCCTGCTGAAGCGATCTCGTGGCTTATGTCCCCATTGAACTTGCCAACATAAACAACCTCAAATTCAGCGCCATCTCTCTCCCGAATCAGCTTTCCGGCATCACTGGGCTGTCCGCCGCTCTCGGGGTAAAAAGCCGTGCGGTCAAGGACAACATACCTGCCATCCGTCACTTTTTCAACGGTTGCTTCGAATTCTTTCAGGTAACAGTCAAGAAAGTAAAGCACTTCTGTCATTGTCAAACTTCTCCAATCAAGAACCTATTACAAATTCACATTTAAAGTCGGCATTCAAAACTGCCGGCAGATCTTAAAGTTACGAAAAATCAAAACATAATACTGCACAGGAATCAAAAATATACTATCAGGTAACTTGATGCTCCTTTAAAAGAGTTTCCAAATAATACTTTCACATTTCCGAAAACCATTTTTCAATTCACAACTTAATTAGATTACTATTTTTCGGATCTGCTCACCACTTCCTTTTAATCCACACTGCGACCGTAAGTAAAAGGATAATACACATTCCAACACTGAGGGACGGAACATTCCTGTTATCTTCGCTGTTCTCTTCTGTCGAATTGCTTTCATTTTCGCGAGTAATCCAGATTTCCGGAGCCCCGTCCGGAACTGTTGCAGGCGAGACATTCTGCACATCTGTATGAGAAGAAAACTCCAGAGGCTCACCCTGCTTCTGGCCTGCAACTGAAAAAGATTCGAAGCCCGGAGTTTCGGATTCAAAATAGAAGAATAACTCATCTTCCCCGGTGATCTGGGAAGGAAGTTCTGTCCAGTTTGAGTCCAGGTACCTGTAAAGAGAAACTGAAGCAGGGTCAATTCCATTTTTGGAAATCCAGTCTTTTTCGACCCTGAAGCTGACTGTCAGGTTCCGAATATTTTCCGGGAATACAAAACCGCTACTGCCAGCCCAGATATTGAAATGCCTGTAAACATCGCCTTCCGGCAGGCTTGAAACCAGAACTGACCGATTCTTCAGCATTTCCACGCTGACTGTAACTTTTCCAGCGTTTTTCCTCGCATCGAATTCTACGGCTGTTACAGGTGTTGCATTCCCGGGAAAATCAAACCGGATATGGTTTCCGCTGCTGACAAAACTCTGTGCCAGCTCTCTGCTTTCAATATTACTTGAGGGCTCAGGAGAACTGGCAATTCCACCGCTTCCTCCGCTTCCTCCGCTCCCATCCCCAGAACTTATTTCATTACCTTCTTCTGAACTGCTGCCCCTGACCACATTATCTTCGCTGATGTTTTCAGATGTATCCGTTTTTTCTTCTGCGGGGTAGACAGCCCAGTTCCAGCTATTTTGCAGGGTTGAAGAGCCGTTTGCTGCAATAACTGTCAGGTTGTATTCAGTCCTGAGAGGAGGATTATTGCTGCCTTCTGTAATGCTGCCTGTCAATTCTCCGGTATTAATCGAAAGAACCGCAGAAGAAGCAGACTCGTTTGTCTGCAACAGAATTCCATTTATCAGCCAGCTGAAAGTGCAGTTTCTCGTGGACCGGACACTGAATTCCAGAGAATCCCCTTCATACGAGACCGTACCAGGAGCAGGAATTATACTCCCGATTTCAAACCCTGTGGAGTATGACGCCAATCTGGAAATAAGTGGAAATGAATCACTGCCATAAGGAATGTCTCCTATCCCACTGCCGTCGGTGTCCTGCCCCCGATAGTCCGAGTAAAAATTTCCAAACCGGCTTTCGTAGACCCCGCCGTTATAGAGATAGCTTACGTCTTCAGCCGTGTTCCAGATATTTGAAAGCCCTTCTTCGCCTGAGTTTTGACTGGAACTTTCATTGACATTTATACCGTTATCAAATTCATTTTCAAGGACAGTGTTCAGGAAAGAATCCATTAACCTGAGCCCTTCCATATTATTTGAGATATTATTCCCTGCAAGAGTGTTATTGAACGATTCTTCAAGAAAGACTCCCTGACCGCAGCCTGATACTTTGTTATTCGTAAGCTTACATTTACCTGCACTTTCGAGATAAATACCAGCTCTGGAAGAGCCTTTAATGCTGAACCCGCTGATGTTTGCAGAACTGGCAGTAATATGAAAAACAGGTTCCTCTGTGTTTTCAGCTTCGAGGATAGTGTCCTCTGGCTTTCCGGAAACAGAACTTAAGTTAAGGGACCAGGGAACATCCACATTTTCCCTGTATGTTCCCGGATATACAAGAATGGAATCTCCGGGTCTGCTCTCGTTTACCGCCTCGGAGATTGAAGAAAAATCCCCGCTCCCGTCAGTCTTCACAGTCAGAATAGAAGGAGCTCCTGATGCCTGTTCATACATCCTGGAAGCATTCACAAGCCCGTATCCGAAAGTGGTATCATATCCGGGATCTCCGAGGTCTGTTGAAGAAGTATAGAGCAGCCTCCTGATATCCATAGCCGACTTTTCCGGAAAAGCGCTCCAGACAAGGGCTGCAATAGCTGCAACATGCGGAGAAGAGGCGCTCGTACCGTAAAACTGCTCCGAAACGCCGTCCTTACCTGTAACACTCACACCGTCAAGCCCCGAAATGTCAGCTTTCGTACGAACTTCCGGAGAAGGATAGAAAATCGTAGACGGACCGACAGAAGAGAAGTACTCAAGCTCATAGTCTCCGGAGTCGCCGGCTCTTACTGCCCCTACAGCTACTGCTTCAGGCAGGGCAGGATGCCCGAAAATAGAATCTTCGGCAACGATATTTTCAGGATTAACGGTTACTCCAGGCCAGTAATAGATATAGAGCTCGAGTTCTTTTGTTTCCCCTGAGGTCTTTTTAACCTCGATAGAAGCGTTAAGGGTGCTGTTTCCTTCATTGCTGTACATTATATATTCGAGGGGCAGATTATCTCCGTCCTGGTAGACTTCACTGGACGCCATGGTCTCTGAAGTATCCCGGTTTTTGAGGAAAAGGTCATAATTATTTCCCGACTGTTCCCATCTGTCATTCCACTGGAGAAACACCCACACCTCTCCCGAGGGCTGGATCTCAAGCTGCAGATTCTTTACCTCTCCCTTCCCGCTGCTGAAATCATGCCAGCCGCTCCCGTTGTCGTGGAAAAGACCCTGGTAATGGCTGTCGCCAGAGTTTCCTGCAGAACTTACGTAAAGGAGGTCGTGCTTTTTTATGACCTCTTTCACATGGTCTGCCACTATCCCGTCTTCAAAGAAAGGCTCGGAAAGCCAGCCTATGTCATCGCAGATGACAGTGCACCCTTCATTAACAAGGGCATCGACCGCTTTATTGAACTCGAGCCTGCTGGAACCGCAGTCGTGGAAATACAGTTCCGCCCCGGGAGCTATGTCCTGAACGATTTCAAGCATAGAAGTACCTTCATTCCCGCCGATCTTGTTGCTCAGGATATGCACATCATAAGAAACATCACCCGTAGCCTGTGCGTCCTCAAGGCTGTCCACGCCGTCAGATATTATTCCGATTTTTACTCCTGTCCCGTTCACGCCATTAGACTCCCTTAGGCTGGAAGACTTAAGAATGAAGTCTCCCTCCGAAACCGTGCTTCCCTGCCTGACAAAAGGAGGGAGGACCGTCTGGATATTTCTCACTTCAGTAAGAGAAGCCACGGACTCAAGGGATTCAAGCGGGATCCATGCCACAGCGATATGGTTTTCTTCATCCCTTTCCACAAGCTCACAGTATCCTTCAAGTATGCTGCTGTTTGCAGAAGGCTCCAGATAAATGTACACATAAACCATTTCAGCCGAAGAAAAAGAGGACTTGCTGGCATTCTCCCCTGAACCGGCAGGGCTTTCAGAGTATTCTGCTGAACTGGCTACCCTTCCAGAAACGGGATCTGTTTGGCTTAACTGCCCCAGCTTTACCATACGGGCTTTCAGAGTCTCTGAGGACTCTTCTCCTGAAAGGCATCGTTCGTCACAGAGCTGCAGCAGGTCCCCTGAAAGCTTTTTCTGAGCAGAATTTAAAGGCTCCCCGGAAGAAAAGGCGGCTTGACCACTCTCTTCTGTCAGAGAAATACTGCTGTTTACACTGCTGTTCACGCTCTCATTTTGAGCAAGAATGAATTCAGCCGCAGAAGCCGTCTGTATATCTAAAAAACAGGAAACTGTGGCTCCTGATAGAAAAACAGAAACCAGACATAAATTAACAAATAAACGCAACAATATTCTATCCATAGTGACCAGCGCATCAGCTTTTTTAAATTTTCCTAAAAGCTTCCAGCGGTTACACAAAATAAGGTAACAGATAATGATCTGAAAAGCTTTCAGTACCCCGCAAAATTAAGTTCCCAGAATAAATTAAAGAGCTGATGAATTATAAATTCATAAGATAGAAAAATAAGATAAACTGTTAAGAGTGAATGATAAGACAGCTGTTATGCGAACGGTCTTTCATGCAAAGGAAAAGTAGAATACAGGGGAAAAGCAGGGAGAAAAACAGAGAGTAATAACAACTCAGGCTTTCCTGACTGGAAGCTGCTTACAGCTCCATCAGGTGCGCATGTTCAGGGATTTCAGTGCAGGAATTTCAGGACAGAAATCGGATTTTTACGCTGCTGTTAATTGAGGCAACGCTTGCCTGAAGTTTTTCTTCTCTGGTTTTGAGGTCTTCATTTAAGGCAGCCAGTTTCTTTTCGGAACTTTCGATTTCTTCTTCAAGCAGGCGGGCTCTTGCGAGAAGTTCTGCTTCCTTATGCTCAAGTCCGGAAAGTTCTCCGGTATCCGATCTCGCGAGCTCGGATTTTTTGGCTTCAAAGGCTTTCCTGGATTCAAGATATTCTTTTTTCTTCTCTTCAAAACCTGAGGCTGCGGACCTTACCTGTGCAAGAGCTTTTTCTTTCTTCTGTGCCTGTATATCAAGAGCAGGGTCTTCGAAAACTTTCTGGAGCTCCAGGAAAAAGGAAGGATCAAGGTTAGCAGGGGCTTCAAGGCAGATGTCAAGCTGCTTTTTTACCTCAGGCTTTAAGGTGTATTTGCCGCTTTCATGGAGTTTCTTTATTCTGGAGAGATTGCCTGAAAAAGGCAGAATAAGGGAATTCAAACCTGTTTCAGCTTTTTTAAGCCTGTCTCCTGCCAGAGTAAATTCTTCCTGAAGTCTCTGCAGTTTTTGCCAGGCTTCTCCCTGTTTGAACTCTTCGAGAGCTTTACCGGTTCTGGACGCTTCGTCTTTTAATGCCAGAATCTTCTGATTTTTAGATTTGAGTTCACTGTCTTCAGCTTTTATTAAGGCAGAAAATTCCCTGACCTCTTCTATGCTTCTGGAAGCTGCTTCAATAGATTCCATTTCATGCCTATGGTTCAGGATTGTTTCCCTGAGCTGATTAAGAACATATCCAAGCCTTCCAAGGCTGTCAGTAACTTCTTTTGACTCCTGAGGAAAGACTGGTCTTGTGTACCGGAAGCTCCGGTTCATATGTTCAAGACAGGTGTTCAGGTTCTGCATGGCTGCTTCATGAAACCCTTTGAGAGCCCTGAAATCCATATTTGCCGGAGTTCCGAGCTTATCTACAAATACCCCAACCTGTTTTGTCACATTTTCGCGGTTGCTCTTCGCCCGCTTTACAGCTCTTATATCAAAATTCCCTTCAACTTTTGCATCCAGAAGCCTGTTATTGCTTTCCTTGAGCTCGGAAATCGCAGCTTCAAGCTCCTTAAAAAGTCCTGAGACATCCTTTTCTATTTCAGAAGATATTTTTTGAGAACTTTCATCCAGCCATGCAGGCAGTTCGTCAAAACTGATTTCGCTGGAAATACTCTTTTCGTGTGAGCTTTCTGGCTTTCCGAAGAGCTTTTTAATCCATTTCAATTTGGGCCTTCCCTGAGTTTGATAAGATAGATACTGAAAACAATGGATTTACAGGCTTATAACTTTATGAGATTTAGAGTTCAGTAAGGTTTAATACAGGAAAATAATAAATAATTTAAGGAAGTCGAGCGTCTGGTAAAAGCTGGTCATTTAATGCAATTATTCAGGGCATATTTCTTTATTCCCTGTATATGTTAAAGTTTACCTGTATATGTTAAAGTTTACTCTACATTCCTGTTCCTTATTATGTTCCTGATTAAGAAGGAGATACACTGGGCAGGAGAATAGAAAATCTTCCTGATTTGTCTTTATCCGGGAAAAAGAACTCGAAAACGAAAATAGGAGATAAAAAATTGGGTGGCGAAATAAGCAGTGAAATATTAGAAAAGGTAATTCCTTATACCGATATATCGGTGTCCAGACTGATTTTTGCAACAGCAGTACTGATTGCAGGGTTAATTTTAGCAAAACTTCTTATACGTATTCTCAGGAAAGGAATCGAGAAAACAAAATTACCTGACCTCACCACAAAGTTTCTTACAAATTTCCTGAGCGTCTTTCTGTATGTCGTAGTTTTCCTGATCTTTTTGAAGTGCCTCGGTTTTGATGTAGACAGTTACGTGGTAGGGCTTTCTGCAGTGATAGGTCTGGTCCTGGGTCTTGGAATGCAGGATACCTTTACAAACATAGCATCTGGTGTGTGGGTTGCTGCGGTAAGACCAATTGACATGGGAGAAACAGTCACTTTAAACGGACAGACGGGAAAAGTAAAATCAGTAGGAATTATGTCAACAGAACTCCTGACTCCTGACAACCAGTTAATAACAATCCCAAACAAGCTTGTCTGGGGAAGTTCAATTGTCAATATGACCCGCATGCCTACAAGAAGGGTTTCCGTGGACGTTGGTATTAGCTATTCTTCAGATGTCGAACAGGCTATCAAAATAGCTCTTGACCTTATGAAGAGTCACCCTCTTGTGCTTCAGGATCCTCAGCCTTCAGTAGTTACTACCGAACTTGCCAGTTCTTCCGTAAATCTTCAGCTCAGAGCCTGGGCAAAGACTGGAGACCTTATGGCTGTAAAAAATAACCTTACCGCCGGAATCTTTGAGGCTTACAGGAGAGAAGGAATTGAAATTCCCTTCCCGCAGATGGATATACATATAAAGGAAACAAAGGAAAAGAAAAAGGAAATAATGGAAATTCAAGCCGAAAGCCCTCTATTAGCAGCATTTGATTAAAAAATCTGAGATGCCCTGGAAAAGAAACAGCCGGACAAAAACAAATGGAAAATATAGCTGGACAAAAAAGGAAAAAATAAGCTATTGAATTAATCGCAGGGTGGATCTTTTTCAGCAGGTTATATGAAACATTGCAGAAACCCTGCCTTCGATTTCATTCCAGCGCTCAATTGCCCAGGGAGTGGGAAAAAGTTCTATCCCACACCTTTTTCCCCTGAAGAAGTCTTCAGCTTCCTCGGAAAGTTCCACAAAACCTGTCTGTCCGGTCCCTATGATTATTTTTTCTGTCCCTTCCTCGTAAACATGTTCCGCTTCTTCAAGAGAGATTTTGTGGGAAGTCCCGTACTTTTCTTTTGAGAGCATTTTCTCCCGTTTTTCTACCCTTCCGTCAAGCCGGATAAGGATATCGTAATCAAAAGTCTCTCCTTCTACAGTGATTGAACCAAAACTTGTGGAGTCGATCTTTGGTTTCATGGTTTACCTCTTGAAACTAAAACTGAAAAGCGAGATCTGATATTACTTCAATTGTTTTGCATGCATTATATAAATAACAGGAAGTTTGCCCGGAATTAACAGATGGTTACTATTCAAAGAACTGCAGGAATACTTATTTATATTTATTTAAATATATTAAACATTAAAACAGTGTAAAAAAATAAACTATACCCAGAGGTAAAAAATGGGCAGCTATTTGTTAGAAGATTTTATCAGAAGCAATGGAGAAAGAGCCCCTGGGCAGGGAGTTTTTGAACTGGAAAAAGAACACCTGCTGGGAGTAAATCTCAGAGGTGTGGTATGGACCAAAATGGGCTCCATGGCGGCATACACGGGGAACATAAGGTTTACACGAGAAGGAACTCTCGAACACGGGCTTGGAAAGATGGTAAAGATATCCATGGGAGGAGAAGGAGTCAACCTTATAAAAGCAGAAGGAGTGGGAAAACTTTACCTTGCAGACAAAGGAAAGAAAGTCTCAGTTCTGAAACTTGAAAAAGACTCCATCTGCGTAAATTTCAATGATATACTTGCCATCGAAGACTCTATCAGCTGGGACATAAGAATGATGAGAAAGTTTTCCGGGGTAACGGAAAATGACATTTACAACGTAAAACTTGAAGGAACAGGCATAGTTGCTATCACTACCAACCATGAGCCTCTTACCTTCAGAGTAACAAGAGAGCGCCCGATCTTCACAGACCCCAATACCACAGTTGCCTGGACAGGAAGTCTGGAGCCGGAAGTAAAAAGTGACCTCTCACTGAAAACTAGCGTTGGAAGAAGCACAGGAGAATCTGTCCAGATGGTTTTCAGAGGAGAAGGATTCGTAATAGTACAGCCCTATGAAGAAATTAATTCCCAGACGCAGACAAGAAAAGGAGTTTCAACCGTAAACGTTTATACTTAACCCGGCAAGTACGTTTTTTGTCAGGTAAAAGAAAGAAAGGCACGGAAAAAAATTGTGCCTTCGTTATTTACTCTTTTTAAGTTTCAAAAGTCAGAGCCTGAGCTTCATCTCTGCAGGTTACCGAAAACTTTTCCTTCTCCTTTTTTGCACATTCCATTCCGTCTTCCACAGCCTCTCTGATAATATATCCGGCTTTGTGCAGGATGGTATCTCCTATCTGCGGGTCTTTATCCATGCTTCCCGTACAGGGGTAAGAATGGTGAGCACCTGAGATGGTTTCCTTATAACCGGAGACATCGGTCCAGCCGAGTTTCTTTGCGACAAACCAGGTTGAGCCGCATGGGGCATCCCTTAGTACGCCTGCTCCTATGAACATTTTTCCATCAGGGCTCATCTCGATCCTGAGCACCGGCTTTCCGAAGCCCATGTCCACAAAAGCGTCTATAATTGGCTTTCCGGTCTTTTCAAGGGCACAGAAAGGTTTTGGAGCCTCGAATTCTACACCTGTGGCTTCGAGTTCTTTTCTGAGCTGTTCAAGGACACCAGCAGGAGTTTTCTTTGAGTCCTCAGAAGGCGCGATTACAGCCTTTGCGCCAGTTTTCTGCACAACTTCGGGAATGGCTGAATAGAGGTCGGCATGGATGCCTATAGCAAGGATCAGGTCACACTCCGGAAGGTTTGGAGGCATATACTGGGAGGGCTCTTCGATAAATGTCGGCAGGTCGTCAGGAAACTCATGGATTCCCACTATCAGGTTTGCATAAGATTTCCTTGCCTGGCGGCAGTGGTTGCAGAGCTCACCGCACGACACGCAGAAATTTGATGAGTTTACCAGATTCTGGATAACTTTTCTTCCCAGTTCACCTGTATAAAGTACGAGGATTTTCATTTTTATATTCCCCCTTTTCAAGGATTTCAAAGCCACTTTACAAATTAAATTTGTAGTAAAGATTCCCTCACCTGTTTAATCTCCAACAATGAAAAAATACAGAGAAAAATCTGTTTTTGCGGAGGTCGCTGATAAGCTTTTAAAACACAGTACTGCCAGGAAGGGTTCTGGACCTGAGACACCTCTGGCAGAGATGGCTTTTGTCGGTTAGCATCTTACTATACATTATAATTATTTGTTTCAATCTATAAATAATGAGAGTTTCAAAACAGAAATCGGTATCCACTCAGATACTCAATTTGTACGCCAGAACAGGAATAGAAAGCTGAAAAAAGGGAGAAAAGCGAAAACAAGGGAATAAAGAGAAAAATTAAATGAAGGAAAAAACAGGGAGAGAAAAAAGGAGAAAAAATAAGGTTCAGTTTCTTCATTCTCCCAGCTTTAAAGCTCCGTGCGGGCACATCTTGATACACATACCGCACTGGATGCATTTCTTTTCATCTACGCAGAGGCTCCAGTTCTCATCAAAGGAGTAAACATTCATAGGGCAGACTGAGATACAGGCCCCACATTCAACACACTCTTCCTCGTCCCTGTGAATGGGACGGTCCAGAATTGCAACTATTGCACCTCTTGACTCGAGAGCATTTTTAATCCTATCAAATCTGGAGTCCATTACGTCTGCAATCAGTTCTCCGTAAGTCGAGTCAATGTTTGCGACCATAATATTAAGCAGGATTCCTGTTTCGATAATAGAGTCGGAGATAATGGGGTTATGTATCCTTTCTGTGGGGATGCAGATCTTTATTTTCATGCTCAGTACCTCCTTGCAAGGAGCTTGCTTATATTGTCGCTTGTGATAATTCCAAGTACTCTTCTCTGGGAGTCAATTACCGGCATTGCCGAAACGCCGTAGCGGTCAAGCCTGCGTGCTGCAAGGTCCACAGGTTCGTTAGGGGCACAGGTAAGGACTTTTTTAGTCATAACACTTTCCACAGAATCGAAATTACTTTGCGCAACGGCTTTTGAAATGTCCCAGGCGGTGAGGATTCCCACAAGTTCACCTGTATCCGAAACTACTGCAAGGTGGTTGAAAGAATTCTCCCAGATCTTCTTGGCAGCGTCCTGAACAGTCTGGTTCTTTTTAATTGTGACAATGAAATCGGACATGACGTCTTTTACAAGAGGTACTGCCTGAGTCTGTTTCATGGGTTTTGCCGAACCTTCACTGCAAAGCTTCTCCACAGGCATGCTGACAAAGAATTTCCCGTGCTTTACCCAGTCTTTAAGTTCATTTGCAATTTTTCTTGCGTTCTTGAAGCTTGACAGGGAAGAGGTTGGAACATCCTTTCCTTCAATCTGCACAGAACCTGACTTGAGTTCGGCATAGTTTACCTTCCTGATCACAGGCTTATCCCTGCTGCCCACAGCATAATCAAGTACACTGGTAGTTATATCCTCGTCACGCACTGCAGTTGCAGCTGCCAGCTTTTCATTCAGAATAGGGATAGGTATACCGATTCCCATGTAAAGAGTTGTCCCGTAACCTGTAAAAGAAGCAGCTCTTAAATAATCAGGGCTCATCTCCTTCAGGTTTCCTTTAACCATAAGAGTTCCAAACCCGCTCGAAGGAGAATGCTGGGTCCCGTTTCCTATAACATAACCCTGTGCACCTCCAAGGAAAATCCTTGTACCTGTCCCTATAGTTTCATAACTGGGGTCGTTTGATAGGGGGGAAAGCACTCCTGCGCCGGAGTAAGTGACGTTTCCGAAGTTGGGCAGAAGCTCGCCCATATAAGTATTGAGTATCCTTTTAGAACTGTTTGTTGCAGCGTTGTATTTCTGGTATGCATTCCTGGGGTTCAGAAGAACAGCTTCATTCAGGTCGTCAAGGGTGATTGTCGTATCAAGTACTTTCCTTGGATAGCAGTCCGTTCCGTAAGAAGTTGCGTGCACATTAATTTCTTTTCCCCTTAACAGGTCTTCAATAACATGTGCCCCGCCGTATTGAATCCCGCGCGTGTTTGAGATCTGCGCAGCTCCTAGGTAAGCATCAACCGCAGCAAGCCCGCTATATGCCTCCACATTATTGAACCAGACTCTCTGAATCTTAATAGGGGGTTCCGAATGACCCAGATTGAGCATTAAACCTGAAGAGCACATTGCTCCGAAAGTGCCTGTAGTTACCACATCTACTTCCTTTGCAGCACCTTCCACGCCAAGGTTTTCAACAATTCCGACCATTTCCTCGGCTGTGACTACATTGACACTCCCATCTTCAATTTTTTTATTAATCTCATGAATCGATTTTTTAACCATACGGGTTTCCTCTTGCTATAAACTTATCTAGATGGTAATTTTTGCCAGAATTATATATTACTTGTGATAATCCCTGGGGTAACAGCCAGCTCTATGAAGACTCAAAAATTCCGGCTTTACATTATCTGGCTTCAAACTGCTGATCTCGGGTTTCCATTTCAATAATTATTAGTCATATTTGCGAGTCATATATATTACTTGTGATAATCAGAAGCTCGTTAACATAAATGCCACTTATGAAATACTCAGTGACTGTTTACACGATTTACAGGCTGCATAAATAGAATTTTCAGGGCTAAGAAAATAAGGCTATTTTCAGTAAGTTTCTTATGCTTGCAGGATATTACCCGAGACAAGGTGATTTATTGACACGTGTACTAGCTACCGGAACTTTTGATATTCTCCATCCGGGACATGTTTATTTCCTGACCCAGGCGAGGGCTCTTGGAGACGAGCTCTTCGTCATTGTTGCCAGGGATTCAAATGTGATCCATAAGCCAAAGCCAGTAATTCCTGAGGAACAGAGGCTTGAGATGGTAGGTGCACTCGGAGCGGTAGACAAAGCCATTCTTGGCAGTGAAAAAGACATGTTTGAACCCCTGAAAGAGATAAGACCGGACATTATTGCTCTGGGCTATGACCAGCGTTTTGACATAGAGGTTCTGGAAAAAGAACTTATTAAGAGAGGGCTTCCTGCAAAAGTAGTCAGGATCCCGCTTTCAAAAAAATGCCCGCTTTGCAGTACAGGTACAATTATAAAAGAAGTCCTTAAACGGTACGGGTAAATTTACCCCTACCGTCATATACTGTTTTACGAAAATACTTTTTCAAGCCTGTCAAGAGCTTCACGAATTCTATCAATGGACGTTGCATAAGAAATACGGATAAAGTCCTCGCCGGAAGCCCCAAAAGCGATTCCCGGGGTTACTGCCACGTGAGCTTCTTTCAGGAGCTTTTCGGCAACTTCGGTCCCGTTGCCATAATCGCTCACATTGGCAAAGGCATAAAAAGCCCCATCCGGCTTTTTACACTCAAGACCCATTTTATTCAGCCCGTCAATGAGAATGTCCCTGCGCATTTTAAAGCGGTCTACCATTGCTTTGACCCCATCCTGTGGGCCCTGAAGGGCTTCAAGCCCGCCGTACTGGACAAAGGTAGTGGCACTGCTTACTGAATGTGACTGGATCTTCTGCAGAAGCTTGAAGATCTCAGGAGGAGCGGTAAGGTATCCAAGCCTCCAGCCGGTCATTGCATATGCCTTGGAAAAGCCATTAACAGTAACGGTTCTCTCCTGCATGCCGTCGAAACTGCCAATACTGATATGTTCCCGGTCATAGATGATTTTCTCATAGATCTCGTCCGAGACTACCAGAAGGTCGTGGTCAATTGCAAGATCAGCAATGCACTGCAGGGTCTTTTTCCCAAATACGCCTCCTGTTGGATTCCCCGGAGTGTTTACAACAATAAGCTTTGTCTTGCTGTTAATGTACTCGGCGAAATTGTCAGGCAGGAAGCCTTTCTCAGGAACCGTAGGAACCCATACGGTATCTGCCCCTGCAAAACGGATGCAGGCATCATAAGTTACCCAGGCAGGATCAAAGAGAAGTGCCTGATCACCGTCGTCGAGGGCAGCCATCATAATTTCGAAAATCCCCTGCTTTGCACCCGGAGTGACCAGCACATCTTTTTCGGTCACATCCAGGCGATTTTCGGTCCTCATTTTTTCGGCAATGGCTGCTCTCAGCTCCGGAATTCCGGCCGAGGGGGCATAGTGAGTCTTTCCCTCATACATAGCCTTTGCCGCTGCATCGCAGATATTTTTCGGGGTATCGAAATCAGGTTCGCCAAGGCTAAAGTTGATAACATCTGTACCCTCTTTAATCATTCTGGTTGCAATATTGGAGATCCTGATCGTTGCGGATTCTTCTACACGCTTAAGCCTTGCGGATGACATAGGGATGGTCCTGGTTTATTGCATTTTGCTAGCCTATTGAGGCAATTTCACAGCCGCCTCACCAGCTTTACTGCAGCTTCTACTGCTCTTTTGGCATAGTCAACACGTTCATGAGCAGCCATCCGGCTCATACCCGGACCCGGAATTCCAAGCGTTACCGGCTTGTTGAACTCAAGGGAAAGATCCATAATCTTTCTTGCGGCATGCTGCATAACAACCTGGTCATGGTCGGTCTCGCCTTCGATTACCGACCCTATGGTAACAACTGCATCAATATCTTCCCTCTGGCAGAGCTTTTTGATTGCAAGAGGCATATCAAAGACCCCGGGCACGAGAATAGTCTCTTTAACTGTTGCCCCCAGGAACTCTGCATGCTCTCTTCCAAGCAGCTCCATCTGATAGGTAAGATCCCTGTTAAATTCAGCTACAACAAATCCTAGGCTGATAGTCATCGAATAAGGTCTCCAGTCTTGTTTTTAATTTAAAGTTATTAAAGTCGCTTCACATTCTCAATGGGCCTGCATCCTCAAAACCCTGCCTCTGACCAGTACCGGCTTCCTTCACAAGTTTCTCAGGCTTGAAGAGCAGCTTTATCACGTTTAAGGCATGTTCCCGGGTCCGCCTGTCCATGAGAAAAGCGAGTTCTTTCTCGTCTTTTCCTTCATCCTCATGGACAAAGACCTCGATAATATGGGTATTGGTCATGAGCTGGGCCATAATCAGACCCTGAGAAGCTTCATGAGCGCACATTTTGTCTTTTTCCTTACCGCCTGGCATACCAAGAGCCATTACGATATCACAGCCCTCTTCTTCAATTAGCTTTTTGGCTGCTACCGGAAGGTCCTTTATGCCGGGTACGGTTACCCTTTTAATCTGTACGGATACGTTTTTCTGTATCTCGTCGATTGCTGCACGCCCCATATTATAGCGTGCAAACGTTGTATCTGCAATTCCTATTATAGGCATGTAAATCCGATCGGAATTTAATTATGTATTATTTTTAAAGTTTCAACTCACTTTTGTTTCTCATTTATTAATGGAATTTGTGTAAACTTTATAATTTGAATCACTCAACCCGGAAATAATTCAGGGTTATATTTTACATAGATGCATTGTGCCAGGAAAGCTGCGCAACATTTCATACCTGATCATTTCGACAACAATCGACACGTTTATTAGAGAATTTCTGACATGTTAAATACGGAATCAACTTAAGGATTCAGGTTTAAATGAATCCTAGTATATAATTCATGTGCTTTCCACGCCCGGTCACAAATTCCTGCACTCAGGAAAAAGGGCTTAATTCACTGGCCCTGGAGGAGCTTCATCACGTCGTGTTTTGTTACAACGCCCACGACTGTACCTTTTTCTACAACAAGTACAGCAGGATTTCCTTCGAGTATATGAGAAACTACTGAGATTGATATTCCGGGAGATACTGTCGGGAATGATTCCCCCATTATCCCTGAGACTTTCAACTGAGAGATAGATTTTTTCTTGCTCTCGCCCATCAGTCTTACAATCATATCCTCCGAAACACTTCCAACCGGGACACCCTTATCAAGCACGGGAATCTGTGAAAAACCATGAACATGCATGAGGTTTACCACCTCTTCGACTGAATCTTCAGGAGAAACATGCAGAACAGGAGAATGCATCAGGTCCCTTATGATAATCTGCCTTTCCTTTTCAGCTTCCTCAAAAGCATCAAGGATTTTCCTGACAGTTGAGAGCCTCGGATCTACATCTCCCGATTCTATGCGGGCTATCAGCGGCTGGCTCACACCTGCTCTTTTAGCCAGATCGCTCTGGGTAAGCCCGAGTTCATTTCTTCTTTTTTTAAGATCTTCGGGTGTTGGAAGCTGCATATATATTACCGATAGTAATTATGATATTTAATGCCATTGGTTAACATAATTGGGAAAGTTTATATATAAATGACTTTCGGAGCCGCTTAATTTGATTCCATAATTGTCCTTTAAAATAGGTTGTCAATAAGTAATTATATTTAAAAATAATCGCTTTTTAAGAGATACAGTGAAATGACAGTAATAAAAAATTAGATTTCAATAGATAAAAAAGAACATGATAGTTAAAAAAAGGAGAATAGATGATAAAAATAAGGAGCTGAAAAATAAATAGGAACTTTAAGGGCAAAAAAAAGTCAAATGAGATTAGAGAAATTAATAGATTAAAGACAGTAGGGAAGAAATAGAAAAATAGAAAAAATAGAAAAAAACCGGGTCCTTCTAACGGTTTTTCATCTGATTCTCAGATATAGTAAGGGCTCTCTATTTCTTTGGACTTCCTTTTTCTCAATTCGCCTCTGATTGCCTCGTAGTATTTCATGGTATCCGGGGTAACTGAAGGACCTGTTTCCTCAATCGCCTTCAAGAAGTGCTGCTGATTAACGCTTTTTGCGTGGATGTCTTCCCGAAGCGCAAACCTACCTGCTTTTTTGCACACAGCTGCTATATCGGCACCTGTGTACTGGTCGGTAAGAGATACGAGTTTTTCGATGTCCACATCTTTTCCGAGGGCCATCTTCCTTGTGTGCACCTTGAAAATTTCCCTCCGTGCTCCCTCATCCGGAACAGGCACCAGAATGAGTTCGTCAAAGCGTCCTGGCCGGATAAGGGCAGGGTCAATGATATCAGGGCGGTTGGTGGCGCCCAGCACCACGACATTCCGAAGTTCTTCGAGTCCGTCCATTTCGGAAAGGAGCTGGTTTAAGATCCTGGCTGTCACATGGGGCTCTCCTGCGGAAATCCCGCGTACAGGTGCGAGGGAATCCAGTTCGTCCAGAAAGATTATGGCAGGAGCAACCTGCCGTGCACGCATGAAAACTTCCGCAATCCGCTTTTCAGATTCTCCATACCACTTGGAGAGCAGGTCGCTTCCTTTGGCTGTGATGAAGTTGGCGTCGGACTCATGTGCAATGGCTTTTGCAATAAGGGTCTTTCCAGTACCCGGAGGCCCATAGAGTAGCACGCCTTTTGGAGCTTCTACACCTATGTCCCTGTAAGATTCCGGGTTTTTAAGCGGCCATTCTATGGCTTCTTTAAGGAGTGATTTTACATTTTCCAGACCCCCCACATCATCCCAGCTCACATTGGGAACCTCTATAAGGATTTCTCTTATGGCAGAGGGCTGGACATCTTTCATGGCTTCTTCAAAGTCCTTTCTTGTGACCTGAAGGGAATCCAGAATTTCTGTCGGGATCTGGGGCTCTTTCAGATTGATTTTCGGGAGAATTGCCCTGAGGGCGCTCATGGCAGCTTCCCGGCAGAGAGCAGCAATGTCAGCTCCCACAAATCCGTAGGTGACCTGGGCAAGATCCCTGAGGTTCACGTCCTCAGCAAGAGGCATACCCCTGGTATGGATCTGAAAAATCTCGAGCCTGCCCTCAGTGTCCGGGACCCGGAGTTCAATTTCCCTGTCAAACCTGCCTGGGCGTCGCAGCGCCAGGTCCAGGGCTTCGGGTCGGTTGGTGGCTCCGATCACGATCACGTTTTTGCGGCTTTTGAGCCCGTCCATAAGGGAAAGAAGCTGGGCTACCACCCTTCTTTCGACTTCTCCGGTGACTTCAGCCCTTTTAGGGGCAATGGAGTCAATCTCGTCCAGAAAAATGATTGCAGGAGCGTTCTTTTCAGCCTCTTCGAAGATGTCACGGATAGCTTTTTCGGATTCCCCATAGTATTTGGACATGATTTCCGGGCCGTTTATGCAAATAAAATAAGCATCAGACTCGTTTGCAACCGCTTTTGCAAGCATGGTCTTGCCCGTCCCGGGCGGACCGTGGAGCAGCACACCCTTGGGGGCATCGATCCCCAGACGGTCAAAGAGCTCCGGATGTTTCAGGGGAAGTTCTATCATTTCCCTTACCTTGCCAATGGCATCCTTAATCCCACCAAGGTCTTCGTACATTACAGTAGGAACGGTCTGTTCAGGAGGGATTTCCACGGCTTCGGGAAGGAGTTCTATCTCGGTCATATCCGTGATCTTTACAATCCCGGAAGGGGAGGTAGAAACCACCTGAAGCTTTATTTCCCCAAGCCCAAAGGAAGGCCCAAAACCCTGCCCAAAAAAGTCCTGGAAAAAGTCCTCAAACATGAGCCCCTTGCTGAACATGTCCCTGTCACTGGACCTCCTTAAGCTGGTGGTGGAAATAAAATCCCCTTTTAAAACCGTGCGGTTCATGAATACGGCTTTGAGAGTCTCACTCGGAGCATAGATCTGCATACCCTTGGTCACGGGAGCTAGAGTCACATGCTTTGCTTCTTTCCATTCAGCTTTCCGGATTTCCACATACTCGCCTATACTGGTCTTTGCATTCGTGCGGATAAGCCCGTCCATTCGGATAATGTCAAGCCCTTCATCAGTGGGATAAGGACGACCTATTAGGGCAGACGTTGACTTTCCACCTTTGATCTCCACAACGTCAAAGGGCTTGAGGCCAAGTATCTCCCTGAAACTTTCGTCGATTCGTACAATCCCTTTTCCAACATCCCTCTGGTCAGCTTCCGCAACCTTGAGTTTTATGATAGATTTATCCCCCTCAGTCAAATTATTCCCTCCATCAGTAAAATGTCCCCCTAATCTAAAGGACGCATTTAAAAAAGCAATAAAAACAATAAACGCTTTTCAGCCAGTTATGTCATCAACTATTTGCCTTATTTGCCTCCTGTAAAGCTGTATAAATTGGCAGGAATAGAGTCATCTTTGGTTAGTATGCAGATTACATATCATGTGTAAGATATGTATCATGTATATGACTATCATATTTGTATAAAGCCCCTTCTCCTCTTTCTTTAATATAACTTTTAGTCTAAACCTGCCCCTATCTTCTCTATAGAGAACTATAGAGAAAACTCCAGCAATTATATTGCGGTTAATCTTTGTTACCCCACTCCCAATACCAGGCTCTTAAGAACACCGCAGGCACTCAACGAAAGGAAAAAATATTCAATAGACAGGCAATTTTTTCGGTATGCAGTTCAAAAAAATGCCGTTATCGCCACTGTATATATGTTTCCAAAAGCCGTTATTTATATGGAAGGGGACGAATGTTCAGAAAGAGTATTACTGAATCAAATTACTTCACTAAACCTTATCCTGATTTACTACTTGAAAGGGCTGAAGATGAAAAAATAGAATAGATGGCGGATAAAAGAAAGGATTAAAAAAGAATGAGATTAAATAATAAAAAAATGTAATAGTAAGAAAAAAGAAACTTAAAGTTTAAGTTCCTTAGCCATTTCCTGAAAAACTTTTCCTTTATCGGTTGTGATGAAAACACCGTTCTCGTGTCTGATAAGCTCTTTTTCTTTTAACATTTCCAGATACTTCTGAGCAATATTAAAGTTGAGATTTACTTCGTAAACGATATGGGTTTTCTTTGCCCCATTCATCGCCACCCTCAAAATATCCACTGCTATATCTGTCCTGCTTCTTCTCTTCAATACTAACTCCTCCCCCACTGATATGAATGATCTTTGTAAAGATAAACGCTTTCAAAATATATTAAAGCGTATCTTTTTGTAGGTAACAAAGATTCTAAGTCTTTATCGTTCTCCTTTCTATATAACAATATCAGTATAATATAAAGTGCGAAGTTTAAAAGGAAATTTTGACCTGCAAAAGAGAAAACTGAGCCTCAAAAAGAAGTAAATCTGCTCTCAATCTGCCAAGCTCAAAATCAGAATGTTATTGTTAGAAGGAATTAGTATTGATTCCGGACAGAGCTCCATTTTAATCGATGTTAAAAGTTAAGATTTATACTCAAAAAGATGCTTAAGCATAAAAAGAAAGTACTGAATGCCAGAGTATTTTTAAAAAATCAGAAAAAAGCTTAAAGAAGAGTGGGCCCGCTGAGATTCGAACTCAGGATCCCCGCCGTGTAAAGGCGATGTCATAACCGACTAGACCACGAGCCCAGTTTGCAATTAGTAACATTTTTGTGCTTGCTTACAAGCAGTTGCTTGAAATGTAAATCCAACATGTCACTAGTTATATATATGTCTTTTGTTCGGAGCAGATTTCAGAAATCATCAACAATTAGAAATCATTATATACCCCATAATTTTCACGCACCATTTTAATAAAAGGTTTTTAAGGAATAAGACAAAAGTAGAAAAATTACAAGAGTATTACTGTAGTGTGAAAAGTCCTTCTTTTGCAGAAAAACTCTGATTATTTTTAGATACAGCCATAATACAAGCAAAATATATTTATATGAGATTAGCATGATGTATACATGTGAGCGGGTCTCTCTTTTGTAAGATAACCCCAATAGAAGGTAGCTCTTATAGTTAAGTTTAATACTATTTAATGCAAATTATTGCCTTATGGGTTCGGACGAAAAGCTTGAAAACTTCATTTCCAGATTTAACAAAGTTTATAAAGATGCAAATCATCCCGCAGAAAATAAACAGGCAATTAAACGTTTTCACCGGCAGGGCATCACTGAAGGTAAGAGTGAGCAAACACTAAAGCAGAGATGTGAAGCATTAACTATCTTTTCAAAATGGTGTAATATTCCTTTTTCTCAATTAACAGGCTTTGATATAGACGATTTTCTGTATTGGCTATCACAGCGAACTTACAAGCATGGTGACAAAGAATACCGCTATTCACCATATACAATTCAAACCTATAAAATTATCCTGAAGCAGTTTTTCAAATCAGATTATTTTGAAAATGACCATAAAACCAAGATATGTGATCGCATCAAAATCTTGAAAGAAAGCGACCTTGAAAAACAGAATGAGAGAGCCAAAGATGGTGAAGTTCACAAAGAAATTCTCACAGAGCCAGAAATATACGACTTAATCACACATACACAAAATGATAGGGATGCAATGCTTATTGCGGTACTCTATGAATCCGGTTGTAGAAAAGGAGAATTCAGAGCATCAAAAGTCAAGCATGTGAAGTTTGAAAAGCAATATTGCACACTTACATTTCCAAAAGGAAAAACTGGCTCAAGGACAGTTGATCTTGTATTTTCTCGCATGTATCTTGATATGTGGATCAGAAAGCACCCCCAAAGGTTGCTTGATGGACGGGTTGATCCAGAGGCATTTCTGCTTATTTCAACACAAAACCCAGAGATAATTGATGGTAGAGCAATCTATAAGCCGCTTTCAGAGTGGGCTATAACCAAACAGATCCAGAAAGCCGCCAAGCGTGCCGACATAACTAAACCGGTTAATCCTCATAATTTCCGGCATACCAGAGCCACAAAACTCGCTGAAAGCCCACATTGGTCAGATCAGAGTATCAAAGCATATCAGGGTTGGTCTAAAGATTCAAAGATGTTAAAACGATATGTAAAAAACGTGCAAACACGAAGTGCGGTATTAGCCATGAATGATATTGAGGATGTTAAACAAGAAGCTGAGAACACTATGCGGGTAATAATGTGCCCGAACTGTCATTTACCACAACCGGAAGCCATGCGGGATATTGCAGAATTCTGTTATTCATGTGGCTCGCCGCTCACTATCGAAAGGATAAAAGACTACCTAAATACAAAGGCACAGATTTTAAGGCAACTAAACAAAGCATCCCGCCAAGATCCAGATCTTGCAAAACGTCTTGATGAATTGGAGGATAATTAAAAACAACGGGTATTTATAGGATTAACGCCACCAGATACCTTTTTAATGTATGAAGATCGTTATACATTTCGCATGGTAAATCAAGCTACAGTTGAAAAAATGAAGCAACTGTATGCTGAGAATAAAAAGGTAATCGATCATGCAATTGAATTTCCCGCAGATGAATATGAGCGAAAAAGCATGACATTAATTCGTGATATTGCAACAGGTACAATACAGCCAGAAATATCCTTTATTACTCAGCAGCCAGTTGTTTCCGTATCGGTTTAAGAACACAAAATTTTTTTGTCGCTTAAAACCAATAGATATATAATGGATTAAACTGGCTCACCAAATAATGTTAACATGTTACGCTGTCGCATTAAGAAATGACTTTGTCATCATAACACGATTTTTTTATTTAAGAAAGCATTACTTTTTAAAATGGTTTAGCGTGTTTTCGATAGGCTGCGAGCACAAAAAGATTATATAATAGAAAATGTATGTAATATTTACAGCCGTCTAAAGATAACCCCAACCCCCCAACACCCCAATTCATACTCCCCAACTCTCTATCGAGAGTTTCTCTTTTGTAAGAAGGCGGCTGTACCCCAAATTCACACTTTATGTTTTCAAAATACCCATGTAGGTTTTCAGTGTTTCTTTCCCTGCCAGTGGATTCCATAAGCAATCACTAACACAATGCCATAAATTTCATATCTGACCATCATTTCTCTTTAATATTTCTATACAAAATCCATTATCAGAGTATGTCATATGAGACATTTTACTGCTGACGCTACACTCTAACAAAATGATTGAAGAAAAAATCCACAACTGAGAATAATTAGTTGGTCTTCTGACTTGGAAAATAGTTTTGAAGATTTTTTTGATGTGAATATATAATTGGTTTTGGTGTGGACTCTATCTGAATTGAGCGCCAACTTGAACACAATCTTTAATATCTTTCCAAATATATTGCAAGTAAACTTTCACACTATCTATTAATACTCCTTTTTTAGCCTCTCTTATCCCTCGCTTTACATCTCTGCAAGCAAGATGAATATCATAAATGAGATCACGTAATTCTTGTGGTGACTGAGCTATTTTTTGTAAAAAAAACCTATCTGTGAAGTATAAAATATCAGGATCATCATTATTTGGTAACTGAATTTCATCGTTTTTGATTTTACAATTTGTAGTCACAATAAAAGCAGGTACTTTTTTAATTCCAAAATACGTTCTACATTCCTCAAATCCATAATCATGTGGCACATACACTTTTATAAAAGTGTCCTCTGTTTCTTTTCCGACATCTAAGAAAGTATCGTAAATTATTTTATCTCGTCCTTCTCCATGAGATGGTACTAAAACAAAGAAGTATGATTTGAATTCAATCTTTGGTGGAAAACAACCCCCTGCACCACCTTGAAGTAACATTAAACTCCTCCCATATTTACAAAATAACGATTAGCATATAGAATCGGTATAATTTTATATGTAATCCAATATATAAATCGTTTTTGTCATAAGCTCAATCTGTAAAAAAGATGTTCCAATAGATTCAGTGAGTCTGCGGAGCACACAAAGCCAGGACTATCCTGCTGGGATGTTCTGTCGTACCGAGAGATGTTCTGCGAAGATCTTTCCTCCCGGATACAGGATAAGAGATAAGCTACAAGCCTACGACTGAGTGGCCATGATCTTGGGTAGAGATAAGATTAGGCTGGATGCGAGGAATAGGGCTCAAAGAGCCCGCAAACCATTTCCAATTAGCATCTTCAACCGCTTTTTTGCACTATGTTTTAAAGCCCTCCATTTCTACTGGAACTTTTTAATAATGTTATCGCGGACACGTAAATTGCCGCCCATATTCGATACCTGTGGAAACTTGAACAGACACGGAAAGTGAGCCATAGGCTCGCAAAAAAGAAAAAAAGTTTGAGTTTAACGACAGTCTTATCAGATTAGTGATTAAAAAGAGGATTTATTTTGTACCAGGATGATTATCCGAGAAAAGAATTTTATCTGAATGGCAAGAATTAGAAGGGCATTTAAAAGAAAACAGTGAGGGCTCTAGTCAGCCCTCAAGTCCTGTTAGTTTTCTGTAAAGTGTATCTTCTCCCTCATTTGCAGGGATTGCCTCAACTTTTCCTGCTGCAATAAGTCTTGCTAAAGCTCTTTGCGCCGTTTTTGAACTAACCCCGTGAGGCCTAATAAATGCTTCAGTGTAAATATTTCCTTCTTTCATTAAATACAGGTATTCATCATCTGGATTTGATTTTTCAAACTTGTTTTGCAGGCTTAGTTGCCCCTCAACACCAAGTCTGAACATCTCAATTTCTTCTTCTGCACTAAGGTCTGCTCTTATTGTGTCCGCAAAACTGTACATCCTCCAGGCATCAGTTGCCATCATGATGACCCTCCAAGAGTTGATTTTCCTCGAACCACATAGGTTCTCTGCCAAAATTATAATCTTCTTATGCACGTTAGAAAACTTTGAGATGAAGTTCAATCTTATAATGCCGGAGTCTCCAATATTGCATTCTGGAACGCCCTCATGCTCTGGGAGTCTCGCATATGCAGTTCCAAGCATATACCATGCTTTCTGTTCATCGGTCTTTACCTGTTCTGGGAATTCTGGGAATTTAATTCTGCTTAACATTTTTTACCAATCCCTCTATTGTTTTTAATCCTGTTTTTATCTTATTTTCTTTTATATATTAATAAATCAGATTCGCCTTCGTTAATCGGTACGATCTCAACAAGTTTCAGGGCTTCCAGCCTCGAAAGGGCACGTTTTGCTGTTGTTACCGTTGCCCCAACTCTCCCAGCCATGAAACTTGCTGTATAAAGATTGCCCTCTTTCATTACCTCTAAGAATTGGCTATCTTCAAACTTCTTTTCGAATTTCATTAATGTTGCTCCTATAGGACTACCTACAAACATACTATATATGCAGTCTAGTATTTAAGGCTTGTGCGGTTTCACTACCGAACAAGAACAATAGGTATATATAGGATTAAATTTAGAAAGTTTGACTCAGGATAAAAAGGGAAAAATAGGAAGCTTCGCATCAGGGATAGGTAAATGGCTCAGAAAAGAACCTTGACAAATTGTGCACAGTTAGAAGGGCATAAAAAGAAAATAGAGTGGTCTAATTACCACTCTGGAATTGCTAGTTTTTGAGTTAGGATTCCCTATAATTTATAGGACTTACGCGTTTACCTGCTTTGCAGGCAACTTTTTAATTTCCCTAATTTTTAGGCTAATGTATAGATTGGCTTTCTTATAAATTGATTAACAGCGTTTCATGCAATGCTCCATTTTGTTTCAAACTATGTATCTTGTTTTTATTCATTGTACTTCAAAACTTAGAAACACTCTTACCGCTATCATGTATATATGCTCTCTACCATTGTTTCTTCTTACCTGACAGCGTTCACTCCACAAAACTGTTTAATTCCCCTATGATCTCTTCAATCTTCAAGAATTCTTAGCTATTTCTTTCCTTATTTCTCCCTTCATATCCATACATCTGTAGCCCAGTATTGCATGTCTTCATTGTGGAAACTATCCGAAACACCTTAATAAAGCCGTGTTCTTTCAGATGAATCGTCATTCCTTCTGGTGGAATAGTTAACAATTCAATTGTTACATTACCAGTCTTATCAGGGTTAACTAACCTGTTTTTCTTCAACCTTGTTAACCAGTGCAACCTTTTTTCCTTATTTCTTTGAGATTCTTTATGCTGGTACAGGATAGGTCCTCGAAAACCTCGATACAGTGGCTAAGAGGATACATACATCACGTTATGTAACTGTATCCTGCACTTTCGAGCCTATAAAGTTGATCTCAGAGAAATAGGCACAAAACGTGATATAGAGACGACTCACGAAAGAAAAGTCGATTCATACTCAAACTAATTTTATCAACCTTTGTCTATTTGACTGTCTTTTTTACTATCATATACATAGTGGCGCAGCAGCGTTAAAATGTCGTATATAATTGATTACAAACGCTTCAAAATCGTATAATCCTTGAGGATTGACGCGACTAGGAGTTGTAATGTTAGCAGCAATAATTAGATTACATGAAGTTTTAGGATAGGCTCATTCCATAAATCTTATAACATACTTTTGTCATATTCGAGGCAAGCCTTTCACATCACCCTTTTGCAATGTTATTTACTTACCAGCCTTCCTTCTTACAATAAACAAAAGTAAGCAGGTTGATTCCCGCTTGTATCATAAAACATCACTGCGCTGGTTTCAATGCTCCAGTGCCAAGGTTGAAGCAGGGTTTTGGACATTTACTCCGCTTCAGCCGCAGCCCATTCCATCAGAGACAAGGACATGAGTTTAATTAGTATTACCATGCCCTCCCTTTACTTTTCTTTTCTTCAAGGATTATTGCACTGAGAGGGAGTTCACACGACCTGAAAAATCATGACACTAGATTGCCCAGAATATCAATCTGCGGGCAATTCAATGACTCGTAGTTAAAAAATAAAAGCTTCTGGAATAAACCCTTCAAGCATAAAACAATAGTTCAAAACGCATTAGAATTATTTATGCCGAATTGAAAGATTAAAAATACTTAAATTCTTACAATTTATTTTCGGTATGCGTCACGATTTTTATTTATATATTTTAAAAAAATTAATTTGCTGTCGACATCATTAAAACTATATTTTATCAGAGAATTTTAAAACTCCCCTTACTTACCTATAATCTATCTTGACAATCTTGACAATCTTGACAGGCTTGACGTGGCTTAGATATTCTTAAATTACGGGACTGTCAATAATTTCTGAATAATTATTTTTTTAATATCAATATAAATAGCGAAGATTTCTAAAAACGCTGGTTTTTGAATATTTTTAAGCCTACTATAGCTGAGTGGCAGCTCACAGGATTAAATTGTGCAAAGTTTGCCCAGAGGATAAAGAAAATTAAATGAATCTTCATTTTTACTGGAGATTTGAAATCCGCATATTGAGACAGTTCAGATTAAATCTGGCACAAAACTGGCACCAACAAAAACCGATTTTGTGACAACTTTTTTCGATATGCTTGGCCTCGAAAATTCAAAAATGTCACTATTTTTTGGGTTTCTATACCCCCCATCGAAGCCCATAAAAATTGGCATTGTAATAAATAATTTATATGATTATATATATAATATTATTTCTAATATTATTTTTTTACTTCTCCGAGGGGGGAATAGAGGGGATCAAAAGAGTGACATTTTAGTATTTTTCGATATCTAGAAGCTTTTAAAAACTGGCACAAAACTGCGCCAGACCGGTGACAGTTTTGCTAATTTTAGCGTCAATTTTTTGACCAAAAATGCAAAACGCATTACTTAACCCATATTGCATAATCAGATAATAATAGTCACTTGTGCTTATAAAATTTCAAAATAAAGTGAATAAATGGGCGGAATTCACAAAATTGTCACAGATAAAACAAGAAAAATGCCAGTTTTAAACTGGCAGATTTTAAATGGGTTTAGAATGATACTCCAAAAGCTGAAAGATTATTTAAAACGACTCCTGATCTATAAGAACCATCGCATGTATAATTCACATAGTTTCCTTCAGGCAGACTTATCCCACGTTTATACTCAAAATATATGTATTCAATTGTAGTTTTTGCTTTTGGGTATGGAATTACAAGATCAACACTTATTAATGTTTTAAGTGTTTCTTGCACATTTTTATTTTTAGTTTTTCGGGTTAAATCTCTGTGATTTATACATGTAATTTTTACATCATCACTCATATGCTCAATCAGTTTGTATTGTTCTATGGTTTTCTCTAATAGTCGCTTTAAATCCATCCCATAGAGCGCAAAAAGAATTTCCTTCTTATAATTTGTATCATTTATTATATATCCTTTAATTTTATCTATCTCTTTGGATTTTGTATCTTTACATGCTATAATACTTTCACAGGCATCAATAATGTTTTTGCAATTCTTCAAAGCATCCTGCTTTGTAATTGAGTTGCTTTTGGATAATATTTCAATTACAGCATTTGTTGGTGTTTTTTCATCAGATTTTTCCAGAAGCATGTCGCCTATTGCAACTTGACTTGGAAGAAAAATCCTATCATACATCTTCAAGACAAACTTTACTGTTTCCGGCATTACAGCGATTTCACGTATTCTTATGTTTTTGATCTTGTTTTCATCATACTTTGCAATTGTTGAGAACACACTTTCAAGATCTTGGTTTTCGAAATCCTTTTCGAGTTTTATTATCACAGAGGATTCAGAGAAATCTTCGCACGAGGCAACATAATAAGGTATATTCCCAAGCTCTAGCAGGATGCAGTGTTTATAAATATTCTCCATGTGCCTAGAACGCAATAGGGTGTGGAATGTATCATTTGCAAAATGCTTACGCATTTTTATTTCATAATTTATTATTAAATTATATGCCTGTGGATGAAATCCAACTTTTGTTCGTCCTGTTCCAAGAACTGTGTTGATTATCCTTACAGCTTTTGCGATTATGCGTTTTTGCTCAAGCTTTCCATTAAACTTTACAGTCTCATGATCTTGCTGTATTAAATCGAATACACTTACGTTTTTATTTAATACTGTAATCGGCCTTTCATCAGGATATTCAATCTTATAGTCTGCAAAGCAGATTTCAAATCTGGGGATAAAACCAATTGATATATCTTCAGTTGTCAGAACTGATACACCTTGCGGAGTTGTTGAGCCATTAACACCAAAATATAAATCTTCTGTGTTAATATCATATCTTATTGTATCTCCGGCTTTATCTCCACATATGCTTTTTGTTTGTTTCTCTGATGAATATAGGTCACACCAAAGCGGTTTTGTTTCAGCCATATATGATTTATTCATATTGGCAAATGCTGCCCCGATTTCAGTACACCAGTAATTCTTGCAGCCGTTTGGTATTATTCCTGTTTCCTGATCAACATGTGATGTGATCATTTTTTCAGTTGTTTCATTTGTATCCTTACCGGTTTTTCGTTCAATTCGAGTTGTTGTAATTGAACTGGATAAATCTTTTACAAGCTTTTCTGGAGATGTAAGATCAATGAATATCTCATTTCCAATTTCTTCTGAGATAATTTTTTCAATTGAATCTAAGGATAAGTTTTTGCCTTCACCAGAACCTGCAATATTTAACCTGAACATATTTGTTTTTAATTTCTCTGTGTAATATTCACCATAGATATTTTTCGTGTAAGCATACAATCTGACATAAGCAATTGCTCCAAGAGCTGCAATCGCATTAGAATAATTTAATTCTGGGTGAATATTCTTCATGTCTTTGAACGCCATATACATATGTGCAAAATTATAATTTGGAAGCCCACTTACATCTATTCGTTTAATCGTGCCTATTTCATAATTTGTACTATCATTCTCATTTTCCATTTTGTTCACCAAATCCTAAATTTTTTAATAGGAAAAGGTTAACAAAAGCGCCGCTAAACACGAAAAAAAGCAACAGAATTCCAGCAGAAATGTTTAAATAACTTGCTGCTATATTACTACTTAGGCAATTATTTCAGTTACTTCTTCTGGTGTTCTTCAAGGTTGCGACCCTTGAGGGACACTCTGTTATCCTTTATGCTTGTATTCTTTTCTGTGTGTCTAATACTATTCCAAATGATTCTATATTGTCAATATCTGCATCCGTTGCCACGACACCCCAGTATAGAAGGTCGTTGATGTATGTACTTCTGGGGATATCCCCACGTTCTGAATCTATTCTCTGTACTATGGTTTTATCCATGTTTACACGTACTGAAATCTTTTCACTCATAATTAACTCCTGTGATTTTTACACAAATATAACTATTCAATGGGGGGCATATAAATCATTTTTATACCAGATCTGGTAACAAATGCCAATAGATTTTCATGGCTTCGATCGATAGCGTATTTGAATGGCATATATATCTATTGTATTGAATAGTTGTGAATTTTGAGAATTGGAGTGTTATTTAGGGATATGAATGAGATATACCATACAGTTTGTCGGTTTAGAAATTTTTACCAAGCCCTCCTACCTTTATATGTAAGAATATTTATAAAGTATATTATCTTAAGTCTGGATAATTAAGGCAAGTCAGGGCAAAAAGTTCCAGCCAGAGAGTAGAGGTCAAAAAGTAAGTTCAGAATTGTCCGTCGCCTTAGCATAAAGAAGAAATTAAATAAAGAGGATAAAAAACAATAGTTAGTGTGAGATATGCTCTGAGATTGTAAAACCACCTTTTCTATAAATATAGAAAAGTATGGCTCAGTAAAGCGAAAATAAATAAACACAGTAAAATTTCAAAAGTTGGTTAGGTGTAAAACTAGAAACGTCTGGTGTAAAAGTAGGATGTTTCCCTGAGTCCCAGATGTAAAACCCAGAAATAACATCCCATGTAAAACTTAGCCCTTTATGACCCCTGAAACTTGCAGTTTTTGATAATCTGTAAGATCCTCTGCTTCACCCCTTATACTTATCTCAATGTATCTGTTCAACTCAGAAGCTTTCAGGATATAGTCTGGTTTATACATAAGGCTTTCACGGGTTTCGTATGGTTTTATCCTGAGATTAAGGGTTTGTCCAAGGTGTGCCCGTTTCATTAATTCCATATATGTGTCCAAGCCTGTCTTATTAATCTTATAATGATATCCTCCGCCGCCTTCATGTCTTTTTGGAAGTCGTTTCAGATATCCGAATCTATTATTGTGCCATCGTGACAATAGGCGGGATATATGTCCCTTTGGGAGTCCAGAGTGCTCCGCAATCTGTTCCACTGAAACCCCATCTGGATAATCCTTCAAGAGATGGAATACAGAATGAAGAATTCTCAGTTTTGCACAGTTATAAGTATGATAGGTCTTTCCTGTCTTTTTCATTATTATGACCTCCTGCGTTTTTCCATTACTTGTCTTGTTTCCTTCTGTTTAAGTCTCAAAATTTATCGTCTATTTTAATGAGTTTTAAAATCTGGTAGGGATAAATCCAGACCTATTCTATTTTTTAATTTCAGAGCATTAGATTAAGCCATATTTGACCTTAGAACCACGCATCGCAAGTGCTTTCATACCTCTGTTCTAATTCTGGAACTTTCTTGACCCTTGAGACCCTTGGTTTATTTTTCGGGAATAAATTTTCCTGCCGGATCTTTTCTTCCTGTTTGATCCGTTCAATTCTTTCAAGCTTCAGAGTTTCTTCATGAGTCCTAAACTCCTGAACGGCTTGTTCTCCGAATGCTTTCATGAGAAGTGGAATAAGCCCGATTTCCTTATGTGTGCCATTGTCCGCCTTTAGATTTACCATAATTCCGTATGGCATTCTGCAAGGCTCTATTGTTCGTTTATTGTGGTTCTGGCTTCGGATTTGCCCAGCCCTGGATATTTCATAATCCTAGTGTCCTTGTATCCGCTTCTATTCTTTGCTCATCTTATCCTGACCCCCAGACTCTCAAGCATTTTTCTTTCTTGAGTAGCATCCAAACGGGCATAAGTCGAAAGTGTAATAGCTGTCCCTGAGTGAGCAAGGTGGTATGAAATAAGCTCCACGGGAGCACCTTGTCCTTGTATATGCATCGCTATACCGTGCCTTGTCATATGGGGGTGGAGATGTCGGAGCCCAGCAGCCTCACACAGAACATTCATTTTATCATTGATTGCCTGCCTTGTAAGGGGCTTTACAACTTTTCTATATGACCTGAAAAGAACGCCCTTGATAGACCATGTTTGAATATAATCCATGACCTCTGTGAGCGTTTCCATATCCAAGGTCACAGTATGCCAGAATTGCCCGTCTGGTCTGGTTCGATCTTTGCGTTTCTTCACCAAGAATTTTATAGTCCTGTTCTTGAAGTCAATTAAATCGCTACTCATCTGTAGAACATCAGTTATCCGCGCCCCTGTGCTCCACATCAGTGATAATAGCAACTTATCCCTGTCCCTCATCCACTCATCATTTTCTGTGTGTTTTGATCTCTCAAACACAATATCGCAAGCCCTTTTGAGGGCTTCAAACTCCTGAAGCGTAATGTAATCCACGGGCTTTTGTAACATTAAATCTGAGCGATGGTTAGAAAACTGTACAAGAGAGTTCATAAAATATACAATATGTTCTTGCTATAAAAGGCTTGACCTGTAGAAAGAGAGGTAAAATTAAGTCAGTTTTTGAAAACAGGATCAAATAAAAAACGATATCTGTAAAAAATCGAGCAGTTTCAGGACATAGCCATTAACTTTACATTTCTTGTTCTTTTGTAAAATGGATTTGAATCATATCCTTCTCACCCAAACTCAATGGATATATAGTCACCATTTTAAATTTTTGGACCTCTTTTACCCATAAGAGTATATCTAACCCTCTTCTTTTGTTGGGTAAGTAGGGAGGATTGCTCCTCCTTTCTCCCCTAGGAACCGTACTTGAAAGTTTCCCCTCATACGGCTCGAGTGTTTTCAAACCCTTTCTGTATCAAGCATCAGTTATTTGCATAACTGATTTTGTGATTCTGGATAACAGCCCACTAACGTTACTGTCTGTAAGCCTCTCACCTGTTGGTGTCTTTGAGTATCTTACATTCATGAGTTTGTTTCCGTTCACACAAGAAAACACCATCAGTAAGTCAGCATCCTTTCGGATCGAGGCAAAGTTTGAACCTCTATCTGATCTATTACAGATCAGCATTCGCTTTTTACTGAATCCTCTACCCTCTTTGTCATTGTTTCTCCTTACGAAGTTCCTACCCTTTTAAGGGAACAAATAGGGCTTACCAAGTTCTATGTCATGAATAATTATGGGTTCTTTAGGGGCCATCTATGAGCCGGAAACCGTTTGTCCATTTACTTTAACGTCATGCCACCGTTAAAGCCTGATTTCATACCTTTTGGTTCAAGCGTATCAATCCAGTTTCGCTTGGCGCACTTAACGACTCTTACAATGGTTCACTTTACGTTTCCCATGGAACTCTTACCCTAGCAAATAGTCTGAAATGGATTTTCAGAGGGCTTCACATTGTCCCAGAAGCTTTGCACCCCATCATTACTAATGACGCACATTCTGGTAGGGTTACCCCAAATGGAAAGGGCAGCATTAAAGCAATTCATGACATAACTTCTTGTCGCACAGCATGAAAGTGCTCTCAAGTACTTTCATTCTTTGGGCATGCTATTCCAAGAATATCATGTATGTTTTTTCTTTACTTTCTCCTTATTTTCTCCAAAGGTTGCAAATACGTATCCTATGTTCCTGGTGTTTTGTACTGCCACTTCACTCTTTCTATAAGGTTGTGAAGTAAAGTTAGGAAACCACCGCCTTATCTCTTTTTAACTTACTCATATTCAGTGTAGGAAACCAGAATTCAAAAAAGATTGAGGTAAAAAACCTCAAAATTCAGATTTGTATTGCAGCTTGAATAGTTGTGCAAAAGGCATGTTTGTAAAACATATTTGCATAAAAGAGCATTTATGTTTCAGACTGCAATAGCATTACTCACCTGCCTCTTTATTTCGTAAAGGCTCTGGCGTGAGTCAAGGAAATAAAAACGTTCCATTAAGATTTTTTCTTCCTTTAGTCTGTTTAATGCATATCGGACTGTGCGTGAAGGAAGAATTGTTTCACGAATTAGATCTTTCTGTGTCATCTGCCCGTTTGCTTCAAGCGTTTTAAACACCAGCTTTGCAGACGGAGGCAGTTTCTCAAGTTTTTCGTAGCTAATTTCATTCAGATTGTCGTTTACAGATTCATTTTCAACAAAAACGATCCCTCATAGTGAGTCACCATCCTCATAAAAGAGCTCTTTATATTTAAGCCATTTGGTTCAAATTTTAAAAACAGATACAAAAGGATTAGTTTGTTAGACTTTAAGGAGAGATAAATATGAAAAACAAAGGAAAATTAGCATAATTGTACCTTAAAGTATCCTGGATAGAGAAAAGCCCGAAAAAAAACTTCATAGCTTTTTTCCTTAATTAGAAGTGTACTGAAACGAATCAGTTAGCTAATAACTATCAGATCAAATGTCCCATCCATACATGAGACTGCAAATTCATGGAAGTGTTTCATGTTATCCGACATTTCCTCGTAAATCGAATGAGAAACATATATGGTTATATGCGGTTTTTTGTCAGGATCTTTTTTAAGTTCGAGGTACAGTTCCTTAAAGATCTCTATTAGAGTCTTCAGGTTGATACGTCTGATTATTCTGATATGCCCCGCTCCCTCCGAATCAATCATAGTTCTATAACTCTTGTTTTGCTTTATATTCTGCTCATCTAAACCCATTATTCTTACCGCATGATTTTCTATATTTTCATGTACAAATACTTGTTCACAATTATGAACTTTTTTAACGTTGATTCACAATTGTGAATATACTATTTTTTTAAGTTATAAAAATGTTGTGATCACACAACTGAATAAAAAATTACTGAAAAAAAGAGATTCCAAAAAGAAATTCTGGAATAAAAACAACTGTCGTTTGCAAAGAAGTGGATGAAATGCCTCCATGCACAAATAATAAGTATAGTTCATAGAGTGTCTTTAAGTTCGAAAACTCCTGTTGCAGGAAAAATTTACAACAGAAGTTTAAAGAGCGAAACTTAAGTGTTTCATGCTTCCGAGCTTACCAGCGTTCTTCCTTCAATGCTGCTTCTTTTCACTTCTCCCTGTTGTACATGTTCGCGTTCCCTGAGTAGTATATCTGACCAGCTTTCAGCCCATATTTTGAGTCCCTCAGACTCCAGCGGTGCAGGAACATATTTCTTATCATTGTGCAAAATGCCTCTTGCAAGCTCTCTGTAGAGTTCAGCCTGCTCTGAATCCGGAGCATGTTCGACCACAGTCTGCCCTCTTAATTCGCTCCTTGTAACATCAAGAGAGCGGGGCACATATCCTGCAATCGTTGTCTTTGTCTGACCTGCAAAGTCGTTTATAATTTCTTTCTGAATCGTCTGGTTCATTGAATTAGCAATTATGCCACTGAACAGCGCACCGCCGTTGTTTGCATATTTCCTTATTCCTTTGAAGAGATTATTTGCTGCATATATTGCCATGAAATCCGAGGATGCGACAGTGTATACCTGTTCTGCAACACCTTCACGGATAGGTATTGAAAACCCTCCACAGACAACGTCTCCGAGGACGTCATATATTACTACATCAGGTTTGAACTCCTCAAATACATTTTTTTGCCTCAGGAGTTCAATTGCAGTAATAATACCCCTTCCAGCGCATCCCACTCCCGGCTCCGGTCCTCCTGCCTCGACACAGAGAATACCATTGAAGCCCTCGTAAACAATGTCGCTGATTTCAATTCTTTTCCCACTCCTTAAAGCATCAAGAACTGAAGGAATTGACTTCCCTCCCCTCAGGTTATTTGTGGAGTCGCTCTTTGGGTCACAACCGATCTGCATTACTGTAAGACCCAGGTCCGAAAGAGCCGCTGAAAGATTCGATGAGGTAGTCGATTTCCCGATACCTCCTTTTCCGTAGATTGCGATGTTTCGTGCTTTTGTCATTTCATCACCATACGGAGAAACAAACAGATACAATTTATAAGCTTAGACTTCAGCAATAATTGACTTTTAAATTCTGTTTTTCTGAATTTTGCGGCAAAAACTTCTGCTTTTTTATAAAAATTCTGCTTCTCATCTGACTAATGGAAAGATTAATTTGAATATTTTTCTGATTTTTCAGATTAATCAGAAAAGTATAAATTTATGGAAAACTCTTCTTATTATGAGGATTCAGATGGCTAATAAGAAAACAATTGATGAATGCTGCAACTCTAGCGGATCGTCATGCGGATGTGATCAGGGTTCGGGATGCAAGGTCGAGGCAGTCCTTAGTGTAGATGAAAGAGGTCAGATGGTACTTCCAAAAGACGTACGGGAGAAAGCTGGCATCAATACAGGAAATAAACTTGCTTTGATCAGCTGGGAGAAAGACGGTAGTATTTGCTGCCTAGCTCTCATGAAGGTTGAAGCCCTTAGCGGAATGGTAAAAGAAGTGTTAGACCCGTTAATGAAAGAGAACCAGTAAGAAAGGGGGAGTAATGTGGACAATAAAAAAACTGCAGGTTCATCGTGCTCATGCACACAGAGATTGGAGATAAAACCATTAAATCGGTTGACTGAAAATATACCGGTATCTGAGATTCTCACTACGACAAGCACAATCACATACTCCAATCGGCTCGATCACTTCCTGGCCCGTTGGGGAGTAAACCGGATGGGACATATTGTAAAACCCGGCCTTTATAGGCTCGGAAACCCTACACCTGATTCACCTGTTTTTGTCTCTGCAAATTATACGCTGAGTTTTGATGCCGTTCGATCCGCTCTTACAGGGATTGATTGTTATATTCTTGTCCTGGATACGAAAGGAGTTAATGTCTGGTGTGCTGCTGGTAAGGGTACATTTGGAACAGATGAACTTGTACGGCGTATAGCATATACCGGACTTTCCGGTGTTGTTAAGCACCGCACTCTTATCCTGCCCCAGTTATCAGCTCCGGGAATATCTGCATACGAAGTGAAACGCAGGTCTGGATTCACGGTGGAATATGGGCCTGTTCGTGCCAGCGACCTTCCAGAATACCTCAAAACGCGGAAGGCAACGCCTGAGATGCGCAGAGTTCAATTCCCGTTAAAAGACAGGCTGGTACTGACTCCTGTGGAATTTGTTCACATAGCATTGCCTACAATTATTGCCAGCATTATTCTTTATTTCCTTGCAGGCCCTCTTGCAGCTCTCGCTGCAGTCACAGCAGTTCTTGCGGGAACTGTACTCTTCCCAGTTCTGCTTCCGTTTATCCCTACACATGATTTCAGCACAAAGGGGATCATTCTGGGAGAAATCGTTGCTATTCCTTTCGCAGTTTTTTCCTTTACGACAAATTTAACATTGTCCTTCTGGGAAAATGCCTCAATGTCACTTGCATTTCTTCTGATTATGCCAGCTTTGACAGCATACCTGGCCCTTAACTTCACGGGATGTACGACTTTTACTTCAAGGACTGGCGTTAAAAAAGAAATTTTCAGATACACACCTGTTATGGCATTTATGGCAGGTTCTGGAATTATACTCTCAATTCTGCTTGGAATTATTGCATTAATGAGGTGGATATAAATGTTTAATTCTTACCTTGAGAACACACTCAAGTATTATCCAGATAGATGTGTCAACTGCAAACGCTGTACAGAGGTCTGTCCGCATGGAGTTTTTGCCGAAGGAGAAGAACACGTTGAACTCGTACAGCCGTCTGCATGTATGGAATGTGGAGCATGTGCTCTGAATTGCCCGGTTCAGGCAATTGAAGTGAAGAGTGGGGTTGGCTGTGCATGGGCAATGATAGGTGCAGCACTTAGAGGAAAGGATATGGATAGTGGTGAGTGTGGCTGCGGAGGAGAAGCCGGATCTTGCTGCGGTGGAAATGCAGAGAAAACGTCCTGTAGTGAAAAGCAATGAAAAAATGTCTGCATTAGAAAGCTAAAGAATGACTACAGTTAAAGACCAAATCCGGTCACTCTCCACTTTTCTGTGGATATCAGTTTCAAAAATTGCAACGATTGTCCGAAAATCCCTGGGAAATTTGGATTTCTTTAAAGAACCCTTCATGGAGTGAAGAGGAACATCAAAAATCAATTAAAAAATATGATTTCCATCTTGAAAGGATCAAAGTGAAATTCAGGGCGAAATTAAAAGTTTAAAGCAGTACTTTTAAATTTTTTCCTACCATCTATGTCTTTTGGTATCTTTCTTGGCATGAAAGTCCGTGATGCTAAACTTCATCACGTACTCTTCCCTTCCTTTTTTCCCATAATTGCAATAATTCCGCTAATTATTGTTATCCTTTCATCAACCGAGAATATCTCGTTTTCCACAATCTTCCTCTTTTGAATTTCTCCCTTTTGATATCCTGTTTCATCTTCATACATCTCATCCTTTGTAATCAGATGCCATATTATTGTTGCAATTTTCCTTGCCAGGGCAATAATCGCCTTTGCATGTCCAATTGACTTCTTTTTCCTGTTAAAAAACTCTTTTAACCTGCTATTTTTCTTTCTTGCTGCTGCCTGAGCAATCTGAGTCAGAATCCACCTTGCTACTTTAGATCCTCTCTTAGTGATTCTTCCGTTATGGTATTTATCTGCAGATTGATACACATTAGGAACTATTCCAAGCCACGAAGCAAGCTTATCTCCCGTTGGAAAATCACTAAAATTTCCTATTTCAGCAATTAGAGTTGCCGCACCAAGCTCTCCAATTCCTGGAACTGACATCAAAATTTCCATTTCTCTTTTATGCTTTTGATAAGCATAATTGAATATCTCTCTTTCCAGAACTTCAATTTCATCATCTAAATGTTTTATAAGGTTCAGGCATGTCTGAAGCCTTATTGCAGAACTCTGAGATATTTCCCTGTCAAGAATTTCTTTAATCTGACCACTCTTTTTCCTTACATTTGGAGAAAGAGAGTCTATAATCTGATCAACATTCTTACCTGAAGAAATTCCTGATAGAATTGCTCTACCATTTTTTCCAAAAATGTCAGTAAGCACATCACCCAGATGTAACATTTCGGAAGAGAGAACAGCATGAGCTTCATTTTTTATGTCTGTTCTTTTTCTTACGAGAGTTAGGCGAAGCCTAACATATGACCTGAATTCCCTATGCTTTTTCGGAAAAACTCTTGACGGTTGAACCATTTTGTTCAATGCAAGTTGTGCAATTACTTCTGAATCTATTTTATCCGTTTTTTTATGTGTAAATGCCTTCATGTCTCGAGCATTTCCAACTATAACAGGCAAATGATCTATCAATGCCTCATAAATCGGAACCCAGAAGTCACTTGTTGACTCACAGGCAACAACATCACATTTTTCGGAGGTTACCAAATTTTTAAGGTTTAAAATCCCATCATCGTCTCTTGAAAAACGCTGTTGCTGTTTTTCACCAGATCTACTCAAAATTGTAGCAATAACAAAACGTTTGTGAATGTCCAAACCACAAGATTTGTTTATTTCTCCTTCCAATTTACATTACTCCATCATTTCAAGGACAGTAGAATTGCTTTAAAGGCAATTTGGCATCCGTGATCAAAGTCACATCTGGGCCTTCGATGGCAATTCACTGATTAGTTTTTTGACGGTTTCGCAGAACCAAAGAAAGAACAACCTTCCTGTCCTAAGGTAATGATGGAGTAAATAAACAAAAAAGGTAATTGAGAAGGACTTTCATTATTTGGGCATGTTATTCAAAGAATATCATGTGTGTTTTTTGTTTTTGTTCCTTTTCTTCTTTGTTTTCTCTAGTGCGACTTTTGCTTACTTTTATGTACTCTTTTTAAAGAGATTAAATTTAAATCCTGTATAATGTTGGAATAGAGTAAATTCTATAGTTAAAGAAATGGATGGAGAGCACCCCATACTTTTCAGATCATAACTTTTGGTACACTACCGCAGAATAGGTGGGAAATCAGTTCTTAACCCAATTTAATATCTGAATTTTAGAATACTTATTTACGCAGTAGTAAGTGTTGCTAAATTTAATCACCTATATTGATCACTATTCTCAAGGCAATGTTTTCGCACTTCTTTAACCCAGCTCTCATACCAGTGCCATTCCTTATCAGCTACCAATGTCCCATACCCATTTCCTAGTTTCTTGGCATCAAGCGACTTCCAAAGGAGAGTGTGATAATGAATACTAAATTTTGGGTAGCCTTCTTTTTTCATCAGTTCAACAATCTGCTTTGGCAAATACTTTCTCTTTTCCGTTTCCTTTATGACAAAGTACTCTTTATTGATTGCCTCTGCCAATGGAGAGTTACTATCAACAAATTCGATAACTCTATCTGCCTGTCCTTTACGATTCGCTGTTTTTTGAACGAATAGAATCCTATATGCATATCACTGGCTTTCAAATTCTTTCTCGCTCAGTTTTTCATCAAACTCTTTGATGAAACTTTGGATATTAGCAGGAAGATCACGGTGTTCTTCGAGCATTTCTTTTTGCTCGGCACTGATTGTCGAGAATTGGAGGCTAAATGAAAGATGATGCTCTATTCCTAGTGTCTCAACCATTTAATTTTTGCATATCTTTATAATCTTTGAATCTCTTTATACATCCATGTTACAAATTAAACTTGAAGATAATGAGGTAAATTTCCTTCACAACTTTGTAAGAAAAGGGCA
>Ga0208826_1000303_pt1 | contig 54717 bp, 44 predicted proteins | sample AD_UKC115_MetaG_FD_184451 | JGI IMG/M metagenome (GOLD analysis project Ga0208826, IMG submission 184451) | Active sludge microbial communities of municipal wastewater-treating anaerobic digesters from Hong Kong - AD_UKC115_MetaG (SPAdes)... | ecosystem: Engineered > Bioreactor > Anaerobic >... | reverse complement strand
AGGAGGGAGACAGAATACCTGCAGATGGCAAAATACTTAATAGTGTCAATCTTATGATAGACGAATCTCTATTGACAGGGGAGTCGGTGCCGGTGAGAAAGCGTGAGTGGTGTGAAGGAGATACTTATTCTATACCCGGAGGGGATGAATTACCTTATCTTTTTTCAGGGTCGATGGTTGTTCAGGGAAATGGTGTGTTTGAAGTTACGGCCATTGGACACTCTACTGAGATAGGGAAAATAGGCAAAGCACTGGAATCTGTGAAGGAAGAACCTACCAAACTCAAACGTGAAATGGGGATTCTGGTTAAAAGATTGGCGATATTAGGACTATTGTTATGTGTTTTAGTAATTGTCATATATACATTGACAAGAGGCGATTTACTTCAAGGATTTCTTGCAGGTATTACACTGGCCATGGCTATGTTGCCTGAGGAATTCCCAGTAGTTCTTACTATTTTCATGGCTCTTGGTGCATGGAGGATTGCAAAAAATTCAGTACTTACAAGGAAATCATCGGCTATTGAAACTCTTGGCTCAGCAACAGTTCTTTGTACTGACAAAACAGGAACTCTTACGCAGAATAAAATGACCATCAGTGCTTTGTATAACGGAAATAATTTGTTTAAACTTTCCAATGCTACTTTTTTTCCCGAAGAGTTTCATGAGATAATTGAATATGGTCTTCTTGCAAGCCAGGTTAGGCCTTTCGATCCCATGGAAAAGGCCATTGAAGCTCTAAGTGAGAAATTTCTCAAGGAAAGCGAGCATATACATTCAGATTGGAAAATGGTAAAGGAGTATCCTTTATCCAGAGAGATGCTGGCAATGTCGAGGGTTTTTGAAAGTCCTGAGTCGGATATTAAAGTTATTGCGACAAAAGGTGCTCCTGAGGCTATTTTTGATCTTTGCCATCTTGATAGTGACAATGTGGCCAGATTAAGCGCCGTTGTGAAGGAAATGGCTTCAGATGGCTTGAGAGTTCTTGGTGTTGCAAAGGCAGTCCTTGCACCTGAAACATTACCTCATGCCCAACATGATTTTGATTTTGAATTTGTTGGTCTCATAGGGCTTCATGATCCTATTCGAGAAAATGTTCCTGAAGCAGTGAGAGAGTGTTATAGAGCGGGTATAAGAGTGATAATGATTACAGGAGATTATCCGGTAACAGCCATGAATATTGCTAAAGAGATTGGGCTTGACAATTACGGTGAATACATTACCGGAAATGAATTGATGGAAATGAGTGATGATGAACTTGCCAAAAGGATAAAGAATGTTAATATTTTTGCCAGAGTGGTGCCAGAGCAAAAATTGAAAATTATAAATGCACTTAAAAGAAATGGTGAAATTGTAGCAATGACAGGAGACGGCGTAAATGATGCTCCTGCTCTCAAAGCAGCCAACATAGGCATAGCGATGGGCGAGAAAGGGACGGATGTGGCGAGGGAAGCTTCAGATCTTGTACTTATGGACGACAATTTTGCGTCAATTGTTAGAGCAGTTAGAATGGGAAGGAGAATTTTCGACAATCTTCAAAAAGCGTTCAGCTATATTTTTGCAATCCATGTTCCTATTGCCGGACTATCGCTAATACCTGTCTTTTTTAAAGATATGCCTCTGCTTCTCTGGCCTGTGCATATAGTATTTCTTGAGTTGATCATTGATCCTGCATGTTCAACAATTTTTGAAGCTGAGAAAGAAGAGAAAGATATAATGGATAGACCACCCAGAAATGTTGACGAACCATTTTTTGGCTTTAAAAAGATAGCTTTGAGTTGTACTCAAGGTATCTCAGTACTTATATGTACCCTTCTGGTTTTTCTTGTTGGGATGATGCTTGGATACAGCGATGGCTCCGTAAGGGCAATGTCTTTTGTGACACTTATTGCATCTAATATTGCGATAATATTTTCTAACAGATCATGGAGTGAAAATATTTTTAAAATATTACGCACACCCAATAACACAGTTAAATGGGTAGTAGGGGGAGCTGTCTTCTTTTTAGTTTTAGTCCTGAATATCCCATTTCTAAGGGAGCTGTTCCAGTTTGAACGGATTAGTTTTGTTGAAGGGATAGTTTGTACAGTGGTTGGATTAATCAGTATTATTTGGTTTGAGTGTTATAAATCAATTTTGCAAAATAGAGCGCAAAAGACCTGTAAATAAAATGTGTCCATTTTCCAAATGGAACAATGATAAGAGCCCACTGAGCAAGTACTGTCAGATGAATCAGGTAGATCCACAGATTTTGTTCAAGAATTCCCAAATCTATTGCACCTCTGACAATAAAGGCAGTAAGTCCCATTAGACACAGCCAAATAACAAATAGCCAGTCTGAAGGTCTCGAGTGTTTACTTATCTCCTTGTTTTTCTTAATCCTTCCTGATACAAAATCTGCTGTCACTATGAAGATTATTGCACTTACCACATAGCCTGTGATTATTATTGCAGTGCTTTCTGTTCCGAACCAATCCAGGAAAACGGTTGTAAAAAGCAGTGTGAGATATCCAATTACCAGAATAAAATGTTCAAACCATCTCTTTTGGTTATTATCACAACCAAGGGATCTTTTTTGGGTGAACATATGTATAAAAAGCTCTTTAAGAGACATGGCATAATTTCTTATAGATATTTTGTAACCAGGTCGAATTATTGTGAAATACCACATCCTCATTAAATTGGGAAGCAAAATAAAAGCAAAAACACCTGTAACAGCTCCAATCTCAAAATAATGGCCATATCTCATAATTGTTAAAGTGTCAAATCCCATCGTAATGGCAAATACTATTACTGCAACTGCCACAATAGTTAGAGCAACTACAGTTGCCGTTAATGATCTGAATAACAATCCCGAAATCCCTGTCCAGTCATAACTTGCAATTAACCACCTTCGTAAGGACATCATCAATTCTCCTGGGTTGGCACTTCTTGGACAGTTTGTAGAGCATTCTCCGCAATAGTAGCACAACCATGGTTTAAGTGAAGATTGAATCTCTTTTTTTGCTCCAATTGCACTAAGTCTGACCATCTCCCTTGGAAACTCTTCGTCTTTTTTAGCGAGAGAACAGACAGAAGTACATGTTCCACAGTTATAGCATGCATCATAGTCAAATGCTCCATACTTTTTAAGTCTTTTACCGAACTCAGGATCTATTCTGGTCATTGTTTCTTCAATTTATATTTATAGTATTCGTCCATTTCATCAATATCACCTGTCTCAACCAATCCAAATTTAACTAATGACAAAAGATAAAATAAAATCTTGTCCTTTGGAAAACCTGTTTTTTCGCTGAGTGAGGCAATTGTGAGATCTTCTTTACTCAATGCCTCAAGAATCATTTTTTTGATACGGTTGAACTCTTTGTAATTTTTCATTGATTCGTCTGATACTCCAAAGTTCTCTCTCCGTATTTTTACTGTCTGTTTTTTAATGTTATCCATCTTTAACTTGCTAGAATATCAATCATACTTTCAATTTCCTTATTTGTAAATGATGTTAGTTCTATAGAATCTGAAGGGCATACTGGCAGGCACATGCCACATCCCTTGCAGGTTGTTGAATTGATATCAGCTACTCTTTTATTATTTACAGTAGTCATAATTACTGCATTAAACGGACATGCGTTACTGCATGCATCACACCAGCTGCATGTAGTTGTATCTACATGAGCTACAATTGGTGGAAGTTCCAGCTCTCCTTTACTTACAAATGAGTGAGATTTAACAGCCGCAGAAAGAGCCGAGTTGACAGATTCCATTACGCCTTTTGGTCCTTGACATGTTCCGGCAATTGTTATCCCGTCAATTACAGTTTCAACTGGGCGAAGCTTTACATGTATTTCGTTGAAGAAATTGTCTCTTCCTCTTGGCAGTTTTAACATCGACCCCAATGATTTATCGCTGTCGGGAACCATACCAGTGATTAAAACCACAAGATCAGCAAGAACTTCAATTTCTCTTTTAGAAGTTAATATATCTTTGGCTCTGACCATTACTTGGTTGCCATTTTTATTAACAACAGGCTCCTCCTTATCTGGATATTGAATAAATATATCACCTTTTCTGCATGCTTCAGCATACATAAGTTCCTGGGCTCCATATGTTCTTACTCCCTTTGTAAAGTGATAAATCTGAATGTCAGAATATTTGTCTTTCAATTCCAGAGAGGTATTCATGGCTGCTGAGCAACAATATCTTGAACAGTATTTGTTTTCGCCTCTAATCTGACGACTTCCTACACAATATATAAATGCGATACTATTTACTTTGGAGTTGTTGTATAATAAATTTTTATGGCCTTTGTTTTCTCTAAGTAAGTTTCTAAATTCAGGAAGGGTGATTACATTATTCACATTTTTGTAACCAAATTCACCTTCTTGTGGATTGTAGGATTCAAATCCAGTAGCAACCAGAATGGATCCAACATTAATCTCTTCATGCTTGTTTTCATTTTTATCCTCATCTTTGTCAGTAGCTACAACAATTTGAAAATGACCAATATTTCCTGTGCATTTTTCTATTTTGGCGTTGGTAATAAGAGTAATGTTCTTTTCCTTTTTAACTTCATCTTCGAGTCTTCTTACAAAATCGCTTCCTGGAATGTTAGATGGGAAAATCTTGCCCAATGTTGTAAGTTTACCTCCAACTTTATTCTCCCTCTCGATGAGATATACCTTGTCTCCCATTTTGGAAAGTGCAAGAGATGCCTTAAGACCTGCAACTCCTGCACCTATTACTGCCACGGATTTTTCAGATTCAATCTTTATTGGGAAAAGTGATTGCGCATATCTTGCCTTAGCTATTGCAGCTTTAACAATATGTATTGCCTTTTCTGTTGCGCCTGTCTTGTCGTCGGAGTGAGCCCAGGAGGCTTGTTCACGAATGTTGGCATGAACATAATTATATTTGTTTAGTCCGGCTCTTTCACTTACTGCACGGAATGTGTTGAGGTGAAGTTTAGGTGAACATGATGCAACAACAATACCGCTGAGATTATTTTCCTTGATGTCTGACTCCATCTCTTTCTGATTGGAGTCACCACATGCAAACATTGTTGTTTTGGCTAAAAAAACACAATCTTCTTCTTTAATGGCCTCTTTTACTTTCTCAATATCCACATAGTCAGAGATATTACCTCCGCATGCACAAATATATACTCCAAGTTTTTTGTCTGTCATCACTGTTTTTGATTAATATAGGAAATAACTTCAGCTGCTGCAGAGCCTGCTGATAGTATTGAATCTGGAATGTCTTTTGGACCGGATGCAGTTCCTGCAACAAATACTCCCTTAACAGTAGTTTTGGCTGGACTTAGTATTGGGTCATCTTGCAGGATAAAGCTTTGATCATCAACTTTTGGTGCTATGTTTTTGAATAGCGAGGTGGTCTCTTTGTTAGCAAGTGTTCCAACAGATAGAACAACCATATCATGTTCTGTTTCTTTAATTTTGCCACTTTGTATATCTTCATATCGAAGTATCAGATTACCATTGGGCAATTCAGATATTTTGCCGATTTTTCCCTTGACAAACTTTACTCCCATACCTCTTGCTTGTTCGTAAAATTCATCATATCCTTTTCCAAAAGCTCTTATGTCTATATAATATAGGGTTACATCTGCCATTGGTAGTGCTCCCATAAGAAGTTGAGCCTGCTTGATGGAGTACATGCAACATATTTGGGAACAAATAGGATTGCCAGCAGAATCGTCTCTTGAGCCTGCACAGAGCACATATGCAATTTTATCAGGAACTTTTCCATCGCCCGGTCTCAGAACTGTATTATAAGGTCTAGTCGGGGCGAGCTGTCTCTCCATTTGCATTGATGTTAGAACATTTCTGAAACGGCCTTTACCATATCTATCCATCTTTTCTGGATCAGCCAGATTGAATCCTGTGGCAATAATTACTGTTTTTGAGTTAATTTCGTACTGTCTCTCCTCTTGTGTGAAATCTATACAGTTTGAAGGGCATATTTTTTCGCATGCACCACACAGTATGCAATTTTCCATGTCAACAGCAGCAACTTTAGGACTTGCAATGCTGAATGGAATAAAAACCGCCTTCCTTCCTATAAGGTTAAATTGATATTCATCTTTTACGATGACGGGGCAGGATTTTTCACACAACTGACAACCTGTACAATCTTCGGCTATTACATATCTCGGTCGACGGCTCACCATTGTTGTGAAGTCATATTCTGAATTTTTTTCAATGGTTTCGACGTCGCTTTCTGTAAATATTGTAATGTTGGGGTGCCTTGAAATTTCCGATACTTTTGGAGTAGTAATACAAGCAGAGCAGTCAAGAGTAGGGAAAACTTTACTAAGAAGTATCATTTTCCCTCCTATGGAAAGCTCCTTTTCAATGATTGCAACTTTGTAACCGTTATTTGCCAGATTAAGTGCAGTTTCTCCTCCTGCAATTCCTCCACCAATTACAAGAGCATCAAATTGGAGTTTATTTCTTGTTTGCATTATTTTATTTATTTCCAGTTTTTAACAGATACTCATTGAAACTTTTTATCTGCTTTACAAAAGATTCACTGCAAACAGAACACATGGCTGCCATTTTCAATCTTGCAGGGTCTATACCCTTCTCTTTCATGATTTCATGTGTTTTACTTACTAAGTTTCCGGTTTTTTCCGTACAACTTTCACCATAGGGACAGTCACTGCCATCTGCAGCAATAAAAACACCATCAAATCCTTTTTCAAGAGCCCTTAATATCCATTTTGGCTTTACACTCGATGAACAAGGCAGTGCAATGGTATATACCTCAGGAGGATAGTGCAATTTCAACAGTCCTGCCATATCTATGGCAGGATCTGATATTTTTTCGGTTGAGAAGACGAGTATTTTAGCTTGGTTAGCCATCACTCATATAAATTATTCGTTCTTGCGCATGTAAATCTTATAGTACCCGTTTTCTTCAATTGTTCCAAGGAATTCATGTCCCTGTTTTGCACACCATTTGGGTATGTCAATTTTAGTCCCTTCATCGGCTGAAAGGATTTCCATTACATCTCCATTTTCGATGGTGCCAATAGCCTTTTTGGCTTCAAGTAGTGGGCCGGGGCAGGCAGTACCTCTTGCATCAACACTTTTCGCTATGTTCAATGCTTTAAGTTCATCTTGTGTCATAAGAGTAATTATTATTTAATTGGTAGTTAAACAAATAGTTGAGCGGCACTTTCGCAGGCATCTGCCACAAATGTGGTGGCACCGGCAAAGGTCAAATGAGGATAGTCAATGATTTCTTCTTTCTTAAATCCCATAAGTCCCATCGACATTTCACATACAATAAACTCAATTCCAAGTTCACCGGCCGTTTTAAACATCTCGTCAAGAGAGAGAACGTTGTTTTTGTGCATCAGTTTTTTGATCATAACTGGTCCCATTCCGCACATATTCAACTTCGAAAGTTTAAGTTTGTTTCTGCCTTTTGGAAGCATGAAACCAAACATCTTAGAAATAAAATCTTTTCCTTTAGGATGCTTTTTAGGGTCGCGCAGAGCAGAGAGTGACCAGAAAGAAAAGAAAATTTTAACTTTTGTATCCATTGCTGCAGCCGCGATTGATATAATCATTGTTGCCAGTATCTTATCCAAGTCTCCAGATACGCAAGCTATGGAAAGTTGGTCTTTTCTTCCATTTTCCATTTTTTGAACCTTTTTTTGCAATTTGTCAATTTGCTGTTGTAACAGTTCAATTGTGACTTGATTATTTTCTTCCATAATCTTTATTTTTTTACAAAATAAAATCTTTTACTCAAGATAATTTTTCCAAAGGACATGATTCGCATCCTATAAAATAGTGATGTATATCACAATTTCTTATATTTGCAATATAAATAATTTTCTTATGGAAAATAAATGTCTGTTTTGTAATTATAGATCTATGGCTGAGAGTAAGCTTTCAGAAGATGAATTAAGCGAATTATCACATAACTCGCTTAATGTTAGCTTCAAAAGGGGAGACGTGATTATCAGGCAAGGTACATATTCCACAAATGTTGCTTACCTTAAAAGTGGATTAGTAAAAATACATATTAATGGTCCATATCACGAACATGTAGTAAAAATTGTTAAATCTTCCAATTATCTTGGTTTACCGACCACTTTTGGAGATAAGATCAACCAGTATTCAGTTACAGCTGTCGAAAATTCAGAAGTATGCTTTATTGATATATCTTTTTTTAGAAAAATGTTAGCAGAAAATCATGATTTTAGCAGTCAGATAATAGTGGAGTTGTGCAAGGGTGAGATAGATTCTTACCAAAAATGTGCAAGCCGAACACAAAAACAGGTTAGAGGCAAAGTGGCCGATATTTTGATAGATTTTGCAGACAGTATATATCATTCAGATAGTTTTACCATACAGATTAATCAGGAGGATTTTGGAAATCTGGTTGATTCTTCAAGAGAAAGTGTCAGTAGGGTTTTAAGTGATTTTGCGAAAGAGGAGATTATTAAAATTTTGGGAAAGAATGTTCAGATACTAAACAAAGAGATGCTATACAAAATTAGCAAACTCGGCTGGTAGTGTTAGTGGAAGTTGTCTAAAAATGTCATTTTGTCGTATAACACTCCTTTGGCAAAAATTTTGTGACTATCTTCGCGTTGGAAAGTAAAGTTATTATGGTAATGAAAGATAAAAATAAGGAAAATTGTCAAGAAAATCCAGATACTGTTTCTCAGCAAGTTCCCTTGAATGAGGCTGCAGATAAAGTTGTAGAGAAAGATTCAGTTGTACCTGAACCAGCCGCAGCAGATGTCAAGGATGAGAAGGAAGAAAAAATTGCAGAATTAAATGACAGATATTTGAGACTTGCTGCTGAATTTGACAATTACAGACGCAGAACAGCAAGAGAGAAGCTGGAACTAATTCAAACCGCTTCAGAGGATATCATTAAAGGCATTCTTCCTATCCTTGATGACTGTGAGCGTGCAATCGATTTGCTTAAAAGCATTGAGGGCGACCATAAGGCTGCCATTGAAGGCACTGAACTCATCTACAATAAACTGTACTCATATTTGGAATCCAAAGGGCTTAAACGGATGGACGTGATGGGAAAAGAACTGGATACCGACTTTCATGAGGCAGTAGCACAAATGCCTGCTCCTGATAAAAAACATAAAAATAAGATTATTAATGTTGCCCAACAGGGCTATACTTTGAATGGCAAAGTTATCAGATATGCCAAAGTGGTAATTGGTGTTTAACTGAATTAAGATGGCAAAGAGAGATTATTACGAGGTTTTGGGTGTTCCCAAAGGGGCATCTGCAGATGAGATTAAGAAGGCATACAGAAAGCTTGCTCTTAAATATCATCCAGACAGAAACCCAGGAGATAAAGATGCCGAGGAAAAATTTAAAGAAGCAGCTGAGGCCTATGATGTTCTTAGCGATCCTGATAAAAGGTCGCGTTATGATCAATTTGGTCATGCAGGCATGAATGGGGCTGCAGGAAGCAGTGGTTTTAGCGGTGGTGGCTTTTCAATGGATGACATTTTTAGTCAGTTTGGTGATATATTTGGTGGACATTTTGGTAGTGGTTTCGGGGGCTTTAGCAGTTTCGGAAGTTCTGGTAGAAGTAGTAGTTCCAAGCGATCCAATAGAGGCTCCGACATAAGGATCAGGGTAAAGCTAGATCTTAAAGAAATTGCTCATGGTACTGAAAAAACAGTCAAAATAAACAAGCAAGTCGAATGTCCTGTATGTAAGGGTAAAGGTGCTGCTTCTGAAGCCGATATACATACTTGCGAAACATGCAGGGGCACAGGACAGGTTTCAAGAGTTACTCAAACATTTCTCGGCACCATGCAGACATCTTCTGTCTGTCCTTCATGTCATGGTGAAGGTAAAAAGATTGTAAGACCATGTTCAAGATGTGGAGGAGATGGTCTCGTGAAGGATATGGAGGAGATTTCTTTTAAAATTCCTGCTGGTGTAGCTCAAGGAATGCAACTTACAGTTCAGGGAAAGGGAAATGCTGCCATACATGGTGGTGTGAACGGTGATCTTCTCGTTGTTATTGAGGAGGAGGAGCATCCTGAACTGCAGAGGGACGGAAACGATTTGATATATACACTTTTTATTTCTGTTCCTGATGCTATTCTTGGTTGTGATGCGGAGGTGCCATCAGTCGATGGGAAATTAAGAATTAAGGTAGAACCGGGTACTCAATCAGGCAAGATACTTCGATTAAGGTCTAAGGGTTTGCCGGATGTTAATGGTTATGGCTATGGCGATCTACTTGTATTTATTCAGGTTTGGATCCCTAAGAGGATTGATAGACAAGAAAGAGAAGTTCTTGAGAAAATGCGGCATTCTGACAATTTCAAACCTTCTCCTACAAGGGAAGACAGGAATCTTTTTGAACGGTTGAAGAAAATGTTCTCATAAATAGTAAATAGATTTTTATGATAGAGATAATAGGTCTTATGTCTGGAACGTCACTTGACGGTTTGGATATTTGTCATGTTTGTTTTGACCGTAACAAAGACAGATGGTCTTATAATATACTTAATGCTGAGTCAGAGGAATATCCTGCAGACATTAAGGAGAAACTTGCCAATGCACAAAATATGTCTGCATTTGAATATGCTCTTTTTAATTCTGATTATGGGATATTTATAGGAAAAGCAGTCAAGTCATTTGTCGACCGTCATAATATAAAGCCCGATTATATTGCTTCTCATGGACATACAATATTTCATCAACCATCAAGAAGATTTACCGCTCAGATAGGATCCGGTGCTGCAATAGCTGCTGAATCAGGGATTGATACTATTTGTGATTTCAGGACAACAGATGTTGCTTTGTATGGACAGGGAGCGCCTCTTGTCCCGGTTGGTGACAGAGCTCTTTTTCCTGAATATTCATATTGTCTTAATCTGGGTGGTTTTTCAAATATATCATATGATGATGGAAGTTCAAGAATAGCATATGATATATCTCCTGTAAACTATGTGCTTAATTATTATACAAGAAAGATAGGACTTGAATATGATAAGGATGGGAATATGGCTCGTTCCGGCAAGGTAATCCTACAGCTTTTAGATAAGTTGAATTTGTTGGAATTTTATGAGCATAAAGGGCCAAAATCTTTGGGAAGAGAGTGGGTAGAAGATGTTATTTTTCCTTTGATTGACAGTTTTAAAATTTCTACGGAGGATGCTTTGGCAACTTTTTGTGAACATGTAGCCTTTCAAACTGGAAGACATATCAAAGGTGGGAAAGTGCTTTTAACAGGAGGAGGCGCATTTAACAAGTATTTGGTTGAACGTATGAGGGCTCTTGCGCCTCAGTGTGAATATGTTGTTCCTGATCCGTTGACTGTTAATTTTAAGGAAGCTCTGATTTTTGCATTTTTAGGAGCACTTTATGTTTATGACATCCCAAATTGTCTTTCTTCTGTTACAGGAGCTGTCAGTGATTCTGTTGGAGGCGCACTTTATAAGGCTGTAAAGCATACATAATTTTGTGAAGTTCGAAATAATTCATACATTTGCACTCCAAATTTTATAGCAACCGCTTACAAGAACAGATAAGTCTGTAATGTTGCGTAACAACACATTGAAGAAATGGATTTAATTAAAGTTGCTGAGCAGGCATTTGCTAAAGAAGCAAAAGAATTTCCCTCTTTCAAGGCAGGTGACACAATAACAGTTACCTATAAAATTAAAGAGGAGAGTAAGGAACGTCTCCAGAAATACCGTGGAGTAGTTATACAGAGAAAGGGTACAGGTTCAACACAGACTTTTACAGTCAGGAAGATCTCAAACGGAGTCGGTGTTGAGAGAATATTCCCTCTGAATTCTCCATTTATTGATTCTATCGAGGTCAATAAATATGGCAAGGTACGTAGAGCAAGGATTTTCTACCTTCGTGAGCTTACAGGTAAAAAAGCGCGTATCAGGGAGAAAAAGCGCAATATTACTAAGGATCTCGAATCCTGAATTTTTTTGGCCCCGTAGCTCAACTGAATAGAGTATCTGACTACGGATCAGAAGGTTACAGGTTTGAATCCTGTCGGGGTCACTTAATCTAACGGAGTTTGGTATATAGTTTACCAGACTCCGTCAATTTTTTCTCCGCAAAACACACATTTCCCTCCTACAACATAATTTTGCACGATACGAAATCCCTGTCGTTCAATAATTATTGCATGACATCGTGGGCATAGAGTATTTTCCATCTCAAGACCAGGTACATTGCCTATATATACATACTTTAAACCTTCTTTTAAAGCTATTTCTCTGGCACTTTTCAGGGTATTTACCGGAGTTGGAGGCAGTTGTGACAGCTTGTATGTCGGTATAAAACGACTAAAATGAAGTGGTGTTGTTTCAAATCCGTTTTGAAGCAACCAGTTACACATTCGTTTAATCATGTCCATGTTGTCAGTCCAGGATGGAACAACCAGATTAGTTATTTCAAGCCAAATTCCCTCTTTTTTTAACAAAGTAAGTGAGTTGAGAATAGGTTGAAGTTTGCCGGCACAAAGTCTCATATATATATCGTCGCTGAATGATTTAAGATCTATGTTGGCAGAATCGATCACTTTACAGAGTTTTGCAAGAGGAGCACTATTGATAAAACCTGAGCTGATAAATACATTTTTGATTTCTTCTTGCCTGGCAAGTGTTGCCGAATCATATACATATTCATAAAAGGTAACTGGTTCAGAATAGGTATATGCTATTGATTTGCAGCCATTTTGTTTGCAGTAACTAATCAATCTGTCTGGTAGTAAATCGGTGTTTTGTGTGTCACGGGGACTTTTTTGTGAAATAGACCAATTTTGACAGTACAAGCAAGCCAAATTACAGCCTGCAGTAGCTATAGAAAATGCATTTGTGCCTGGGTAAAAATGAAAAAGAGGTTTCTTTTCAATGGGGTCAATATGAACGGCGCAGGGATTACCATAAGAAATAGAATATAATTTTCCGTTTTTGCTAAGGCGTGCACGGCAATTTCCCAAGTCGCCTTCTTTGATATTACATTCATTGGGGCATAACAGACAACGTATGCCTTTTGGAGTGACTGTATAAAATTGGGCTTCCCTTGTCCACTTTTTTCCAACTTCAGGAGGAATTACTATACCACTTTCTGAAATGGCAGATAGTGGTTTATATAAACAAGCAATTCCTGCTCCACAGAATAATGTTTTAATAAATTGTCGTTTATCCATATTCAATTCATTTTGTTAAAACAACTCGCAATCCGCTGTAAAGATTCAATCCGGCAACTACCAGACAGGTAATTGTCAAACCGCAAACCGGAAGCAGCAAAACAGCTGTGATAAAAGCGCCAAAAGCTGAACCCAAAAGATCTGAACTGTAATTTATTCCTGAAATCTGGCTGTATCCATAGTGCTGAAGTCGTGATGCGAGATTAAATTCATAACCAATACCGAAGGCAAGAATGAAGACTGGAATAAAGAACATAAACTGCTGAAGAAGGGTAATAAATGTTATTTTACCTGCCAACAAAAGAAAACCAGGTAGTAATATTGAAAATAAAGCCAGTGCAAATTGTAACAGTGAGTACTGTCTCATGGAAAATTCATTTTTGTTTTTAAATTTCCATCTGCTTCCTACGACTAACCCTCCCATGAACAAAGAAAAAAACAAAGCCGAAGCAATATATAGGCTTCCAAAATATATTTGATATATAAGCATCAATGCTACTTCGAGAGAGGCTGAGGTAAAACCTCCAATATATAATCCAGTAGTAACCGGATTGAGCCAGAAGAGGCACATTAAAAACATAAGGGCCGGAATGGCAATTATTAAAATATAATTTCCTCCTACGTAATTAAACCAGTGATTTATTTGTCGTAAAAACATATAAGGCTGAAAATCGTGATTAATTTTTACTTTTTGGTCAAATTGTGAGATAAGCGATTCTCCTCGTTCTTTAAGGAGTCTGTCATCGATGTAACCTGAATTTACGTAGTTTGTTATAATTCCTTTTTTAGATATCAGTTCTGTGATGTACCACGAAAGAGAATTATCAGAAACTAAAAAGTAATTTTTTTCACCAGGCAACACTAATTGGTTTAAAAAATGAGAATTAAGAGTTTTATAAAGAGATGCATTCACTGCCAGCGCATTGGCTTCAGCATAATTACCGGTTGAGGGAAGGCTTGTACAAACAATGCTCTGATGATTGCAATGCTTCTTTAAGATGCTGAAAAATTCTTCGGTATAAAAGCGATTATATCCTAAAGTATTAGGGGGTGGCAAATTAAGCAGAATTACATCGTATATGGATTTTGATCTAAGAAGGAAGGTTCTTATATCTGATTTTAAAAATTCGACGTTTTTAAAATCAGTCATATTTATAAGATTTTTCCATTCATTGAAAATTTCAGGATTATGTTCAAGATATGTAATCTTCTCTATTTTGTATTTTTCAATCTCTTGAATCATGCCTGAGATCCCTCCGGAAATCAATAGAATCTGTTTTGGCTGCTTGTGCTGAACCATTGCATAATGGACAGCCTCTTCGCTTTGAATAATATTATCAGTATAAAATTGCAGTGAATTGTTTTCATAGAAGTTCAGCTGTCCATGTTGTTGTGTTACAGTAAGAGTGCCATAACGTGTACTTTTGTCGCGGATGATCTCCTGACCGGGATAAAACAATTTTTTTATGTGAATATCAGGATTAAACGCAAAAACTAAGAATGGCAGAATAATCCCAATTCCTGTAAATAAATATTTTTCAATAGATTTATTACAAACCCATGCCCTCAGTATTAATACTATTCCTGTAGTAAGTCCAAAGACTTCAAAAGAGTTAAAAAAATACCCAAAGAAAAATGAAAAAATCAAACCGCCGATAAGACTTCCTAATGATTCATATCTGTATGCATTAGATATTCTGTTGTCATTGTTGGAGAGAGAATAGCAGGTTGAAAATTGTGTAAAAAGATATCCAGAAAGTAAACAAACCGGAAATAGAAGAAGAAAAATACCTGAAATTGATATACCAAGACCAGCTATGGTCCCGGGAGGAAACAGTATTTTTTTAAACCAGTATAAGGCAGCTATCAGGAAGAAAGGCATGAAAGAGAGAAGGGCTAATCGGTTAAGTCCCTTCTCTAATGTGAATCCTGAAATTTTAAAATTTCTACCTAAATATGCTCCTAAGCCGGTTAATATCATCCAACAGGACATGACTAGTCCCATTACAAGCTCATTGCCATCAAGCACACTTAAAAATTCACGGATAAAAACCAGTTGATTTATAATGGCAACTCCACCGAGAACTATCAAAAGATATTTTATGTTAATCCATTTCGGCGGAATTACTGTTTCTTGAAAACCATTGATTTTTATTCGAGAAGTAGATTTCATTTTTTAGAATTCAGTAACTCACTTTCACTGAATACCAGCGCTTCATAAGTATATAATTCGGCATCTTTCCATCCATCCCAGCCAATTCCGGCTTTGTCCCTTGCGCAGTGGCCAAGAAATTCCTCCTTGCTCCAGTTTGTCTCTTTGGCAACCTGTGGAAGAAAAGTGCCACTACGATAGCCTTTTATCATATATATACCATGTTTACCCATTTCAAATTCGTCAATGCTTTTAATACGTTTTAAAGGGGTCAAAACTGATATTTCAATTTCGATGTCTTTCATCTCATTAAGCTCGACAGGGTAAAATCTAGTGTCTTGGAATGCAGCAGCCAAAGCCATTTCCTGTACAACTTTATAAAGAGGCTCTTCAGCACTGAATCGTCCTATACATCCTCTGAGCTGCCCTTTTTTGTGAAGGGTGACAAATGCTCCACATTTTGCTTTAAGAGCATCAGAAAGAGCAGTCTCGTCAACAGGCATGACCCTTTTGTTTCTTAACTGATTTTCAATTGTGATCCGTGCGATTTTAAGTAATTCTGTTTTATCTTTAGAAGTGAGTGAAAAATCAGAAGAAGCAACATCATTCGCCTGACGTGTGAAGATAAAAGAGTGATAACCTACAACACGAGTTTTATCGCCTCCTTTTACATCTCCAGAATTTTTATATAAAACATGTTGAACTGAAATATCTTTGGATTCGGAGGTTAAATAGAGTAATGTTAAAATTGAGCTCCATCCACAGCAACTGGTCACAAGGCCGGGAATATTTTTCGTTTCATTTTTATTTATTGCTTGAATAAATATTTCCGGTGAATTTGTCATAATGGCATCTTTCATTGTTTTGTCGGATTCATTTGCTCCGGCATAAGTGGGGTAATGTGAGAAATCACTGCTTATAACAAAGAGATTTTTATCATTAAACCATGGTTTCAAGGCATTGGCTATCTTATGGCAGGTAGCTATAGACTGAGTTCCAATAACAATAGGTACAATCTTAAAAGGTTTTTTAAAACGGCATTGCAAAAAAGGAAGTTGCACTTCGAGGCTGTGCTCCTGACCATGAGCTTCAGGGATGTCTTCAAAAACAGAGTTTTCTTTTATAAGTTTGCCGGCCAGTTCAGTATCAACTTTCACAATGCCGAGTGGAGTACTAAAGTCCCCGTTTTTGTAGATCGACGCACCATTCATATACATTAAATGGCTGGTTCCAATTAGAAAAATCCGTTCATATTCTCTTTCAGGATCTATCTGTGCGAAGGCAGATGCTGCCACTTCGCCTGAAAACACATAACCAGCATGGGGCACAATAACTGCAGCCACATCTGAACGAACCGGCTTTTTTGCCAAGGCTTGAAAATAGGATTCGATCTGAGACTTTAGTTGTGAAGGATCAGATGGATAGAATGAACCGGCTACAACCGGTTTCCGGACGTTATCCGACTCCCTTTTGCTGTCTTGTCCACGGCAAGAAAGGGAAACAATCATCAGTATGAAAAAAGGATACTGCCTAAACATCGCTAATTTCATTTTATGGGTTATTAAACTCCTAAATTTAGCATAAATTAGGTAAAAAGACTAATGATTACTACTAATAATTGAACAGGAGGAAAACTCAAAGGTTTTCCTCCTGTTCAAATTTTTGCATTAGTTAGTGGTACTATTATTTAACCTCGGATCCGGATTTAAGGAATTCTAAGAAATTTTCCACATCAAGATCATACCCTCTTGGTTGAGTTATAGGCTCTTCTGTATATGGATTAAGTATTGCATAATATGGTTGTGCATTGACGTTAAATTTAGTCATTGCAAGATGGGAGTTGATTTTACCTATACTTTTGAGAACTCGACCGCTTTCGTTTGTAACCCAGTCTTTCTCATCAGCTTCCTTCTTATCATCAGCGTAAAGTGCGAGTATCACGAATTTCTCTCTTAGCAGTTTTAAAACTCTTGGGTCTGACCACACTCTTGCTTCCATTTCCCGACAATTTACACAACCGTGTCCTGTAAAATCAACAAAAAGTGGTTTTCCTACTTTTTTGGCATATGCAATAGCCTCGTCATATTCGAAGAAACCTTGAAGACCATGTGGAAGATGTAAAAATTCACTGTATTTTGCAGTAAAAGGTGGTTGAGTATTGTTTGTTATACTTGTTAAATCTTCGCCATCTCCTGCTCCTGCATGCCTTTCCTGATAGAGATTGAAGTCTTGAGAACTCTGTGGCGGCATATAGCCTGAAAGAGCTTTGAGAGGAGCTCCCCACATTCCCGGTATCATGTAAACAACAAAAGTGAAAACTATAATTGAGAGTGTCAGACGCCCAACGCCAATATGATCAATTGGAGTGTCATAAGCAAATCTTATCTTGCCAAGAAGATAAAAGCCAAGCAAGGTAAATACTACAATCCAAATTGCAAGGTACACCTCTCTGTCGAGTATGCCCCAATGATAAGTCTGATCCGCGACACTAAGAAATTTGAATCCAAGCGCAACTTCAATAAAACCTAATACTACCTTCACAGAGTTTAGCCATCCGCCAGATTTAGGAAGATCTTTAAGGAGTGAAGGCGCAAAGGCAAATATTGTGAAGGGAAGAGCAAATGCCACTGAAAATGCAAACATTGTAATAATTGGTTCCCATATTTCTCCTTGAGTAGACTTGATGAGTATTGTACCTACAATAGGTCCGGTACATGAGAAAGATACAAGAACAAGTGTAAGGGCCATGAAAAATACTCCAATTAATCCTCCCTTGTCAGATTTGGTATCTGATTTATTGACCATCCAACTTGGTAAGGTAATTTCAAAGGCGCCAAAAAATGAAGCTGCGAAAATCATGAATACCAGGAAGAATATAATATTTGGAAGCCAATGAGTCGCCAGCCAGTTAAAAATATCTGCTGTAACAGCTTCTCCGCCGGCAAAATAGGTGACAAGTATAATTATTGCAATTGGCAGTGTATAAAGCGCAACGATAAACAAGCCATAAAAAGAGGCCATAATTTTGCCTTTCGATTTGGAACTTTTTCCTTCTTCGGCTTGACTGTTTTTAAGAAAAAATGATACTGTCATGGGCACCATAGGGAAGACACATGGAGTTAGCAGGGCAATAAAACCCCATAAGATTGCTTCGAGAACAACTCCCCAAATGGATTTTTTCTGGTTACTGTCACCAATTGTTGCTGATATGCCAGCCTCAACAGGAGTTATCGTTGATGTATCTAATTGAGCAATACTCTCTTCTTTTTTATCTGTAGCTGTTGTGTTGTCTGTTGTTGTAACAGCAGCACTTGCAGACTTGGGTACTGCATTACCTGTTGATTTAGTATCTATTGCTGTCGCAACAGTCCCTTTGGCTCCTGGAAGCTTTACTGCAAACTCATATTCTGTAGGGGGCAGGCATGAACCATTATCGCACACCATCCATTCAACATATCCCTTAACAGTAACAGAATCTTTCGATAAAACCTGGATAGACTGTGCAAATTGAGCCCTGTTGAGAAAATATCCGATTTTCATCTGAAACATTTCGTCAAACTCAACTTTTGGTTGAATTAACATTTTAACATTTCCGACTCTCTTGTAACTTTTACTTTCATCAAAATAGAACTGAGTAGGATTGGGACCATCATTGTAGGGTCCTAAATCGTAAAGATGCCATCCTTCTTCAATTGTAGCATTGAATATGATGTCATAGACATTATTTCCATTTTCTTTATATTCAATTTTCCATTTAACAGGATTTTTGATTTGGGCATTAATGCTTCCAGCAAGCAATAAGAGCAGCAGTGTTAATTTGATACTTTTTCTCAACATATGATTAATTATTTTTCCAAATATATTAATAATGGATGCTTTTTGACGCAATTAATATAAAAAGGTTTAAAATGTTTTTCCTATATTAAATACACTTTTATAGGCATTTACCCCAAATAAAATATCAAAATAATGTAAATATTTTCAGATTGCGCTAACTTTTAGCTAGATAAGTGGACTTAAAAGTCTGGCAAAAGCTTCCTTTATTTGATTTTTCACGCTTCGTTTAGCCCACTTTGAACTTGCGAGAGATTTGCATCTTTCTATGTCTTTGATAAATTGGTGATCTATTTTTTCAGTGACGTATCGATTATAGATTATACTGGTAATTTCAAAATTGTGTTCAAGAGACCTGTTATCAAAATTGGCCGAACCTATTATGCAAAATTCTCCGTCAATCGATATAACTTTTGAATGATTAAATCCTCTCCTGAAAATGTAAACTTTTACTCCGGCTTCAAGAAGTTCTGTTGCATAGGACATAGTTCCCCAATGGCCTAAAACTGTGTCGCTCTTTTCCGGAATCATTATTGAAACATCCAATCCACAAAGGGCGGCTATCTTCAGGGCATCGAGGAGAGATGCATTAGGTGTAAAGTAAGGCGTAATAATATGAATGCTTTTTTTGGCTTCAGCGATTGCTTGAAAATAACACTGCATGATGCTTGCCCAATCGCTGTCAGGTCCTGAAGTTATGATTTGAGCGTAAATAGGTTTTTCAATCTCTTCAGATTGATTGTAACCTGCAGGGTGAACGGAAGGGAAATATTTTTTTTTGCGCTTAAGCTGTTTGTGAAGAATGAAATACCTGTCGAGCAAAAAACTTGACTGAAGTGAGGCAACAGATTCTCCCATAATTTTGATATGAGTATCGCGCCACTCAATAAAATTACCTCCATCATAATATCTGTCGGCTATATTTACACCGCCAAGAAATCCAATATATCCGTCTACGATAAGAATTTTCCTGTGATTTCTATAATTGACTTTTGAAGTAAGTGTCGGAAACCTTACGGGAGCAAAAACTAAGACTTCAATGCCTGCCTGTTGCATCTCTTCAACAAATTCCTTTTTGAGATGCCAGCTTCCAACGTAATCATATATTATTCTGACCTCAACACCCTCTTTTGCCTTGGAAATCAGAAGAGATTTAAATCTATTACCGGTGGTATCATCTACAATAATGTATGACTGAAGATGTATGTGCTGCTTTGCTTCAAGAATAGAGTTGTACATTGAGTCGAGTGCATCTTTGCCGGAGAAGAATGTCTCAACGTTACTGTTTTTTCCGACAACACTTCTATTACCGTTAAGATTTAGAAAGATCAGTTTCCTGAATTTATGCAGTTCGGCAGGAACGCTTTCGGGACTGTCTCTGAAAAGCTTCATTTGTCTATGGCTCATCAATCTCCTCAGTCTCTCGTCTCTGACTCCCTTTCTGCTGTATATTTTGGTTTTACGGAAGTTTTGTCCAAAGAACAAATAGAGGAAAAGTCCGATATATGGAAGAAACAGTATGACAACTATCCAAGAAAGAGACTTAACAGGGTCAAGTCTCTTGTACATTATGCTGGCTGAAAAGATAACTGCCAGAAGATAATATACTGAATACAAAACAATCGATATGATCTCAGTTACCCCAATTTATCCGCAATATATAATGTAGCAATTCCTCCTGTAAGAGGTTTGTAAATAATATTTGAAAACCCAGTCATGCTTATTTCGTTGCAAAAATCCTCGTATTGTGGAAAATCTCTTACAGAGTCAGGGAGGTATTTATATGCTTCTGTATCCTTGGAAATTAGTCTTCCAATAAATGGTAATAGTCCGGTAAAATAGATTTTGTATAAATTTCTCCAAAGTCTGTTTTTGGGTTCAGAAAACTCAAGAATAGCAAGTTTACCATTTTTTTTGAGAACTCTGAAGATCTCTTTTAAAGCTTTCTCCCTGTCATCAAAATTTCTAATCCCGAATGAGATTGTGACCGCGTCAAAAACAAAATCACCAAAAGGAAGATTTTCGGCATTCCCCTCAAAAAATTGAGGGTTTGGAATATCTTTTTTATTAAGACAGCTACTTTTTTTTTGGGCAATTTTCAACATTTTATCTGCAATATCCAAACCCACTGTTTCAAATCCTGCTTTATACAAAGCTATTGTAAGGTCGCCGGTTCCACATCCTATATCGAGTACTTTGCTGCGTGAAGGAATATTCTTCAATCTTCTAACAAGCTTATTTCTCCAAGTTTTATCAATTCCAAAAGAGAGCAAGTGGTTTAAGAAATCATACTTGCCTGAAATTGAGTTGAACATGGAGGAAATTCTTGAATACTCCTTACTCAGCTCTCTTTTCATTATTCAATAAAGCTGTTTATGAATCCAAAAGAGAGATCATCAAGCCTCATTTCTCCCTTTGTGACATGACCGAGAAGAGTCAGCCTAACCCCATTATTGAACATGTAATCAACAAATTTATCCTCCTGGTTGCCATCTACGCTTACCAAAATGGCAGGGTTCCGATCGTCAAATAAAAAATCTTTTTCAGACATTTCAGAATCAGAAGTGATGTCAAACCCCAGTTTTTTGACAGCACATGCCTCTACCAGACCACAAAAAAGGCCTTTACCCTTAAGTTGATGAGCACTTGTAACAAGCTTGTGTTCAATGGCATCGTAAAGGATCTCAATGTTTGAGCTATTATCTGCCTCTTCGTCCCTGTCGTGATATTCTCCGAGAAGATAGATAGTATCACCTTTTTTATCGAAATTCATTGGAATATGATGTCCATCCTTAGAAAATTGTGGATCAAAAGGATGTTTCATGTATTTTGATATACTCTCAAGCAAAACAGTGCTTTCTGACAATATTTCACTAATTTCAACAAGATCTTCAATATTAGAAATCTGTTTTCTGAAATTTTCGTTCATTTCTAATTTTATTATTTGATGCTAAGTTACGAATAATTTAAAAATTTTTAAAAATAAAAAAAGAGAGTATATTTGCAGTCCCAATCACAAGCCCAGATGGTGGAATTGGTAGACACGCTACTTTGAGGGGGTAGTGCCGGTTTCGGTGTGCAAGTTCGAGTCTTGTTCTGGGCACTTTAAATTTAACAAAATTTGAAAGCCGTTAGTAGACGGCTTTGTTGGTTTTATGAAGATAGTTTTTTTAGATCAGGCTACAATGGGAGATGACATCTCATTTAAGCCTTTTGAAGAGTTAGGGGACTACCATGGCTGGCCGTTAACATCTCCAGATGAAGTGGTGTCAAGAATATCTGATGCAGAGGTGGTTATAGTCAATAAAGTTGTAATAGGCAAACCTGAAATTGATGCTGCTCCAAGACTCAAGTTAATATGTGTGGCTGCTACCGGCACCAATAATATTGATGTAGAATATGCCTTGTCTAAGGGAATTCCTGTAAAAAATGTGAAGGGATATTCCACTGAAAGCGTTACACAGATTACATTCTCGCTGATTTTGGCATTGCTTGATCATATTTTCTATTTTGATTCCTTTGTCAAGAGTGGAGAGTATAGCAGGGGAAAGATGTATTCCAATCTTCAAAGACAATTTTCAGAACTGAATACAATGGTGTTTGGGATTATCGGTATGGGCGACATTGGGAAAAACGTTGCGAGAATAGCTACTGCATTTGGGGCGAAAGTTCAGTATTACTCTACGTCAGGTGTTGCTCATTGTAAGGATTATCCCATGGTTAAGCTGAATGAACTTTTGGGTACTTCGGACATAATATCTATTCATTCGCCACTTAATGACAGAACAAAAAATTTGATCACTATCAAAGAGTTAAGGATGATGAAAAATTCTGCAATTATTGTGAATATTGGCAGAGGGGGTATAATCAACGAGGCAGATCTGGCAAGTGCTATTGATGAAGGTGTAATTGCTGGTGCAGCAGTTGATGTATATGAAAAAGAGCCACTACCTGTAGATCATCCATATCTTAAGATAAAAAATAGTGACAGAATATTATTAACTCCACATGTTGGATGGGCAAGTATTCAGGCACGAACACTGCTTGCTTCCAAAATAGCAGAGAATATTAAGTCATTTTTTAAAATATAATATTATTTTAACGGAGAATCTGGTTCTTTTTTCATGTAGTTGTACTCAAGTCTGTCTACCAAACGGGGAAAGAATTTATTAATAAGTACTGTAAGTTTACCAATTGGTGTCAAAATAACTTGGGATTTTCGTTTCTTTATGCCCTTAATCAAATGTTTGACACAATCTTCTGCCGTCATCATCGATGATTCATCTCTTGGAGTCTCTCCCTGTCGGCTCCCGTCGGAGACAAGTGCTTCTTCTCTGATATTTGATGCAGTAAACCCTGGAGCAAAAATCATTACATGCAGATTGTCTTTTAAATGTTCTATTCTGAGAGTTTCGAGAAAGCCATAAATTGCAAATTTTGATGCAGAGTAGCCTGTACGAGCTGGCAGACCTTTAAAACCTGCAATTGATATCACTCCAATAATAGAACCATGGTTTTTTAAAATATAGGGCAAAGCATATTTCGTACAATATACTGTACCCCAAAAATTTACATCCATCAATCTTTTGATAACCGAAAGGTCTAAATCGATAAAAAGTGCTCTCATAGATATCCCTGCATTGTTTACAAGTACATCTATTCTACTGAATCGTTTAATCGTCTGTTCAACGAGATTTTTGCAATCTTCTTCGAGTGACACGTCAGTTTTGACTACAAGTGTTTCGGTAACTCCTGACAACTGTTTCTCAATTTCGAGCAATTTGTCTAATCGTCTGGCTGCCATGACAACTTTTGCACCTTCGGATGCAAAAGCTTTAACGGCAGCCAGACCAATCCCCGAAGTGGCTCCGGTCACAATAACAACTTTGTCTTTCAACTCAAACATGAAAGCAAGAAAAGATTATTTTTATTCAATTGCCTTATTTTCAATCTCAGTACCTTTGTATGCACCGTTTTTGAGCTTCACGGAAATTTTGGAAAATACATCAAGAGTATATTGAACATCATCGAGAGAATGCATTGCTGTAGGAATAATCCTAAACATTATCACGCCTCTGGGAACTACAGGATAAACTACTACAGAGCAAAAAATCTTATAATTATCTCTAAGATCAATGATTATGTTAGTTGCTTCAACAACGTCGGCTTTAATGAAAACAGGAGTAACACAAGCTTCTGCCTCGCCTATATCAAATCCTCTTTCTCTTAGTCCGTTCTGCAGTGCTCTTGTAATAGTCCAAAGTTTTTCGCGAAGTTCAGGTCTTGTACGGATGAGCTCGAGACGTTTCAAATTACCTATAACAAAAGGCATTGGAAGAGCTTTTGCGTAAATTTGAGAACGGGCATTGTAACGTAAATAGTTGATGATATTTCTTGGTCCGGCTACAAAGCCGCCTATTGAGGCCATAGATTTTGCAAATGCTCCAAAGTAGAGGTCGATGTCATCCATAACATTAAAATGCTCGGATGTACCCCTGCCATTAGCTCCCATTACTCCAAATCCATGGGCATCATCGATGAGAATCCTGAATTTATACTTTTTTTTGAGTTCGACTATTTTGTCGAGTATCCCTAATGCTCCCGTCATTCCATAAACACCCTCAGTAATAAGTAAAATTCCGCCCCCTGTCTCTTCTGTCAGTTTTGTAGCCCTTATCAGAGCTTTTTCACATTTTTCTATATTGTTGTGAGGATAAACAATTCTCTGCCCCATGTGGAGTCTGACCCCATCCATTATACATGCGTGGGCTTCTGAATCATAAACAATTATATCATGTCTGTTAACAAGCGCATCGATTGTTGAAACCATTCCCTGATAGCCAAAATTAAATAGAAAAGCATCTTCTTTGAGCTCAAAATCAGCAAGTTCTCTTTCGAGTTGTTCATGATATTTTGTGTGTCCGGACATCATGCGTGCACCCATAGGATATCCAAGTCCCCATTGTGCAGCGGCTTCTGCGTCAACTTTTCTGACTTCAGGATCATTTGCCAAACCAAGGTAATTGTTGAATGTCCATGCGAGAACCTCTTTTCCGTCAAAAATCATTTTAGGTTGTATGGGCCCTTCTAGCTTGGGATAAGTAAAATAACCATGACCCTTGCTTCTGTATTGTCCGAGTGGACCTCCTTCATCATTGTTTATTCTTTCAAAAATGTCCATGTGATTTATTTAATTTTATGTATATCTTAATTTTCTTCCTATTCTGAGTATTGTATTCTTCTTGATCCCGTTGAGAGCACAAAGTTTTGAAACTGAGACACCTGTTCTCATGGCAATTTTACCGAGAGTATCTCCACGACGTATTGTCCAATAGCGCCTCTTTGAGATTTCTTTTTTGTATAAAAAATTTTGAGCCGAAAGCTTGTATTTTTCACTTGAGACACTTTGTGTGTCAAAGTTGATAAGATCGTTCGGATTAATTGGATTGCCAAGATATCTCGTTTCGAAATGCAGATGATAACCGGTAGATCTACCGGTACTTCCGCCCAGACCAAGAATGCCCCCGGAAGACACAGTATCTCCAGGATTTACAAGAATCTTATTAAGATGACCGTAAAGAGTTTCAAGACCGTTGAAGTGTCTTACAAGTACATAATAGCCGTATCCTCTTCTGTCGTACCTGGTCAATCTGACAACACCATCGAAAGCACAGTATACAGAGTCGTTTTTCATCACTTTTAGATCTATCCCATAGTGATACCTCCATTTTCTGAATCCAAAATTGGAAGTTACGTATTTGGATGATGGAGGAAAGTATCCAGACAGATCAAGAATTACAGTATCTTTCATATCTACAAGATCGACCTGATAAGGATTTATTTTGGTATCACTCCAAATGTCGTACTCTTCAGGTATATCTGAAAACTCATTGCACCTTTCAAAATCTATTAGTTCCGGAATAGGCTTTGAATAATTAAGCCCAAAGATGTCGCCAGAGTAGTTTGGAACTGCAACAGGTATTTCAGGCAAAAGGAGAACAGGCCTTACAGGCAAAAAAGGAAAATCACGTTTTTTTGATTTTCCTTCTGCTGAAATTGCAACAGAAAATGTCAAGAGCAGCAGAAACAATGAGAATAACTTAATGTTATCTGTATCAGGCATCTATATTGGCGTATTTTGCGTGAGTTTCAATAAATTCTCTTCTTGGCGGCACATCGTCCCCCATTAGCATTGAAAATATTCTGTCTGCTTCTGCAGCATTTTCAATATCAACCTGTCGCAAAATTCTGGTCTCTGGATTCATAGTAGTGTCCCAAAGTTGAACGGCATTCATCTCTCCAAGACCTTTGTATCTTTGAATATGCAGCCCTGATTCCTTTCCGGCTCCAAGTTTTTCTATTGCAGCCTTTCGTTCGTCTTCTGTCCAGCAATACTGCTCCTGTTTGCCTTTTTTGACAAGATATAGAGGAGGTGTGGCTATGTATACATGGCCATTTTTTATTAGATCCTGCATGTACCTGAAGAAAAAAGTAAGAATAAGTGTGGCTATATGACTTCCATCAACATCTGCATCTGTCATAATTATAACTTTGTGATATCGCAGTTTTGAGAGGTTAAGTGCCTTACTGTCTTCTTCCGTTCCTACAGTTACTCCAAGAGCTGTATAAATATTTCTGATTTCTTCGCTTTCAAAAACTTTATGTTCCATAGCTTTTTCAACATTGAGAATTTTTCCTCGAAGTGGAAGAATTGCCTGGAACATTCTGTCACGACCAGTCTTGGCAGTACCGCCTGCAGAATCTCCTTCGACAAGGAACAATTCGCATTTTGATGGATCACGGTCAGTACAGTCAGCCAATTTACCAGGCAGGCCAGATCCTGACATTACTGTTTTTCTTTGAACGAGCTCTCTGGCTTTTCTAGCAGCGTGTCTTGCTGTAGCTGCGAGTATGACTTTGTCAATTATAGCCCTTGCGTCTTTCGGGTTCTCTTCAAGATAATTTTCGAGAGCTGTAGTAGTGGCTTGTGATACAGAAGCCATTACCTCCGGATTGCCAAGTTTGGTTTTTGTCTGTCCTTCGAATTGAGGTTCCTGAACTTTTACTGATATTATAGCAGTAAGTCCTTCTCTAAAGTCAGAGGCATCTATGTCAAACTTCAATTTTGAAAGCATTCCGTTTTTGTCGGCGTAATTTTTAAGAGTGGTTGTAAGACCTCTTCTAAATCCGCTCAAATGTGTGCCTCCCTCAATAGTGTTGATGTTATTGACATATGAGTGAACATTTTCAGTGAAACCGTTATTATACTGCATAGCAATTTCAATCGGAATGCCACTTTTGTCGTTTTCAAGATAGATAGGTTTATCGGTTAACTTTTCTCTTGTACCGTCAAGGTATTGAACAAATTCTAACAGGCCAAGTTCTGAATAGAATACTTCTGTTTTATTAGTATTATTATTGTCTTCACTGTTCCCGTTACCATTATTGTCGGTATCTATTGTGTTTTCTCTTAAGTCTGTAAGAGTGAGCTTGATACCTTTGTTCAAAAAGGCAAGTTCTCTAAGCCTTGTAGCAAGGATTTCATAGTTGAATACTATTCCCATTGTGAATATTTCCTGATCAGGCTTAAATGTGATAGTAGTGCCAGTTTGTTCTGATTCTCCTTCAACTTTTACAGGATAGAGTGGAATACCTTTGGAATACTCTTGAACATATTTTTTCCCGTCTCGATATATCTCGGCCTTTAGATGGGAGGAAAGTGCATTTACACAAGATACTCCTACTCCGTGCAGACCTCCTGAAACTTTGTATGAATCCTTGCTGAATTTACCACCTGCATGCAGAACAGTCAGTACAACTTCGAGTGCAGATCTTCCTTCCTTTTCGTGCATTCCTGTAGGAATGCCTCGCCCGTTATCTGTAACAGTTATTGAATTGTCAGGATTGATAATTACATTAATTTCAGTACAGAATCCTGCCAAGGCCTCATCAATTGAGTTATCAACCACTTCATAAACCAAATGGTGTAATCCGCGGGAACCTGTATCTCCAATGTACATTGATGGCCTTTTTCTGACCGCTTCCAATCCTTCAAGAACTTGAATACTGTCGGCCGAATAATCTCTGCCGGCATTAATTGAATCATTCTCCCTCATTTGTAAATGTAAACTCTTTTAAAGGTTACAAAGTTACTTAAATCGTTAAAAAAATCCTAATAATTTTTCAAACAATACTAAGAGTTGTAATATTTGTAATTGTTTAATTATCAAATTTTTAATGCTATGCCAAAACCAACACCAAAACCGGTGTTCCCATAATATATATATGAAAGATCATTGGCATTCAAAAGATTATTAAGTTTCAAATAGAATGACAAATTCTTATTGAAAACATATGTTGCATCCAGATTTACAAATGTAGTAGAAGGTATAGTTATAATTGTATCCGGGGAAGTTGTCTCTTGCAGCTTATTAAATTCGGTTGTTTCAAATTTTGATCTATGGTTTATTGAAAGAGATGCAATGATTCGTTCACGCCAACTGTATCTTCCGAAAATAAGTGCATCAAAAGATGGAAGGTTGTAAACAGGTGTCTTGTCGTCGTTTTCGTAATCATTGTATTTAATGTTTATTCCTGCTGTTACAGCATCTGATTTCCATAGAAGTTCTCCTCCTGCAGAGATTTTTTGCATGTCGTAGTATTTTGCCTGGAATGTATTTATAACTCCTGTAATGCTGTCGGTGTAGTGAAAAAGTGACAAATACTTGTTGTAATCTGTAAATCCCATCCATAGATTGAAAGATATTCTGTCAATTATTTTTCCCCTGATTCCACCTTGAACTATCCATGGAGTCGAACTTTTTTGAATATCAATCGATGGTGTTATCCACGGATTAATGTCCATAAGCCTGCTGTAACTGTAAAAATCGCTATGTCCATCAAGTGAAGCATAGAGCCAAACCCGTTTTCTGGCAAGCTCATAGGATAAAGACCCTTTTGGAAAAAAATCAAAGTCATCACCAAAGTCATCTACGTATTTTCCAAGTTTAAGTCCAACTTCAAAAATCCACCTATTCTGATTGAAAACATAACGTGGGAATGCTTGGACGTAATATCTATTTAAGGTTGAAGATGTTACACTGTTGGAGGCCTTATAGTCTATCCCTACAAGAAATCTGTGAAATTCGGCAAATACTGGTCCAAGCGTCGCGTTCACATTCATGTAATTCTCATTAAATGAGTATTTTGTATTATTGTTATCAGATTGGTGCAATATTTCTAAATATTTTACTTTGTCATCAATATAGCTGTACTTTAGATTAAGTTCATAGTAAAAGTAATTAGGTCGTTCGTTTGTAGACTTTAAATAAATATGAGTTCCAAATCTGTTGAAAGAGTGGGAGAGGGTGTCCTTAAGAAAGGTTTTTTTGTAAGAAGTGAAGTCCTGTGAAGAACTGTCACATCCTCCGTAAAAGCTGTACATAGCTTTGTCAAACTGAAGTTTTAATCCTATTTCTCCTTTTTTGTAACTATAGTTAAATTTTAATCCAAGGTTACCGTTATATTCAGGAGAATAGATTTTATTATCAGTTCTAACTGCCTTTCCATTTTCAACTCCTATTCTGTCGACTTTTCCAAGGAATGAATTGTATCCTCCATAGAGTGCAAATAAAAAATTAGAAGGAAGTTTTGGCTGTAAAACAAGATCTATATGAGGATTAAAAGGAAAGTTAACTCCCAAGTTTGTCCAAAGTAATGGATAATTTGTTACTCTTTCATAATCAATTTTAGCTGAAGGAAGTGGAGAAAATTCGTAAAGATTGTCTAAAGGCTTGTCGAATATTGAATAATCAAAATTAAGATTGAATTTACTGATAGAATCAGGAAAAATTGGTTTGATCTTTGATTTTTGAACTTCAAGCAAATAAGCGTCAAAATCTCTCATGACCTCGAGGGTAGGATCAATTTTTTGCTGAGCATTTAATTCAACGGGTAAAAAAGCTGCAAAGGTCAAACATACAATTATTATATATTTAATATTAAACATTTTTCTCATTTATCTTATCTTCTTTATCTTATCTATTTTTATTCTTCGAAATTTTCGAGAGTCTCATTTTGACTTGGTCTTCAATGTCGTCTTTTGATGATGGCTTATAAGATTCCAGAATGCTTTTGAAAGTTGCTTCAGCTTGTTCCCACTCTTCCTTTTCAGCATAACTGTCGCCAAGAAGAATAAAACTCTTTGCAAGCCAGTATGTTTGAGGGGTGTTTGAGTCAGAGAATGCGAATACCTCTTTTTCAACAGTTTGAAAATCCCCACTGTCAAAAGCATTTGCAATTATTAAATATTGACATTCAGCTCCTTCAGGAGAAATCTTGTTCTTTGCTATCTCTCTTAATAATGGCATTGCTTTATCTCTTTCTCCCAAGAGATAGTAGGATTTAGCCATCACATATTTGATTCTCAGTCTGTCAGATTCTCCAAGATTATTGATGTTAATTTTTTGAGCTTCAGCAATAGCATTTTCGTACTGTTTGTCCATGAAAAAAGAATTAATTCTACCCACTTCTGCTTCTATTTTATTATTAGGAAGTTTAGCAATGATACTAAGTGTGGAATAACCTTCCAGTGCTCTTTTGTAGTCTTCGAGTCGATAGGCTATCCTTGCATAGTTAAGTGTTGCTAGCTCCACAAAAGAACCTTCTCCTTTCTGCATTACTGTCAAGAATGCATCAAGAGCATGTTCAGGTTTATCAGATTTAAGATAGAGTTCTCCAAGATAGTAATAGGCTTGTGAAAGTTTGACGCTGGAAGGATACTTTGAAATGAACGAGTTAAGTGAACTAATTGCTCCTGCCACATTGCCGGAGAGATATAACTTTTCGGCAGAATTAAACAGCATCAATTCTTTGTCGCTTGCTGACTTTGTTGTAGATAGACCTTTTTGGTCGAGATATGAGAGAAATTCTTCTGCCTCTCCCCTTTCTTGATATATGTTCTCAAGCCCGGCAATAGCGCTTTGGGCATCTGGAGAATCTGGAGCTTTTTCCAATATTGTTTTGTAATATTGAATTGCTTCAGAATAGTCTTTAGAATTCAGAGATATGAGACCAAGTTCAAGGAGCGCTTTGGTAAAGTATGGGGTATCCTTATATTCCTCACTTAATTCTTTGAAATATTTGACAGCTTCATCTCCTTCTCCTCTTTGAACGAGTGTCCTTCCAAGTTCATACAGTATCTCTGGGTAGTAACGATTTTTGTTTTTGGAATCCGCTACTTCTTTGAGTATCTCTTTCTTTTTGTTATCGTTGCCAAGAAGACCATATGCAATTGCCATTTGATATCTTGCGTATGTAGTGGAAAGTTGGTCTCTTGGGTTAATTTGTGAATAGAATTCAATAGCTTCACTGTAATTTTTTTGCATAAACAGACAGTCTCCGGTGCGAAGTTTTGCCTCTGAGATGTAATCTGGTACAGATGCTGAGTTTGCAAGATATTTTTTAAAATTTTCCTCCGCTTTCTTGTAATCAGGAAGCTTAAAATATCCGTAGGCCAGGTTAAAAATAGCAACGGGATATTCAGACGTTTTCTTGAAACTTAATTCCTTGTTGAGCAATGCTAAATTAATTTCAATGGACTTCTGAATTTGTCCATTTCGGAAATAAGCTTCTGCAAGCCAGAAAGAGGCGAGATTTTTAAGATAGATGTTGCCTGTATAACTGTTTCTTGATAGTTCAAAATTTTGAATTGCCTCTCGGTAACCGCCTTTTTCCATGAGTTGCATACCTCTTAGAAATGAGGCTTTTTGAAGGTTGGACTTATCTCTGTCAGAGGGATGTTTTATAAGTTTTAGCGCATCCACGGCTGATTTGTATTCTCCCGATAGTAAGTAGTGACCTGCAATATAGTTTTGAATCTCATTAAATTTTGTGTCAGGTGGTGAATACTCGGCAAGATAACTTTGGAATTTTGTGATATCAGAGTTAAGGTCAAATGAAAGTTTTGCATAGTTGAACATGGCATCTTCCTTGATGAGTTTATCAAAGTTCATTTCGGAAGCTTCCTTAAATAATTGAAGCGCCATCTGCTTGTTTTTTATCTCAGCATAGCAGTAGCCCATGTGGTATTTGGCGTTTTGAGAAAGAGTATCTGCAATGGAGATGACTTTACTGAAGGATTCGATAGCTGTAGGATAATTGTTTAGTTTATATGAAATCATTCCTTCATAATAATGATCATTTCTCGAAAGTTTGCTGTTGCTGCCGGAATACCTATCAAAATAGATCTTGGCTTTTTCTGTCTCTCCTTTGTTGTAAAATGCTTCTGAAAGTATTCTTGCACATTTTGCCTTGAACTCTTCTGCCAAGTTCCCGTAAATTTTTTCACCATTGGTAATGACAGCGTCATAATCTTTAAGCATAAAATCTGATTCGAGGATGTAATATCTTGCAAGAATGTCAAATTGCGGATCTCCTTTGATTTTAGCAAACCCCTCCTTAGCTTTTTTGAAATCTTTGAGCATATAATGAATATATGCAGAATAATACAGTGAAGGATTTGTATAAGAAGTGTATTTACCGGAACTCATGGAATCGAAAATAGAAAGTGCTTTTGTAAGGTTTCCGACTCTCATGTTTGAATATCCAAGTTTAAAATTATATTCTGCTCTTTGTAAAGTGTTGAGATTACGTGTATTAACTTGGCCAAGGAGCTCCAGAGAACGATTATAGTTTTCATGTTCAAAAAAATGGGTTGCAAAACTCAAATATATTGAACTAAGTTGATTGGAAAATGGATAGTTTGACACATAATCTTTTACCAGTGCCTCTTTGTTTGGTCTGTCGAGTTTAATGGCAATGAGCACTTTGTAACCTTCAACTTCTGCCCTTTGAATCGGTGAATTGGATTGAAGGGATTCAAGAGCCATATCAAATTCTGCGTCTGCAGCCTGATAAAGCATTTTGCTGTATAGCTCAATTCCTTTTTCGTAATGTACAGCATATTTGGATATAAACTGTGACTCCTGAGCCGACATTGTAAGAAGTGAATTTAAAATAAATATAAGAGTAGCGCCATATCTTATTATTGCTCGCTTCATTTAATAAATTTTATATTCTATAGTTGTTTAGCTCCCAAAATTAGTAATTTTGTGATGAAATAGCGAATATAATGCCGTCGGACAATAATGATTACTTGATAAATCTTAGTGGAGTCGATATTATCAAGGAGGGAAATCTGATTTTGACAGATGTAAATTTTTCTGTAAAAGCAGGTGATTTTGTTTTTATAATTGGAAGGGTTGGTAGTGGAAAATCTTCGGTTATTAAAACTATTATTGGAGAAATACCAGTATCAAGGGGAGAAGCTACTGTAGCAGGTTTTGATCTTAAAACAATCAGAAAGAAGCAGATACCTTACCTCAGGCGTCAAATAGGTGTGGTATTTCAGGATTTCCAACTTCTTGTCGACAGAAGTGTCTATGATAATCTGAAATTTGTGCTTCAGTCTACAGGGTGGAAAAATGATAAGGAGATTGACAGAAAAATAAAATCGAAATTAGAAAGCGTAGGCATGTTGCTTAAGGCACATAAAATGCCTCATCAGCTCTCTGGAGGGGAACAGCAGCGAATAGCTATAGCAAGGGCACTTCTTAATGAACCTCAGATTATTCTTGCTGATGAACCTACAGGCAATCTTGATACTGAAACAGCTTATGAAATCATGGACCTGCTTATGACTATACATAAGGAACAGGAGCCTGCAATTGTAATGGTGACACACAATAGATCTTTATTGAAGAAATATCCTGCCAAGATGATGCTGTGTGAGGATCTATATTTTAAAGAGATAGAAGAGAGTCAGGAGATAGATTTTTCACAGCTTTTTTACGAATAGAAATGGATCTTGCTGAACGTTATAAGTCAGTTATTGAATGGTTTGAAAAAAACATGCCGCTGGCGGTCAGTGAACTTTCCTATGAATCACCTTTCCAACTGCTTGTAGCAGTTATATTATCAGCTCAGTGTACTGACAAAAGGGTAAATATGGTAACTAAAGAGCTGTTTAAAAAGTATTCTTCGCCTGAATCACTTGCTTCGGCTACACCAGAAGAGGTTTTTAGATATATTTCTTCAGTTACTTATCCAAACAGCAAAAGCAAGCATCTTGTGAACATGTCCAAAATGATTGTTGAGAGGTTTGATTCCAAAGTGCCTTCAGATCCACTACTTTTGAAGGAGTTACCTGGTGTTGGAAGAAAAACAGCCAATGTGGTGGCTTCAATAGCTTATGGGAAACCCGTAATTGCAGTCGACACTCACGTTTTCCGAATTTCGAGGCGGCTTGGTCTCTCAAAAAGCAAAACCCCTTATGGAGTTGAACAGGATCTTTCAGCCAATATTCCTGAAGATAAAAGGGCTATAGCTCATCACTGGCTAATTTTGCATGGAAGGTATATTTGCGTAGCAAGAAATCCGAAATGTTCTGTTTGCGGTTTGAAAGAATGGTGCCTACATTATCATGTTCAGGGCAGTACTGATCTCCATATAAGTAGCACCGATTGATGTTCCGAAGCTTCCGGCAATAATTCCAATAGTATCATTTCTGCTGAAGCATTTATCTTTGAGAAGAGCTTTCACTTCGGTTTTAATAAAGTCTTCTTTGCTATCGTATGGGTCTGTGCAAAAAGCATTTATTCCATATGATAAAGCAAGTTCCCTCATTACATAGTCTTGATAACATTTTGCGTAAACCGGAACATTTGGTCTGAATGCCGAAATATACCTTCCTGTTCTTCCTGATAATGTATCTAGAACTATTGCCTTGATAGGAAGTTTTGATGTTGCATCTACCATACATTTTGCCAAAACTGCTGCAATTGGGGCAGTAACGTTCTGTAATTCTATATCATAGAAAGGAGTTTGATGTTGTTCAATTTCGAGTGCAATTTTAGTCATTGTCTGAACAGCTTCAAGCGGATAAGCACCTCCTGCAGTTTCTCCACTGAGCATTATTGCATCTGTACTTTGAAGAATCGCATTTGCAACGTCAGTTACTTCGGCTCTTGTTGGTCGTGGGTGTTCAATCATAGTATGAAGCATTTGTGTGGCAATTATTACCGGTTTTTTTCTTCGGTGACACTTATCAATTATGTTATTTTGGATGATAGGAATCTTCTGATATTCAATCTCAACTCCCAAATCTCCACGTGCAACCATTATCCCATAGCAATGTGAAAGAATCTCATCTATATTGTTGACACCCTCCTGGTTTTCGATTTTTGCTATAATTTTAAGATGACTATTTTTGTCATCGATTATTTTTTGGACAGCCATAAGGTCACTTTTGTTTCTAACAAATGAGTGTGCTACGAAATCGAGATTATTGTCAGCAGCCCAAATTATAAAGTTTTTATCCTTTTCCGAGACGGACGGGAGCATTATCTTGACATTAGGTACATTAATACTCTTTTTGCCCTTTATGATCCCGTGATTATCTGCTTTGCATATTAATCTGTCGATACTTTTGCCTACGGTGGTCAAACTTATTTCTCCATCGTCGATCAGTATCTTTACACCAATGGGAACTTCACTTACAAAATTGGAGTAGTTGGTATAAAGAAGTTCTTTTGACGAGACATTGTCGACTCCATCAGCAAAGGTTATGGTATCACCCTTTTCAACTTTAAAGCCATCGAGGTTGTCCATCGCTGTAATTCTGATTTCTGGTCCCTTAGTGTCTATTAGAATTGCTATCCTGTCAGAAACTTTTCTTACATTACTGACAATTTCCATAGATGACTCAAGAGTGGTATGTGCGGAGTTTATTCTTACTACATTCATGCCTGCCTCATAGAGAGAACGAATAAAGCCGGTATCACATCTTTTATCTGATATTGTGCAGATTATTTTAGTTTTCTTTTTATACATAATTTGTTCTAATTTTGTTATACAAATGTATATAGAATTTTGAAGGAGAGATATCAGAACACTTATATTGCAGATTTTGCCACCTATTTGAGAATGGAGTTGTCACTTTCAGAAAATACCATTAGTGCGTACTGTTCTGATATTACGAGTTTAAATTCTTTTATTGAAAAGGGTAGTGAGGGATATAAGATCAAGACATTGAATGAAGTATCGATTGAGGATCTTGATACATATATCGGTGCCAGGATGAATGAAGGTATCTCAAAGCGTTCTCAGGCTCGATTGATAAGCTCGTTAAAATCTTTTTATGGTTTCTTGGAAGATTCGGGGGAGTGTACTAACAATCCGACTGAAAGGTTGGATACACCTAAAATATTACGTAATCTTCCCGTAGTTCTGTCTGTCAGGGAGGTAGAATCAATTATTAACTCAGTTGACCGGAGCACTTATGAAGGTGAGAGGAATAAAACCATTCTTGAAGTGTTATATTCTTGTGGACTAAGGGTTAGCGAAGCCGTCAATCTCAAAATATCAAATCTTTATCTTGAAGAACGGTTTATAAGAGTAATGGGGAAAGGGAGTAAGGAAAGATTGGTTCCATTGGGAGAACCTGCTGCTGAGGCTCTTAATTTATATCTTCAAATAAGAAGAAGATTGCCAATAAATCGCAATTGCGAGGATGTGGTGTTTTTAAACAGACGGGGAGGCAAGATGTCTCGTCAGATGATTTTTATGATAGTAAAAAATCAGGCAAAGATAGCAGGTATTTCAAAAGAAATTTCGCCTCATACTTTTCGGCACTCTTTTGCTACTCATCTGGTTGAAAACGGTGCAGATCTGAGGGTAGTTCAACAAATGCTCGGGCATGAAAGTATATTAACTACTGAAATATATACTCATGTGGACAGCGAGAAGTGGAGAGAAGGAATTCTAAGGTGTCATCCACGCCGTTAGTTTAATATTATTATTCCCACTCGATTGTGGCGGGTGGTTTGGAAGAGATGTCGTAAACTACTCTATTGACACCCTTAACCTTATTAATAATGTCATTTGAAACATTTGCAAGAAATTGGTATGGAAGATGAACCCAATCTGCTGTCATTCCATCTGTCGAAGTGACGGCTCGGAGTACTATAGTGTATTCATATGTTCTTTCGTCACCCATTACTCCTACGCTTTTTATTGGCAAAAGGATTGTGGCTGCTTGCCAGACATGGTTGTAAAGACTCTCTTTTTTAAGAGCATCGATGAAATAAAAATCTGCTTCTCTTAGAATTTCCAATTTGTCTTTAGTAACCTCTCCCAATACCCTTATGCCAAGTCCTGGACCGGGGAAAGGATGTCGTAAAATAAAATCTTCTCTTACTCCCAATTTTATCCCAACTTTACGTACTTCATCCTTAAATAGAGAGCGAAGAGGTTCAATTATTTTGAGATTCATGTATTTTGGCAATCCTCCAACATTGTGATGAGATTTGATGGTTGAACTTGGACCATTGACCGAAGTAGATTCAATAACATCAGGATAAATCGTCCCTTGAGCTAGCCATTTTGCATTTTTAATCTTGCTTGCTTCTGCATCAAATACTTCAATAAAGGCATTCCCGATGGCCTTGCGCTTTTCTTCAGGGTCGACTACACCTTTGAGTGCATAAAGAAATTTTTCAGAAGCATCGACGCCTGTTACATTAAGCCCCATGTCTCTGTATGAATCGAGGACGTCGGAAAATTCGTTTTTTCTTAATAAGCCATTATCAACAAAAATACAATGCAGGTTATTACCAATTGCTTTGTGCATAAGTACTGCAGCAACAGTTGAATCTACTCCTCCGGAAAGTCCGAGGATGACATGATCGTTGCCTACTTTCTGCTTAATCTCTGAAACAGTGCTTTCAATAAAAGATTCCGGAGTCCAGTCTCCCTTACATCCGCAAATGAATTTTACAAAATTCCCAAGAATAGCTGGGCCAATCTCTGTGTGATAAACTTCAGGATGAAACTGTACACAGTATGTTTCTTCTCCTATAATTTTAAAAGCGGCATTGTCAATATTGTCCGTTGAGGCAATTGCAACGGCATTTGCAGGCAGTTTTTTTATAGTATCGCCATGAGACATCCATACCTGTTTGTTATTTGGTATTTCCCTGAATAGTGGAGACAGGGGATCATTAATAGATAAAATAGCTCTTCCATATTCTCTTGAATGAGAACTCTCAACTTCTCCACCTAATTTTTGTGCAATATATTGAGCACCATAGCAAATGGCCAGAATAGGTACTTTACCTTTGATGGAGGACAGATCAATTTGAGGTGATTGAGAGTCTCTTACTGAATATGGACTGCCAGAAAGAATTACTCCTTTTACACTATCATCAATAGGGGGAAAATGGTTGTATGGATAAATTTCACAATAGACGTTTTGCTCTCTCACTCTTCTGCCAATGAGTTGAGTTACTTGGGAGCCAAAGTCGAGGATCAATATTTTATCTGTCATGAGATTATTTTTGTAAATAATGACCCGCAAAAGTAAATAAAATATTACTTTTGCGGCCTGAATTATGCAAAAAATAAGAAATATTGCCATTATTGCTCATGTTGATCATGGCAAAACTACTTTGGTAGACAGGATGATACAGTATGCCAAGCTCTCAAGGAATATTGAAAAGATGGGGGATCTTATTCTCGACAATAATGATCTTGAGAGGGAGAGAGGTATTACTATACTCGCAAAAAACGTCTCTGTTCCTTATAAGGACTATAAGATAAATATTATTGATACTCCGGGACATGCGGATTTCGGTGGAGAAGTTGAAAGAGTTCTTAATATGGCTGATGGTGTATTGCTTCTGGTTGATGCTTTTGAAGGGACAATGCCACAGACAAGATTTGTGCTCCAAAAAGCAATAGAATTGGGTAAGAAACCTGTTGTAGTAATTAATAAGGTTGACAAACCTAATTGCAGGCCGGATATAGTGAATGAGCAGGTATTTGATTTAATGTTCAGTCTTAATGCCACAGAAGAGCAACTTGATTTCAAAACAATTTATGGAAGTGCCAAACAAGGGTGGATGTCAACTGACTGGAAAAAAGTGACTAACGATATTACTACTCTTTTTGATGCCATAATTTCAGAGATACCCGAACCACAGATGCTTGAAGGGTCACCTCAAATGCTAATTTCATCTTTGGAGTACTCTCCTTATGTTGGCAGAATTGCTATTGGAAGGGTTCATAGAGGTATTCTCAGACAGGGAATGCAAATATCTCTTTGTAAGAGAGATGGGACATTTGAAAAGAGTCGTATTAAAGAACTTATGGTGTTTGATGGTCTTGAAAAAACCAAAACAGAAGAGGTGAAAAGTGGTGACATATGTGCTGTTGTTGGTATAGAAGGTTTTGAAATAGGAGATACTATTGCAGATTATGAATTCCCAGAATCTCTGCCCCCTATTTCGGTTGACGAGCCTACAATGAGCATGTTGTTTACAATAAATGATTCTCCTTTTTTTGGGAAGGAGGGAAAATATGTTACATCAAGACACATAAAGGAGAGACTTGAAAAAGAACTTGAGAAGAATCTTGCGTTGAGAGTTAAAAATGGCCTGACTGCGGATTCATTTGTTGTCTATGGAAGAGGAGTGCTTCATATTTCTATATTAATTGAGACCATGAGGCGTGAGGGATTTGAACTGCAGATTGGACAGCCTAAAGTTTTGGATAAGAACTTAAATGGTGTACGTTGTGAGCCAATAGAGCATCTTACAATTGACCTTCCTGAAGAGCATGTTGGCAAAGCTATTGAAATGACCACGAGACGAAAAGGGTCTCTTATGCATATGGAGCATAGAAATGACAGGGTCCATCTTGACTTTGAAATACCATCTAGGGGATTAATGGGCTTGAGAAGCAATTTAATGACAGCCACTCAGGGCGAAGCTGTAGTGGCACATCGTTTTAAGGGATATGAACCATACAAGGGTGATATAGAAAAGAGAAATAATGGTTCTCTGGTTGCTCTTGAAACCGGCATGGCAGTGGCATATGCTATGGACAAGTTACAGGACAGGGGCAGATTTTTTATAAATCCCGGAGAAGAGATTTATGCTGGACAGGTAGTAGGAGAGCATACAAGAGCAGGAGACCTTGGTATTAATATATGTAAGACAAAGAAACTCACCAATGTACGTGCTGCAGGTTCAGATGAAAAAGTCGTATTGCCCCCTCCGATCGTTTTTTCTTTGGAAGAGGCGCTTGAATATATTCAGGAAGACGAATTAGTTGAAGTTACTCCTCACAGCATGAGAATAAGAAAAATCATTCTCGATGAAACTGAGAGAAAAAGAAGAAAGGGATAATTTCAATTGTTCTTTTAAAAAAATCGATTAACTTTGCCGGCTCAAATTGATATGGACATAAAAATGGACAGGGAGTACTCAGTTCCAATCAAAGGGTTAAAAATCGGGATGCATCATTATAATTTCTCGGTTGGGAACAGTTTTTTCGACAATTTCGAAAACTCTTTTGTTCATAAAGCGGCCATTGAGATTGACACAGCTTTGGAAAAAAGTGAGTCTTGGATTAAGATTGTTTCAAGATTTCATGGTAACGTTACTGTGGACTGTGACAGATGCCTTGATGAATTGATCCTGCCAGTTGAAACAGAGGCATCACTTCTTGTCAGACTTGTAAGAGAGGATGGAGAGGAGAATGATGATATTGAAATTGTTAATATTGATCCATCTGAGACTGTGCTTGACCTGAGTCAATTTTTTTATGATTATATAACTCTCTCTCTGCCTGTACACATGGTGCATGAAGAGGGATTGTGTGATCCAGAAATGATTCTGAGGTTGAAAATGGCTGAGGGAGAACATTCGTCTTTAGATAATGTTTCACCTTTTTTTAAGTTAAATGAATTGTTGAATTTATAAGTAAAATATTTAAGATATGGCACATCCGAAACATAAGATTTCAAAAGCACGCAGGGATAAGAGAAGAACTCATGACCGTGTGGAAGTCCCAACACTTGCTCACTGCTCCAATTGTGGTGCTGCAGTTCTATATCATCATGTCTGCCCTGAATGTGGCTATTATAGAGGTCGTTTGATGATTCAGAAATCATCATCATAGTGTTGTTTTTTCTTTTTATATATATACAATTCCTCTCTTATTCAGGGGAATGGTGTGGTTTTTGCTTAACACCTCAATTTAAACATTTTTCCTGATAAGTTTTAATGTGAATTAATTATGAGAGCAGTTATTAAGGGCATTGGTGCATACCTTCCAGAGTATATTCTTACAAATGATGAGTTGTCAAGAATGGTTGACACAAGCGATGAGTGGATTATGACTCGTATTGGCGTGAAAGAGAGAAGGATACTTAAAGAAGACGGACTTGGCACTTCCCATATGGGAGCGTTAGCCGTGGAAGATCTTATTAAAAAAACGGGTCTGAACAGAGATGAGATAGATATGTTGATTTGTGCAACTGTTACACCTGATATGCTATTCCCTGCGACTGCTAATATTATTTGTGACAAAGTCGGGATTAAGAATGCGTGGGGTTTTGATATTAATGCAGGCTGTTCAGGCTTTATATTCAGTTTTGCAAATTGTGCTTCACTTATTGAGTCAGGACGTGCAAAAAAAATGGTGTTGGTTACAGGAGAGAGGATGTCTGCTATTACAGATTACACTGACAGAAGTACATGTCCTCTTTTTGGTGATGGTGCTGTTGCCATGTTGATTGAACCAGGTGATGATCCATCGGTTGGACTCATAGACGAAATACTTCATGTCGACGGGATCGGCAGACAATATCTTTTTCAAAAAGCCGGAGGTTCGCTTTATCCACCTACGGAACAGACTTTAAAAAACAAGGAACATTATATTTATCAGGATGGTCAGGTAGTCTTTAAATATGCAGTCAGCCGTATGGCAGATGTTTCTGTAGAAATGATGGAAAAGCATAATCTCAAGGCGACTGATATCGCCTATCTTGTGCCTCATCAGGCAAATCTGAGGATTATAGAGGCAACAGCCAAAAGAATGGGTTTGGATAAAAACAAAGTTCTTATAAACATTCAAAAATTCGGCAATACTGCAGGAACATCAATACCTCTTGTACTGTGGGAATTTGAGAACAAATTCAAAAAAGGTGACAACCTGATATTATCAGCATTTGGTGCAGGTTTTACCTGGGGAGCATTGTATTATAAGTGGGCTTATGACCCGTCTTAATTACAATTTATTGTTTTCTTAATTAGGATATATGTTCGACCCTTGCCATAAATTCATTGGCAAGTTCTGTCTTTTTCTTGATATGTTGAATAACGGCTGACACGAAAGGATTGTTCTCGACTTCTCCTCTTACACATTCAAAGTCACAATGTTTTTCATCTTCGCTGCCGTCAACTCCAAAGCCTGTCATGCATGTAATTGAAAATTCCTTCATGGCATCGTTGTAAAGCATCTCGTCTAATGTGACAACGGATTCTCTCCAAAGTTCAACGAGAGATCTCAGTTTTTCTATCGATATCTCCGAGAGGTTGATACCATAATACTTCTCCATTGCATCATATGCCCAAGTCCATTCCATGTCATAGTAGTCTTGGTGAAGGATTCTGAACCGCTCTTCTATATCATTTAGATTGACACGGTTTTCATCAATTTCAGATAATAATTTTTCTACTTCAGACTTAGGAATAATAAGTCCGGAAAGATCTACCCACTCTCCTTTCCCCAAGGAATGTGTTGGTTTAAGCTGCTCTCGTATTTGGTAAATATCGCTGAAAGGTGTTGATTCGAGTCTCCTTAAAAGTGAGTTTCCGAAAAATTTATTGATTGCTTTTTCATAGAGTTTTATTCCATTTCTGAGTGAACTGTTTTTAATTCTGGAACTCCTGTAAGTAAATATTTCAGAAGTCTCTCCTGACACAGAACGTAATTCGTGGAGAATTTTTCTCCCATTAATCATTTTTTGGATTGTGTAAGGACTGAGGAGATTGTAATTGATCAAATCAAGAAGATCTTTATCTGTTCGTTTGTCTCTTTTTGGCCATTTCTGGACATCTCTTATAGTACCTACGCTTCTTAAATTGACTCCTGGCACGAGGAATGTTTCATCAGAATTTTCTATAAGATAGGAGAAAGGAAGGTCTGTTGTGTCTGGATGTCTGTAATGCCTTCCCATAACAAGAGAAAAGGCTCCAATTTTGGCCGGCCAAAGGATATATGAGTCACTTGTTGTTTTTGATCCTCTTTCCACAATCCCCTGATGAATTGGTCCAAGTTTATACATATGATTACTTTGATTGGAACCACTTCCGGCATTTAAAAATGAAAAAAGGCCAGCAATTAGGAGGCTGGACTTGTGGACAGAAACAGTAAAGGGTCCGGCAAATACTGCGCAAGCTTCACCATTTTCGAAGTTGCAGTTTGCAAATAGTAGCGAATCATGAGCCGAGAAACTATGAGAAATATGACAGGCTTGTCCAACGAAACATCTGGATATTTTAGAAGCCTCAGCAATGAATGATCCGGATGCAAAAATAAAATCATTGGCTATTACTCCGTCCTTAACTGTAACAGGTGCATCTTGATTACTGCAAATTGTTCCGTTTTCAAGTCTAAGTACATTCTCAATTATTGCGTAATCTTCTATTTTGACATTTTTAACAGTTTGTGTATTAATGATAGTTACATGCTTTCCGATTGTTCCAATTGAAGACTCCTGTTCTTTGGAGTAATCTGTTATCAGCTTTGTTACTTTGCCGATTGTGCCGTTTTTATGGCGGTAAAGAGCTATAATGTAAGCAAGAGATGAAGATAGTCGAGGATAAATAGGAACTTCTCTGCCACCAGTCTCGTTAAGCACCATTATCTGAGTATTACATCCAAAAGTTGATATGCCATCCACGTAAATAACATCAACATTTTGAATGAAACAGCATTCTCCAATGGTATAATTTGAAATATGATTGGAGATATTTTCGATAAACACATTATCCCCGATCTGACAATTGTGGATAGTTGCGTTTCTAATACCTGAATGGCGGCAAATACCGCCTGGAAGGGAGAATGTTTTCTCAAAACATCCCAAGATTACCCTGCCCGAGAAACGAACATTGTAAATGTGATCTGTTGAGAACCTCTCCGACACGAAGACCTTAGTCCAGTCTTCCGCCACACAAAGATTGGCTGACAGCGAGTCAATCTCGTGCTGAGATAAATTCCTCATTTGTTATTTATGTTTTTTTCGAGCTTGTAACTGTGGTACCCTCACCCGAAATTTTCGAGGCGAATTTAAATAATTTTTATTTATTTGCAATAGCCGATCGGCATAAGATAAACAGGTTCTTCTCCTTCAGGTAGTTGCATTAGTTTTTTCACGGCTTCGTCGGAGAATGCTCCTACAGCACATGTTCCAAGTTTAAGAGCTTCTGCTTGCAGATAAACATTTTCTGCAGAGTGGCCAAGATCCATAAAGATATATCTTTCCTTTCCCCTTTGACCGTATTTTCCACTTCTTTCGAGTACAGATGTGTAAACAAGCACAGTAGGTGCATCTTTAATCATTTTTTGATTTAATGCAGCTGCACTCAGTTCGCTTCTTAAATCTTTGTCCATAACAAGTACAATAGAGTGATCTTTTGGTATATACTTATATACACCTGGGTCAATCCCCTTGACCTTTCCAACAAAGACATAAATTTCGAGCGGATACAGTGCTCCTGCGGACGGTGCTGTTCTCAAACCACCGCGCAAGTTGGGATTGGAATCTTTTTTTAGGGTTATTCCGTAAGAAGACCAAAGAATTTGTGACAATTGTTCTATTGAGAGCTCTCTGTCATCAAACTGTCTTCTAGACCTTCTGGATTGTAATGCTTCTTCTACGCTCACATTACCTTTTAATGAAGGAGCGGGCAAGGTATAGACCTTTTCCTGATTTTGTGTTGCTTTAATTCCACCAAATCCCGATAAGATAGTCAATGCCAATATAAGTGTTTTCATATTTAAATATTTTTTGAAAAATAATATTTATTTCAATTATAACAAAAAGTGATTGACATAAAAATTTAATGGTTTGTCAGATAAATTGATTTTCAATTTTGAATATAATCTTACATTTGCAAAACAGTCGTTTTGCAAATCACAGCTTATGGAAGTAAACACCGGAAGATCAGATCTGCTATGGAATTATGCAGCGAGTTTTATGAGGCTTGCGTCTGCTCTGATTATCCTGCCTCTGATACTGCATCTATTACCTGTAGAGGAGGTGGGCCTCTGGAATATTATGATAAGCCTCAATGCAATGATATATCTGCTTGATTTCGGATTTTATCAGACCTTTTCAAGATCTGTGACTTATATTTTTTCAGGTGCAAAGGAATTTAAAAGCGAAGGTTTTGGTGATGTTAATCAGGATGGTTCTGTTAATTATTCTCTATTGAAAGGCAGTCTGTCTGCCATGAGAGTATATTATGCAGCTGTTGCTGTTTTGCTGCTTATTTTACTTGTGACTGCAGGACATCTTTATATTGAGAATATACTCGTTGATTTTACTGGGAACAAAGATAGTGCGAGGATTGCCTGGTATCTATATGGTATTTTGTTGTGCTATCAGTTCTATACTTATTACTATGATGCTCTTCTTGTTGGAAAGGGTATGATTAAGAGATCCAGGCAGATAATAGTTTTTTCTCAATGTGCTCATCTTTTACTGGCTTCTTGTTTATTATTGATGGATTGTGGTATCTTATCAATGGTTTTCGGTCAGACTCTGGCTACAATTCTGAATAGAACACTCGCGAAAAGAACATTTTATGACAAAAAAACAAAACTTGCACTTAAAGATGTTTTTCCGGCTGACTGGAAAAGAATATTGAAAATATTGTGGACAACAGCCTATAAAACCGGTCTTGCCAATTTAAGCTGGGTATTTACTAACAGAATGCTTGCTCTCATAGGTGGTTTATTCCTTCCTTTGGCTGTAATCGGATCATACGGAATTACAAAACAAATTGTAGATCTTACTTATTCCCTTTCCCTAATCTGGTTTACAACCTTTTTTCCTAAACTGATCCAGCACAGGGTTACGGGCAGAGAAGATCAAGCAAAGCGAATTTATATTAAGGCTCAATATGTTGCTGTTGCCACTTTCGTTTTAATTTCTTTGTTAGTTGTGTTATTTGGTCAATGGGCTCTTGATATCATAAAAAGTAAAACGCCGCTGCTCGAGAGCAAATTACTGATAATCTTTTTCATTGCCTCTTTTTTTGAAGCCTTTACGTATTTGTCAACATCAATGCTTATAAGTAGAAACATTGTGCCACATTATAAAGCTCAAATGATTACAGCTGTTGCAACAGTTGTATTGCTTGTGGCTGCATTTAAGTTTTTGGGAGCCGGAGTGGAGGCTTTAATTTTAGTGCCTTTTATTGTCCAGCTTTTATATCAGCACTGGAAATGGACATCAATTGTCTACAGTGAGTTACGAATCAGACTCTCAGATTACAATCCAAGAAAATATTTCAGACTTAGGAAATAAAATATTAATATCTTTCTTTTCCTTCTTTTTTACCTGATCTTTTTCTATGGTTGTTCTTACTGTAATCTTTGTTATAATCTCTATGGTATCTCTTTTCAGTTGTTCTATCGTACTTTCTTGCAGTTTTTTGTTCCTTATGTTCTATTAAGGTATCATTATTAACGGTTTCTATTTTGATTTTCTTACCTCTGTAGTCAGAATTGTCGAGGGAATCAACTAACAAAGAAGTAGCATTGGAACTGATTGAAACAAAGGAGTAATCTTTCATTATCTCGATTTTGCCCACACCTTTCTGACCAATTCCGCATGAAGAGAATAATCTAAGCAAATCACGTGGTGTTAATCCGGTTTTGGAACCCATATTAATTTTTATCCATGAATAACCTTTTTCTGAATGAAGAAATGGAAAACTTGCGTTATTATCCTTATAGCCAGGTGTATCTTTGATGTTAAGATCAGGAGCGAGCCTGTAGTAATCGAGAAAACGGTTAAATTCTATTGAGAGCATTTTCCATATAATATCTTCTTTACTGAGGTCCTTCCACTTATCATTTATAATGTCTACATAGGTGGAAATTTCATCTCTTATTTCAGCTTTTTCGACTTCTTCAACGAGATGAAGCATTTGTCTTGTACAAACTTCTTCTCCTGTAGGCACTTTTGCCTGACCGAAGGTTTTGCCGATGGCCTTTTCTATCAACTTTATTTTATGCTGTTCTTTGCTATTGATAATGGCAATTGATATTCCAGTTTTGTCTGCCCGTCCTGTTCTACCACTCCGGTGTGTGTATTGTTCAGGATCATCAGGTAAATTATAGTTGATAACATGAGTAAGTTCATTGACATCAATGCCTCTGGCTGCTACATCTGTAGCGACAAGTAAATTAAGATTTTTGCTTTTGAATCTCCTCATAACTTGATCTCTTTGGGCTTGTGACAAATCGCCATGAAGTGCATCTGCATTATATCCGTCTTTTATAAGGGCCTCGGCTATTTCCTGGGTCTCTTGCCTTGTTCTGCAAAATATCATTCCGTAAATATCCGGATTGTAGTCAGCAATTCTTTTTAGAGCCAAATATCTATCTTTTGCATGAACGATATAATAGTAGTGCTTTACATTATCTGAACCAGAGTTTCTTGTGCCAACTGTCACAATCTGTGGACTTTTCATGTAGTTTTTTGCAATGCCTTCTATTTCTATAGGCATGGTTGCTGAAAACAGAAACGTCCTTTTTTCTGAAGGAGTGCATTCCAATATGGCATCGAGCTCATCTTTAAAACCCATGTTCAACATTTCGTCAGCTTCATCAAGTATAAGAGATGAGATATTGCTGAGATTTGCCACATTTCGGTTTAACAAATCCAACATTCTTCCTGGAGTGGCGACAATAATTTGTGCTCCCTTCCTGATTAATTTAATTTGAGCATCAATGCCGGCGCCACCATAAACAGAAACAATATTGAGATTTTCAATATATTTTCCGTAATTACCCAAATCCTGGGAGATTTGTCTGCAGAGCTCTCTTGTAGGGCTTAAAATAAGCACCTGAGTGTTTTTGGATTGAGTATTGATGGATTGCAAAAGAGGCAATCCAAAAGCTGCAGTTTTTCCTGTTCCAGTCTGGGCAAGGCACACTAAATCACCGGTTTCGTTTATGAGTTTTGGTATAATTCTTTGCTGAACCTCTGTGGGGGTAGTAAAACCAAGGTCTGACACTGCCTTGATCAAGTTGTCTTTAAGACCAAGGTCTTGAAATTGATTTATCATCTATTTATTTTAAGGCGGCAAAGGTATACTAATTTCTCTAATAACCAGCAATTATTTATTTAGCCAAGCTACTTCCAGCCTTAAATCCTTCTAAAAATCCATCGATATTGCATGCGATATCAACAACTAAAATAATAATAATGAGTACAATACTCCAAGTAATGATTTGTTTTGTCTTTTTTTTCATTTTCATTTCTTTGTTTTGCTCAAACATAGCTTATTCTACCTACAAACAACTTCATAATTAGAAAAATATTACCTTTGAAAAGAAAATTTATCTTTTTTTAATTTTTTTATCCAATATTATAATTATGAGCAAAGTCAGACATATAGGAGTTTTTGGACGTAGAAATACCGGAAAGAGCTCTTTAATCAACATACTCGTTGGGCAAGATGTGGCAATTGTTTCCAATGTACCTGGAACAACAACAGATCCTGTTCGTAAGCGAATGGAGATTAACGGACTTGGACCTGTGGTTTTTATCGATACTGCAGGTATAGATGATAGTGGAGTGCTTGGAGAGCAGAGGGTCGAGAAAACTAAGTCTGTGATAAAAATTATTGACTTGGCAATTTTGATTTTTACTAATAATCAGATTGAGAAGTATGAGCTTGATTTGATAAGTAGTTTCAGAGAGGAGGGCATACCTTTTATAATGCTTCATAATCAGTCTGATATCGTTTCACTTGATCCTGAACTCGCCTTGGATTTGAGTGAAAAAGAAAATATTGATGTGTTAGAATTTTCATGTTCTCTTCTTGATGAAGAGGATCAGAAAAAAGCTGTAGATACTTTAATTTCAATGATTGTTTTTGAACTTCAGAAATCAGAAGCTGTCTCAAAAACTATTCTTGAAGGCCTGGTAGAAAAAGGGGACCACATTGTGCTTGTTTGCCCTATTGACAGTGAAGCTCCTGAGGGCAGGTTGATTCTTCCTCAAGTTAATGCTATCAGAGATGCTCTCGATAGAAAGGCGGTGGCCATAGTTATTCAACCGGAGCAACTTGGGGATTATTTAAAATATCTTTCGGTCAAACCTAAATTAGTAGTGACCGATAGTCAGGTATTTGAAATGGTAAGTAAAATTGTGCCTGAAGACATTCCTCTTACTGGTTTTAGTTTGTTGCTTGCACGGGTAAAAGGCGCTTTTCAATACTATTTGAATGGGATTTATAGCATTGACAACCTGAAGGATGGTGATAAGATACTAATTCTCGAATCATGTACACATCACGCCACGTGCGATGATATTGGGAGAGTTAAAATCCCAAATTTATTGAAGAAAAAGAGTGGAAAACAATTGACTTTTGACATTGTTGGAGGGCTTGATACTCTTCCTGAGGATATTTGTAATTATTCCATGGTGATTCAATGTGGAGGTTGTATGATAACAGACAGACAACTGCAGTCAAGATTAAGACCAGCTATAAAAGCAGGGATTCCTGTTGCTAACTATGGCATGGTGATAGCCTATTGTACAGGTATTTACGATAGGGCAATTGAGCCTTTGAAGCAAAAAGACCAATAAATTCTGTACTATTGATGCAGTTTATTCCATTCAAGGATAATTTCCCTTTCTTTTGAATTGACTCTTGATCCGGGTCTTAAAATTGTATAAGAGGTAGGAGGCATTGTGCGGGAAATAAGGACGCTGTCAATTCTTATGGCTGCATTTTTATCAATGAGACCGGCTTCAAGAACGGATTCATAATAGGGACGGAGGTTTATGCTTGAAAGCCCCTTTTTAGAATCATTTCTGATTTTGTTGCCAATAAGTGGCACATTGTTGTACCATGGCAATTTTGGATCCTCACTGTGGCATACCATACAACCTGAGTTTTCAATAATGGCTACGGTTTTTCCTTGAAAAGAAAGATCATTTACCGGTTCATGGTCAATTGCTCTAAATGTAATAATCAGCGTTGCAGCAAGCAATAAAACGCCAATGATAGATTTAGAAATTTTACTCATATTTTTAAGTTCAGTATTTTGCCGCTCTGTTCAGAATAAGTTCAACATTTTTTGAAAGGGAAGTGGCGGTAAATGTCGCACCTGAATAACTATCGACTGCAGCTTTTTTATTTGCGGCTTCCGACACTTTAAGTCCATTCCATGTATTGAAGAAATTCTGTCTTTCAAGTCTTTTAAGGTAAGCAGTAGTTTCCCAGTTACTGAGGATAGCTACTTTTTTAATTATTTTGTTTTTATCTGTAATCACAATTACCGGAGTCGTGTTGTTATATCCTTTAATATTTTCGGAATATGGCTTACTTGAGAGACAGAAACCAAGTACTTTTTTCTCCTTATCGACTATATTAAACCAGTCGCCCTTACTCTTTTCTACCGCTACAGCGTTGGGATATACGCTTTTTACCACTTCAAGACCGGAAATCTCTTTGAAAACAGGAGTGTCTTTGTTTGGGCCATGATTAGTTTGTGCTAAAACTATGTTTACAAATGCGAAAGTAATTAAAATTATTGATAAAACCTTTTTCATTGTTGTTATTATTGATACTGCTTATTGAGACTTAAAGAGCCGGTAAAGGTTTACTTTCCGGCTCCTGCAAAAATTATTAAGATTATTAAAATAATTTACTTGGAAAATTTGATAGCAGCCTGTGCTGCTGCAAGTCTTGCTATAGGAACACGGTATGGTGAACAGGAAACATAATTCATGCCAACAGAGTGACAGAATTCAACAGAGGCAGGATCTCCTCCATGTTCTCCACAAATTCCAATTTTTAATTTTGGATTGGTTTTACGACCGCCTTTAACACCCATGTCAACCAATTTGCCTACCGCTTCAATGTCAAGTGTCTGAAATGGATCAAACGGTATAATCTTTTTTTCAATATAATCACCCATAAAAGCTCCTATATCATCTCTCGAAAATCCGTATGTCATCTGAGTAAGATCATTTGTCCCAAAAGAGAAAAACTGGGCAGTTTGTGCCATTTCGTCAGCAAGAAGTGCGGCTCTAGGAATTTCAATCATAGTTCCATAAAGGTAGTTTATTTTTGTTCCGGTTTTGGTCTCAACCTCTGCATGTATTTTGTCGCATATAACTTTCTGGAAGTCCAGCTCCTTTACGGAAATTGTGACCGGAATCATAATCTCTGGTTGAGGATTGTATCCATCTTTGATCAATTCTGCAGTAGCTTCAAAAATGGCACGGTACTGTGTTGCACTGATTTCAGGATAGGTTATTGCAAGGCGAACACCTCTGTGTCCCATCATAGGGTTAACTTCATGAAGCGACTCTCCTCTTTTTTTAATTTCATCCACACTTATACCTAGCTCATTAGCCAACTCTAACTGTTTCTCTAAAGATTGAGGAACAAACTCATGGAGAGGTGGATCGAGAAGCCTGAAAGTAACAGGTTTACCATCCATCACTTTCATTGTGTTTTTTACTGAGTTCTTCATGTATGGCTCAAGTTCGTTTAATGCTATTATACGCTCCTGTTCAGTCTTTGACAAAATCATTTTACGAAGCTTTGACAAAGGTTGTTCTGAATTTTTGCCATAAAACATATGTTCAATCCTGAATAGCCCAATACCTTCTGCACCAAAATCAATAGCATTCTGTGCATCTTCTGGTGTGTCTGCGTTTGTACGTACACCAAGAACTCTATATTTGTCTACAATCTTCATGTATTCGACAAAACGTGGGTTTTCTGAAGCGTTTATGGTTGAAATTGCGGTGTCATAAACAAAACCTTTGCTCCCATTTAAACTGAAAACATTGCCTTCGCTATATGTTTTACCATTAATGGTCATTTTTTTTGAATGTAAATCTATATGAAGTGAATCGCAACCCACAATGCAACATTTACCCCATCCTCTTGCAACAAGAGCTGCATGAGATGTCATGCCTCCTCTTGCTGTAAGAATACCATCAGCGGCACGCATGCCTTCAACATCTTCTGGATTGGTCTCTTCACGTACAAGAATAACTTTTTTACCTTTTTTTGCAGCTTCAACTGCGGCTTCTGCTGTGAAGACAATTTCCCCTACTGAGCCGCCAGGACCTGCAGGCAATCCCTTAGCTACAACATTTGCAACCTTTTCCGCTGCGGGATCCAAAATAGGATGAAGAAGTTCATCAAGTTGTACAGGAGCTACTCTCATGACAGCTGTCTTCTCGTCTATCAATCCTTCTTGGAGCATATCCATGGCCATGTTCAGAGCTGCCAAGCCTGTTCTTTTGCCAACGCGGCATTGAAGCATCCACAATTTTCCGTCTTGAATTGTGAATTCGATGTCTTGCATGTCGTGAAAATGTTGTTCAAGTTTCTTCTGGATTTCAAAAAGTTCTGCATAAACTGATGGCATGGCTGTTTCGAGAGATGCCAGATGTCTGTTATGCTCATTTTTGGTAGCTTCATTAAGAGGATTAGGTGTGCGGATACCCGCTACAACATCTTCCCCTTGAGCATTGATAAGCCATTCTCCGTAAAACTTTGCCTCTCCTGTAGCTGGGTTTCTTGAGAAAGCAACACCGGTAGCAGATTTGTCTCCCATATTGCCAAAAACCATAGCTTGTACAGTTACTGCAGTACCCCATTCATCAGGAATTCCTTCAATTCTTCTATATGATATGGCACGTTTTCCGTTCCATGATTTGAACACAGCACCAATTCCTCCCCACAATTGTTCATATGCATTGTCAGGAAAAGGCTTTCCTAATACTTCGATTATTTTCTTTTTAAAATCTTCACATAATTGTATAAGATCTTCAGTAGTTAGATCAGTATCACTCTTGTAGCCTTTTTTCTGCTTGAGTTCATTGAGCATTCTGTCAAGTTGGACGCGTATGCCCATTCCTTCAGCAGGTTCGATGTTTTCTGCCTTTTCCATCACTACATCAGAATACATCATTATCAAACGACGATAGGCGTCGTAAACAAAACGTGGATTCTGAGTTTTTTTTATAAGTCCTGGGATGGTTTCAGAGCAAAGACCAATATTCAGTACTGTTTCCATCATGCCGGGCATGGAACTTCTTGCACCTGAACGACATGAAACAAGAAGAGGATTATCTTTATCTCCAAATCTCATGTTCATTATTGCTTCAGTTTTTGCAAGAGCCTTATCAACTTCTTCTTTGAGCCCTTCGGGAAATTGCATGTTGTTTTTGTAGTACTCAGCACAGGTCTCTGTCGTTATTGTAAAGCCTGCAGGTACAGGCATCCCAAGTTTGCACATCTCAGCCAGGTTGGCGCCCTTGCCTCCCAGGAGATTTTTCATTGAACCGTCACCCTCGGCTGTCTTACCGCCGAAAAGGTAAACTCTTTTAATATCAGACATTGTGATAAAATAGGTTATGTGTTAAAAATAATTGGTTTCTTTTAAAAAATGAGGGGGCAAATATAATAATTTTATAATAATTTTCCTGCCAATTCAGAAAGTGCACTTCTTTCACCTTTGACAAGATTAATGTGTTCGAATAACTCTTGCCCGTAGAGTTTTTCTCCCAAATGCGTCAGCCCGTTGGAATGCATATCGAGGTAAGGTGAATCGATTTGATAAATATCTCCTGTAAACACAAGCTTAGTTCCTTCACCGGCACGAGTAATTATTGTCTTGACTTCGTGAGGAGTTAAATTTTGGGCTTCATCTATAATGAAAAACGAATCGGAAAGACTTCTTCCTCTTATATATGCCAGCGGAGATATCAGAAGTTTTTCACTTTTAAGCATCTCTTCTATCCTTACTGCTTCCTTGCTGGTAGGCTTGAATGCTTTCTGGATAACGGCAAGGTTATCAAATAAAGGAAGCATGTAAGGACCCATTTTTTCTTTAATATCTCCCGGAAGAAATCCCATTTCCTGGTTTTGAAGTGGAATTACAGGTCTGGAGAGAAGTATCTGATCAAAATATTGTTCTTGAGCTAGTGCTGCTGCAAGTGCAAGTAATGTTTTACCTGTTCCGGCAGTGCCTGTAAGTGAAACCAGTTTAATTTCTGGATTAAGCAGTGCATCAAGAGCAAATGTCTGTTCATCATTTCTTGGGTCAATTCCATATGCTCGGACTCTTTTAATCCCTACTACAGAGTTGGATGTTTTTCTGTATCTTGCGAGTATGTTGTTGTTGCCGTTTGGGTTTTTAATGGAGAAAAGTTGGTTGGCCGGAAGTTTATTTAAATTAAACTCCTTGACTGGGACTCCATCCTCTTTGTAAAACAATCTGTCAATTATGTCTTTGCTTACATCTTCAAGATAAATAACCTCTTTCTTTATGTTTTCAACTCTCTCCTCTGCAATTTTATCGGTGAGATAATCCTGGGCATCTATTGACAATGCTTTTGCTTTCAATCTTAGA
>Ga0208826_1000302_pt1 | contig 54864 bp, 45 predicted proteins | sample AD_UKC115_MetaG_FD_184451 | JGI IMG/M metagenome (GOLD analysis project Ga0208826, IMG submission 184451) | Active sludge microbial communities of municipal wastewater-treating anaerobic digesters from Hong Kong - AD_UKC115_MetaG (SPAdes)... | ecosystem: Engineered > Bioreactor > Anaerobic >... | reverse complement strand
CGACGGATTGAAAATTTGGAAAGACGCGTTTCAGCAACAGAGGATAAAATCGATTTTTTTGTTAAAACAGCTCTTCCACCGGTGCAGGGAATTTTTTACGATGGTCAGATTTTTGACGCCTACAAGTATGTTGCTGATTTGGTGAAATCGGCTACTAAATCAATCATTTTGATTGACAATTATTTGGATGAAAGCGTTTTGACTTTGCTCTCGAAAAGAAAGGAAAATGTTAAATGTCAAATTTTTACCAATAAAATTTCAGCACAATTTAAACTTGATTTGGAAAAATTCAATACTCAATATGCTCCTGTCGAAGTGAAAGAATTTTCTAAATCGCATGACCGGTTTTTGATTATCGACAACGACATCTATCACATTGGAGCTTCTTTGAAAGATTTGGGCAAAAAATGGTTTGCTTTTTCAAAAATAAATTTGGATGCAAAAATACTGATGGAATTGTTGACAGAATAGGTTCAAAAATGAAAAGGCAAAAAAAAGAGGCAAATATTTAAACAATAAAAATTAAAAAGGCAAAAACAAGAATTAAAACTCTTATTTGCAATTGAATGAGGAGAAATATTATGGAAAATACAAGACAACAAAAAGTGGAGCGACTTCTTCAAAAAGAACTGGGAGAAATTTTTCTACTGTATGCGCGCGAAATCCACGGTATCATTATTAGTGTAACCAATGTCCGCATTAGCACCGATCTAAGTATAGCGCGAATTCATTTAAGCATCTTTCCCGGTAAACAATCGGCTGAAGTTCTTGAAAAAATTAATAACGATGTGAAAAATATTCGTTTCGATCTGGGAAAAAGAGTGAAACACCAACTGCGAATTATTCCTGAACTGTTTTTCTATTTAGACGATTCGCTTGATTATATCGATCATATTGATCAACTCCTGAGAAACGACTCCCCTTCCGATAAAAAAGACAGTTCGCCAGAAAACGATTAGAGAGTATTGAAAACAGGATTATGAAAACAGTTTTTCCCTAAGGAAGCAATGGAAACAGCGAATCAAAATAAAGTCAAAGCCAACAATACAGCAGGTGGATTACGTTTTGCTTTATGGGTGGCTCGACGATATTTGTTTTCACGAAAATCGCACAATGCTATCAATGTAATATCCGGAATTGCTGCTTTGGGTGTAGGCATAGGAACGATGGCGCTTGTATGTGTTTTATCGGTTTTCAATGGTTTCGATTCTCTGATTCAAGGCATGTTTTCAGCTTTCGATCCCGATTTGAGAATTTCCGTTTCTCAAGGTAAAACTTTCGATATAGATACTCCCGAATGGAACAAAGTGAAAAAAATGAATGATGTTGCCTTTTTTACTGAAGTCATTGAAGAAAACGCACTATTGCGATTTCGAGATAAACAAATGCCCGCAACTATAAAAGGCGTCAGCAGTGATTTTCAAAAAATGACGAAAATAGACAGTATCATGTTCGATGGAAAGTTTTTGCTTTACGATGGCGCTTTTCAAAGAGCCGTTCCCGGTGTCGGCGTAGCAAGTATTTTGGGATTGGGCGCCAATTTTATCGATCCATTGTTCATTTATGCCCCGAAACGTACTTCCCACATTAATTTACTCCGCCCCGAAAACAGTTTTAATCAAATTGGTACATTTGTATCAGGAATTTTTTCTGTTAAACAGTTGCAGTATGATGATCATTATGTATTGGTTTCTATTGATCTTGCCCGTGATTTATTTGAATATCAACCGAATACTGTTTCTGCGATTGAATTGAAACTGGCTGAAAACATAAAAGTATCTGAAGCACAAAAGAAAATAAAAAATACACTGGGAAGTAATTTTGAAGTGAAAAACAGATACGAACAGCAGGAAGATTTTTTTAAAATTTTGAAAATCGAAAAGTGGATTACTTATCTCATTTTATGTTTTATTTTGCTGATAGCCAGTTTTAACATTATCAGTTCGTTATCCATGTTGATTATCGACAAGAAACAGGACATTCAAACCTTGAGAAATCTGGGCGCTGAACAGCAACTGATAAGAAGAATTTTCCTTTTTGAAGGATGGCTGATTTCATTTGTTGGTGCTGTTCTGGGTATTTTTATGGGATTGTTTCTTTGCTTAGTGCAGCAACATTTCGGAATTTTAAAGCTCGGAACAGGATATGTAGTAGATGTCTATCCGGTTTTAGTTAATTTCTGGGATGTTTTGCTGGTACTGCTGACAGTATTGTTAATGGGTTTTCTGGCTGCATATTATCCGGTTCGTTATATCGAAATTCATGATGCGCCTTCACCTGAGAATGTGGAATTATGAGTTGGTCGAAAAATATAATGAAGAAATATTTTTTATAAAACCATTTGTTCCATAGATTTTTATTAATTAAAACAACCATAAAAAATTCATGAAAAAGTTGATTTTTTTGGCAATTGTAACAACAATTTTGGCTTTTACTTCCTGCAAAGACAGTGTCTCCAACCAACCTTATCAGTACGAGTTGAATCCGACTTATACATGGGGCTTCGTCGTTTTTTACGGTGATTATTATGCAGATTATCTGAATGCGAACAATGTTTTGACAGTAAATTTGTTCACAGATTCGTTGAAGATAAATGATCAAAATGAACTTTCGGGTTATGGTCAATATCTTTTTCTGGAAGATATTTTTGTATCACCTTCCGATACACTTCTTCCCGAAGGAATTTACAGGGTTGATAAGAGTGGCGAACCTTTTACCATTGCTCCCGGAATAAATGATACCATTGACGATCAGGTCTATACGTTAGGAGCTGTCATTAATTATTATGAACCTAATCCATTGAAATCCGCACAAAAACTGATTGTTGGCGGAAAGATGACGGTCAACCGTGATGGTGAAAATTTTTCACTGAATTGTGATTTCGTTCTGCAAGATTCCTTGAAATTAAAAGGAAATTTTTCCGGAATGCTGCCGCATTTCGACGAATCTCTGCAGAGAAACGAAAAAAGTTCTGTTATAAAAAATCAAAAAAGAGGATTTCAATTAATGAAAGTTTATATGTCAAAATATAATCTATCAAACTAACGACCTTGTTACCATATGATGATCAAATTTTATATTTTGAAAAAGTCGATTCATTTGTTTCCAATAACTTTTTTAGGAAAATTTCTTTATTGGAAGAGAAATGGTGGATTTTAGAATATCATCCGCTGCTATTAATGGTAAAGAATTTGAATTTTACTACTTATTTTTTGGAACATAATTTGGAATATATGCGTAAATTTGTTTTATGAAAAGCTATATTTCAATATGGGTTATTGTTTTTTTGGCTGTTGTTTATCAGCCGTCATTTGCACAAGAAGATGAGCCTGTTCCGCCCGGTGGAGCACGCTTAAATGTTGAAATTGTAGGGAAAGACACTGTATTTATGGCTTTCCTACATGATATTTGGGTGTTTCCAGAAATGAATTTTAAAAACAGGAAACAGGAACAATATTATTGGAAAATGGTTCGCGATGTTAAAAGAACTTTGCCTTATGCCAAATTGGTGGCTCGGGAATTGTCGGATACAAATAAAAAGTTAATGATGATGCCAAATGACAAGGAAAGAAAAAAATTTCTATCCCAATATGAAAAAGATATTTATCAAAAATACGAACCTGAATTGAAAAAATTAACCCTGAGCCAAGGCAAACTGCTGATAAAACTGATTGATAGAGAATGTGATAACACTTCGTATGATTTGATAAAATTGTATAGAGGCAGTTTCAGAGCCTTTTTTTATCAAGGTTTTGCAAGATTATTTGGTGCAAATTTAAAATCTGAATTCGATTATACTGAAAAAGATAAAGTGTTGGATAGAATTATCGTGCTGGTCGAAGCCGGGCAACTATAATTGACATTAAATGAGCATTCTTGACGATACAAAGAGACAAAAAAGGGAAATTCGGTTTCGAATTCGGGAATTAATTGGGCAATTAAGTGAAAAACAAAAAGAAAAAGAAGCCGATGCTGTTTTTAGAAAAGTCGAATCTTTCCCTGCATTTCTGCAAGCTAAAAACATACTTATTTACTGGTCGCTGCCTGATGAGCTTCCCACTCATACCGTAGCAGAAAAATGGGCTGCAGACAAGCAAATTCTTCTCCCTTCGGTAAAAGGTGAAAATCTCATCATTAAAAAATATTCCGGAAAGGATGGATTGAAAAAAGGCGCTTTCGGTATTGAAGAACCGCTGGAAGATTTTGACTCACGAGCTTTTATCGATTTGGTTATTGTTCCCGGCGTGGCTTTCGATAAAAACAAAAATCGATTGGGTAGAGGAAAAGGATATTATGACCGTTTACTGGAAAAGATTGATGCACCAAAAATAGGTGTTGGCTTCGATTGTCAATTGATTGAAAAACTTCCGGTTGAAAAGTTTGATGTTCGGATGAATAAGGTCGTTGTTCCTTCTTTAATTATCGACTGATATTTGGATTATTTGTTCTGTTTTTCCGCCTGCTCCGGTACAACTTTTTTCTCTCCCTTGCGATAATAGTAAACCAGCCCAAATTCTTTGCATTTCTGAAGTTTGGAATATGGATTTTCATTTTTGAAATTGGCTTCCACCTGATTCCAGATGTCGAGAATAATTTCGTCCACTTTTGTTCTTAAATTGCCCAACTCTTCAAGTGTTCGCGCAGTATTGCTCTGATAAAGTTTCTGATTGAGTTTGTTTTCTTTGAAAATTTCGTAATGAACCTTCACTTTTGCAATGGTAGGATTATAAATGGGGAAACCGCCCAAACGCAACCTTTCATTCTCACCGTCGATGATACATTTTCCCCAATGCAGCAAAGCAGCATCGCTGGTCAAATCTGGTATGTTATTCACTTCAGGGTCAAGCTGATATAGTTTTTTATGCTCTTTTTTTATATCGCCACGGATTACCGACAAATTCAAAACTTGAATAAAATGAGAAATATACATTCTAACGTTTCCTACGAGCTTTTGATAGCGTTTATTCGCTTCAACCTGATTTTTTAATGATTGCCGATATTGTTGCATTTGATTTTCAAAAACGCCCAAAATACTTTCGGCCTCATGAATTGTTTTAAAATTAACAATCTGATGAGTAAAATCCTGATCTTCGAGTTTTTCCAATGCAATTTTTAAAGCTCGAAGCCGCGATTGGTCCGTATTTGGTAATCTTCTGTAAGGCATTAATTATAAAGAAATACGTTAATTTTTTCGCCAACAAAGTTAAGAAATTATTCCTTTCTGAACATTAACTGCTCTGCCAAAAGACGTAATTCCTTTTTTTTGTTTTCTTCTACCGAAACCTGATTCAGACAATCGATAGATTTTTCAAAATATTCCTGCATCTTATTTTCACAGATATTTTTCACTCCAAGCCGGTTGTAAAGTGTAGTTATTACCTTAACTTTTTCCTTATTTTCTCCATCGGTTTTCAACCATTTATTTAATTCTTTGGCATCAGTTCCTTCTGCCAGTTTTTGAGCAGAAATCAACAGATAGGTTTTTTTGTTTGCTACAATATCTCCACCTATTTCTTTCCCAAATTGCTCATCACCATAGACATCGAGCAAATCATCTTTCAACTGAAATGCCATTCCCAAATTGATACCGAAATCGTAGAGCAAATTGGCATTCCGATTACTTGCATTGCCAACTATGGCGCCAATTTTCAACGAAGCTCCCAACAGTACGGCTGTTTTAAGACGAATCATTTCCAAATATTCTTCAGGCGAAACATTTTCTCGATCCTCAAAATCCATGTCATATTGTTGTCCTTCGCAAACTTCGGCAGCAGTGCGAGAAAACACATCCAGCACATTTTTTAAATTGGATTCTTTTGTTTGACTAATTAATTGGTAAGCAGCTATTTGCATTAAATCTCCGGATAAAATTGCAGTATTTTCATCCCATTTTTTATGTACCGTTGGATGCCCCCGCCGCAGTTCGGCTTTGTCCATAATATCGTCGTGCAACAGGGTAAAATTATGAAAAATTTCTATTCCCAAAGCAGGAGCAATAGCGCTTTCCACTTCGTCGGAGAAAAGATTGCAGGCCATCAGAACCAGAGAAGGACGAATTCGCTTGCCTCCAAGGGAAAGCACGTATGCAATGGGACGGTAAAGTCCTTCCGGTTTTTTATCCCAATCTAACTTGTTCAGTTCTGCATTGATGATTTGAATGATTTCGTTGAAAGGAATCATGAGGAATTTATTTAATCAAAGTATTACAATTCAATTCATTTTCTATAATTTCCGTCAGCACATCAGTGATATTTAAACCGGCAGCTTTTATTTGCTGCGGGATAAAACTGGTTGGCGTCATTCCGGGTGTGGTGTTGACTTCAAGAAGGAAAATTTCATCAGTTTCGGAAATAATGTAATCTATTCTGACAAGTCCTTTACAACCTAAAATATCGTAGATTCTGGCTGTTTGAAGTTGAACTTTTTCAGTCAACATACTACTGATGCGTGCAGGTGTAATTTCCTGAACCTGCCCCTTGTATTTGGCATCATAATCGAAAAATTCATTCTGGCTTACCACTTCAGTCAAAGGAAAAACCACACGTTTTTCTTTGGTTTTATACATTCCGCAGGTTACTTCCGTGCCGGCAAGAAAACTTTCTACCACTACCTCATCATCTTCAGAAAAAGCTTTTTGAATAGCCGGCTCTAACTGTTCAATACTTTTCACCTTGCTAACGCCAAAACTGCTGCCTCCTGCATTAGGCTTAACAAAACAAGGGAATCCCGTTTTTTCGGATATTTTCTGTGAGTCGATTTTTTCATTTTTGCGCAACAAAACAGAAGCTGCCGTTCGAACATCAAAATTTTTCAGGAACTGATTACAGGTGAATTTGTTGAAAGTTATGGCAGCCGGTAAAACATCACAACAGGAAAAAGGCAAACCTATCAGGTTGAAATAACCTTGCAGAATGCCATTTTCACCCGGCGTTCCGTGTATGGTAATATAAGCAAAGTCAAAAACAATTTTTTCTCCCTTTCGAGTAAAACTGAAATCGTTCTTGTCAATCGGATATTTTTCGTTTTCAGAGTACTCCACTTGCCAGGTTTTGCCAATAATCGTAATTATCCATACGTTGAATCGCTGTTTGTCCATAAACGAATGCAATCCTTCTGCGCTTTTTAACGATACCACTACTTCTGAAGAATCTCCTCCTGCAACAATTGCTATATTTTTTTTCATCCGAAAAATTTAAAAGTTAAGTATTTGTATGTCTATATAAACAAAAAAAATCAAAATTTGCCTTTCAAAATAACAAGAGTCAGCTGCATTTTTACAAAAATGATTCAACCTTGAAAGTTTACTAAAAATCTTCTTTTCCAATTTCTGCCGCCCCAATATAATTTCTCCATTTTATGAGTAATTGCTGCATATCTTGTGGCAATTCGCTATTGAAATACATTTTTTCTCCCGTAGTAGGATGAACAAATCCCAGCGTTTTGGCATGTAATGCCTGACGGGGACAAATTTCGAAACAGTTTTTAATAAACTGCCGATATTTGGCAGAAGTTGTGCCTCTTAAAATTTCATTTCCGCCGTAACGCTCGTCATTAAAAAGAGGATGACCAATGTGTTTCATGTGAACACGAATCTGATGGGTACGTCCGGTTTCGAGCCTGCATTCAACCAAAGTAACATAAGCCAAACGTTCCAACACCTTATAATGAGTGTTGGCATGTTTTGCCAAAGGATTTTCATCTTCATCAAATACCTTAAACATCATACGGTCTCGGGGGTCGCGTGCCAATGCTCCCACAATTGTTCCTTCATCTTCTTTTATATTTCCCCATACCAGCGCTTCATACAGACGGTCGGTAGTTTTATTGTAAAACTGTTTTCCCAGATGCGTTTTTGCTTCTTCGGTTTTGGCTATCAGTAAAAGTCCGGAAGTATCCTTGTCGATGCGGTGAACCAGCCCAATACGGGCATCGTTAAAATCATACTTTGGATTGTCTTTGAAATGATAGGCCAGCGCATTCAGCAAAGTTCCTTCGTAATTGCCAACACCCGGATGAACCACTAAACCCGGTTGCTTATTAACAATCAGCAGGTCATCATCTTCATAAACTATGTCAATGGGAATGTTTTGCGGAATAATTTCAAACTGACTGGGAGGATAAGTCATCACAATGGAAATAATGTCATTCGGTTTCACTTTGTAATTGGCTTTCACCGGCTTCTCGTTGACCAGAATATTCCCTGCATCAGCAGCTTCCTGAATCCGATTGCGTGAGATATTGGCCATGCAATTGACCAGATATTTGTCAATCCGGATCGGACTTTGCCCTTTATCCGCTATAAATCGAAAATGTTCAAAAAGTTCCGGCTCTTCTGCCGAATCGGAAAAATCTTCCCATTTTGTTACTTCCAACAATTTCTTTATTCGATTTTATTGGTTTTAAAAAAATACTTCGTCGTCTTGAGGCTGAACGGTAGTTTCCTCTGTGTTTTCGTCGTCAGAATCCACAAGTTTTGATGTTGAAGTAGTTACCCAAACATCTATACGACTCCCTGCCGGCATAGATTCACCGGCTCGTGGAAGTTGCCGATAAACAAAATAATCGTTTTCATTTCCGTTGGGTGGCACATCATAATTGATTGACCCTATGACAAACGATTTTGTAAGCGCATTTTGTTTGGCTTCTTCCAAAGTCAAACCTTTGAGTGAAGGCACTGCGGAAATTCCTTCCCCATAGCCGCTGCCTACAACAAGAACAACCGAACTGCTTTCCGGAATCTTGGTACCGGGTAAAATGCTCGAACCGTTGTATTTCACATCAATAACCAAATCTTTAAATTCGGACGACCGGTACTGTACACTCGCTACTTCCAAACCCACTGCGTTGAGCATGGCTACCGCTTGGCGATAAGAAACATCGATAATTTCGGGCAGTGGTACTTTTTGAACTTGAGTAGAATTTATAATCAGATAAACAGGTCGATTTTTCTTCAAGGTAGATTGTGGAGGTGGCACTTGTTCGATAATGACACCGGACTTTTTTCCTCTAACATAAACCGAATCGATAATTTTATAATTCAGACCCTTTTTTGCGAGCTGATTTCCTGCTTCTTCCACATATAATCCTCTGACATCAGGCACAATTTCAGCTTCGCCATGATGCGTATAAAAATCAATACACATCAATGTAATCCACACCAATGCTACAAAAACAAGAATAGCAAGCAGAATATTCTTAATTACAAATCCTGAAAAAGATTCTTTCCAAAATTTTTTGAAGTCCATAAGTTTGTCAGGGTCTTTTGAAAAAAATGAAGCTGTAAACTTCTATGAAAAAATTTTATTCCAAAAGTACGTAAATTATTTTATTATCGGCATATCAGAAACAAAAAAAGTAAAAACCCCCTTAGAAGTTCTTACTTTATTTATGTGAACAGTAATTGGATCCCGACTGATTACAATTTTGGACGTCCTTCATCGGAAACTGTCAGTTTTTTTCTGCCTTTTGCCCGACGTGAAGCCAAAACCCTGCGTCCGTTGGCAGTAGTCATTCTTTCACGAAATCCATGTTTGTTTCTTCTTTTTCTTTGCGAAGGTTGAAATGTCCTTTTCATCGTACTTGGTATTTGCTGTTGTTTTCTTCCAGATTTTTAGACGACAAAAGTAACAATTTTTTTTGAAATACCAAAGATTTTTATTTTAAACTATCATCGAAAACAAAATCAGTCAAAATACTAAAACTTTAATGAGGCTGATGGTCGAAATTTATTATCTTTATACCCTGAGCATAATTTTATAAGTCTTATTTCTAAAATTTATTCAAAAATGTGGAATGAAAATTAGATTTTTGGATACATATTGATTTTTACTTTAAAATGTTTCCCTTTTCGATCAATTAAAAGAAGCAGGGGCTTTTTTGATGGTTTTTCGAAATAATCTCTTATTTCAGTCAAGGTTAAAGAATAGACTTTAATATTATTTAATTCTTTGATAATGTCTCCTTCTTCAAGTCCACTTGCCTGGGCTGGTGAACCATTCCAAATATTGGAAATTTCTATTTCGGGAAAAATTGAGTTTGTTTGATTTATTTCTATGCCTGCAATATTATATCGAAAAGGTTTTTTAAAATTGTAATTTGGTTTGAAATAAAAATTTTTATTGTGTGTATCGATAATGATGTTGAATCTTTTTAGAAGTTGACCGCCAATAGTACCATCTCTATCAGACTTAATAAGAGCTGGTGTCATGGAGGAAGAATCAAGAAAAACGACAATAGGTTGAAAAAAACAAAAGTTTGCAATACAAAGCTGTGGAACCCTTGCAAAAATTCCTGTAATTTCTCCACTTAATCCTTCTCCAATTCTTCCGTGCACCGATTTTTCGGGCATTTTCACAGATTTATTGCTGATAGTCTGAAACCATGCTGTTAGCTCTGCACCTGTATCAATGAGCATTTTAATTTTGCGGTGAGCCGAATCTGTTTCGAGGATATTTAAGTAAATAAACATTTTCTGAGATTCGATATTCATTTTAATGGATTGATATCCTTTAGGTGGTTTAAAGTCGAGTTGGTTTCTGTAAAATTTCAGTCTTTTGTTGGTATAATCTATTTGAACAATATAATCGGTAAAAAAATCGTAGCCAATGATTCCGTTGATTTTGGTACCCAGTTCTTGCGAAAGATTGAAAAAACCGTTTGGCAAGACAAAAACATCTTTGTTGAAAAGTTTAATTTTACCAATTTGTATTGTATTGCTATCACTAAGCAAGGTGGTAATGGGATCGTTCCCGCCTAACCCCTGCAAGGTTTTGGTAGCTTTATAATTTAATAAAACTTCATCATTTGCACCCAATTCGGTAATTATGGCATTCTTTACTCCCGAATCGAGAATAAAATATAAAGGGTTCGAGTTATTAATTTTCGCTTGCAATATAATGAATGAACCACTCATCTGAAACGGATAAGAAGCCACAAGTTTACGGGCAAAAATTGCTTGTTCAGAAAGGAATGAACAGACAATAAACCACATTAATATTTTTGTCTTAAAATTCAAGGAATTTCTTTGTTAACAATTACTTCCTTTTTTCAAGTTGTTTCTGAATCTTTTTTATGGCTGATTCAATGGGTTTTTCGGGTTCAATCACGTTGTAAGTACCCCAAAATTCGGGATCGGAAAAACCGGAAACTTCATCTCCGATAATTACCGTTGGACGTAATTTATTTTTCAACTTCTTCTCTTCTGTGGCATTTTCCCAATCGGTAACAACCATTTCTATAACTGTATAATAATTGGAATTGAATAATTTTCTTTTCCAATCAATTTTAAAATCCAATTCTATCCGACTGTAATTATAATACCATTTCCCATCTTTTTCAATATAATCCATCCGGTAAGAAGCATTTGTCAAAAAAACTTTCGCATTAAGCGGTTTTTTACGTATCAGCAGTGAAGCAGATTTTTCCTTGTCAGTAAGGTCGAGATGAAAAATGGCACTTCTCAAGGCAAGACTTTCAGCGTCGATATACAGTTTCCCATAATACAGAGGAATGCTTACTGATGGCCGCTGCTTGAAGTTGATGATATAAATAAGATGATGATCGATATAGGTAGTGCGATCAAAAGAGAATTCATAATTATCCTGCATTTTTTCGGTAAAAAGATAATCCGGATTTTTCATCACATCCATGTAAAGGGAATTGTAAGGGCCACCCATTAATTTAAAAACCAGTGTGTCGAGTTTTTTGTAGTCGGTTTGTTTTCTGCTTTTATACAACTCTGCCTGATCCTGCCGGAATGAAGCGTAAGGCTGTTTTAAAATGTCCACAATGGCTTCGGAAAGTGAGACATACGACCGGTTTTTTTTGATGGTTTCCCTGTAAAATGCCGTCATCATCAATTCCTGATCGGGATAATTTTTGAATCGTCTGTCCAGTACTTCCGCTATTAAATCTTCAGCATTTTTTGAGATTACACTGACTTCAGGCAACGATACCATCATTGGTTCCAAAGCTATGCGGGATTTCTCCTGTTTCAGCTCAGAAATTCGAACAATTTTATTTTTGTAACCTATATAACTGACAGTTATTGTTTTATCTTGAATTTCTTTTGGAATTTTTAAAGAAAATTCTCCTTCGGAATTGGACACAGTAGTCATGTTGCTTCCTTCCACCGAAAGAGTGGCAAATGGCAGTACGTCTCCGTTTTTGGCGTCTACAATTTTACCTGAAAATTCCACATAAACTGAATCGTTTTTCTGAAATTTTTTTTGAAAATTATTTTGCGATTGCAGAGAAACAGAGAACAATAATAGAATAAAGCTCCATAATGTAATCTGGAAGGAATGGAATAAATTTTTAGTTTTCATGGCGGAAAGTGATAAAGAGTAGAACTTGATAAACTATTGAATTTTAATAAGAAATTCATTTAAGCAAAGATAACACATTCCACAAAGAAACGTGCTATATTTCACTTAAAAATAACAATTTAGCAAGTCAAAAGTTTGAAACACAAAACGCCACAAAAACAAATAAGAAAAGTTGCGAAAAATAACCAAATATTATCAGCGAGCTATCATTAACTTTATTGTTTTCCGTTGATTTTCATAATATACCACCAACAAGTACAAGCCATTTTGAAGTTCGGTAACATCCAATTTTCCATCTGAGGGAAAACTTCCACTTTTCAAACTTATTCCGCTAAGGTCGTAAATACAATAATACGAACTCTCAGGTTTGTTGAGGTCAACCGACACAACAGTCGATGCCGGATTTGGATGAACAGAGAAAATTACATTCAGGTCATTATCGCCGGCCGTTCCGTTCCATACTTCGCCTTTATGCAAGCCCCAAATATATTCTGCCAATTCCGGATGATCAATGAAAGGATTTCTATTTTCCTGAATTATATTAATACCATCATTCCGATTGGTTTCCTTGTCGCTGACCGGATCATTCCTGCTCCACTCCAGCAACATTTTAATGGCCCATTGTTTGAATACAGGGTACGTATTTCTGTCCAGCATACTCGAAGTACCGGTTCCTCTCCAGTACGATTGATAATCTTCGTAACAAGTAACCATATACATGTAAGTTCTTGCAAAATCGCCTTTATATTGATCTGCCGGTTCAAAAACCACCCCGTTGTAACCGGTATAAGTATTGTTTCCGACTTTTACCACGCCATTTGTATAAATAACCGAACTCCCAACCACACCCAATGGATAATTTGATTTGGCAGTATTGGCTTCCGCATCCGAAGGAGAAAGATTAACTAAATCACCGTTGGCGTCGAAAGTGGAATAATTCGAACTTGTTCCCCACCAACTTCGTGGCATGCAATGCTCCCTATTCATAAGGTTACCATTGTAAGTAGAGCGTTTGTTGTTGGAATACATATCCCAAAAATAACCGTCCGGATGCCAGTCGGTTGCCTTGAAATAGGTGTACCACCAAACGTAAGTACTGGTGTCGTAATTCAGAATAATGTGTTGTCGAATGATATTGTGCAAAGCAGTTTTTAATTCGGCCCCTGTTTTCCCTTCAGCCGATTGGTAATAACCTTCGGGTATTTCGGCCGAAAGAGAAAAGCTGAAAAATGTCAGAAAAACTACTGAGATTTTTTTAATATAGCGAAAAGAAAATTTCATGAACAAAGAAGAGTTTATTTGATTAATTTTTGTGCAAAAGTAAAATCTTTGTTTGAGATACGAACGATAAAAATTCCTTTCTGCGGAATACTGATACTCATTTCTGAGCCTGATGAATGTTGATTAAACAGGCATACACCGGCAATATTGAAAATTTGAATACGTTCGTTGCCTTGCAACCCTTTTATTTTTATCTGATCGACTTCAGGTACAATTTGAAAAGAGAAATCTTCATAATTTTTAATTCCTGATTCGCTTGTAGTTTGCACTTTTATCACATCGGAAAAATCTGAAACAGAATTTCCCAGCGTTGCCCGAACACGGTAATAGTAAGTGGAATTTTCATTCAGATTGGAAACCTCAAACTGACTGCCAACCATTGATTCGTTTTTTAATACATAAATGGTATCCTGCTTTCCATAAGTAACTGCCACATCATCCAGCGCTAAATTTCCTTTTAATTTTTGATAAGTAAATTTAAAAGCAACTATTTCATCAGAAGGTTGAAAAAAATAAACCGGATAATTTTTAGAAGTATTGACATAAGAAATACTATCAATACGACTTATATTACCATTTTCCTTTATTCCTTCCAAAATAAGAGAAGAACCCGTTGCATCAGAAGCAAAACGATACATAAAGGAAAGTTTTTTTACAGGTAGAGAATAAGTTTTTGTTTGCAGGTATTCTCCATCATTTTTCAAAGCAATGGAAGGAGTCGCCTCTCCCGAACTGGTAGAAGACGTATAATTTCCGCTTGCTGTGCCTGTCCAACCTGTGGGTAAGGGTTTTCCATTACTTCCAACGTTATCAAAAGTTTCAATTTCAGTAGTATCAGCCGTCCCTTGTAACTGAAAAACATCCAGTAAAAAATGCTGGGCATAAAGATGATCTTCCCAATTGGCAATAAAACCAGTTGAGTGCACATTTAAAGCATCCATAGCGATTGGCATATCTAAACGTGCGGTATGAATCTGCATGGTGTTCAAAGCTTTTTTTTCTTCATTTGGATAAACGGCCGTAATGGAATAGGTATAAGTATTTTCGGGCAATAATTGTGAAATAGTGAAATGGTCTGTTTTTCCTGTTGGATAATTTTGAAGCAGATAGTTAGAAGACGCTTGAAAAGTCATTTGATGATTTCCCAGCATCTGGAAGTTATCTATTTCATAAGTATTCCATTCTGTAGCCCGAAATTGGGAACTTGGATGCGTAACTGAAGATTTTCTTTCTAAAGTCAAGTCCTGTCCCCAAGATACATCGGCACCTGCATTGGCGATACCCACCACGTCAATAAGAATGCCATTTCTTACCAATGCAACAGCATCATTTCCGTTGAAACTCAGCAAAGAATCTGTCAATAAATTTGCTTTTGCAATCAAATCGTTGTTTGAACAACTCTTGTGAACCAACACATAATTTTTTCCGCTTTCCAGCATTCCATTCAGCTTCAAGGGAGCTCCAAAATTTCCATCTCCATTGGATTGTTTCTGGAGACTGTAATTCGATAAATCAATACTTTTTCCTGTGCCGTTGTACAATTCCAAAGCTTTATTCCAGCTGCTACCTTCCACATAAGCAGAAATAATCAAATCGCCGGCTTGCTGATCGCCTTGATAAAGATTTAATTTATAATTGTCGGCATCAGGATCGGAAATCCATCTTAACGTTCCTCCGGTCGGCGTGATATTCTGCGGTTCTATGGCGAGAAAATCGGTTGAAGCCAAACCTTGCATCGGAATGAGTAAAGAATCATTCCAACCTTCGGAAATCAGCAAAAGCGTATCTCGGTTCCAACCCGAAACCACAGGTTGAAAAGTAATGGATATTTCGCTGCCATTGATAACTTCTTCTTTCGTCAACGAAGTTTTGGAAATTTTAAAGGATTTACTCTTGTTCTTAAGACTGATATTCAAATTGTTTTGTAAATTCAATCCCGAAACAGTTAAATGCTGTATGATGGAATCGGATTGCAATATTACACCGAAATCCACTTGATAACCACGTTTGGGATAAATCAAAAACGGTTCTGTTTCTTCAGGAAAAGGAAAAATTTTCGTGGTGTCGGCACCCCAAATATATTCAGCCAAGTCGGGATAATCGATAAAGGGATTACGATTCCCCTGAATGCTGTAAACGGTTTCAATGCGATCGCGTTCTTTTTGGCTTACCGGATCTTCCCGATTCCACTTGAGTAGTAAATCAACCGCCCATTTCTTCCAAACCGGATAAGTGTTGTTGTTCATCATAGGCGAATTCCACAAGGAAGCAAAATTTTCGTAAATGGTAGAGACATAAAGATAAGAACGAGCAAAATCGCCTTTGTATTCATCGGCCGGTTCAAAGCAATTGTCGGTATAAATTCCTCCAAAACCATTTTTCCCAATCTTGCTTACCCCATTGTCGAAATTTGGTGTGCCTGTAACTTCACCAAGCGGAAAATTGTTTTTAGTGGAATTGGTAACTCCATCAGCAGGATACAAATGGAACAAATCTTTATAGGCGTTATTTTCGTGTCCTCCCCACCAGCTTTTTGGTAAAGAATGCTCTATGTGCATGCCCTTTACAGAAGAGAATCCATTAAAGTAGCGAATTTCCGAAGAATACATATCTTTCACCGAACCATCCGAATTTTGATCGGTATAGTAAAACCCTTCCCATGTATATCCTTTGCCGCTGCCATAATCGAGAACACGTAAAGGAGAAGCAATTTGTGAAAGCGCAGATTTTAACTCTACCTTTTTCTTGTTGTGGGCAAAATAGTAATAACCCGCTGGCACTCCTGAAAACGCAACATGGCAATTGGTCCACGCAATTACAATTAATAGAAACGTACTGAAAATTTTTTTCATTTTCATAGAAATAATGCAAGATGTTTAAAATTCTAATAACAACTTTATTTCTTTAAAGTTGAATGAATAACCATTACCTGCTGACTACAAATTTTTGAATCGTTTTTTCCCCTTCTTTCTCCAGTTGAAGCAAATACATTCCGTTATTCAAATCTGAAATAGGCAAAGAAATGTTTCCATCAATAGCGGTTTTCATCAATTCCTGTCCCTGAATGTTGAAAATTCGACACGTCAGATTATATTCATTAGTCTTGATATTCAAAAAATCTTTTGCCGGCACAGGACTTATGGAAAATTCTATTTTCAGATTTTCGATTCCTGAAGAAAGCGACCATGGTTCACCAACTTTCGATCCCCAAACATATTCAGCAAGTTCGGGATGATCAATAAAAGGATTCCTGTTTTTTTGATAAACTTCTACGGCATTGTTTCTGTCGGTTTCCTTTTTTGAAACCGGATCCTGCCGGTGCCACTTCAAAAACAACGCTTTCGCCCAATCCGATAGTGCCGGATAAGTTGTTTTATTAAATGATTCTCCGCCAATGGAAGTCATAATGTTCTGATAACGTGTGGCGAAATAGAAATAAGTACGAGCAAAATCGCCCTTATATTCATCGTCAGGTTCAAAAACTGTTCCCGAATATCCTGTAAAAGTGGAATTCCCCAATCTTCCTCTTCCGCCGGAAAGTGTAGTTCCACCGCTACATTCGCCAAAAGGGAAATTGCTTCGCTGTCCATTCACTTTACCATCGGTGGGATAAACATGAAATGCATCGCTTACCATAGGCGATCTCGAATCAAACCAGCTTTGCGGTATGGAATGTTCGCGGTTGTAACAATCGCAAACTTTGCTATAATTTCCACACTTTTTTTGTCCGGGCACCCAAGTGCAGTTGGAATACATGTCCCAAACATAACCTTCGGGAGTGACATCGCTGGTTTCATAAATGGTGTATAAAAAATCATAACTTTTGCTTACAAAACCTGATGAAATAATGGAATACAAGGTTGTTTTGAGTTCAGCACCAGTTTTTCCAACGGCTTGGTCGTAATATCCCTGCTTTGGCTGAGAAAAAGCAACTGTTAGATTCAAAAAAAGCAGCAACAGTGGGAGAAAGTTTTTCTTCATGATAAATTAAATCATTAAAAATAAATAGATGAAAAAATTTGATTTTTATGCAATAACAGTTCGAAATTGTTTAAAAAAATGAATATTTATAAAATTTCCTAAAAAATTAGGGCTTCAAAGATAGAACATTATTTTTAAATGGCAAGTTAAAAATAACCGATTAGAAAGTTAAAATCATGGAGAATTTCGGCCACCAAGATGCAAAAAAGGAAGGATTATATAGAATAAAACATCGAAATAAAAAAGATATTCCTTTTAATCAGAAAGTTATCATATGACTACAGTTTTCTGATTAAAAGGATATTAATATTTCTCTATTTTTAAAAGTGATTTTTTAAAAAAACGCGCAGGATCAATAATTGAGAATTTTATAATTCGAATAAGGAAATAGCTGTTCCCCCACCCGGAGCAAGATATAAATCAATAGATGTTTTTGAATCAACTATCTTATCTGAAATTTCAATAGAATAAGGATTATTTTTCCAGTTGGTTGCAATAGTATCTTTGTAAATTTTCATTTTGTATTTTTTCCCTTTTGTCAGAAAATCAAATTTCACATTTAACTCTCTTGAATTTTCATCCGTAATGGCTCCAACAAACCAATTGTTTGAATTTTTGTCCTTTCTGGCAGTAACCACATAATCTCCGATTTTTCCGCCCAAAATGATGGTCTCAGCCCAATCAACAGGGACATCTTCTATAAACTGAAAAGCAGGATTGTTCTCATAATTTTCAGGTAAATCGGATGCCATTTGCAATGGGCTGTAAATTACCACGTACAAAGCCAATTGTTTTGCCAAAGTAGTTTGCACCCGCGTTTTCGGATAAACAGTATTGGTAAAATTAAAAGTACCAAAAGTAAAATCAGTTGGGCCCGCTAATCCTCTTGTAAAAGGTACAATGCAAGTATGATCGGGTGGATTGCCTCCATCTTGCGACCATGCATCATATTCCTGGCCTCGTACCCCTTCTTGTGACATCAGGTTTGGATAAGTTCGTTGTAAACCTGTTGGCATAACCGGTTCGTGATTATCTATAATAATGCCATTACGCGCTGCTGTTTCTATCACTTTTCGGTAATGCCTAACCCCATATTGACTGTCGTGTCGCTCTTTCTTGTCCAGAAGAGGATTTACATAACCCGTTTTTAAGTATTTTATTCCCAATTTTCGGTAAAGGCTGAATGCACTGTCCAGCTGATTTTCATAATTAATGGTTGCACCGCCGGTTTCGTTGTGCCCAATCAGTTCCACACCCTTACTCTTTGCATAACTGGTCAATTCAACTATATCAAAATCAGGATAAGGTTTGGTAAAACTAAATTGATTGCCAAATTTTACCCAATCGCCATCCCAACCATAATTCCACCCTTCTACCAAAACACCTCCAATATGATGATTTGATGCGAAATCAATATATTTTTTTGTGTTTTCCGTCGTTGCTCCATGTTTAGCACCTTGCGACCATGAGTATTTTTCCATGTGCATTCCCCACCAGATTCCAATATATTTCGAAGGAAGCAACCAAGAAGTATCTTTAATCATACAAGGATCATTGAGATTAAGCATTAATCTTGAATTATAAAGTTGATTCAAATTGTCGGCAAGTACAATCATGCGCCACGGAGATACAAAAGGGGTTTTTGCATAAACCTTAACACCCGTAGACCAAGGAGTTAAATCAACTTTAAGTCTTGAAGAACTTTTTACGGGAAAAAGATTCATTTTCGCATAATCGGTTAAGTTTGCTTCATGCAAAAGTAAAAATTTTCCTTTCTCCATTTCTATCGTTACGGGAGTGGTAACCGTATCCAGATTGCTGATAGGAGCTTTTTTCCACAAATTTTCATAATACACGCCTTTGTAAGCAGGAATTGTCCATGCCGAATCATTGGAAGCCAACGCGAATTCAGTCAATTCATCTGAAATAATGAAATCTGAAAGATTTTTTTGTTCAGGAAATTCATAACGAAAACTTATCCCATCATCAAAAGCACGAAAAACAATATTTAACTGTCTTTCTTTATCTGACTTTTCTTGTAAACTAATTCTCAACTCATTGTAATGATTCCTGACATTTATTTCTTCTCCCCATGGTTGATTCCAAGTTTCATCAAATGACGATTTAGAAGTCTTTATTACCTCAAATCCAGAGCAAAGAGATTCATCCGCATTAATTAAGAAACCCAAACGGGAATAATTTATAATTTTTTTCCCATTCTTTTGAACAGAATACTGGATACTTTCGTCAGTCACAATAAAATTCACTACTGTTTTTCCATTGGGAGAAATTACAAAATAGCTTTTATTTGTTGCCTGAATATTCCATTGAATTATTAATAGGAATAAGCCCAAAAACATTAAATACTTGTTTCTCATTTTTCTTTTATCTTACACCCGGATATCCAGACGATTGTTGAATATTTTCGTTTCTTTCCAATTCAATTTGAGGAATAGGTTGAACATAGGATTCATCTCCTTTCCAAGTGATAGGTCCATGTCTTGTTTGTTTATAAAAAGCTGCTTCCGCAGGTCCTATTTTCCATCTACGAACATCCCACCACCACTGACCTTCGGCAAACAATTCTGCCCAACGCTCGTATTTCAGGACATCATGTGCCAAAATATCATTATCATCGGCTGTTTTCGTTCTATCGGTTAAAGAATTATAATCATAGGGACAAGGCGAGTCAGGAGAATAACCATAAGCCCTCCGATGCACTTTATTGATATATTCAAGGGCCAATGTTGGGTCATCGTCTTTTATTAGTTCAGCATAAAGTAAATAAATATCAGCCAGTCGAATAATCGGATAATTGGCATCACTGCTTTGGTTTTTTCCATAAGGTTCTGGACCCATTTCAACACCACGAATATTGGTAAATTTACGATGCTGCCATGTCAGCAGGTCGGGACGATTATTTACTTCACTTGAACGGTCATAATAAGTAATTTTCCCCTTATCGTTTATGTATTGATCAACATAAGGCTGTCCTGCAACTAATTGTAAGCGAGGATCAACCAAATTCTTGTCGTTTTTCAAATCCAAACTTTGCTGACGATACGTTGTATTAGCTAACATATAAGGATAATTATCAACAGAACGTGGAAGTGAGGATTTAAAATTTGGATTGAACGTACGTCTTGGTACAGTATCGCCACCAATACCATGAAAACCAAAGCGTTTGATATTGGCATCATGAATGAAATTGTTACCCCATTCACTACTTTTTTTGGAAGTTACCACATCATGAGGTTGTGTGAGCGGGTCAACCTTTCCTTCTACAGTTGCTCTAAATCGAATATCCAAATCCATATACCAAGGAGCAAAAACCATTGGCATACCGCTTCCTGTGGTATATCCCTCCCATGGCCCATTTTGATTTCGATTGACAGTCATACATAATTCGTATAAAGATTCCGAATTAAACTCATTTGCTTCATTTCCATAAAACATGTCGCTATACACATCAAAAGCTACAAGATTTTTTCCACTGTTATGGATAATATCTTCCATCAGTAACTTGGCTTTAGCTTTATTTTCGGGAAAAATATACAACGACTGCATATAAACTTTAGCCAACAAACCTTTAGCCGCCCACTCAGATGCTCGATATTTATCATTGTGACCATTTAAAAGCGGGATAGCGGTTTCAAGGTCATTAATTGCAAATGCCCACGTATCAGCTGTCGTAGCACGCCTGCGCTTCATTCTTTCAATACCGTTTTCAACTTTATCGAAAATTGGAAATCCCCAACCTTGAGCATTAATTTCAAAAAATATTTGTGCATGCCAGTAAGCCAGTGCTCTATTAAAAAGCGCTTGTCCGCGCATATAATTCAACTGATCCTGCTCACTTTGTGTTGAAAATTTTTCACGATAATTTTCAATGGCTTCCAATGCCGTAGTTGACAAATTGGCCCATTTGCAAATATCGCCATATATTTGAGTTGTATAACGACTATTGATATCGGTATAATTATCCATGCTTGTGCCTCTTTCATCATACGAACCATACGTATCCGTAGTATGATCATAAAGGTAAATTCCCATGGGAAACCAGTAAAAGATATACATACCTATGGAATAAGGACCTGCGTAAGAAGATGTAAGTACCAAATCCACTTGATCCAACGTTGCCGGAAAATTATCAAGAGATAAAGTTTGTTTGTTGGAAATGTCAAAAAAATCTGAACATCCGGATAAAATAATTATCAAGACACCAGCAATTATGTTTCTTAATGTATTTTTCATAATTCTAACTTCAAAATTTTAGATCTGAATCAGAGAGTTAAATCAAGGCCAAATGATATTAAGCGAGAAGGCAGATAACGATTCTGGTTATCCACACCCCGCATCAATACATCTCCTCCTATTTCAGGGTCAATTCCTGAATATTTAGTCAACGTGAATAAGTTTTGAGCCGTCAGAAAAAAACGCAATTTCTCAATCGAAATTTTATTAATTATCGTTTTTGGTAACGAATAACCAATAGAAAGGTTTTTAAATTTCAGGTAATCTCCTTTTTCGACCATATAGGAAGAAACAGTGGAATAATTTTTATTGGCTGCACCATCTGCTATAAACGAACCATTTGCATCAATAAATCCCACTCTTGGAAAATCTGTAACTGTCGTGTTTCCTAATCCAAAACACGAAGTTTTAAATATATCCGCTGTAGTATTATCGGAACTAAACATTTGCGTATAGGGTTTCACCAAATTCATAATATCAAAACCAAATGCTCCTTGAAATACAGCACTTAAGTCAAAATCCATATATTCAAGGCTTATATTAAATCCAAAATTCATTTTTGGCCATGGATTCCCGATAAATTTTCGGGATAAAGGCGTAACTCTTCCTTGTCCGTTATCATCAAAAATTAAATCACCAACTCCTGTTTGTTCTTTTTGATAGTAAATGCCAATTACATTTTTTTGGGTAGCATCCGTATAAGGTTGACCTGTGTTTGGGTCAAAGCCAAAAGGATGATTTGGATTGGCATCCTTCCATGCGTCCAAAGCTTTTTGGTTGTAAGCATCTACTTGTGCTTGATTTTGAAAAATTCCAATTACTTGGTAACCGTAATACATTCCCATTGGGGAGCCATCTTGTGTGCGAGATACAAGATTCCATTGATTATCCAATCCTCTATCTATTGGATTTGCACCGGGTTTTATGCCAACTTGTTTTACCAGATTAGAATTAAAAGAAGTATTGGCACTGACCGTATATTTGAAATTTTGTATTTTATCGCTCCAGCCGATAGTAATTTCGTGTCCCTGATTTTGCACTATGCCTGCATTCAAATAAATGGGAAGAGTATTTGCTGGATCATCACTGCTGAAGTAATAACTCATACCTCCTGACATCGGTAAAGAGCCTCTGTAAAGCATATCTTTGGTTAATCTGTTATAATAATCATACGTAATAGTCAATCGATTTTTTAGAAATGCCAAATCAATTCCGAGATCTGTTTGGTTTATTTGTTCCCATTTTAAATCCTCATTCCCTACAATAGCTATCCAATAACCAGCCTGTTGAGTAGAAGTTCCATCAAAGGAATGACTTATTCCGGTTCCAGACCATGTAGAACTATACATAAATTGGGGAACACTCATATCATTACCCAAAATACCCCAACTAGCACGAATTTTGGCATTATCGAGCCAATTTTCTGTAAATGATTTTACAAAATTTTCTTCGCTTAGCCTCCAACCAACGTTGACAGATGGAAAATATCCCCAGCGATTTTTCTTTACGAAACGATCAGATGCATCAGCTCTAAAATTTGCCGTCATAAGATATTTACTCAGGTAGGAATAATTAAGACGTCCAAAAAAAGAAGCCCGTCTTTCGACAGGAATGTTATCTGAAGCATCTTTTGTTGGTCCTGCAGATGCCAGTGAAATGGACTCGGCCACAGGAATTGAAAAATTGTAAGAAGTAACTGTTATATTGTATCCATCCAGTTTCCAAAATTCAGTTCCTCCCATAACTTTAAAATTATGATTGCCAATTTTTGTATCATAAGTCAGGACAGAATTAAACATAAGATTTTGTGAAGTGCCGGCATAGGAATTCATTTGTTGTGGTCCAATCTCAACAGGTCCAAAATTTCGATATTCAGTAAAAGTGTTTTTTGAAAAACCGTAAAATTGTCCTGCTCCTGTTGTCTTCCAGTCCAAACCTTTAATAAGATTAATGTTGATATATGCTTGGGCGTTTAAGTTGTAATTATTGTCATTGAAAACATGAAAGGCATCTTCCAAACCTGCAAAATTAGGTCCACTACCAACCGAAGCAGGAGTTTTTGCAAAATCTCCGTTTTCATCGTAAACCGTAGCTACAGGAACCGTTCTAAACGGAATGGTATGATTGTAAATGGAAGAACTTGTGGAAGGATTGGTCTTGTTAGAAGTTCCATAAATAGACTCTCCAATAGATATATGATTATTGTATTTATAATCCAAATTATTTCTGAATGAAAAGCGATCAGCTCGTGTATCAAAATAAACACCTTTTTCGCCCAAATAACTGCCAGAAAGAAACATACTGGTTTTATCGGTAGCCGATGATAATGATACATTGTATTCTTGTTCTAAGCCAGTACCGAACATGACTTTCATCCAGTCGGTATTTGGTAAATCATCAATACTGGTAGCTCCGAGCAAACTCAGTGTATTGGAATTGCCAAAAGCATCGCGCGCCCTAATCCAGTCGGCAGTATTTAATAGCTTTATGTCTGTGGTGATATTGCGGACACCGTACCTTGCTACTAAATTAATTTTAGCTTTTTCATCTTTTTTCCCATGTTTTGTAGTAATTAAAATGACACCTCCGGCAGCACGAGAACCGTAAATTGCTGCAGAACCGGCATCTTTTAATATTTCAATGCTTTCAACATCACGCATATTAAAGTTAAAACCTGCATCCTGTACCACACCATCCACAACAAATAGTGGATTCATTCCATTGAGAGACCCAGCTCCACGGATAAAAATATCAGCAGAACTTCCGGGAGTTCCTTCTCCTTTTGTAACAGTTACTCCTGCAGCCATACCCGATAAGGATTCCGCTAAACTTTTTGTTGAGAAATCTTTTACATCAGCTGCTTTGACGGATGAAATCGACCCCGTTAAATCAGAACGTTTCTGTGTTCCATACCCAACTACCAAGACTTCATCCAACGATTTTGTATCTTCTTCCAAAACTATATTGTAAAAAGTTTTAGCACGGGAAATTTTTTCAGTAAAAGGTTTGTATCCGATGTAAGTAACTTTTAATATACTTCCTGAGGGAGCTGATAGCATAAAATTACCATTTATATCGCTTACAGTTCCAATGTTAGTTCCTTCAACAATTACCGAAGCGCCAATAATTGCCTCATTTTTTGTATCTTGTATCGATCCTTTTATGTTTAGCATTTCCTGAGAGAATACCTTGAATCCAAAGGAACTACAAAAAATAATAAATGTTAAAAAAATGAACAGCCACTTCTTCATGATATTATAAATAAAGTTAAAATACTGATTATGAATGGAAAAGAAAAAGCGAAGTTAGACTCTCCGCTTTTTCTGTAGATTACAAAAGAATTATTTTACAGTTTTCAATATTTTCTTTGTGGAAAAGCTACCGTCAATTCTAATGGCTTTTTCTATAAATAATCCCTCTTCCGGTTCTTTTACTAATTTAGCGCCTTGCAAATTATAATATTCATAGCTTGAAACAGGAAGATCAGAACTAATAATATTTTCGACACCTGTAGAAACAGCACATGCCGGAGCATAACCTTTTATTGGATAGTTTGTTCCAAACAATTCGTTACCGTAATCATCATTATAAAATTCTGCACTTGTTTTTGTTCCAGTATAAGGCAGGGTAATGAAAGTTGCACCTGATTCTGTACCCGGGTCTACATTCGAGCCAACAGCTACTGTCGAAGGCCACATCCACCAACCAGCACCAGGATTATCAGAAGTGTATTCAAATCCAAACAATTGACCGTACACATAAGTTTGAGCTCCTTGTTCTGTGGCTTTAGCAACATCCAAAGTCGTAGCCAATTGCATAATATTCCATGTTGCTCCATAGACATTCCCTTTGATTTGTTTCAAACGATGACTGTCTCCATTCACATCTCCAAAACCTGTCCATTTATTAAAAGCAAGACTTCGGGTCGCACCGGCAGCTGTTGGAGTTTCCTTCAACCATTCTTCCCATGGTGTTCCGGTTACATCTACTGCAAATGTAAAAGTTTCATCAACTTCAAAATCATTTGCAGCAGCAAAAGTTTCGTTGGCACAGTCCCATTTTACAATGTAAAAACCATTAGCATCTTTCGGATTGTTCACTGTTTGTTGTGCAGTTGCACAGAATGCTGAAATAATAACAGCCATTGCGAATAAAGTAAATTTCTTCATGGTCATAAAAATTAATTTGTTTAACGTTTTAGTTTAGAAAATCAAACACTTTGCAAATATATGGTATGATTGAACAAAACAAACCACTTCATAATAAAAATATCGAACGAAAATTTTATAACTATATTTATTATAGGCGTTTATATAAATTTTATATTTAAAAAATATAGAAATATTATTGTTATTTTCTGGTTGTTTTGCTCAATAAATCTCAATGTTAATCTAATTGAAATTTCTCTAACCAAAAATAATTAATACATTTGCTCATTCAATATAAAACTTAATAAAAAGTCATGAAAAAACTTCAGTTAATTTTATTATACACTTTATTTATTTTTAGCCGAGGAGCATTATCACAAAGCATTACATTCCCAGAAGACGATAAAGGAAGAGGTTATACCGAAAGGCCTTATATAAGATACGAAGCTGAACCCGGTAAATGTGAAACAAACGGTACGGCACTAAATTCCACATATGATCAAAGACTTTTGCAAAGCGAAGCCTCTAATCAGATAGCAGTAAATCTGATTTTGAAGAATGATTATATTCAATGGACAAATGAAGCTCCAGCAGACGGGTTAACCATTCGATTTTCCTTACCAGACAACAGCAACGGAACAGGTATTCAAGGAACTTTTGCATTGTACGTAAATGACAATTTCGTTCAAAATATTACGGTAAATTCCTATTGGGCATGGCAGTATATTCTTAAAAATGGGTCGAAATATCCCGATAACACTCCTGATGCAACAACAAAGTTCCCGCGCATGCGTTTTGATGAAACTCATGTAAAATTGAATGCACAAATACCCGCAAATGCTACATTTCGTTTAACAAAAGTCGATGATAACGATATCTCTTATACCATTGATTTTGTAGAATTGGAAGAAGTACCTCAACCGGTCAGCTATAATTCGATTACAGATGTCAATAAAGTGATGTACACGGCTGATCAGGGCACTCTTTATTCTTTTATTGCTGCAAATAAGGGAAAAACAATCTATATACCAGAGGGCGTTTACAACGTGGATAAAAGAATTATTATTACTTCCGGAGACAACACGAAAATTATTGGTGCCGGAATGTGGTATACAGAAATATATTTTACTGCTTCCTCTGATGATAAAAGTACTTATAATCAGAGAGGAATAGAAGCTTACGGAAATAATATGCTTTTGCAGGGAATTTATCTAAACACTGTAAATAACAAAAGATATTTTCAAAACAATGATGCCTATCAGGTTGGCAAAGGATTAATGGGCAGTTTTGGCTCAAATTCAACCATTAAGGACGTTTGGATTGAACATTTTGAATGTGGAGGCTGGATTGAAAACGCCAACTCTTTGACAATACAGCATAGTAGATTTAGAAACAATTATGCAGATGGTATCAACTTGTCTTATGCATGCAAAAATTCCACTGTCGAACAATGCAGTTTTAGGAATAATGGCGATGACGACATGGCATCATGGTCGCGATCCAACGGATTGTGCGAGAACAATACCTTTCGATTTTGTACGGCTGAAAATAATTGGAGAGCCTCCAGTCTCGGTTTTTTTGGAGGCAAACAGAATAAAGCCTACAATTGCGTGATTATCGATCCGATGGAAGCCGGTTTTCGTGTTACCTGCGATTTTCCGGGAATGCCTTTCAGTAGCGATGGATATACCGAACTACACGATATTTCGGTATACAGAGGCGGTGTCGCAAGTGGTGTGGTCGGTGTAAGTGGCGATCTTTGGGGAAATCAACAGGGAGCATTACATTTGAATAGTAGCACTCAATATGATTTACAGAACATAATTATTTATAACATAGATCTTTATAATTCAAAAAATGATGCGGTTTTTTTAGGCAGCAGTTCAAAAAGTATTTTAAACCTTTCACTTAAAAATATACATATTTATGGTACGGGGAGATATGGACTTTATTTCAGTGGAACCAAAGGAAATGCGACTTATTGTAATATTGAGTATGAAAATATTGGCGCCTCTTCAAACCATAATGTCATTCCTTCGGCTTTTTCTTTCACAGAAAATTGTGAATCAGGTTTTCAACTGCCTTCGGAAAACAATTTAAAAGCATTTTTTTCTGGAAATGTTTTACAAATAATCGGTGTTGAAAACACAAATGTATCTATTTTTGATGTACTTGGCAAAAAGGTTTTCAATTCCTTTGTTTCTTCTCCAAAAATCTACATATCAGGACTTTATCCGGGAATTTATATGGTAAGATGGGACAATTTCAACTATACGCAAAAAGTATTTGTTCCTAATATGATTTAATTTCCAACACCTTCTGCTTGAATTCTTTTGATGAATAAAGTGTTTTGTTCTTGACTTTAGTTTTGTAAGCGTAAATAGTATTTACCGAATAATCAAGAAAGTGTGCAATTTTCTCGTTATCGTCAATTCCTAAACGAATTAAGGCATAAATTCTCATTTCTGGATTCAGAAGTTCACCTTTTTGCAAATGAATTTGCTCTTCAGGCTTTAGAAGTTTATTAAATTCTTCAACAAAATTTGGAAATAAATTCAAGAAAATTTTATCAAACCTCTCAAACAAAGCTTCTCTTTCTTTTTCCAGATTTATTTGTTTAGGGAAATTCTTCAGATCTTCATATTGTTTCGTAATTACTTTTTTATTGACCCAGCGTTGAAAACTGCCAAACTTTTCGATATACTCGGCATTCTGATTGAAAAAATAACCAATATATTCACTTTTGATTCTATTTGCTTCTATCAGGTTTTCGTTTGTAGATTGAATTTTCAATTTGGCTGCATCTAAGCGCTTTAGCGATTTCCATATAATTACTAAAGCAACAACCAACAATATTACTAAAACAGAAATAAAAATGATAAACATTATCACACGATCTCTTTGTTTCTCGATTATGTTTATGCGTTCTCCTTCAATTATAGGAAGAATACTGCCAATTTCCAACTGGCGATGACGAGCATTATAAAACGTTGCATCATTCAATGCCTGACGAATATAATTAACCGCGGTAGTAACATCTCCATCTTCATAAAGCAATTGGGCCAGGTTCCTCAATGCTACGGTTTCTTTTGTTGAAGATTCAACGTCTGCAATTGCAGCTTTCATTAAATACTCTTTTGCATCATTATTTTTACCCTGCAACCTTAAAACGTATGCAATACTCGAAGTTGAAATGGCCAAATCATGTTTTGAATAACCATTGCAATCAATCATTTTAAGAAATCCTTCGATGGCACCTTCATAATCATTTGTCTTCATTTTCTTGAGCCCTAAGGTCATCCAGTAACGATAGGTATTGGGTGGAAGAAGTATCAGAGCAGAATCAATTATTTCATTACCAATTATTTTGTACTGCTCGCTTAATTCAGGCATATTATCATAATCGGCCAAATCATAGTAAAGACGTGATTTGCAAAGATAATACTCAATTTTTGTGTCCCGGCTGCAATTATTGATGTTTAGCGACGACAAAATATCAAAAGCTTCTTTAAAAAGGCCTGATGATAAATAACAAAACCCTAATTTTATTTTTGAAGAAATAATTTTTTCATTATCGCCCGATTTGTTAGAAATATCAATCAGCTTTTTCACATAAACATGCGCCGAATCGTAAATATAAGAGCGGTATTCTTCATACAACTCGGAATATAATGAATATAATTTGTTACTGTCGTTATTGCAAAGAACAATCGTTTTTTTAATCATATCGATCCGTTGTTCCTTTTGGTGATCATATTTATTCTGCAAGGAAATATAGTGATTCACGGAATCAATATTCACATTTTTTCCAAATAGGTTCGTTGAAAAAATGAGAAAAAAGGCAAGTAACAATATTAGGCAGGCGTTTTTCAAGGCTATCAAAAATGTTCTGAGATTTATTTACACAAATGTAGCAAAGTTTGTTTAAATCATTTTTATCGAATGAAAGAGTTAAGACTTTTTAATCTATTTTTTTTGGTGTAGGTTAAAAAAACAATAATGTAAAAATAGACTTTTATAGATACTAAAAAAATTTTTGTAAGTTGCTTTGAATGAATTGTACAATCAATTTTTCTTCGAAAGATAGAAGATTCTCAAATTAATGCTTAAAGTGGAAACTTCGTTGAATAAAAAAGATTTTACAATTCTGGTGGGATTGTTTACATTTGTCTTTGTTTTTCCAACACAGAAAAGACAACATATTTTTAGAGCTTTCAAAACCGTTTTCAATAGCACAATTAATGAGTACCGTTCTATCACAAAGAATAATTTCCGACCCGGAATTGGGTGATATTTACTTCAACAAAAGTCAACGAGCCAAGCACATTAACATTTCAATTTTGGAAGATAAACTGAAAGTTACTTTGCCCATGCAGGCAAGCGAAAAAGATGCAATGAAATTTATCAATTCGGTTCGTGAAAAAATTCTAAAAAAACAAGCCCAAGTAAAAGTAAAAAAGCCAAATAACAAACAGATAATTGATGAACAAACACCTTTCAAGGCGCTAACTTTTGTTACAGACATCAAATCATCTCATCGAGAAAATATCTACTGTTGCCTGAAAAATCAGATCCTCTCCATTGAAATTCCTTTTGAGGCAGATTGCAGGGAGGAAAAAATGCAAAATTATTTACGCAAAATTATTACTTATTATCTCAGGATTGAAGCTAAAAGAGTCTTACCCAAACGCACCAGAATGTTGGCAGACAAATTCGGCTTCAAATTTTCCACAGTCAAGATTCAATCCAGTCGCACCCGCTGGGGAAGTTGCTCCGCTAAAGGAAACATCAATTTGTCGCTTTATCTGATGGCCTTACCGGCTCACTTAATCGACTATGTCATTTTACACGAACTTTGTCATACGAAGGAACTCAATCACAGTCCGAACTTTTGGCGCTGGATGAATAGCGTTACCGACAACCAGAGCGACCAATTGAAAGAAGAATTGAAAAATTTCAACTTTAATTGGGATTAAGCGCTAACGTTTTCAACCGAAATTTGTTTTATCAATAATTAAATCGTGAATATGAACTGGAAGCAATTGATTACCACCAAAAGGCTCGGGATGGAAGCATATCATGAAGCACGTCGAGATAACCGAAGTGAATTTCAACGCGATTATGACCGATTGATTTTTTCTCCTCCATTTCGTCGATTACAGAACAAGACACAAGTTTTTCCACTGCCGGGAAGCGTGTTTGTCCACAACCGGCTTACTCACAGTTTAGAAGTTTCCAGCGTCGGTCGTTCACTTGGAATCAATGTAGCTCGTCAAATAAGGGAAAAGTATAATTTTTCTGAGGGTTTTATTGATGAAGTTGCAACCATTGTTTCTGCAGCTTGTCTGGCCCACGACATGGGAAATCCTCCTTTCGGACATTCCGGTGAAAAAGCTATCGCGACATATTTTTCGGAAGGAGAAGGACAGATATTGCAAGAGAAAATGTTGCCTGAAGAATGGTCAGATTTGATTAGCTTTGAAGGCAATGCAAATACTTTTCGAGTACTTGCCCATCAATTCAGAGGTAGGCGGCCAGGTGGTTTCGTGCTCACTTACAGCACACTGGCTTCCATTGTCAAATATCCCTATGCTTCAATCTTTTCGGATCCACAACGGCAAAAATTTGGTTTCTTTCATTCCGAAAAATCCGATTATGAAAAAATTGCCCACGAACTCGGTATTCCTCACTCAGTTTCTCAACTGGACCGATTTGTACGTTATCCGTTGGTTTATCTGGTTGAAGCTGCGGACGATATTTGTTACCAAATAATGGATATTGAAGATGCCCACAAGCTAAAAATCCTTTCCACAGAAGAAACAAAATCTCTTTTTCTTTCTTATTTTGAAGGAAAGAAACTGGAAAGAAAGCTGCAAACTATCAGTATGGTTGATGATACTAATGAACAAATTGCCTACTTGCGCTCGTCCGTTATTGGACAATTGATTGACGACTGTTCAGCTGTTTTTTTGGAAAACGAAACCCAAATTCTGGAAGGAAGTTTCAATTCCACCTTGATAAAACTTCTTCCCCCTTTGTCGCTGAATGCTTACCAAAACTGCTCGAAAACGGCATTTGAAAAAATTTACTGTTCATCGGAAGTGCTTGATGTTGAACTTGCCGGATATAAAATTATTTTTACCTTACTCGAAAATTTGGTGAAAGCCGTCTTAAGTCCCGAAAAAGCATATTCTCAACAATTGCTCATGCGCATTCCCAAACAGTATGAGATTGACCAACCTACAACTTATGGCAAAGTAATGTCTATTCTCGATTATATTTCCGGAATGACAGATGTTTACGCACTGGATCTGTATCGTAAAATCACGGGCATGAACATACCTTCATTGTAAAAAAAAGAAAGCTGGTTCTATCTTTTTATGGCGTCAATAACCAACCGTTTGAGCTACAATAAAACGATAATGGCTGTCTAAACCCAATAAAGAAAGTAACTCATCTGATTTTGCTCCGGCGCGAACTACACATTTCAATCCTTCAGAAGCACAATACAAATAAACGTTTTGGGTACAATGTCCTGCATCAAGCGAGACCATACGCATACTATTCACATCAGGTTCTTTTTGTGTCAGATTGTATTTGTTGAAGTCGGCAATAAAAATCAGATTCAGCGGAGCAGTGTACACAAAATCCTGCAAACCTGCGAGTTTTCTGTAATCTCCTTTTACAACGGGCACAAGCCGATGTGGTTGAGGTTCGTACCGATAAATTCCGTTGGAAAGGACAGCATAAACTTGAAGTGGATAAAGAGCCATAGCCGAAGGAACGGTTCTTTTTCCATCCGGGCGATTGATGCCATAGGCTGCCCAAAGTATTTCGGACAAATGTTTCAGTGAAAGAGGCGTTTGTTTAAATTCCCGATCCGACTTGCGATGTTGAAAAGCTTGCATCAAAGATTTTCCACCCATTGTATCAGGTGCAATCAACTGAATCGTATCAAAATTTTTTAAATCCATAGGTACTGGGTTTTGAGTTTTCTCCATGTTTTTTAAGTTTTGGCCGGACTGGCAAGAAAAAAATGTAAAAACCATCATGATGGCCAGTAAAAAAAGTTTTTTCATAACATTCATTTTTTTTGAAAATAAGATTATCGAAATAAAAATATAAACGCGCTTTAAAAACCAAACGAAAATTTTTTTTTCGATTTATAAATTGTTAGCCAAACGGTTTACTGTCAAATCGACAAATTCATACTCAGGCTTAGGTATAAACAAACTGGCAGGAATTTCCCCCAATTTTCTTTTTGCCGCATCTATTGCCAAATACGACTGATCAATGCCTATCCAATTTCTATTGTTTAGGTGAGCTGATTTTAAAGTTGTTCCTGATCCGCAAAAACAATCGAGCACAATACTATTTTCGTTCGAAGAAGTTCTAACAATTAAATCCAGCATATCGGAATTTTTTTCGGTAGGATAATCTGGGTATTGAGGATCTTTGAATTCCCAAATATCCTGCACCCTCTTCCCTTCACTTTCATCCGCATAAATTATTTTTCTTGGATTGCCCGTCGAAGACCATTCGATTAATCCTTCCCTATCCCATTTTTCGAGCGTTTTAATGTCTGTTCGCCAATGTCTTCCATGAGGAGGTAATAACCCTTTAAACGGTTTACTCGAATCACCATTCACTGTCTCTCCAGGCGCATGAATCGGAACAGTTGTGTATCGTCTTCCGTTTTTGTCTTTTTTCGGATAAAGTTTTTCAATATTAACTTCTTTATGTTTTTCTTTCGGCTCATTCCATATTGGACTCGATGTTTTTGTATAGAATAAAATCATATCTTTAATATTCCCATATCCTATGCGAGAAAAATTTTTAGGATTACATTTAATTCTTGTTATATCGTTTCTGAAGTTTTCTATACCAAAAATTTCGTCCATCATTACTTTAACGTAATGTCCTATTTTATAATCAGTATGTAAATAAATTGAACCTCGTTCTGAAAGCAAATCTTTTAAAATTTCAAGCCTTTGCCTTAAGAATTCGATAAAATCAGTACCTTTCATGTTATCGGAATAAGCAATATCTCCATTCTTAGAATTACTGATAGTTGTTGCCCTCCCATTAGAAATAACAAAATTGCCTCCAGTAGCAAATGGCGGATCAATATACACCAAATCTATTTGGCCTTTTAATTCCCTTTCTTCCAATAAATAATTAAGTCCCTGAATATTGTCTCCAAAAACAAGTAGATTGTTCATAAATTTATAATTGATAAAGAAACTCTCTTAATACTAAAGCGCTCATAATGTTGTAATTGTTGTACTTTTGAGTAATAGATTTATACATTTTGTTGTTTCCTTTTATGTATAAAACGCCATCAAGAATAGCCACCTTGACCGCTCTAACTTTTTTAACTTCAATGGTTGAAATGGCATCGTTAAATTGCGCATTTTGATGTCCTCCGAAATCAGTTAAAAACTTCGCTTCACCTATTACATACTTTCCATTGAATCGGGCAACAAAATCAAGTCCTTTATCATGACTATAACCAAGTTTTTCTTTAGCAAAATCCATTAAAACTTTATCCCCACCATCTAAAATTGCATCATCATTGCTAGAAATAAATTCATCTATTTCAACAGGCAAAATTCCTAAAGATTTATTTCGCAACCAATCTTTGAACATTGGCCCAATTTGTCGATTCGTTTCTTTAGGCTCACTACATCGTTCATAAAGTTTATTAAGTCCTAATTCGTAAATTCTTCCACAAATTCTATTGATAGTTCTTGGATTCCTATCAATGGCTGAACTATCTCTTTTCAAATACGCAATATAACTATCTTTTATTGGGAAAAGTTTCAATTTTAAAAGTTCTTTTATCAGTCGATAATTATCCCTTTTTATAAAGGCATTTTCAACCTCTCTCCATATCTGCATATCTATTTCTCGTATTCCTTCTGGAATTGTCGGATATACTTGAAATAAATCATCGAGATACGATTTTTGATTGGCATATTCAATACTAAGATTAGTCCATTTATTCATTTATAAAAAATTTTTAAACAAAGAATTTGAGAAAGCATGTTCTTGAATTTTTCCCCTTCTTAACGCCTTACAAATTTAAGCGAAAATTTTTAATTTTCATATTGGTAAAAGCCTGTTGATTTCTTAGATATATTCATTCAGAAAATTATTATTCGCGATGTTTCGAAATTCAACTTTAACCCGATTTGCAAAAAATCTTATGAATGAATTTTCCCCCGAACAGAAGAATTCTAAAAAAATTCCTTTTGTTTCAGTAAATTTACAACAATTTTGAGGCTTTTGTTGTTAAAAGCTAACGAATAATTTGATCTTTTTTTAAAAGAAATGAATACAATAGCTGTAGCACCAAAAAAATTAGGACTTATTCAACTGGATAATATCAACTTAAAAGAAATTGTTCCTTTTATTGATTGGAATTTTTTCTTTTTGGCATGGAGACTACCCGGCAAATATGAAGGAATAGAGAATCTTTGCGATTGTGTTTCCTGCGAAGTAGGTTGGTTGCAGCAATTTCCTGAAAATAATCGTACCAAAGCCGAAGAAGCACTCAAATTGTTCCGTGATGCACAACAAATGCTTCAACTTTTTCTTCAAAAAAAGTCAATATCTATTCATGCCATCTTCGGTTTTTTTAAGGCTGTATCTCAAGGTGAAGATATAATCATAAATTATGACGACAAAACGCTTGTTTTGCCTACGCTTCGCCAGCAACATCCATCGTCAGACGGATTTTGTTATTCATTGTCCGATTTTATAAACACCGAAAACGATTATGTTGGAGCTTTTGCCACGACAGTTGAAGGGGCAGAAGCGCTGGCCGAAAATTTTGAGAAACAAAACGATTTGTATCAGGCTATTTTGGTAAAAACTCTTTCTGACCGACTGGCTGAAGCTGCCGCTGAATGGCTGCATTATAAAGTTAGAACCGAGTACTGGGGCTACGCTCTCGATGAGCCTTTGGCAGTGAAAGACATATTGAAAGGAAAATATCAGGGCATCAGACCGGCAGTTGGTTATCCTTCTCTTCCTGATCAGTCTATAATTTTTGAGTTAAACTCCCTGTTACCTTTCGATAAAATTGGAATTCGTCTGACAGAAAATGGAGCCATGTATCCCAATGCGTCAGTTTGTGGCTTGTATTTTTCTCATCCAAAATCCAAATACTTTATGATAGGTAAAATAAATGACGAACAACTGGAAGATTATGCCAGAAGGCGTGGAAAAACCGTAGAAGAAATGAAAAAATGGCTGGCAGGAAATATTTAGATTTTTATATATATTATTGATTAACAAAAAGATATATTTAGATTACAGTATAATTTATTTTTAAGAAAAATTTTAAAAAGCAAATAAATCATGTCAGAAAAAACATTGAAAATCAAAGGTATGAGTTGTTCGCATTGTGCAACTCGTGTGGAGAAGGCACTCAATGCCTTAGATGGTGTAGAGGCTAAAGTCGACTTGAGTTCCAACTCGGCAAAACTTTCAGTTGCTAAAGAATTGAGCGATGAAGAAATAAAGAAAGCCGTAGAAAATGTTGGTTATGAAGTAATCGAAATTTCCGAATAATTTTAACCTGTAGAAAAGATTAAATAAAATAGGGTTGTCGATATGGGCAACCCTATTCTGGATAAAATGTAAACAAAAACAGATAAAAAATCAAAACTTCAGAAAATATTCAGACAAATAAATTGTGAATAGTTTTGGTTGTAATTATTTTATTTTATATAAAAAATTTCCTTAACAATTAACGACAAAAGTTATATTATTTTTTTTCGCATAAGAAACTCGTAAAAAACTTTTCAAAAATAATTCATTAAAAAATTTTTGGCTACGCAGATGGTAAAATTTTACAAGCAAAAGGTAAAATTTTTATATTTCATATTTTTAGTTTAATTTTGTTTTAGAGGAAATAAGATTATGCTAAAAACTATTTTGTTGCTCTCTCCCGTTTATGTAACTCTTTTTTGGTGTATAGTTCTTAATACTCAAGGAGATAATTATTCTGTTCCCAAATCCTTTTTGGGAAAGTTCATGTTTTTTTGCTTCATAGTATATTTTTCTCATTTTTTATATTTTTCGAACCTTGAAAATGCTTATTGCTGTATAGATCCGATATACCAATTTGCTTCTTTACTGGTTTATCCTTTATACTATATTTATTTTCGTTTACTCACCGTCGACAGTAAATTTTCATTTAAAAAACATTTTGTTTATCTGCTCCCTTCCACAATTTTGTTTATTCTTTATTCCATAGCTGTGTTTTTCACCCCCCAAGAAGAATATAAAGCCTTTCTTTTTGGAGAGATACAACACACGTTGAATCATTTAAGTTATTTAGAAATCATCAGTTTTCTGATTAGGATAGTTTTTTTAATTCAGGTAATATTAACGGTAATCGGTAATTTCCGTTTGATAAAGAAATATGGGCACAAGGCAGCACAATATTATTCCGATATTGAAGATAGCAGCATATCAAAAGTCAGATTACTGAATTATACGCTTATCATCACCGCTTTATCTTCCTTTATTTTGGGAATGTTGGGACGTGGATTTTTTATTTCCGAAATCACCTATTTGTCTGCAGCTTCAGTGATTTTTTCTTCCATGCTGTATATAATCGGGTGGCTTGGAAATAAGCAAAAATCTTTAAATCCGGCTTACGAAACAGACAATGTAACCGAAACCCAACAAAAGCCTGAAGAACTTTCGCTAAATCGTCAAAACGAATTGATAAATAAAATTGATTATCTTTTTAATGACAGAAAAATTTATCTAAACAGCAGTCTTACCATTCTGGATGTTGCCCGATTAACCGGTACCAATCGAACTTATGTTTCATCGCTAATCAATCATCATTTTCACCAAAATTTTAGTGCATTTGTAAATAATTATCGTTTAAAGGAGCTCGAAGAAAAAATTTTATTCAATCCCGAATATTCAAATTCGGTTTTGGCAGAAACTTGTGGCTTCGGTTCGGTTGATTCCATGAAACGTGCCATTGCTACCAGACACAAACTGACGTTGCAGGAATTCAAATCCCAGGTTCTCCTTAAAAAAGTAGTCTAACGGTAAAAACAAGCTATATAAAAATGTAATTTTCTTCTGAGATTCAGTCCACTAAAAAGTATTCTTAAAAAACTATAGAAAAGAAATTTTTGTCATTAAATTTTTCAAGCTTCATATCTCATTAAAAACTTGTTATATTTTCCTTTTTTTTGAAAAAAATTTGTGGCAAATCAATCAAAACTTATACTTTTGCATTGTGATTTTTTTCATGGTATTAGATTTAAGGTTAATAAGGAAGATTGGTAGTCAGGCGTGGCTGCCATTCTTTTTTTATAGGGTTTTATCCGTTTTTTGATTTTTCTGTTTCAATGAGTTGTTGCCGTACAAACGGCTTTTTTTGTTTGCCTGAAAACATGAAAAATGTTACTTTTGTACAACGAAAAACAACTCTACGACATGAATATATTACTACTGGGTTCCGGTGGTCGCGAACACGCTATGGCATGGAAAATTGCTCAAAGTTCACAGCTCACAAAACTGTATATTGCGCCCGGAAATCCCGGCACATCCTCTCTGGGAACCAACCTCTCCATTTCGGCAAATGATTTTCAATCCATCAAAAAAGCAGTACTTGAACATAAAATCGATTGGGTAGTGGTGGGGCCTGAAGATCCTTTGGTTAATGGCATTGTCGATTTTTTTGCCAAGGATGAACAGTTGAGAAATATATCTGTCATCGGACCATCACAAATTGCTGCGCAATTGGAAGGAAGTAAAAATTTCGCCAAGAAGTTTATGCTTCGGCATAGCATCCCAACTGCCAAATATTTTAGCGTAACTTCAGAAAACATAAAAGAGGGCATTCAGTTTCTCAGGCAACTTTCTTCTCCTTACGTTTTGAAAGCTGATGGGCTTGCTGCTGGTAAAGGCGTTCTCATTATTGAAAATCAGAACGAAGCCGAACAGGAATTAAAGTCGATGTTGGAAGGAAAATTTGGGACAGCAAGCAAAACCGTTGTAATTGAACAATTTCTTACGGGTATCGAATGCTCGGTATTTGTGGTTACTGATGGAAAAAATTACAAAATTTTGCCGGAAGCCAAAGATTACAAGCGAATTGGCGAAGGAGATTCCGGATTAAATACCGGAGGAATGGGCGCTGTTTCGCCGGTTTCATTTGCCGATAAATATTTCATGCAGAAAGTGGAGAAACGAATTATTCAACCTACCATCAGTGGATTGAGAAAAGAAGGAATTGTTTATAAAGGTTTTGTTTTCTTCGGATTGATAAATGTTGATGGAGAACCTTATGTAATTGAATACAATGTTCGGATGGGCGATCCCGAAACGGAAGCCGTAATGTTACGAATAAAATCCGATTTTGTAGATTTATTGGGAGGCGTAGTCAACGAAAATTTAAATGAAAAGGAAATCGAAATAGACGAGCGTTTCGCTGCTACAGTGATGCTGGTGTCCGGCGGCTACCCACAAAATTATGAAAAAGGGAAAGAAATTTTCGGTTTGGATAAAGTGGAAGGAAGTATTATTTTTCATGCCGGCACCGCCTTGAATGATGGAAAATTGGTAACCAACGGCGGCAGAGTAATGGCCATAAGTTCCTATGGCAAAACCAAGAAGGAAGCGCTGGAACTATCGTTAAGAAATGCCGAGAAAATTAATTTTGAGGGAAAATATTTCCGTAAAGATATTGGATTCGATTTGTAAAAACATGAAATTCCTTGCTGCAAATAAAAATTAATTTCGATGAAAAAGATTGTTGTCGCTATTGATGGCTTTTCGTCCGGAGGTAAAAGTACAATGGCAAAAGACCTTGCTCAGGATGTAGGATATACTTATATTGATTCGGGAGCTATGTATCGTGCCGTTGCACTGTATGCTCTACGCAATGGCTGGATAACGGAAAATGATATTGATATCGAAGAACTTAAAAAAAATATCGGCTCTTTGAAAATCGATTTTAAACCCAACGAACAGGGAGTTTCTGAAACCTATCTCAATGGCGAAAATGTCGAAAAAGAAATCAGAACATTGGAAGTTGCAAATGCTGCCAGCAGAGTGAGCGCCTTAGACTTTGTTCGGAAAGAACTGGTAAGGCAGCAACAACAAATGGGTTTACAAAAAGGAATTGTAATGGATGGAAGAGATATAGGAACGGTGGTTTTTCCTCAAGCTGAACTAAAAATATTTTTAACTGCAAGTCCCGAAATTAGAGCTCGAAGAAGAATGGAGGAAATGTTGGCCAAAGGTGAAAAAGTGAGTTTTGAAGAAGTGCTTGCCAACATAAAAGAACGGGACGAAAGAGACCTTCATCGTGCGGAGAGCCCACTCAGAAAAGCCGATGACGCCATAATCATCGATAATTCAAATCTTACTCGAAATGAGCAGAGAGAGTTGCTCAAAACTTTATTTTACCAAAAAACGTTAGAATAAAATACAACGTTGAATCATTGAAAGTTTCGGCGTTTATTTTCGTTTTTTAATCTCATTAAAGCACAAAAATTTTGAAAATAGAAATAGATAAAAAATCCGGATTTTGCTTTGGCGTGATTAAAGCTATTGCAAAAGCAGAAGAAGAGTTGGAAAAAGGAAACACTTTGTATTGTCTGGGAGATATTGTCCACAATGAGGAGGAAGTGGAACGTCTTCAACAATTGGGGCTTGTTACTGTCAATTATGAGCAGTTCAATCAACTGCATGATGTAAAAGTGCTGATTCGTGCTCATGGAGAACCTCCAAGCACGTACGAAATTGCCAAAAAGAATAATATTACCCTCATTGATGCCACCTGTCCGGTGGTACTAAAATTGCAATCGCGTATCAAAAAAAATTTTGAAGAATTGACATCAGAAGGCGGGCAAGTTGTTATTTACGGACAAACAGGACATGCGGAAGTAAAAGGGCTGGTAGGGCAAACAGAAGGGAAAGCCATTGTAATACAAGAAGAAAAAGATTTGGATAAAATAGATTTCTCAAAAAAAGTCCATTTGTTTTCTCAAACAACCAAAGATCTTGAACATTACCAGCTTTTGACAGAGGAAATCTCAAAACGTATGGTACGAAAGGATGATTTTATTTTTAGCGACACAATTTGTCGCCAAGTAGCCAACAGAATACCAAATATTATTAATTTTGCACAGCGAAACGATATTATTCTTTTTGTAGGTGGCAAGCAAAGTTCAAACGGGAAAGTTCTTTTTGAACATTGCAAAAATATAAATCCACAAACCTTTTATATTTCAAATTGCAAACAGGTGGATGAACTCGATATCGACAAGGATAAAAAAATTGGTATATGTGGTGCCACTTCCACGCCACAATGGTTGATGGATTGCGTTGCCAAACGTTTGGAAGAAAGGTTCGCCTAATTTTAATAGTTTTTTTTGATAATCAATTAATCAACAAATAGAAATGAAATACGAAATTAAATGTGTCGGATTACTCACTTCGGGAGGTGATGCTCCTGGAATGAATGCTGCTATCAGAGCAGTAACACGAACCGCAATTTTCAACGGTATTCGCGTAAAGGCAATTTACAGAGGTTACAAAGGATTGATAACGGGAGAAATCAAAGAGTTTAAAACTGAAAATGTGAGCAACATTATCCAGCAGGGAGGAACAATTATTAAAACTGCCAGATGTGCTGAATTTATGACGCCCGAAGGAAGAAAAACGGCCTACGAAAACATGAGGAAAGAAGAAATTGATGCATTAATTGTTATCGGAGGTGATGGGACGTTTACCGGCGCTCGGATTTTTGCTCAGGAATTTAACGTGCCGATTGTTGGCTTGCCAGGAACAATAGACAACGATTTATGGGGAACAGATGTAACCATTGGTTATGACACAGCCTTAAATACAATTATCGATGCAGTGGACAAAATTCGGGATACAGCTTCTTCTCACGAACGTTTATTCTTTATCGAGGTAATGGGACGTGATGCCGGTTTTCTGGCTTTAAGCAGTGCTTTGGCTTCCGGTGCTGAGGCGGCCATTATTCCTGAAAGAGAAACAAAAGTCGATCAGTTGGAAGAACTGATTAAAAATGGCTTCAGAAAATCAAAAAACAGCAGTATTGTCATTGTTGCCGAAAGTGAAGTTACCGGTGGCGCCAATGGCTTGGCTGAAAGAATGCGCCGTGAACATCCCGAATATGATGTGCGTGTAACCATTTTGGGTCATATTCAACGAGGTGGATCGCCTACTGCTTCCGACAGAATTTTAGCCAGCCGCATGGGCGTAGCTGCCGTAGATGCTTTGCTGGATGAACAACGAAGTATAATGATTGGCATCGTAAATGACGAAATTGTGCATGTCCCGTTTACAAAAGCCATTAAATTCGACAAACCCGTGAATGAAGATTTATTGGGAGTAATTCAAATCCTGTCAATTTAGACCATTTTCAAACCATCAGGTTTTTTGAAAACCTCTTTTCCCGCACGGGATTTTTCAAAAGAAAACTTTCCGTGCGGATTTTTTTGAAAAATTTTACTCTTCTCCACTGTTCCATATTTTCCACGACGCTTCAGCCTGGCCAATCAACATGGCTTCTCCGTTTATACCATTGGATCCCATTTCTTTGCCTTTTTTCAGAAACAAAGTTTGAGCTGGATTATAAACCACATCGAACAAAAAATGTTGCGGAGTCAAAAACTGATAAGGAATCGGTGGATATTCCTCAGAATGGGGAAAAGTTCCGACTGGCGTAGCATTGATAATCAGTTTGTGCTGTTCCATAATTTCTTTGTCCAGCATTTCATAGATAATTTTTCCAATGCCCTGTGTTCGCGAAACAAGCGTAACCTCAATACCCAAACGCTTTAAAACAAATACAATGGCTTTTGAAGCACCTCCCGTCCCCAATACAAGCGCTTTGTTATGGAAAGGCTGCAAATAAGGAAGTAACGCGTTTTCAAAACCAATACTATCGGAATTATAACCTTTCAGCTTCAGAGTCTTGTTGTTTCCTGAAAATTTAATGACATTTACAGCTCCAATTTGCAAAGCAGTTTCATCAATTTCGTCAAGAAAAGGAAGAATGCTTTCTTTATAGGGTATAGTAACATTCAATCCTGAAAGTTCAGGAAGTTTCTTTAGTTCGGAAAAAAGTTCAATTTGTTTGAGTTCGTATAAATCGTAACGGGCATTTATCTTTTCTTTTTCAAATTTTTCTGTAAAATAGCGTTTTGAAAAAGAATGTGCCAAAGGATAGCCAATCAATCCAAAAAGTTTCATTTTATTTTGAATTTAGAGGAATTAGTTGGTTGGATGAACGGCTGCTTCCGGACAAATCTCAAGAAACAAGTTGATGGATTCTTCGTCTTCTTCCAAAGCTTTTTTAAGATATTGATAAGATTCTGCTTTCTTTCCCAATTTGTAATAAGTGGCCGCAAGAAACAAGTTAATGTATTCCAGGGAATTATCAAGTTCATAAGCCGCTTTATAAAATTTAAGAGCCATCGAATATTCCTTTTTTTCGAGATGAATATTTGCTACAGCCATGAGGGCATCAGTCTGCTTTGGATCGATGCTCAGTGATTTTATGTAATATTGCAGCGCTTTATCAATATTGTCTAAACCTAAATAAGCTTCCGCCAAATATATCCACGCATCGGGAGAAGTATTGTTAATTTCCAATGCCTGCGAAAGATACTGAATACTTTCTGAAAATTTTTCTTCCTCCAACAGGCAGGCGCCAATTCCGACCAATATTTCAGAATTCTTTGGGTTTTCTTTCAAAGAAATTTTATAATATGCAACTGCATTATCGTATTGCTCAAGTTTTTCGTAACTTTCAGCAATGAATAAACTGGTTGAAGCAAGGTCGTTGGTAATTTCGGCGTATTCAACATAATTTTCAATGGCTTTCTGAAACTGATCGAGCTGAAAATGAGCATGAGCTTTTTGCAATAAAGCCAAAGTATCGGTTGGGTCGACTGCCAAAACAAATTCGTAAGCTTCAATAGCTTTCTGAAATTCCTGCAGAGTATAATATATCTGTCCCAAATTGAACCATGCTTCTCCGGAAAATGGATCCAAATCGAGGATACGATTGTATATTTGAATAGCTTTTTCGTTTTCTTCCAACTGTTCGTAGCAAAAAGCCAATTCAAACATTAAATCAATGTTACGTGGATTGATTTGAAAACCTTTTAAAAGGTATTGTGCAGCTTCTTCAAAATTATCGTGTTCGAGATAAATGTAGGCAACATCCAGCAAAATATTGTCCAAATCGCCGGAATTATCAGCTGTAAGGCTATTAACGAGTTTTTGAGCTTCGCCATATCGCTCCATGCGAACCAATGCTTCTATTTTCAGCAAAACAGTTTCATAATCGGCTTCCGAGAGCGTTGACAGCAATTGATAGGCTTTACTGATTTCACCCATAGCCAGATAAATTTTGGCACGTTTGGCTTTCAAAACCGTACTGCCCGGATGAAGCTTCATACCAAATTCTACAGCTTTTGAAGAATCTTTGGTTCTCCCTCTCCGCAAATAGTATTCAGCAATATTTTCAAATTCTTCCACGTCGAAATATCCGGAAGCATTGCCCGAAAGGAACTGTTCGTATCTGCGAATAATGTCCTTAAATTCGTCATCGCCGGGAAGTAACAACTTCTTGCTCATCTTTCTAATTTTTTTGCAAAATTAATATTTTAAATGCAATAAATAAACGAGTTAACGTAAAGTTATGAACAACCCCAATTTTACAAAAAATGTACTACACGAATATGTTTTTCCGTTAAATAAGTGCAGACTTTAATCAAATGGCATATTTCTTGATTACTGCATGGCGATTCTGAAATTTTCTAACAAAGTTTTGGTCGTTACTTTTCTCTCAAAAGAAACAATTCAAAAACAAAAAAATATGGACTTTTTTTCAAAATTTGCTTTTTGTCCGGCGTGCGGTTCCTCTTTATTCGAGAAAAACAATGAAAAATCCAAACGTTGTGCATCTTGCGGATTTGTTTTTTACATGAATCCTTCCGCCGCAGTAGCCGCTTTTATTGTGAACGAAAAGCAGGAGTTGCTGGTTTGTCGTCGAAAAAAGGAACCGGCTAAGGGAACACTGGACTTGCCCGGAGGTTTTGTTGACAACAACGAAACAGCAGAAGAAGCGCTGAAAAGGGAAATTTCAGAGGAATTGCAGTCGGAAGCAAAAAATGTCCGCTATTTGTTTTCTTTACCCAATGAATATGAATATTGCGATTTATTGGTTCCCACACTGGATTTATTTTTCTCCTGCAAATTACCGGACGAAACCTCTCTTGTTCCTTCCGACGATGTGGAAGAAAGTTTTTTTGTCCCTTTCTCCGAAATTCGACCTGAACTTTTTGGTTTGAAATCGGTAAAAAAAGCGATAGAAAGATTTTTGCAACATCCGATTGGATGAAATTCGCTAAACACTTAACTTTGCAGTGAATGATTCTCGTGTGTGAAATCATTATTAATGCACATTATTTCGTAAATTTTTTAACATGTTGAAAAAAATAATTGCTGCTGTATCTTTGTTTTTTCTCATTTCGTCAAGTTCGGTTTTCGCCCAACATAGCCTGATTTACACCACTGACGACAAAAATTATATTCAAGGAAAAGAATTTTTCGAACAACAAAAATTCGGAGCTTCGTACCGATATTTTGAAGAATTTTTGAAAAATACCGTTCCTGTTCAGGCAGGTCAGCGTGAGGAAGCCGAGTATTATTTAGCTGCCAGCGCTTACGAACTTCGTAAGGAAAACGCGCTTCCCCTTTTACAAAACTTTTTATCCGAACATCCCTACACTCTTTTTGCCGATCCTTTGCATTTTATGTTGGGAGTGTTGTATTGCGAACAAAAGAACTTTTCGTTATCAGCAGACTTCTTAAATCAGGTAGATGAACAAAATCTGGCCAAAGAGAAAATTCCTGATTTCCTTTTTTACAAAGGCTATGTTTCCATTCAGAATAAGCAGTTGGAGACAGCAAAAAAATGTTTTGCACAATTGAAGTCTTTGAATTCATCTTACAATACGGATGCAGTTTATTATTACGCTTACTGCGAATACCTGCTCGGTAATTATCGGGAAGCCTTGCCGGGTTTTTTGTCTGTAGAAAGCCAGCCTGAATATCGGTCCACTGTTCCTTATTTTCTCGTTCAGATTTATTACGCAGAAAAACAATATGATAAATTGAAAGAGAAAGCTGATTATCTTCTTTTAACTTATCCTGAAAATGTCAACAATGCCGAAATTTATCGAATTTTGGGAGAAATGGCTTACACTCAAAAAAATTATGAACAGGCCATTTACAACCTAAAAAAATATGAAAGTCTTTTCCCTCAGGTTCTGCGAAACGATATGTATCTGTTGGGTCTGTCCTATTTTCAAATGAAAGATTATACCAATGCTGTAGCTTATCTGTCGAAAGTAACCACAACAGCAGATGAAATTTCGGAAAATGCCTATCTGCACTTGGGAACTTCTTACATTCATTTGAACGATAAAACCAATGCTCGACTTGCTTACGAAGCTGCTTTGCAAACAAATTTCAATCCTTCGGTTCGGGAAGAAGCCATGTTTAATTATGCCTTGACCTGCTACGAAACAACATCGGCATTTGGTGAATCGATTGCCGCTTTCAGCCGCTTTCTTTCTGAGTTCCCAAATTCAAAATATGCCGATGAAGCTTATCAGTATTTAACTTCCGTATATCTGACCACCAAAAATTATGAATTGGCTTATCAGTCGATTCAGAAAATAAAAAACCTTAATGCTTCACTGAGGGAAACAAAGCAATATTTACTTTATCAATTGGGAGTGGATGCTTTTACTCAACAAAACTACGAGAAAGCCATAGATTATTTTACACTTTCACTGGAGAATTCTTCGACAGGGAAATATGCGGCAGAAAGTTTATTTTGGAGGTCGGAATGTTTTTACCGAACCAATCAAATAACGAAAGCTATTAAAGATTTGGAGACTTTTGTTAAAAATCCACTTTCGAAAAGCAGCAAAAATCTGACAAAAGCCTATTATTCTTTGGGCTATGCCTACTTCGGACAGCAAAATTATTCCAAAGCCACAGACTGGCTTTTAAAATACTTGGAAACAGAAACTGATGCAAAATCCATTTTGTATGCAGACGCTTTGAACCGCTTAGGAGATTGCTATTTTTACTCCCGAAATTTCAAAAATGCTCGCGAATACTATGAAAAAGCTGCTGATGCAGCTCCCGGAACTGCCGACTATTCGGTTTTTCAAGCAGCTTATGCGGCAGGTTTGCAAAAAAATTATCTGGACAAAATTTATCGTTTGGAAGAATTGTTGGTGAAATATCCTAATTCGGAATATGCCGATGATGCCTTGTACGAAATTGGGCGCTCCTATTTGATGTTGAAAAATGAAAAAATGGCATTGTCCACATATCAACGTTTAATGGAAAGTTTTCCCAATTCGGCTTTGGCGCGAAAAGCAGCTTTGGAATATGGAATGATTTATTTCAATCGCCGCGATTATGAAAATGCTGTTTCCGCTTTCAAAAAAGTGATAGAACAATATCCCGGTACTCAAGAAGCTTATGTGGCATTGGAAACCATGGAAAGTGCTTATGTTGAAATGAATGATGTAAACGGATTTGTGGAATATACCAAAAAAACCGGACAACAGCTTCTGCCTTTCTCTTCCCAGCGAGAGGATTCAATTTCGTATATTGCTGCCGAAAAACAATACATGAATGAAAAGTATGAAGCTGCTATTGCCGGCATGGAAAACTATCTGGCAAAATTTTGTCCGGGAGGCAGATACTGCACAATGGCTCAATATTATCTTGCCAACAGCTATTATCAAACGAAACAAAGAGAAAAAGCCCTGTCGGCTTTTCAAACCGTGCTGAAAAATAGTGCAAGCGAATATGTGGAAGAGGCGGCTTTACGTTGTGCAGAAATTACATACGATCAGAAGGACTTTGCTGCGGCTTTGAATTTCTTCAAGCAGTTGGAAAGTTTGGCGCAGACTTCTGCCAATAAGCAAGCTGCACGTTTAGGTGTTTTAAGATGTAGCTATTATATCAATGATTACCAGACTATTATAAATATAGCAAATGAAATATTAGCCGATACTTATTCCGATCAAGATATGATGACGGAAGCACGTTTTTATCGTGCCAAAGCTTATTTAGCCATGAATCAAGCGGAATCGGCCATTCCCGATCTGAAAACTATTTCGGCTGAAACAAGAACGATTTTCGGAGCAGAATCGAAATATCTGCTGGCTTCGGTATATTTCCAACAAGGCAAACTGACTGAATCGGAAAACGAAATCATGGATTTTGCCAAAAAAAACACTCCGCATCAATTTTGGTTGGCACGCAGCTTTGTTTTGCTGGCCGACATTTATATTCAGAAAGGTAATGATTTTCAGGCCAAACAATATTTGCTCAGCCTGCAAAGAAATTATACTGCACAGGATGAAATTCACGAATTGATTTCACAGCGATTGGCTGCCATAGGTGAAAGGGAAAAGAAAAAAATCATCAACTAAGGTCAGCAACTGCTTGAAGAACGAAAATCGACAAAAAACTTTATCATTCATTTACATGACTATCAATGAATTTATTATGATAATTTCCAGAAAAAATATTTTATTTGCTTTGTTCCTTTCCGGTATTGTTTTTTCCAACCTGCCGGCACAGGATTCTACTTTTGTGCGCGATGTAATTGTTGAACGTGAATTTCAGCCGGTTATCAAAAATGCAGGAAAATTGAATATTTCTCCTCAACCTGTAGAACCGGAAGCCAAGCTTTTATCGGCACATTATACCGACTTTTATTTACCGCTTTCCATCAACAATAACATTCACCCGCTTTCGGCAACAGAATTTTCTCCAATGAATTCGCAGGGGCAGAATGGTTTTGCACGTTTAGGATTGGGTAATTTTTACAATACTTCTGCCGATTTTTTCTATTCTCTACTAAAACGTCCCGATATGCAGTTGGATGTTTTTTTTAATCATTTGGGAACTTTTGGTGATAAACTTCACTCTACTTCAAAAGCGGGATTGGCTTTTGATAAATATCTGAACAACATGGATTTGTTCGCCGGAATGGATGGGCAACTCGAGCGACTTAAATATTACGGCAACAATTTTAATTTGAATTCTCCGGTTGACCTGAATGCATTAACCCATATTTATGGCAATGCAACATTCACTGAACAAAAATTAATTTCCATTTCAAGACCTCCCCTTTCCTATTCTTTGCAACAACTGGCCGAAAATTCAAACATGGAAACTTTCAAGCGTTTTCATGCTTATGGAGGAATTCGGTCGTTACCAACAGCGCAGGACATAAAATTTCTTGCAAAATTGGATTATCAATTATTTAAAAATCAATACGGTATAAATGAAAACCTGATACATCTTTCCGGTGGCGTAACCATGCCATACAAAGAAAATAATTTGGGATTGGATATTGAACTTTATCAAATAAAATATACGAGTAAAGCATCCGACTCGTTTAATTTTTGGGATTATTATTCGGTATTTATGTTGAATCCGTTTTACGCCATAGAACATCCCGAATGGAAAGTCAGATTAGGAATGAAAGCCGCTTTTTCGATGAAACAGGGTCGTCCTTTCAGTCCTTCGGCTGATATTGAGGCCGAATGGAACCCTTTTCCTCAATGGTTGTCATTATATGGAGGCTTATCGGGTAATTATACAATTAACAGCATAAACAAAACCTTTGAAGAAAATTGCTTTATATTTCCCGATTTGAGAATAAAAGATACCTACACGCCTTTTCAAGGTTATGCAGGCATTAAAATAAAACCGGTCAACAACGTTATGATTGATGTTTTTGTCGATTACCGTTACATTGACCAGCAATATTTTTTTGTCAACAAAGAATATGCTTCCAATCAAATAAATGCTCCCGATTCCGTTTTATATACCAATCGTTTCAACGTGGTATACAGTGATGCATCCCATTTCAAAAGTGGCGGTCGAGTGGCTTTCAATGACGAAAAGAATCGTTTCAATGCAGAATTTCAAGCGGCTTACAACTGGTGGAAAACAAAAAACACAGCATTTGCATGGCTCCAGCCAAAATGGGAAGCCGACATGAAAGCAAGTTTAGGATTGACATCCAACATAAATGCAAGTGTCAGTTTGTTTTACAAAGCCGACAGATATGCTCTATTAGGGAATGAAGCCGTAAAAATGGACAATATTTTGGACTTGAATCTGGGCGCTTCGTATGTTTTTAACAAATCTGTTTCTGCTTATCTTCATTTGAACAATCTGCTGAACAACCATTATCAGTATTTTTATGGATACGATGTTCAGGGATTCAACTTTATGATAGGAGCTGTTTTGTCGTTTTAACGGGATATTTTCCCCCGGAGTGAAAGTTTTTCCAATTTTTTTGAGGTCTTATTGAATTTTTCACAACTTTCTTAATTTCAGAAAATATGATTTCTTTATCAGAAGTTGTCCCAATTGGGCAAATACTCAAAACTCACGGTATTGAAGGAGAACTTTCTTTTCAACTAAATAGCGAAGAATTCGACTTCGAAGATATTCCTTTTCTGATTTTTGAAATGGATGGTATCCTGGTTCCTTTTTTTCTGGAAGAATGGCGATTTAAAACGGAAGACAGCGGGTTTCTGAAGCTGGAAGATGTGAATAATGAAAAGAAAGCGAGAAAATTTTCCGGCTTGACCATTTATTTACAAAAAAAGTTTTTCGATATTCCCGAAACAGAAATTTTTGGAAACCATTTTTTTATTGGTTTTCAGGTTTTTGATAAAGACGGTAAATTGATTGGAACTATCAAAGATATTGACGAAAGTACCGAAAATGTACTTTTCATCATTCACAATGGAGAAAAAGAGATTCTTATTCCGGTGAGCGAAGATTATATTTTACACATTGACGAAAAGCAAAAATCCATTCACATGGATTTGCCAGAAGGACTGCTCGAACTGTAAAAAACTTACCGGAAGAGCGAAAATTTTGTAAAACTTTTCACTCTTCCGATAATGATTCTGGTTTTTCAATCGGTTCGTGTAAAACAATAAAATTGATTTCCGATAAATAAATTTACAAAATCAGTTCATAAACAGCTCCAAATCGTCTTCAACGCTACCGATAGGAGCAATTCCAAAATTATCTACCAGCACTTTGGCAACATTTGGCGAAAGAAATGCCGGCAACGTGGGTCCTAAATGGATATTTTTCACACCCAAATAAAGCAGCGCAAGCAGCACAATAACGGCTTTCTGTTCGTACCATGCAATGTTATAAGCAATTGGCAATTCGTTGATGCTGTTTAAATTAAAAATTTCCTTCAGTTTCAGGGCTATCAGCGCCAATGAATAACTGTCGTTACACTGACCGGCATCGAGTACTCGCGGAATGCCATTGATTTCTCCTAATCCGAGTTTGTTGTAGCGATATTTTGCACAACCTGCCGTAAGAATAACGGTATCTTTTGGCAATTTTTCTGCAAACTCCGTATAATAATTGCGACTTTTTAATCTACCATCGCAACCCGCCATCACAAAAAACTTCTTAATTTGTCCCGTTTTTACTGCTTCAACAATTTGTTCCGACAGAGCAAAGAATTGTTCGTGAGCAAAACCGCCAACAATTTCTCCTTTTTCAATTTGAATGGGAGCAGCACACTGCTTGGCATGTTCAATCAAAGTTGAAAAATCCTTAGCTTGATCTTCCGGTGCTTCGGCGATATGTTTGAATCCCGGGAAACCTGCGGTTCCAGTGGTATAAACTCTGTCGGCATAAGTCGAATTGCTCTTGGGTGGAACAATGCAGTTGGTTGTGAAAAGGATCACGCCATTGAATGTTTCAAAGTCCTGAGTTTGATTCCACCATGCTCCGCCATAATTTCCAACAAAATGTTTGTACTTTTTAAATGCCGGATAGTAGTGTGCCGGCAACATTTCACCATGCGTATAAACATCGACACCCGTTCCTTCGGTTTGTTTCAACAATTCCTCCATATCTTTCAGGTCGTGTCCACTGATTAAAATTCCCGGTTTCTCGCGGGTTTGCAAACTCACTTTTGTAACTTCCGGATGTCCGTAAGCCGTAGTATTGGCTCTGTCGAGCAATTCCATAACTTTAACTCCGAAACGTCCGGTTTCTAAAACCAAATGTATCAGTTGCTCCAAATTCAACGTATCGTCTGTGGTTTTTACGAGCGTTTCTTCAACAAAAGCATTAATTTCGCTGTCGGTAAAACCAAGATTCATGGCATGTTTGGCATAAGCCGCCATACCTTTCAGTCCATAAATTATCAGTTCTCGCAAAGAGCGGACATCTTCATTTTCGGTACTCAACACACCAACTTTGCTTGCCAGTTTTTCCATTTCTTCTTCCGAATCTGCTGTCCAGTCTGTCAAATCGCAAGCCGGCATCTTGATTCCTTGCGCTGACAAATCGTGTTTCAATTGTGAGCGCAGGACGAATCCTTCCCTGATCTGCTCAACAAATCGTTGTTTATCGAAATTTACGTTGGTAACCGTCATAAAAAGTCCGTCGAGTATAAAGCGGCTCACCAAAGGATTTTCAATTTCCTGTTTACGTAAAGCAGAAGTATAAACCGATAAACCTTTCAGTTGATAAATCAACAAATCCTGCAAAGCTGCCACATCGGAAGTTTTACCACAAACACCTTTCAGTTCACATCCGATTCCTTTGGAAGTTTCCTGACACTGATAACAAAACATATTCATTTTCTAATGCAATTAATTTCAAATTTCAAAATTTATTTTTATTTATTTGTTTCTCCATCTTTTATCATCACCAACATCATTTTAAAACGTTCGGTGGCATTCACCGCATGAGGAACGCCGGCAGGAAGAATAATGCTTTCTCCGGCAGTCAATTCAAAAGGCCGGCCGGCAATGGTAACCAACCCTTTGCCATCAAGAGCTACCACCAACGCATTAAATGGCGCTGCATGTTCGCTTAAAAATTCTCCTTTGTCGAAGGCAAACAGCGTAATGTTTCCCTGATGATTTCGAACAATAATTTTACTGACCACTGACCCTTCGGCATAATTAACCTGATCAGCCAACAAAAACTTTTCGGCTGTCGGAAAAGTCTTGTTTTCCTGTTTGTTGTGAAATTCCGAATTTTCCATAATATTCTAAATATTAGTTTTGTGATTTTGATGATTATGTTTGAGAATTGGAGCACAATACCTTATATTTGCACTCTCATGATTGATTTTTTTTTGAGATTGCAAAGGTAGATAGTCTAAAACAATGAAAGTGTAACATTTGTTACATGTGAAAAAATTATTACATGACAAAAAAATGTAAAAACATTTATATTCTTTATTTTCATATATTTAATAACGGGGCTTTGCTCCAAACCCCACTTACTTTTTTGTCTTGAAACAAAAAAGTAAGAAAAAAAATTAACTTTGTTGAAGCAGCTACGCTCAACATAAATCAAATAAATTTGATTTTGTTTTCGCTTAAACGCTGCCTTCAAGACTGTGCCCACTTCACTCGAAAAACTTACGCTCGAAAAGCTGAAATCGTCCAAACTCATTCCGACGAAATACGTCGGAACTCAAACAAGGACGATTTTTAAACGCTTTTCTCACTTGTTTTTCGGCTCATTGGACAAGGTCAACCCGAAGAGCTTGGTTTATATGTCCTGTTTTAAAGATATATAAACCAAATGTTTCAATTTTTGTCATGTACTGAATGTGAAAATATTTATTTTCTATGAAAAGCAATGATCCCGAATGGAAAAGTTACGGAAGCATTGATAATGGAGAAAACGGCTTCCCTGCCGATTTAAAATACAGCATAAAGCTATACCGAAAAAACGAAATTCTATTTCGACAAGGAAGTATTTGTGATGCGCTCAATATTTTAACGTCGGGTTCCGTAAAAACAGAAATGATTACCGAAACCGGAAACATTATGGGAATAGAACTGATAAAGGCTCCCCGTCCGCTGGCTCCAGCATTTTTGTTTTCCGACAATAATCGTTTTCCGGTTGATGTTACTGCAATTGAAAGTTGCGAAATTCTTCGGATTCCCAAAGAAGAAGTGATGCGTTTGATGGCGATACAGCCCGACTTTATGGAGCAGTTTTTAAAACACAATGCTAATCGAACAGAATTTTTAGCCAATCGGATCCAGTTGCTGTCCATTAAAACCATAAAAGGACGCATTGCCCATTTTTTATTGGAACAAATGTCCGAATACGGAAAAACGTTCACCCTCAACAGAAACAAAACAGAATTGGCCGAATTTTTTGGTGTGGCACGACCTTCATTGGCCAGAAGCCTCTCGGAAATGGTTGAAGACAGCATCATTAAAATCAACAAAAAGCAGTTTACCGTGATAGATGAGCAGAAACTGAGAGACTTGCTTCAATAGAAACACATTTTAACATTCTATATGTTAGAAAGTTGGAATAAGCGCTTCAAAATTTTTTTGGTTTAAGAAAAAATTGTATTTTTGTGGCATTAAACTAAATCTATTAAAAAAATGGCTTACGTAATTACAGAAGATTGCATTGCATGTGGGACATGTATCACTGAATGTCCAGTAGAAGCAATATCAGAAGGTGATATTTATGTTATTGATCCGGATGTATGTACCGATTGCGGTGTATGCGCTGATGTTTGTCCATCAGAAGCAATCAAACCTGCATAATTAAATTTTTCGGATTTAATTAATTCTTTAACGAGGGTGTCCCAAAAGGACACTTTCTTTTTTAGATTAAGCAGCTGAATCAAAGGCTAAATTTTGATTTGGGATACATTTGTTTTTAGTTTTTTGCAATGAAAGGAAAATAACAATAGCAATAAACGT